>ERZ779869.996-NODE-996-length-28266-cov-3.965581_pt1 | contig 28266 bp, 29 predicted proteins | sample MGYA00511557_ERZ779869 | MGnify/ENA primary metagenome ERZ779869 (study PRJEB29588, sample SAMEA2154620) | human gut metagenome | biome: human gut; feature: human-associated habitat; material: faeces | place: Denmark | collected 2008/2010 ... | reverse complement strand
ATTAGACACAAAAACAGTGCAATTTGACAGATATATTTACACACGAGTGTTTTATTGACAAAATCAACTTGGCTTGTATAGGGCTTGAAATTTTACACAAAAGTATACACAATCATTAAACAATTAATAAAAATCTTAGCAAGTTTTATCCATAACAATTTAATATTTTCTTATTAAATAACACATCTTGTTATGAAAAAAATGTCTACTCAGTCATATCTAGTATGGCGAAAAATTTTGACTACTCTGCTGAATGCATTTTAATTATTGTTATGTTTGTATAGTTTTATAATGTTAATATAAAAATCCGCTCACAAATTATGTTGTGAACGGATTTTCTTTTTGGTGGGAGAGGGTGGATTCGAACCACCGAAGACATAGTCGACGGATTTACAGTCCGTTCCATTTGGCCGCTCTGGAACTCTCCCGTCTTATGGAGCTGGTGGTCGGAATCGAACCAACAACCGGCTGATTACAAATCAGCTGCTCTACCATTGAGCCACACCAGCATCGTTTGGTGCCTTGGGGCGGAATCGAACCACCGACACGGGGATTTTCAGTCCCCTGCTCTACCGACTGAGCTACCAAGGCAAAATGCCCATTAGCAAATTTTTGTAGAATATGGTAATGGCGACTCCGAACGGGCTCGAACCGTCGACCTATAGCGTGACAGGCTATCGCTCTAACCAACTGAGCTACGGAGCCAAATTTAATGGTGGACCTTCACGGACTTGAACCGCGGACAAACCGGTTATGAGCCGGTTGCTCTAACCAACTGAGCTAAAGGTCCAACTAATAAACCTTTGTAAAGTCCTTATCTCTTTGTAAAGGTAAAAACCTGGTCGGGGTGGAGAGACTCGAACTCCCGACCCCATGGACCCAAACCACGTGCGCTACCAAACTGCGCTACACCCCGACAGAACCATTTATCTACTAAAATTTGTTAAAGGGCAAATCTAAACGCGTTGACAAAAATAAAAGTACTTTATTAATGCAACAGAATAAGTTTACTACACTTGACAAATATTGTCAACCTTTTTTACGATAAAATTTTTAATAAAATCTTGTTTTTATAGTTATGTTGTTTTGTTAGTTTGCTTATACAGATATAAGCGAGCTATTTCTTAATTAATTCCAAGATAATCATTATATGTTGTTTGTCTGTCAAACTCCTTTGTTTCATTAATGACTATTATTCGGTTTGCAACTGTTTGCATAAGTTCGTGGTCGTGCGATGTGAACATTATTGGACCATTAAAATTAATCATTGCCTTATTTAAACTTGTTATACTTTCAAGGTCTAAGTGGTTTGTTGGTTCATCCATAATTAACACATTACTTCCTTTAAGCATCGCCCTACTTAGCATACATCTTACTCTTTCTCCACCACTTATTACCTTTGCTTTTTTTTGACTCTCTTCACCGGTGAACAACATTCTTCCTAAAAAGCCACGCAAATAAGTTTCATCTCTTTGATCCTTTTCCTTAGCATATTGGCCAAGCCAATTAACCAAATTAAGGTCTACACCTGCAAAATATTCTTCATTGTTTTCAGGCAGGTAACCGGCAGTAATTGTAGAGCCCCATTTAATTGTTCCACTGTCTGGTTGTTCCTCTCCTGCAAGAAGTTTAAATAGCATTGTAATAGTAGTACTTTTATTTGATAAAAAGCCTATTTTATCAGTTCGGTTTACAACAAAACTTACATTTTCAAAATAGCCTTTTTTAGTAAGTTTGTCTACAACCAATATGTCGTTACCAACTTCTCTTTCAGGCCTAAAATCTATATATGGGTATTTTCTGCTACTAACCTTAATTTCTGCAAATTCTAGTTTTTCAAGTTCCTTTTTACGGCTAGTTGCCTGCCTAGATTTACTTGCATTAGCGCCAAATCTTGCAATAAATTCCTGAAGTTCTTTTGCTCTTTGTTCTGCCTTTTTATTCTGCTCCTTTGCCTGACGAAGCAATAATTGGTTGGTTTCGTACCACATGTCATAGTTGCCACTGAACATATTAAGTTTTCCATAATCTAGGTCACAAATGTGAGTGCAAATTCTATTTAAAAAATATCGGTTATGGCTTACAACAATAATTATATTCGGAAAATCAATTAAATACTCTTCTAACCAATTAACGGTTTTTGCATCTAAATTGTTTGTTGGTTCATCTAGAATAAGAATATCTGGATTCATAAACAAAGCCTTTGCCAAAAGTATTTTAACTTTTTGCTTTGGTTCAATTTCACTCATCGGCTTATCAAAGTCTTCTCTATCAATACCAAGGTCAGTTAAAAGGGTTTCCGCCTCCCCTTCGGCTTCCCACCCACCAAGTTCTGCATATTCTGTTTCAAGTTCGCCAACTTTAATTCCATCGGCATCGCTAAAATCTGGCTTTGAATATATTGCATTTTTAAGTTCTTCAATTTCAACCAATCTTTTATGCCCAAGTAAAACGGTTTGTTTGGCAGTTTTATCGTTATATGCATTTTGATTTTGTTCCAAAACAGACATTCTTTCGTTTTTTGAAATAATTATTTCACCACTACTTGGATTAAGTTCACCTGTCAAAAGTTTTAAAAAAGTAGACTTTCCTGCTCCGTTTGCACCAATAATGCCATAACAATTACCTTTAGCAAATTTTACATTAACATCTTCAAAAAGCACACGTGCACCAAATTGAAGTCTTACATTATTGCATTGAATCATTTTCTAAATTTCCTTTATTATTAATCTTGTTAAATATACTATTAATTTTACATTTTGTCAACTTTAGCGGTTTAATAACTTCAGTTTTGTCTATAATCTTACTATAAAGGAGTACTATTATGAATGAAAATGCTTTAACAAATTCTAAAACCGATATTGATCAAAAACCGCTTGTTAAGCACTGGTGGCTTAGCCTGCTAATTTGCTTGATTGGCGGTATTTTATTGGGTGGAATATATTTTCTTTTTGAAATGAAGAACTTTCCACTTGTAAAAAATGGTGAACCGACCTTTTCTTTAAACCCAAGCACCTTAATTTGGTTAAGTTCCTGCGCTGTAATATTAATTGGTTTATCAACTTTTTTTATGCTAACAACCTCTGGAATGATTAATAGACCAAAAAAAGAAATCATTGAAAATTTGATTTCTCTTTCTGCAACCTGTTTATTAATTTTGCTTTACCCACTTTTCTTTTACCTATGTTCACTAAAAATTGTTGGAGTAGTAATTCTTGGGCTTGCAATTCTTTCTGCATCTTATACCACATATAGGTACTACAATGCCTGCCTTCTCGCCGGCACCATTATGGGGTTAATTACGCTGTGGCTAAATTACTTGTTTATAATTTCTTTCGGTTTTTTGCTATTATAAATTACGACACAGGTTTTTAATTATCTCTTGTGCCTCTTCTTTTGATTTGGCATAGGCAATTTTTTCGGTTTTCCCATTTTCCGTTATATACCAGCCATCTTTGTTTTTAGATTCATACATTTTGTATTTTGTGTTGCCATATGGCTTAGGCTGAGCCTCTACCGGTTGTTTTCTCTCTTTGTCAAAACTGGTAGAGGTTATTTTTTCGGTTTGCTTGCCAATAAGACTCATAAGATCATCTCGCATATCGTCTTCTAGCTTGTTATTTCGCACAACACTGCTAATAAATAGTGCTATAAACACTATATTCCCAATTACTAAAAGTGCTACTAATACATAAAGTGCCCATGTTGTGCCTTCGGTTGAAAGTAGTAAATTTTGCATATTGCTCTCCTATTTTTTTATTTTTCAATTGTTTTTATGCGTTTCTTCAATTACTTCTGGTCTTTTATTGCTTGTTATACCACTATTTCCTTGTTCTCTTAACTTTGCAAAGTTATTTGTTAGGGCATTAACAGCCTCTTGGGTTTCTTGTTTGTTAAGTTTAGTGTAAATTTCACCTTGCCCAATTATTATTTTATTTGGCCTAAATAATCTTATACGATGCAATATTACAGTTGGAACAACCGACTTGCCAGCACGAGAACTTAAAAAAATCACTCCAGATTTTATTGCCTGCATATCTTCTGTTTCACTATTTTTATTGCGAGTACCTTCTGGGAAAATTAAAACAGTTCTTCCATGCTTTAATAATTTAACAATTTTGTTCATCGCTTTAATATCTGGTTTAGAGCGGTCAATATACATAACACCCGCACAGGAAACCAAAAAACCAATCAATTTACACTTGTTTATTTCTTTCTTGGCAACAAAGGTGCGAGTGAATGGAATTGGATAAAGCACGACAGCCAAAAATATTGGGTCAAAATTAGAATAATGATTTACAGCGACAATCTTCCCTTTGCCTGCTTTTTTAAGATTTTTTAGACCTTTAATTTTTGTTGGGAATAACAAAACAAATGGTATATAAAGCAAAAGTGCAACTATTGATTCCAAGACCATTAAAAGCCATTTAATTGGTAAAAGTATGCCAAGACCTATATAATAAAAAAAATTTTGATTCTTCATACCGTTATGATACCACACTTTTAATTACTAAGCAAATAAAAAAGAAAACTAGTTTTTTTACCTGACATATTATTGCTATTTTTTGTTTTTTATTATATAATTGGCTAAAATAGATTTATGGAGAAAATTTAATAATGCGACTGAACAAATTTTTATCTACAACTGGGGTTGCAAGCCGAAGAAAGGCAGAAGAACTTATTATTTCTGGGAAAATTAGTGTTAATGGCAAGGTCGTTACCAATCTTGCAACAATAATTGATGAAAAAAAAGATAGTGTATTTTATAATGGCAAACATATAGATTATACCGATAATTTTATATATTTAATGCTATATAAGCCAAAAGGCTGTGTTACAACTGTTAGTGATGACAAAAACCGTAAAACCGTTATGGATTTTATACCTGAAAAATATAAACAACTTGTTAAGCCTGTTGGCAGATTAGACTACGACAGCGAAGGCCTTCTGTTATTTACTAACGATGGAGATTTTGCCAGTAAAGTTACCCACCCTTCTAGCAAAATTAAAAAAACCTATGTTGTTAAAATTGAAGGCAAAATTTCTAACGAAGAACTTAAAAAAATGCGAAAAGGTGTTACAACTAAAGATGGAACTGAACTTGCCCCTTGCCAAATAAAAGTACTTGAAGAAGGTGAAAAATTTACTAAATTTGAAGTTGTTATAACCGAAGGTAAAAATCGTGAAATTAGAAAATTGTTTGAATCTGAAAATAAAATTGTCACCTTTTTAAAGCGAGTACAAATAGGAAGTTTAAGACTTGGTGGACTTTCTCGTGGTACTACAAAACCATTTGATCCAAAATATGTTTTTATGTAAAAACGACAAAAAATCTTAAAATTTTTTATATTTCCATATTTACAAAATTGCAAATTAATAGTATAATATTAGCCCATTTGAAAAATAACACTTGCCCCAAAACCAAGATTTTGGTACGTGTTATTTTTTTACGGCAAAAAATATTTAAACAACATTATACATATAATTATAACTATTAAAAACAAGGAGTTTATTATGAAAATATCAAAAGGACTACAAGAAACAATTGACATAATTAATTTTAATAATTATTGCGAAAAAATTGGACTATCACAACTTGCAAATTTTTGCATATCACTTGTAGAAAAATACAAACCAATAACAGAGCCAACAATTAAAGATACAACCAATTCAACAACTAAGTTCTTAACTTTTACCATCCGAAGCATAAAGTTTAATGGTCAATTTGGCGATGCAACAATTTCATTACACATAAATCAAAATGTAAATGATGAACCATGCGTAGACAGAGTTACCGCAATCATTAATACATTAGGACTTGAAAAAGGCTCTTGCAATCATTCATATAAATTAGAAGTTTCTTCAAAAGAAAGTGCTCCTGTTAACCTAAGGAGAACACAAAAATTTTTAGCTAGTATGAAAACTGCAATCACACCATATCACAAACCAACAACCCCACAAGGTTGCTATTATATGGTAAAAGACAACTGTGGTAATATTTCTTTAATTAGTAAGTTTGGCGAAGACACAACAGTTAATCAAATAAACAACTTAACAACTGAAAATACTGGCTTTGCCGGCTTTACCGAAATTGATTATCAAAACTAAATAAAAAAGACACCGTTTGTCTTAATTTTTTGAAACTAAAATAAAAAGAACCTAACTTAAAATTGTTAGATTCTTTTTTCTTGTATTTTGTTAGTTTCAACAGCTTTAGCCCTTAGGTGTCTTTTTTAGAAATTTTCAATTACATCATTAACTATATCAGAATATTTATTGCTCCTAACACTTTCCATTGTATAAATTGGAGTGCTAAACACTTCACGCTCTTCTATTACTACACTTACCTCCCCAACCTCTTCACCCTTCTCTATTGGGGCAATTAATGGATTTTCATATTCAGCATTAATTTTTGTAAGATTATATTCTTCATTAGAAAGTGGATACCTAAAACCTTCAACTGAGTACAAACTGACACTATCAGAAAAACCGTTTAAAACAGGAACATCAAAAATTTGCATATTTGGCGTAACTAGTTGATAGTATTTAAACTCGTTTAGTGCTTTTTTTACAAGTGATTCACTTTCATCAAACATATTAGGAGAGTCTAAGACAACGGCAATTACTTTTACATCGTTCATATACCCACTTGTAACTAAGCACCTTCCAGCTTCTGGGGTAAAGCCCGACTTCACACCGTTAATAATTATTCCATCCTTAATTAACTCATCTTTAAACATTAACTTTTGTTTGTTTTTTAGATATCTGTTATCTGTTAAATTTGTTTTTTCAATTGTATATCTTTTTGTAGAAACAATTTTTGCAAAAGTTTCATTTTTCATTGCGTAAGAAGTTAAAATGGCAAGGTCCTTAGCTGTTGTATAGTGGTCTTCATCATGAAGTCCGTGCGGATTTTTAAAATGTGTATTGACTAAATTAAGTGAAGTTGCAAGTTCATTCATTTTATTTACAAATGCTTCTTCAGTTCCAGATGTAATAATAGCAAGAGCAACTGCACAATCGTTTCCAGATGCAAGCATTAAGCCATATAATAAATCTTTAATTGTAAGTTCCTCTCCCCTTCTTAAATATATGCTACTTCCTTCAATCCCCACCGAAGCGTTTGGAACTACAACTTTTTTATTTAAGTCATCACAATTTTCAATTGCAATAATTGCTGTGGCAATTTTTGTAGTACTTGCCATAGGAAGTCTTTTATCTTCTTCAAAGCCATATAAAAGTCGGTTAGTTTCTTCTTCAATTACCGCCATTGCACTATATGGTTTTTTCGCCTTTTCTTGATTATTTGGTTCAGACTTGGTATATTCACTTGCTCTTGTATTAAACCTTGTTGTCATTGTTGTGTAATGAAAGGTGTTGCTAAGAGAAATAAAACTTATAAACATAAGCGCAACAATTACAAAAATTGTAAATAGCAAAGCGAACAAATTAATGTGTCTTGATTTATCTATCTTAACTGTTGTCTTGCCGGTAACTGAGCACATATCTGTGCTATATTCAGTAACCGTTTTCCGCTTAGTATGTCCACCAGAAAATTCTCCTGTGGTAAAATCTTCGGTTAGTTGCCTATATCGTGAAGCATATTCTATATCTTCTTTAAATGGATCATCAAAGCCCACACAACCATTTGGCTTATCTTCATGCAAAGTTCTATATTCTCCATAATAGTTTCTATTCATATTTTTGCCCCTTGTTACTTATTTTTCTTTATCGCAGACACAACCGACGGAATCAACTCTACAAGTTTAGATAATGGCTCACTGTTATTTACTCGCAGTAATGACACCCCATTTTCATCTGCAACCAAAAAACCGATTGGAACAACCGAGTAACCTGCACCCGACCCACCAGCAATTGGTTTATTTTTATCAGGAGCCAGGTCTTTGGAGTACTCTCCGCCACCTGCCACAAAACCAACTGAAACCTTGCTTATTGGGACAATTGTTTTATTTGCAGAGTTTTCAATTTTATCACCAATTACCGAACTTGTGTCTACCATTGCCTTAATATTAGAAATTGCGTTTTCAATTAGGTTGTCAATTTTGTTGTCCTGTTGTTCACTATTGTTAGTTTGCTTTTGCATATTGTTTTTTTTCTCCTTTTTGTTTTTTATATATTATCTTACTGTAAATAACAGCAATTAATATTTGTAAGATATTTACATGTAGTGCTGTAGATGCTGTAACATTAAGTTGGGTTTCACTTACTACTTGTTTAAATTTAATTGCATAACTTGAAAACTTTTTTTCCGAACCACTTATTAACCCAAATATTATAGCTTGCAGACTTGCAACCACCATTGCTGAACCAAAGGCATCATCATTTAAGCCAAATTCCAACAAAAATATAAATTGCTTAATTGTTAATAATGAAAATAATTTTTTTACAAAGTAATATGTTTCTAGTTTTGGCTGTTGCAACTTCATAATTCCTGAAGATTTTGTGTCGGTTACAACCTGGTAATCATCTAAAACAAATATTTTTCCACACGATAGATTAAATTTCCAGGCACGCAAACTGAAACACAACGACTTTGTTTTGTAATCTAGCACAAAGTATGCCTTTGCCCTAATTGGCAACAAGATAAGCGCCATTAAGGCCAAAAAACCAAGTAAAATAAAAAACACTACTTTCATACAAAAGTAGTGTTTGCTAATAGAGTGTTTTTATGTATTAATACAAATAATTAAACAAAGTCATCAGACTCAGTGCGGTTTGCAATATCTTCATCAGTTATTCCAAGTGACCGCTTTTCTGCTTCAATTCTATCTTTAAGTTCTTGTTTTTCTCGTTCATGCTGTTCTTTTATTGCATCTGGTATAATCTCTTCGGTAGATACATCAAATTGACGATAAAGTGAAGAATCTCGTTCAGTTTCTCTTATTGTTTTAATTCTATCTAAAAGGGTAGTGCGGTCTGGCAAATCTTCAAGACTTTTTAAATTAAAGTGCTTTAAAAATTCATCAGTTGTCCCAAAAAGAGCTGGCCTTCCAACTGCGTCTTTCTTACCAACAATTTCAATTAAATTATGTTCCATTAAAATGCTAACTGCATAGTCGCATGAAACACCCCTAACTTCTTCTATCTCTAGCCTTGTTATTGGTTGTTTATAGGCAATTATTGCAAGTGTTTCAATGGTAGATTTACTAAGAGCACGCTCCCTTATTGGGTTTAAAACAAGCGATACATCATTAGTATAATGTGGATTAGTGGAAAAGCAAACTTTATCTCCAAAAGTTTTTAATATAATTCCACTTTCGCCTGAATATTTTTCTTCTAGTTTTGCAATCGCGTTTTTAAGTTGCCTGTCAGTTATTTCAAGTTTGGAACTTATGTCTGCTAGCCTTATTGGCTCGCCAGATACAAATAAAATTGATTCTAAACATTCAACTAAGTTTTTTGTATTTTCCATAAATTTCTCCGCTCGTTTCTAGTTATTTTCTTGCTTTTCAATATATATTTCGCCAAAATTTTCAGTTTGAATTACCTTAATAATTTGCGTTTTAAGAAGTTCAAGTAATGCCAAAAAGGTATTTATTAATTCACTTTTGCTATAATCTTCACTAATTAAATTTGAAAATACTATTTTGTCATTGGTTAATAATTTGTCCTTTATTTCCGCAATCTTTTGGGCTACGGTAAACCTATCTTTGCTAATTTGTTTTGCTTCAATTTTTGTTTCTTGTAAATCTAATTTATTTATAATTATGGCAAATGCATCTAATAAAGCATCATAACTTATGTCTTTAAGTTCGTACCTAAAAGCACCAGCAAGTGGTTCTGGCGCTTTATATAAACTATCAGTATCTTCAATGCCTTTTAAAACTTCGGTTTGGTCTTTAAATAATTTATATTCTTCTAGTTGTCTTATAAGTTTAGTTTCTGGATCTTCCTCTTCTTCACTTTCAGGCTTTGGAGGCGGTGGCAAAAGTTTACGAGATTTTATTTCAAGCAAGGTTGCTGCCATCTCAATAAAATCACCAACCTTTTCAATTGGCATTTCCGTCATTGAACTAATATATTCTAAAAATTGTTCGGTAATAGAACTTATGAAAATATCTTTGATATCAATTTTTGCATCTTTAATTAAATGCAACAATAAATCTAGTGGACCTTCAAACTTTTCTAGTTTAAATTTTACCGACTCGGCATCTGTTTCAATGTCATCAATTCCAAGACTTTTTAAGTCATTCTCGTTTTTAATAACAACACTTTCTGGCTCTTCATCAAGCGATGCGTTAATTGATTCACCAATTTCTGCGATTGCATTATTTTGTTTTCGCAGATTTTTGGAAAGTTTTGCATCTATTGATGCCACACTTGTATCCATTTGTTGTTCTTGCTTATCCTTTTCTGTTGATTTTTGTTTGCTGTTCGCCATAATTTTTCCTTACATAAACAATCTAAATAGAGATGTCCACATCGTTAAAAGCCCAAGTTCCAAAAATTGTAAAACATAGGTTAATACAAAACTAATAAAACCAAAAAGCATTAGTAAAAGCAAGATTATTGTAGAGTACTTTTGCATAAATTGCAAAAACTTGTTTGTTGGTTTTAAAATTAATTCTAATATTTGAAATCCATCAAGCGGATAAAATGGCAGTAAATTAAATATTGCAAGCATAATGTTTATCGCCATTCCATAATTTAAAAAATAATAAAGCAAAGTTCCCCAAAAGCCGTTATAAAGCCAGTTCGGTGCAAAGGTTCCTATAAGCGAAGCTAAAAAACTAAAAAATATTGCTAGAAGCAAGTTCGCAGTAATGCCTGCTATTGAAACAGCAAACATACTTTTTTTGCCTTTATTGTAATTTAATGGGTTAACAGGAACAGGGTTTGCCCAGCCAAATCCAAAAATTATTAAACAAATAAATCCATAAAGATTGAAGTGTGCAAAAGGGTTTAATGTCATTCTACCTGCATACTTCGCAGTATAATCACCATGCTTATAAGCAGCAAAGGCGTGTGAGAACTCGTGCAAAGAAAAACTTATTAAAAGCACAGCTAAATAAGCAACTAATATTGCCATAAATACACCAAAAGATAAATTCGCTCTTAATAAATCTATTAACATTATATTTCCCTCTTTTATATTATAACTATTTTAAGCAATAATTGTCAAACACATTTGTTATATTTTATTTTTGTAAACGAAATAACAAAAGCGGTTAAACAGTCACCGCTTTTGTTATGTTTTTATAACTTTTTTAAAAAACTGGCTTAATTAAATCGGTTACAATTTCAGTATAACTATTTTTACTTACTGACTCCCTAACTTCTAATAAAATTTGTTTTTCTTCGCCATTAATATTTACTACCATTTCTCCAACAACTTGTCCTGCCACAATTGGTGCTTTAAGTTTTTCTGCCGTTAAATTAATGGTTGAATTTACCGCAACCTTTTCTCCTTTCTTAACCAAGTAAAAGTAATCTTCTTTAGGGTAATATTCAAGTTCATCTTTTTCGGCGCCATTTACCTTTATTGTTCCAACCGAAACAGACTTGTCTATTATCTTTTGAGTATCAAAGTTTGTTAAGCCATAGTTTAACAACTTGTTAATTTCCGAAAATCTTACTTTGCTATCAGACACACCAAATACCGATGCAACTACTTCATTGTCTCCGCGTTTTGCTAGTGCTGTTAAACAATAACCAGCATTATCAGTATGCCCAGTTTTTGCCAATACTAAATCAGGATTAGACCTTATTAAACGATTTGTGTTTGTTAAGTTAGTAACTCTTCCCTTGCTGTGTTCCATATCGTAGCACCATACCTTAGAAAAGTCTATTACAACGTTATACTTAGACAACTCTTTTATTGCAAGACACATATCATAAGCACAAGAATAATGATTTTCTGCATCTAGGCCAGTGCAATTGACAAAATTTGTATTTGTCATTCCAAGTTCGGTTGCAATTTTATTCATTTCATTAACAAAAACTTTTTCATCTCCAAATGTTGCTTCTGCTAGTGCTACCGAAGAGTCGTTTGCACTTGCCACTGCAACACTTTTAATTAAGTCTTTTATTTTGTAATTGGCTCTTGCATCAAGATAACATTCTGAACCTTCTTGACTTGCAGCATATTCACTTATTGTAGTTTCACCATCAAGTGAAAGTGCCCCGCTTTCAATTTGTTTCATTACAACTATTAATGTGACAATTTTTGTCATACTGGCTGGTGCAAGTCTTTCATATTCATTGTTGCCATAAATCACCTTACCGCTTTTAGCATCAATTAATATTAAAGATTTTGCAGTTAGTCCTAAAGTTTGTTTAAGGTCGTCATCTATTCGCTTTTCATCTGCAAGCAACACCTTATTTTCATTAGTTTCCTTACACACAAAAATTACATCATTAGTCATTGGCAAGATTGCTAAAGTTAATGCAAATAAAACACCAAAAATTGATAATACTTTACGCATAAATTTTAACTCCTTTTTATATTTTTAGTGTTTTAATTTACGCATAATTATAATCTAAATAAAATGTCGATTTGTTTAATATTTAGTAAAAAGCAACCATTAATATATGGTTGCTTTTATACATTTAATGTTGTTTTATATTTAATTATAACTATACAATTTTCCATCTAAACGAAAATGAACTAGTTGTTCCATCTTCCCATTCACTATTAGTATCAAGAGATACCTTTGCCAAATATGTACCAGGATTTGTTGCAGAAATGGAATTAAATAGAAGTCCTTCTTGTTCACCATTTATAAATTCTAGGGTAATTTCATCTCCTGTCTGTTCAATAGTAAACCAAATATCTCTAATACTTAATGGCTTAGTTTCAGATAATAAAGTTGCATTTTCAGGAATTATAAGCTCAACATTTTTAAGTTGTCGTTTTTTTATTTCCCAATTAATTATAGTGTCTTCAGTCTCACCATCTACCCAACAATAATTGGCATTTTTAAGTTTTACGGTTGTTGTATACTGATCTACTCCACAACCGATATTGTCACTAATTGTCATACTTTCATTATCAAAGCCAATTAGTTCTAGCACCTGGTCTTCACCGGTGTATCTATAAACCTTGTCTGCCATGGTTGGTCTTGCAATTTGTTTTGGCAATATTTCCCAATTTATTGTTTCTTCAGTCGTTCCATCTTCCCAACAATAATTAGTATTTTTAAGTGTTATGGTAGCCGTGTACTCATTGGCATCAACGCCCATATTTCCACTAATAGACATTATTTCATTATCATAATCACTAAGTTCTAATATCTGGTCTTCACCGCTGTATGTGTAGACCTTACTTGTAAGTGTTGGTTTTGGTATTTGTTTTTGCTCAACAATTATAGTAACAGGAATATTATGAACAACCTTATATTTGCCTTCTATATCATCAGGTTTAGCATATGAAAGCAAATATTCATATTCACCAACATCTCCCAGTTTTTCATCAAAAACACCAACAACAGAATTTAAGTTGTAACTTGATTCAAAACTGAAACCTGCTTCTAACTTTATATCTGCCAAAGTATCACCATAAACTGCCGTAACCGAAGAAAGTTCAGGAACTTCTGGGGTTAATGGTTCAGAGGTCATTTCATTATTTTGATTATACGAAATTGAAGTATTTGTGTTTTCTTTGTTTGTAGGTTCATCATTTTCGTACTTAAGTGTAAAACCAAGTGTAATAACTAAAATTAAAGTTAAGCAAGAATAAAAGATAATGTATGGTCTAAATTTTTTCATTTTGTACTCCGTTTTGTTATGATTTATAACATTTTATCTTTTGTAAATTGACAGCAAAAAAGTGCGGGCATAAATGTTCCACACTTTCTGTTATGAGTCAATTAAATATTGACCCATTTTAAATTATACCAAGTTGACTCCTTACCTTCATCACTTGTTATAACTTCTTTTACATAATAACAAAGGCTATTTCCAACAATCTTATACGACAATGCATCGGAAATTTGTTCAACAGTATCGGTTGTAACCGCTTTTGGAGTTTGTCTAGTTTCTGTTAAAGATATTTTATAAATTTTATTATCAGTGTATTTTGCATACACATATCCACCGTTTTCAAACAAAAGTGTGTAACTTGTGGAACCAATTAAACAACGAGATTCCATGTTTCCACCATTCCAATTTATATACCAGGTTTCGCTTGATGTTGTATCTATAAATACCATTCCGCCATCATTTAGGAATAGATATTTGTCATACTTAACATAAGACACAACTTCACTAGAAGACAAACCACCAACTGCTTTTGTTCGATAAATTGTTTCGCCATCTAAGTAATATAAATAGTCTGCACAAACTTTTAAAATGGTAATGTCCTTGCCAGAAGATAAAAGCTCCCCTTCTTGTTGGCCAGGAGCAACCTTGTACACATTGTGTCCTAATTGGGTAACGAAATTTTTAGCAGGCTCTTCAGTATAGAAAATATATGCGTTTGCAAATTCACCCATTCCATTTGTTTCTGCAAAAACAACTGAAGAAGCATTTTCGGTGACAACAATTGGTTTTGGATTTTTTAATGATGCATTAACGGTGTATAACTTATTGCCTTCTTTGCATGCAATATATAATTCAGTTTCAGATACACGATAATATGCATAAGTTAATGTATCACTTGTCTGGGTTGAATATATAACATTAAAGTTAGAGCCATCAATTTTGACTCTACAAAAACTGGTTCGGTCTGTTAAAATTGTCGCACTAGAAGATGATTGTTGGCTTGGCATTGTGAAATATATATAATCACCAAAAATTGCAAGACTTCCACCCTTAAAACCGGCAAGGGTGCTATATACTTCTTGTGGTTCACCAGATATATTACCGCTTTCATCTAGTTGGACTTTATAAATTCCTGTTCTAGACCAATCATCTTTGCCTAATGCTCGGTCCGATGTTCCACCAGTAATGTAATAATAGTAGCCATCTTTTACGGCACCAATTCCGCCATTATTTGTTACATCAGCACATGAATAGCTGTAAGTTGCATTTTTACAACCAGACAAAACAAACAAGCAAGAAATTGCCATAAATGTAGAAAGTATAGTAGATATTAATCGCTTTTTCATATTTGTAAATTCCTCTTTTATATAAGTAAACTTGCCGTAAAAGCAATTCTTTTACTTATTTATTTTAATACACCAAAGTCTTAATTGTCAACATATATTTCCATTAAGTTTTACCGCTTTGCCAGTTATTGCATCTTGAACTAGGACTAAATAGCCAAAATCTTCAAGTGCATTTATTTTTATAAACTTTGCATATTTCCCTAAAATATTGTTGGTGCTATTTTGACTAAGGATTGGCACACCAAGACCATAATGCGTCACCTGATTTTCTTTTATTATCTTACATAAATAGAAAATAGAATTTCCAAGACTTAACTTGCGCCAATGGCTGTTGCTGATAATTTTGTTTAAAAAGTTATATGGAGTAGAAAGATTAAATAAATAATCAAAATCTTCACCAATAATCTGGTTATATGTAATTGAATCCACATATTCAATATTTGGTTCTAAATTTATTTTATCATCTTTTTCTAAATCTTCTTTAAAAGAATTATTATTAGATAAATTTTCTTCACGGCAATTTATTTTTTCAATTTTACATTCAGTTATATCTGACATAGTTTCTTTATTATTATATTTTTCATTATATACATCATTATATACATCATTTTGCTCTTCTATTTGTTCAATGTTTAAATCGTCATCGTAGTTACAATTGTTATTTATTGTCGTGTTAGAAAATTCCCCACATTTAACTCGTTCAATAATTTTTGTTGCTTCGTTATATAAGTTAATTTGATTAGTTTCTTCTGCCCACTCTTTCGCTTTTGAATTAAAATCCGAGGAAATCAACTCACTTAAATTGTCAGGTTGATAATTAAACCAATTATCTTTTTGATTTTCTTCACTATCATCATACTCCACTTGCGGTAAGTTAAAGCTATATTTATAAAAACTTGCATTGGTTTTAGATGGATGAACTTCTCCTGAAAGAATTAATGTATTATCTTCATAAACAAGTGCAAAGCAATCACCACCAACATAAAAAGAATTTGTTAATTTAAACATATAACAACTACTTGTTACCTTTTCTATATGAGAGTAACCCTCTTGGTCGGTTAAAACCAATTTAAGATTAACATCGTTATAATAGTTATATAAATTAAATAAACCAACAATCCCAAATGGTGACCTTTCCAAATAAAGACAAGCAAGGTAATTGTTGGTTTCATTTTCTGGTTCTAAAATTAACATACATCTATTGTTTTGCATAATAATTCCTAAGATTTTTATATTTAAATTTTAGACCAATTACAGCATTATTTTAACACAAATTGTTAGATATTTTTGTCTAATAAATTAGAAAGACAAGGCTTTTTTCCTTGTCTTAAAAACTAATTATTTAATAATAATTTTGTCAATTTTACAAAATCGTTTGAAGAAAGTTCCTCGGCTCTGACATTTTCGTTATAACCTAATGATTCAAGTGCTTTTATGCAATCATCTTTGCAAACTGCAAGTCCTCCGCTTAAATTAGATGTTAATTTTTTCCTTCTGTTTTGAAATGCACATTTTACAACTTTTTCAAAGTGCGTAGAAAAATTTTTATCAATATTTTTATACAAATCAATTCTTACAATTGCAGAATCCACCTTAGGCATTGGGTAAAAGTTTGTTTTTTTAACAATTCGTTTTATTTTGGCTTCACCAAAATATTGCACCATAACCGAAAGCACCCCATAATTTTCAGTGCCAGTTGTAGCAACCATACGCTCGGCAACTTCTTTCTGCACCATAATAGTAATGCTTGTTAGCCTTAAATTGTCACTAAATAATTTAAATATTATTGGTGTAGTAATATAATATGGTAAATTTGCCACAACTTTATAACTAATTACCTTTTCTTTAAAATAGTCATCTATAACATCAAGATTAATTTTCATAATGTCAGCATAAACCACATTTAAGTTGGAATTTTGTGCAACAACTTCGTTAAGTAAAGTTTCAAGTGACCTATCCACTTCAAGACTAACAACCTTTTTTGCATTTTTGCAAATATAATTGGTTAATGTTCCACCACCAGCTCCAATTTCTAAAACAAGGTCTTCTTTTGTAATTCCAGCATCATTACAAATGCTTTTAAGCAAATTAGAGTCACTTATAAAGTTTTGTCCAAGTGATTTTTTAAATTCGTGACCATTAAATTTTTTTATATTATTAATCATTTTTTTCCTTTAAAAAATTTTTATTTTTTTTATTTTTCATTGCATAATTTTATTTATGATTGCAGATAGTAAGATTGCACAAAAGATAAAACATTAAAATACTTTAGTTAGATGGCACCAGCATTTTGATTGCCAATAATCTACTAAAGAAAAAGCCTTAAGGGTAACTGCCACCAAGTGCCTTTAAGGCATTTTATTTTTTATCAGTTTATAAAAGTTCTCTTTTGTTTGTTTTATTAATTTATTTACATTCATTTCTAGGACATCGGCAATAGCTTGTGCCGTAAGCAAAACATATTTGGGTTCGTTTTGCCTTCCCCTATAAGGACTTGGACAAAGGTACGGAGCATCAGTTTCTATTAATAATTTGTCTAGCGGAATTGCTTTTATAACATCTGCCATTGGCAATTCTGTCTGTGATGCTTTTTTATAAGTAACTGCACCCGAAAGTGAAATGTAAAACCCAAACATAAGATATTCGTGTAAATTTTGAATAGTACCAGAAAAGCAATGTATTATCCCACCATCTGTTAACAAAGCCTTATTCTCTTTTAAAATTCTAATAGCATCGGAATGTGCATCTCTTATGTGTAATGAAACAGGCAAAGACAAGTTATGTGCAAGCTGTAATTGTTCTACAAAAATTTTTTGTTGCAATGTATGGTCAATATAATATTCTTCGCCTTCGCTAAAGTGATAATCTAGTCCAATTTCTCCAATTCCACAAAAGGCAGAATCTGTTTGTTTTTGCTTTATTAAAAATTGTTTATATTCTTCATTAAAATTATTCACGCTATATGGATGCAGTCCAGCAAAATAAAAAACATTTTTACACCGCGATGATAGTGCACTAGCCCTTTTTATGTCAGATATAGATTCTACAACATTCACTACCGCCTCTATTTTGTTTTCAGCAAACTTACTAACAATTTGTTCATAATTTTCTTGCTGAAATAAATGCGTGTGACTGTCTACCGCATACTCAGTTATATTATTATCTATTTCATACGGTGGAACAATCTTTTTTTTGCTCATAACATTCTCCTATTTTTATCAATGTTTATTATATCTTTCTACAAAATAATTGTCAATTGTAATTATTTTTTGCTAATTATATTTTGCACTTTAATATATACATTTACTATGAACACAATTTGGATAGTTGTATGCTTAATAAGTTATATTATTTTGCTTTTTGTTAATCCTAGTTTAACTTTGCCTACTATGCTTAAAGCAACAAACTCCGCTTTGTCGCTATCGTTTGAATTATTAATAATTTACGCAATTTGGCTTGGAATTCTTGGAATTATTGAACACACAAAAATTTCTAACTTTTTGGCAAAATTACTTTCTCCGCTAATAAACTGGCTTTGGGGCAAAAAAAATATTAGTGCCGAAGCAAAAAAGTATCTATCACTTAGTTTGTCTACTTCGGTATTAGGCATTGGTGGTGCAAGCATTCCTTATGGAATTAAAGCAATTGAAAAAATGGATAACAAATCTGGCACAATTACTTTTCCAATGATTATGACTATTGTTTTTGCAAGTAGCGGTGTTCAACTTTTGCCTACAACCGTTATGGGACTCATGGTGTCTAGCGGAAGTTCTAACCCTGCATTTATAATTCTTCCCACCCTGCTATCTGGTCTTGTAACTACAATTGTTGGAGTTTGTTTATGTGTGCTTTGCGAAAAAATTTCACTTAAATACCAAAAAAATAAAGTCAAAAACTTTAAAGAATTTAGGCCAATTATAGGCGGTAACCAAAAATGAATTTAGTATTGCCTATTTTGTTTATAATCATTTTTTTCTACTCACTAATAAAAAAAGTGCCAGCTTATGACTACTTTGTAAACGGAAGCAAAGATTCTGTTAATCTTGTAATAAGTTTTTTCCCTTACCTGTGTGCAATTTTTATTTTTGTGGAACTTATGGATATTAGCGGTGTTAGTGATATTCTTTGCAATATTTTTGCGCCAATTCTTAAATTTTTTGGAATTCCTACCGAACTATCAAAACTAATAATTTTGCGCCCCTTTTCTGGAAATGGCTCATTAGCAATAGTAAAAGATATATTTATAAAGCACGGAGCTGATAGTTACATTGGTAGATGTGCAAGTGTAGTTGTTGGTGCATCTGATACAATTTTTTATGTTACCGCAGTTTATTTAAGCACAATTAAGGTATATAAACTTAGATACACCATTCCAATTTGTATAATTGCTTCCTTTATTGGCTCAGTTTCTGCCTGCTTATTTGTTAGAATTTTTAGTTAAAAAACTTTTAATTTTGGCCACTTTACAACCACCATAATTGAGCACAGGCAAACACAAAGGAAGCAAGGCACTTGTCAAAAAGCATAAATTTTGAGCCTAATTTAAGGCAGGCTCGTTTATATAAAATATAAAAACGCAAAAATTTCTTGATTTTGCGTTTTCTTTAAAAGTCTTTTATTTTACATTTTTAAACTTAAAAATTACTCGTTTTAAATGACCTTCTAATTCTTTTCTACTTTCAATTTTAAAATTAAAACTTAATGCAAGTTTTTCAATTTCATTAGAGCGGTCTGCAATATGGAGCAAGTAAAAAACACCACCACTTTTTAATACTTCACTTGCCGATTTAAAAATTTCATTTAGTGTTATTGTAACTTCATGTCTGGCAAGAAGTTTTGAATTGTTTAATGACAGGCCTCCACTATTTGCTTTAAAAAAGGGCGGATTACAAATTACCACATCAGCATTGGTTACATAGTTACTTGCTTGTTGAACTGGTTTTAGAAAGGTATAAAACTTTGTGTTAAACTTGTTATGCTTTTGGCTTAATAAACAAGCATTATATAATTCTTCTTGTATTTCAAATGAATATAAATTATTTACCGTAGCTCTTTCAACAACTTCTAAGCCAACAATACCGCTACCACTACAAAAGTCAACCAAAGTATCAATTTCTTCTTCAGTCACCGTGCTTGCAAGCTTAACACTGTCGCTTGTAAAGTTATAGCCACCTTTAACCTGAAAAATTGGACTACCACTATTAAGGTAGTCCAATGTTAAGTTATTTAACTCTGCAATTTTATTTAAGTCGTGCATAAATTACTACTTTTCTTCTGCTGGATTTGGTGCCATTACTGGACAAACGCTTGCACAAAGACCACAAGAGATGCAAATTTCAGGATTAATTTCATATTTGTCTTTACCTTTTTTTATTGCTTGTACCGGACAATTTGCCTCGCATGTTCCGCAGTTAACGCATTTATCTGTTATTTTGTATGCCATTTGTAGTTTCTCCTTTTTTATTGTTTTTATGGTTTCTTTCCCAAAACTTGCGTTTCTTATTTTTCTTTTCAGAATTATCGCCAGCTTTGTTATTATTATTATACTTGTTTTTATCTTCGGTGGCAAATATTTTTTTATCGCTTTGTATTGCTTTGTTATCTACTTTACTATTATCATTATTAACTAGATTAGTTTTGGAAGCTTCTTTTTCTGCTGTCTTATTAGTTTCTTCCTTCGCATTATCTATTTCTTCCTTGTTATTTAGCCCAAGTTCGGCAAGTGTGAAATCTTTAAATTTATAACTTTCATCGGGATAGGTGATTTTTACGGTAACAATTTCTTTAAGCAAATCATTGCACTGTACAATACCATCTCCGTCTGGTGTTTTTATTGTCGTTCCAACTTTTGGCATACGTTCTTGTTGCATTTTGTATACCGGGTCTTCAAATGCTAAGCAACACATCATCTTTCCGCAAGCACCACCTGTCTTTGTGGGCGACATAGACAAATTTTGCAGTTTTGCCATTTTAACCGTAACATGTTCGGATTCCTTTAAAAATTTGGTACAACAGCACTCTCTGCCACAAAGCCCCATTGCTCCAACTGTTTTAACTTCATCGCGAGTTCCTATTTGTCTTAGCTCTATTTTTACTTTAAGAGTACTAGCAAGAATTTTTAGTAGTTCTCTAAAATCTACTCTGCCATCGGCAGTATATGAAATGGTTACCTTTGTCTCATCGAAAGAATATTCCACTTCTACCACCTTCATGTCTAGCCCAAGTTGTTCTATTTTTGAAAGAATAACAGGAAAATCTTTTTGTGCACGATCTCGTATCTTTTCTAGTTGTTTTCGATCTTGGTCATTAACTTTTCTTATTATACTTCTAAATGGTTCTTCAATTTCACTATCTTCAACCATTTTGTTTTCAAGTGCAACAACCCCATATGCTGGCCCCATCATTGTTTCAACCAAAACTTCATCATTTAAATTAAACTTTTCACCTTTTGGTGAAAAATAGTAAACCTTTGATGCTGATTTATATTGAATTCCTACTATCTCCTGCATTTTAATTTTACCTCCAGTATTTTTAATAAAAATTGGTCAATTATGTTTTGCTTAGAAACATTTGCTTCTAACATTTTGCTAGCAAGTAAACCTGCATCTACTATTTTTGTTAGCGCAGAATATGAATACATGGTGCTAAGTTCTTTAATGTCATTTATGATTACCTTGTTGGTGACAATTGTTTTTGCACCAGACTTATAACACATAACATCTCTGGCAAGGACTAAAAAATAATCAATTAGAAATCCTACATCTTTACCAAATTTTTCCATCTTTGTAGCATAATTTAGCACTTGGTAAGTCTGGTTCATATTCTTAAGAGTATCAATTGCAAAATATGCCAAACCAACCGCATCATCACCAGAAGAAATTTTAAGTGCACTGTCCAAATTTCCATTTGCAAGTGATGCAACATATTCTGGATTTTTTATCTTGCGTTCATTTAATATGTGAGTAAGTTCTTCAACTGTTAAACCTGTTAAATAAAATTTTTGTGTTCGGCTTAATGTAGTTTGCAATAATTTATTTGTGTTATTTGCAAGCAAAATAAAAATGGTGTCACTAGGTGGTTCTTCTATGGTTTTTAATAGTTTATTCTCTGCAATTTCTCCAATATTATCGTAATTATCTAAGATGTACACTTTTTTGTCTGCTGAGTATGGTCTTAACATAATCTCTTCAACAATTTTATTGGCATCTTCGGTGTTAATTGGGTTAGGCTTGCCAAACAAATGAATGTCTGGATGCACACCTTTCCTTATATTTTCACAAATATTGCAATTAGAATGATTAGAAACATTAAAGTTGTTACACAAAATAGCTCTTGCAAGCAAATTGGCAAAAGCAGACAAATATTCACCATCACTAGATATAAGTAATATGGCGTGCGACAAACGGTTGTTTTTTATTTCACTTTGCAGTTCAGCAAACATTGCCGAACTTTTTATTATATCTTCAATCATAAGTTGTGCATTTCCTACTTGTTTAATTATAACTTAATAATAACAAATAGTCAATAAAAACACAAATTACTAGTAATTGACTACTACAATTGACCTTAGCAAAATTGGGTAAATAAACCCATAAATAACCGAACTAAGAACCGCTAACACAAGTACTAATAAAAATTTTTTGGCATAAATTGAAAAAGATTTAACGCCCCTTACCTTAAATTTTTTAGAATACGCAATCCGCAGTAACAAAACAACTTGCATTAAGCAAATTGCAAGCATATTTAAAATATTAACAGGCAAGGTAAAAATGAAAACATTCAGCGCACCAGTTATGCCATTAAGCGAAATTATACTTGTGCATGAAGCCCCAAGAAGTAAACCTTGATATGTTATGTAAACATAGTTTAGATAAATTGTATATTTGTTTAAGCCTAAGACTAGCATTATTAAGCAAGACAACAAACAATTGAATAAACACGAAAACATAAGCGATATAGAACTATATTCTCCGCTTATTATGTCAGCTAGTTCTACCCCCTCTTTGGCTAGCACATTTAACGATGCATCATCGCCAAGCATAATAATTACACCTATGCTTATGCCAAGACACAAAAAAATTGTTGTTACTAAAAAAAGAGTGCGATTTGTTTTAATAAAAGTTTTAATTTCACTTACACTGAAAGACCTAGACATACCTAATTCATTATATGAAAATTAGTTTAAATTAATGATTTTGTAATTTTATGTAAGAAAAATGCGTTAGCCAATTGGGTTAACGCATTAGTTAATAAAGTTTTATTTGGTATTTTTAAAAGTAGTAGATTTTGGATAATCTCGGTCGTTATAAGATGTTGCAAGTGCTTCAATTATTTTTTTCTGTTCACGGCTCATTCCTTTTGGCATTTCTACCACAATTTTGCAATATATAGAGCCATAACTATCCTTATTTAAAACTTTTGCACCTTTTCCACGAATGGTTAAAACGGTATTTGGCTGAGTTAGTTCAGGAATTACAAGTTCGTAATTAGAGCCATCTACCATAGGCAAATTTACTTTGCCACCAAGCATTGCAGTAGTAAATGGAACAACAATGTCTACAAATAAGTCTGCACCTTTGCGAGTGTATAACTTGCTTGGTTCAATTTTTATGTTGACAATTAAATCGCCATCTTTTCCGCCATTCTTTCCGGCTTCTCCCATACCACGCAAAATAACGCTTTGCCCTTCTTCTACGCCAGCTGGAATGTTAATTTCAATTTCCTTAGAAACTTTTATTCTTCCGTTGCCACCACAACTTGCACATTTTTGCTTAATTTTTCTGCCAGTGCCTGCACAATCAGAACAAACACTTTCGGTAACCATTTGACCAAAAAGAGTGTTGCGTTGCACTCGTACCTTTCCAGTACCACTACAAGAACTGCAAGTTTCAAACTCAGTGCCATTGCGAGCACCCGTTCCCTTGCACGCACTGCAATTTTCCGTTCGGTTTAATTTAATGGTTCGTTTAGCACCAAAACAACTTTCAGCAAAGGAAATAGTTACCTTAGTTTCAAGGTCCTGACCTTTAACAGGATTTGGACCACCGGAACTACGCCTTGTTCCGCCAAACATACCGCCAAACATATTGTTAATTATATCATCAAACCCATCAAATCCATCAAAAGCTCCAAAACCGCCGAAGCCACCACCGCTTGAACCTGCAAAGCCTTCAGCACTGCCAAATTGGTCATAATTTGCTCGTTTTTGCTTGTCACTTAGCACAGAATATGCTTCGTTGACTTCTTTAAGTTTTTCAGCACAAGTACTATCACCTGGGTTAAGGTCTGGGTGATATTTTTTTACAAGGGTTCGGTATGCCGATTTAATTTCATCTTCACTAGCATTTTTACTTACACCCAAGATATTATAATAATCTTTACTATTTGCCACTTTTCTTTCCTTTAAGACAATTTAGGGCGAAAATCATCGCCCTAAACAACTTGTCATTTTTTATTTATTTGTATCTGTTCCAGCATTGCCAGAAGCATCTGCATCAGTACCTGCACCTGCATTAGGATTAGATTGTTGATACAATTTTGTGAAAATATCATTTGAAACTTTTGTTAAGTTTTCAAGTGCACCTTTAAGTTTTTCAAGGTCATCACTGTTTTTGTAAACCTCTTTAGCAGATTCCATCTCGCCATTTAGTTTGGTCTTGTCTTCTTCACTAATTTTATCGCCACTATCTTTTAATACTTTTTCAATTCCGGCAATCATTTGGTCAAGATTGTTTTTAGTATCTACAACTTCTTTACGTTTTTTATCTTCTTCGGCATATTTTTCTGCTTCTTTAACGGCCTTGTCAATTTCATCATCGCTTAAGTTAGAACTTGCAGTAATGGTAATATCCTGAGATTTACCTGTACCAAGGTCTTTTGCGCTAACATGAACAATGCCGTTTGCATCTATATCAAAGGTAACTTCTATTTGAGGGACCCCACGAGGAGCAGGTGGAATGCCTGTTAATTCAAATCTACCTAAGGTCTTGTTGTAGCAAGCAAGTTCTCTTTCACCTTGAAGAACGTGAATATCTACACCCGGTTGATTATCACTTGCAGTAGAGAAAATCTGAGATTTCTTTGCAGGGATAGTTGTGTTTCGTTCAATAAGTTTTGTAAAGACACCACCCATTGTTTCAATACCAAGTGACAATGGAGTTACATCTAGAAGCAAGACATCTTTAACATCTCCGCCAAGAACACCACCCTGAATTGCAGCACCAATTGCAACACATTCATCTGGGTTAATTCCGGTAAATGGGTCTTTGCCTAAGAATTTTTTAACTTCTTCAACTACCATAGGCACACGAGTAGAGCCACCAACCATAATTATTTTAGAAATATCTTCTTTAGATAATTTTGCATCAGCCATTGCCTTTTTGGTTAATGAAATTGTTTCTTCTACATAGTCGCTAATTAAACTTTCAAATTTAGCACGAGTTAATTCTATTTCAAGGTGCTTAGGGCCAGTTGAATCTGCGGTGATAAATGGCAAACTAACTGTGCTCTTTAAGTTACCACTAAGTTCAATTTTAGTTTTTTCTGCGGCTTCTTTAAGTCGTTGCATAGCCATTTTATCTTTAGATAGGTCTATACCATCAGACTTTTTGAATTCTTCAACTAGGTAATTAATAATTTTGTTATCAAAATCATCACCACCAAGTCGGTTGTTACCTGCGGTAGCAAGAACTTGGAAAACGCCATCACTAATTTCTAGTACAGAGATATCAAAGGTACCACCACCAAGGTCATAAACCAAAACTTTCTGAGATTTTTCTTTGCCTTTGTCTAGGCCATAAGCAAGGGCTGCAGCAGTAGGTTCATTAATAATTCTTAAAACTTCTAGCCCTGCAATTTTACCAGCATCTTTGGTTGCTTGACGCTGAGAGTCGGTGAAATATGCAGGAACGGTAATAACCGCTTGTGTAACTTTTTGACCCAAATACTTTTCGGCATCAGTTTTAAGTTTAGTTAAAATCATAGCAGAAATTTCTTGTGGAGTATACTCCTTTCCACCGGCTTTAACTTTATAATCGCTACCCATTTCTCTTTTAATTGAAGAAACGGTATTTTCTGCGTTGGCAACTGCCTGCCTTTTTGCGACTTGACCTACAAGTCTTTCGCCATCTTTTGCAAAGCCTACAACAGATGGGGTTGTTCTGTTACCTTCGGCATTAGGAATAACTACAGGTTCACCGCCTTCCATAACGGCTACGCAAGAGTTTGTTGTGCCAAGGTCTATACCAATAATTTTAGACATATATTTTTCTCCTTATTAATTGTTATTATTTTTTATTGTTTGCTATAAACCGAAACCATAACCGGTCTTACAACCTTTTCGGTTGGTTCATAGAAATAACCATTTTGTAATATTTTTGCAACTTTGCCATCTTGCTCATCAATTGTGGCAGGTTCAACAAAAATTGCTTCCATATGTGATGGGTCAAAATCTTTAGCCACATCATATTTTTTTATTTTTAAGTTGTCTAACACCTTTTCTAGTTGATTGTATATCATTTTAAAGCCTTTAATGCTAGACTCGTCTTCATAAGCCAAGAATGACTTTTCAAAGTTATCTATAATAGGCAAAAGTTTTTTTGCAACTTCTACTGTAACTTTTTCAGCAAGTTCGGCGTGCATTTCCTTGTTCCGCTCTTTAATGCGGTCTAGGTCTGCTTTATAATTTTTTACATATTCTCTTGCTTCACCGACTTCTTTTTTAAGATTATTAAAATCGGTTAAAAGTTTAAGATATTCTGCACTTTTTGTTACATCAATTTTTGTGTCAGCAGAAGACTTTTTGTTTGATTCGCCAGAATTTTCTGCTTGTTTATGTTCTTCTTTGGCTTTTGATTCTGTGCCGTCATTAGGTTTAAAGTGTTTAGAATGTTTCATTTCTTCCCCCTTTGACTCATTGGTTTTGTTCTCTGCTTGTTCATTTTTCTTTTCTTCCAATTTTTATCATCTCCTTTGCCAATAGTCCTTTGGTTCACATCATTTGGCTTAGACTTAATTCCTGTGCTATCTAGGTTAATGTGTCGTTCAATGGTATTATTAACTTCTTTTAAAACACTTACCGCTTTTGCATAGTCCATTCTTATTGGGCCAACCACCCCAGCCGTGCCAATCTGCTTGCCATTAATTTTGTACACCGCCGACACAACCGAACAATCTTCATCTTCGTTGGCACCTACACTTATGTTAATTTCTAGGTTATTGCCAGTTTGAATAAGTGGAGATAACATTTCTTTGTTTTCAAAAATTGTCATTGCTCGCTTTGCCTTTTCAATTGACTTATATTCTGGCTGAGTTAATAAATTTGATGCACCACCAACCTTAACAATGTTTTTGTCTTCCCTAGACTTAAGTGCTTTTATAAACAACTCAAACAACATTTTATAGTTGTTTATGTTACCAGCAAGGTCGGTAAAAATTTCTTCCTGATACTCCTTAACTTCGGCAAGCACCTTTCCGCATAAACTTTTTGTTAAAATTTTGCTTGCTTTAATGCAGTCTTCTTCTGAAGTCTCAGGCGGAACAGATAATGTTATGTCTTTTATTACGCCAAGGTCGGTAACAACAAGGGCAATAACAATTTCGTCAGTTAGTTTAACTAGTTTAACACTGTTTATGGTTGCCAAAGGTGAAATTCCTAAACTTACTATAGATGCATAGTTAGACACTTTGCTAATTGTTTTTGCTGTTTCAGTTGCAAGGTCTTCTATGGAGTTTATGTGCTTGTTAAAGGCAGACTCTAGTTCGGTAATTTCTTCTTTGCTTAATTGTTCATTTGGCATAAGTTCTGCAATATACTTTTTAAAGCCATTTGCAGTAGGCACTCTGCCACTTGAAGTGTGTGGGTGTGTTAAGTAGCCCATCTCTTCTAGTGCCATTAGTTCGTTACGAATGGTTGCACTGCTTACCGAAGCAAAATAATTTTCTTGCAGTTCCTTGCTACTAACAGGCTCGGCACTCTTTATGTTTTCAGTTATTACTGCTTGCAGAATTTTTTTCTTTCTGTCACTTAACATAAATTGTGTCCACCTCCCTTGCTTATTGTTTTGTTTGCATTGTAAGTATATACAATAATTATTGCTATTATACCACATTTTTAGCACTCTTTAACCAAAACTGCTAATATTGTACCACCACAAATTAGCACTGTCAAGCATAGAGTGACAATTTTTTAAAAATTTTT
>ERZ779869.989-NODE-989-length-28446-cov-6.676024_pt1 | contig 28446 bp, 19 predicted proteins | sample MGYA00511557_ERZ779869 | MGnify/ENA primary metagenome ERZ779869 (study PRJEB29588, sample SAMEA2154620) | human gut metagenome | biome: human gut; feature: human-associated habitat; material: faeces | place: Denmark | collected 2008/2010 ... | reverse complement strand
TCTATTTATGAACCAATAGTTCATATCCTATAAAGATACTACCACAAAATAAACATTTTGCCAATACCCAAAAGTCTACCTCTGCTACACCTTAATAACTTAAAAATGAAGAATAGCAACTACTCTTCATTTGGTTTATTTTCTAACTTAACCAAGACTTCACGAGGTTTAGAACCATTGGCAGGACCTACAATACCACGTTCTTCAAGTAAATCAACTACCCTAGCGGCACGATTATAACCTAATCTAAACCTACGTTGAAGAAGGGATGCAGAAACCTTACCTGTTTGAACAGCAAACTCAACGATTTGATCATATAACGGATCTTCATAATCTTCAGGATCTCCTGATACTGGGTTATGATCATCATCTTTAGAAGGTGCTGTAATTGATTCATCATACTGCGCAACTTGCTCTTTACAAACATAGTCAATTACTCTAGCGATTTCTTCATCCGATATAAAACATCCTTGAATACGAATTGGTGAGTTCTCACCCATAGGTAGATATAACATATCACCTTTACCTAGTAATTTTTCAGCACCAGTACAATCTAGGATAGTACGAGAGTCAATTTGACTAGATACCGCAAAGGAGATACGAGAAGGAATATTAGCTTTAACAACACCCGTAATAACATCAGTTGAAGGTCTTTGGGTTGCAACAATTAAGTGAATACCAGCGGCACGAGCCATTTGAGTAATACGCATAATTGAATCTTCAACCTCTTTGGCAGCAACTAACATAAGGTCAGCAAGTTCATCGATTATAACAACGATATAACCCATATGAGTCATATTAGCTTGGGGATTATTATTATTGCATTTATCAACATATTCATTGTAGCCAGCAATATTTTTAACGCCAACTCTTTCAAATTCATTATATCTACGTTCCATTTCACTTACGATACGTTGTAAAGCCAAAGAAGCTTTCTTAGGGTCAGTAACAACGGGACATAGTAAGTGAGGAACACCATTGTAATTAGATAATTCAACCTTTTTAGGGTCAACCATCATAAGTTTTACTTCATCAGGTCGATAACGCATTAAAATACTAGCAATAAAGGAATTAATACATACCGATTTACCAGAACCAGTAGAACCCGCTACTAGAAGGTGAGGCATTTTAGAGATATCAGCCGTTTGAACACGTCCCATGATGTCTTTACCTAAAGATACTAAAATCTTAGCTTTTTGTTGGGACTCTGGGATATTTCCTAGGACTTCTCTAATTTTAACTGCTGATATAACTGGGTTTGGTATTTCGATACCAACCGTATTCTTACCCGGAATTGGGGCTTCTATCTTAATACTTTTAGCGGATAATGCTAGGGCAATTTCTTTATCTAAGCTAACTATCCTACTTAGTTTAGTACCAGCAGGAATATGAATTTCAAACTGAGTAACAGCAGGTCCAACATGGATTTCGACAACCTTACCATTAATACCAAATTCTTGTAAAACACGTTCTAAAATAACTTTGTTAGTTTTAATAAACTCCGTTGAGTTTTTCTTACCATCATTTTTAGGTAAATCTAGAAGATTAATACTAGGTAATTTATAGTTACTATTTTGTAGGCCGGTAATAATTGGTTCTTCTACTCTTTCTTGGGTAGGATGTTCCGGCATTACTTGGTTATTTGTAATAACTGGTTCTTTAGGTGTACTAATAGTATTGGAATGATTTTTTAATTCTTCAACACTTGTTATAACTACTTTAGAGTTGTCTTCTTCATTATTAATTGTGGCATTAGATATAGGAACTTCTTCCTCTTCTTCATCATCTTCCTCTTTCTTATGAGAAGCAAAGTAATCTTTTATAGAATCCCATACTTCACTAATATTAATATCAAACAATAAGACTAAGCCAAAGATACTTGATACACCAACAACAATCATAGTACCAATAAACCCAAAGAATTGTACTAATATACCACTAACTAAAGCCCCAATAAAGCCACCACCAATGGCAATACTACCTTGACCACTTGATAAAATAGGACCAGTACCATTAATCGTTGAAATACGTTCCATATAATTATCTTTAGTAGCGTTAATTACACTAGTAAGATTAATATTTGTTTTAATAAATGTATAATGTGCTAAGACTAAGATCATTGTAAATAAGATATATAAGCCCACTAACTTAGAACTAAAGAACTTAGGTAATTTTCTTTTAATAAGCATCATAGTACCTAAATAAATAAGTAATAATAAAATACCCCACCAAAATTCTCCAACTAAGAACATGGCAAATTTTTTAATAAAAGCTCCAACAATACCAAAACCAAAACCAATAATGCCAATTAGAACTAAAATAAGACCAGTTAATTCAACGCTATATTGAAAACTACTAGTTTCATCTGTTTTTCTTTTTTTCTTTTTTGCCATACTTACCACCATATTAATTATATCCTACTTTCTAATATTATGCAAAAGATTTACTTATTTGTTGACAAAGTTAGATACTTATACTTAAGAAAAGAGTGCTTATACACCCTTTTAATAAAAAATAAAACTACTTAAAATAATGGCTAGTAAAATGTATAAAACAATTATAAATAAACCACTATTATTTTGAGGGGATACCTCACTATTATTACATTTCTTCATATTTTTAGATAAATGCCCCAACAATGATTATAAGTAAAATAAATAATACTAAGATGATAGCAGGACCCATGCAGCCACAAGCACCGTTATTCATAAATCATTCCTCCTTTATTTGTATTCATTATATTTTATGGCTCTAGAATTTTTTTGTGTATGTAATTTAAGCTAAAAATCTTTATAATCATGTTAAAATTGTGTAAAGTTCTCTATTTTTTTAAAAAATAAATGCTATAATAAGAAAGAAGGAGAGATAAAGATGAATAAATATTTAAAAAAGACTATAATCATAGGGGCTGTTAGTTTATTTTTAGTTACTGGTTGTGGTAATAAGGAGATTGCTAAACTTAGTAATGGAGATGAAGTTGTTGTTGAATTAAAGGATAATACTAAGATAAGTGTTAATGATTTATATAATTCTTTAAAAAATCGTTATGGTTTAGAAGTAATTGTTAATATGATTGATAAAATTATTTTAGAGAAAGAATATCCTAATGATTTAAATGCTGCTAAGGAATCTGCTGAAACTACGATGAAACAACTTGAGGAACAATATGGTGATAAGTTAGAAAGTGCTATTCAATATTATACTAGTTATAATACTAAGGAAGAGTATCAAGATGGTTTATATTTAAATTATTTACAAGAGAAAGCTGTTACTTCTTATGCTAAAGCTCAAATAAAAGAAAGTGAGATTAAGAAGTATTATAAAGATTCTATTAAACCAGATATTAAGATTTCTCATATTTTATTTAGTGTTAATTATGATTCTAATGCTTCAGATGATGATAAGAATAAAGCTAAGGAAGATGCTAAGAATAAGGCTAATGAAGTCTTAGAAAAGTTAAAAGGTGTTTCTAAAGATGAGTTACAAGCTAAGTTTAGTGAGTTAGCTAAGGAATATAGTGATGATGAATCTACTAAGAATGATGGTGGTAATTTAGGTGTTATTAATACTGATACTTTAGGTTCTAATTATACTAAAGTAGTAGATGCTGCTTATAAGTTAAAAGATAATGAATATACTACCGAGGTTGTAGAATCAGAACTTGGTTATCATATTATTTTAAGAACCGAAACTAAAGAAAAAGCAAGTTTAAATGATGTTCGTGATACTGTTTTAGATACTTTAGCTAATACTTATATTTCTAGTCATAGTGAGGCTTCTATTAAAGCAATGCAAGAACTTAGAAAGAAATATGATTTAAATATTACGGATAGTGATTTAAAGACAAGTTATACTAACTACATTCAAAATTCTTTATTACAAGCTCAAGAATCTGATTCTAAAGCTCAAAATAAAAAGGCCTAGGTTAAGCCTTTTTTTCGTGGGATAAATTTTCGATTGTCTGGTAGTCGTAGCCTTTACTTAGAAGTTTATTTTTTATTTTGTAGTCTAGTTCTCTACCCTGGTATTTCTTGCTTAGATTAAGGTATGCTTTATCATAATCTTTAATAATATTAGATTTATCATCTTTAACTTCTAAATTATCTAGACACTGGGTAATATCTTCTTTGAAATAACCTTTATTTAATAAATCGTTTAGTATCTTTAACTTGTAGTTTTTTGAAGAACCTTTATAGTCATGCTTATTTTTCTTAGTTATATATTTGTTAATGTTGTTAAGCCAAGTATTATGATCTACTAAGTTAAGATAATAAGATATAGTATTACTATCAAACCCCATGAGTTCTAGTTCTTTAAGTATTTTGTTGTAGCCTTTATTGTTGAGATTAATTTGGTCATTGATATAACTAGTGATGTATTTTTCGTCGTTTAGATAGTTTTCTTCATATAATTTAGTTATTACTTTATCTATAATATTACTAGGATAATCACTTAGGTACTTAGTTATTTCTAACTTAGTACGCATCTTAATACTTAAGTATTTTAAAGCTTTATAATAAGCTTCATAGTAAGTATTTTCTTCTAAGATTAGTTTTTTAGTATAATCATCTAGTTCTTTAATAATTAGTAAGTCGTATTTTAAAATTAGTTCGTCATAGATAGTGATTATCTCTTTATTTTCTAACGTAATCTCGTAAGTATTTTTATTTTTTTTCGTATATTTTATTATTTTCATAGGTAACCTCGGGTTAAATATATCATATTTTGGTTAGAAAAAACAGCCTTTATTAGCTGTCTTAATCTTGATATAATTGTTCTATTTTAAAGAAGTCTTCGTTAACTTCAGCAGTAAAGACATCTTTATCGAGCCTTTTTATTTTATTTTCTAAGTCACTAGGGTTTAACATGAATACCAAAGAACTATAAAGCAATAGTTCATCGATACAAGTAAGACCAATAGACTTTAAGTACTTAACATTTTTACTTACTATATCCCAGTTTAACTCTAAATTACTTAAAGTAGCAGGATCAGTACTTAGAAGTTCTTCATAAACATAGGAAGAAACTCCTAAGTTTTCTAATTTTTCTTTCATTTGCGACCTCCTATAAGTGGTTCATTTACTATTGATTCGACATACTCTTTCATAATGGCAAATTCTTGGGCTGTAATCTTGGAATGATAAGTAATACAAAATAATAATAGTTTATCAGTACTAGGGCTCATATTACTTAAAGAAGCATATAATCTTAGAACTTTAAATCTTGAGATAATAACACCACAAATATTATAAGCATTATTACTAACTTTGTTGTTTTGTTCTAAATATGTAATATATGGATTATTAATCTTAGTAAAATCATAAGTAACATTATTTTCTTTAATTTTATCTTCAATTTCTTTAGTAGTATCAACATCAAATACTTGAGGAATAATAGTGTTAGTACGTTCTAAGGCATTAGTACTATTAATACCTAGAGTATTATCTTCTAAGTTAGATATTATATTACTTAGGTTATTATGGTTTCTTTTACTTTTATATTCTATCTTATTATTAGGGTGTGATTCATTATATTTTTTAACAAAGTATAAGCGATATAACATTGGACTATCATAAGATATACAAAGTCTAGAAGTATTGCTTAGTAAGTAGTCTAGCTCTCCTACTTCGATAAAGGCATCGATAGTAGATAGTATCTCAGTAGATTTTAGGCCACTTAGTTTAAAGTTCTTAGCTAGTTTATCTTTTTTAATACCATATACTTCTAGAGATTGGACGTTGTTTTTCAAAGTACTATTGGAGTATGTGAAGACAGAAGGACAAGTACTATAAGAATCATGAATATTGTACCCTAAAGTTTCAATTAAGTTAATGTTTTGAACAAAGTCTTTAAAAGCACTTTGAATAGGAATGCTGTCTTTTTCTAAGTTAGATTTGATACTGTTACGTTTACTAATAAAGATATTGGGAGTTACCTGCATTAGTTTAATAATAGAGATACCATATTTATTAGAAAAATCTTCTAAGTAATTAATAATCTCACTGTTGCAACCACAAAGGATAGTTAAAGTTTTACTATTCATGTTTGTTGGTAGCAATAAGTGTTTCTTTAAAAATTCAAAGTTGTTTATTAAATCTTCTTTAGAAATACTGTGTTTAAATTCATTTATTACTTCATCATTTAGATTATCTATGTCATAACCATATTGAGTAAATACCTTTAAAAGTTCTTCTTTAGTAATTAACTCTGTTTGAACTTTATTATAAGTACGATGAGTTCTTTCAACAATTACTTGTTTAAGTTCATAGTTATAAGCATCAATATTTTGTTCCATGATTAACTTATATATATGATTATTACGTTTAAAGACTTGTTCATCATCTTGGTTATATTCTTCTTTATTTTCTAAGAAATTAGAGATTATAGTCATTAACTCAGGGGTTATGTAATCAGTGGGAGTAAGATTTTGTAACTTTGTAATTATCTTAGTTAAAGTATCACAATCATCAACTATTTTAGTATATCTTTTATATTTACCTTGATATATATTTTGTTTTTCTATAAGTTTGTTTATTATAACTTTAGTTATATTAGCATTTCTAATTTGGTTTAAAAGATCACTTGGGTATGTTAAGACAGGATTATCTTGGAATGCTAGTAAGACTTTCTTGATACTAGAATATTCTTGGATTTCTTCAAAAGTTAAATTTAATTCAGCAAGGCGACCATCAATTTCTAATAAGCCATAGTTAGTAGATTTAACTATCTCGGCTAGTTCTTGATATCTAGAATAGTTAGCAAAATAATCATCGCTTTTTAAGAATTCTCTAATATTCTTAGTACTGACTTCAAGGTCTTTAAAGATTTCAACTAATTTATTTAAATTCATTATCTTGTCCCCCTTCTAGCTTGTTTATGACCATTATTAATAAAGCATTCCATTCTATCGTAGTAATCTTGATAGATTTTTTCTCGGTTGGCTTTTAAGTCTTGGATGTATTTTGAAATTCGTTTATCTTCTTCTTGTTTACTTAGTTTTAGAGATTTAATGGAAGCAATATCGTTAGATATACTAATTAAGAGATTATTTAAAGGTAGTTGAATACGTGGTGTTTTAACATAATTATAAATATCATATTCACTTTGTTTAATACCCCAAGTTAAAATGGCATAAACTTGATAGTTATTTGGTAGTCCTAAATCTAAAGGACTTATTGGTTGATATAATAAGCGATTATTAGTTGTTCTAATACGGCGCATTGGTGTAGCATGATGGCTTCCATCTAATACTGCTTCGGATTTTCTATGAAAGAATGATCTATTCTCCCCACTATCGATTTTAAGACGATTGATTAAAGAATTAATACCTTCAATATCTCTTAATTTGATTTGGCTTTTTGTGACAGTATCGTTGTAAATATAATCTTCCATATAAGTATTTTTAGAATCATTATCATATAAATAAAGCATTATAACATTATCACTAGTTTTTCCTATCATGTTATCAGTTTTAGCTTCTAGTTCATCTTCAACTTTCATGACCTCAACAGATTCTAGTTCTTGGATTAAGGATTCTAGAAAACTATAAACGAATTCTTTTTCTTCTAAGGTTTCCGCACTTAAATAGTCTTCGTAGTATGACTTAACTTTACTTTCAATATCATATTTCTTACAGAAATCAACACTTAATCTAGGACTTGCAGAGCATAAGGCTTCAGCACTACTTAAACTAGTGGTATCATCTTCAGCACTAAAATCATTTTGCTTTAAGAACCCTAGGACACTATTTAGTAAGTTTTTCTCTTCAACGGTTAAGATCTCGCTTTCTATATCATAATTTTTTATGATAGAAGTTATTTTTTCAAATATTTTTTGGTGGTCATGCTCTAACTTAATGATTTTAGCTTCATTTTCTTTAATACTGCGTTGTTCTTCTTCAAACTCATTATATAGTTCTTTTACCAATGTATAGTTTTCTATAGCATTAGTTAGATAGTTAAACTTAGTTTCATTATCCATAGAAGCATTTTTTAGATATTCCATATCTTTCAGAATTAATAGTAAATTTTCTTTAGGATCTTCTAAAGTATATTCATGTCTAGGATTATCTTTGATAGTTTCAAAGTATTCATTGACTTTAGTTGGATAGCCATTCTTAATTAAATAGTTATTATTTTCTAAAATGCTATCAATATTTACTAGTAACGTTTCTAGTCTCTTAGGATCAAAGGTAATACCTTTAAGGTATTCTTTAGATCCAGTATCTTTAATAATATCTTTCTTAGAAGCAAGTTTCTTGGTAGGTTCTTGTTTTTTCATACTATTTATCTTTTGTTTAGAAACATTATAGTTACTAAACATAATTTGTTTTAGAAGTTCATTTTGTAGTTGAAAATCTTTGATACTATAGATCACTTTAGCTAAAAGATTTGATTTAGCAGTAGAATCAATTGGAGCATTTAAAATAGTTTCTAAGTTAAATAATCTTCTTAGGGATTTTACATCGATACTTTGATATCTAACTTTTTTAATAGTTAATTTAACACGATATATGCGATTATTAATATCATTTTTAACGCTTTCAATATAGTTGAGAGTTATTTCACTAGGAAAATAATTTATATGATATTTATCAGCTATTTTTCTAAGTATATTATAAGTTTCTTCATAATCATTTATATCTATTTCTTCTAGAGAATCATAAGCATCAGTTAGTTCATTTAAAAGATTATTATAAGTATTTAGGTTGGATTCAATACCCTGCTCTTTTTCTTCTAATTTTTTTATTAATATTTCAATCATTTCTTTATTATCCATATCTTAGTACCTCAATTATATTATACTATAATTTTCATTCTAAAAAAACTATGTATTCATGTCATTTCTATATATGCTAGTATAATTAAGCCTTTATTCAATTTTTTAAGTGTTCACCCATAACTAAACGGATATAATCTATATAACCATTTGGTATTAAATAAGCGTATAAAAAAATCTAACTGGGTAAAATAATTAATGAAGTGGAGTATCTGTTATGAACCTAGATAGACTAAAGGAAATTCGAGAAGATAGAGATTTGTTGCAAAAAGATGTTGCCAGTGTATTAAGTATTAGCCAAGTTCAGTATTCTAGATACGAAACCGGACTTAGATTAATGCCGGTTGACAAACTTGCAAAGCTAGCACAATTTTATAATGTATCAATTGATTATTTATTATATCTTACTGACCAAAGGAGACCTTACCCTAAAAGTATAGTTAATAATAAAGATTCATAATAATTATCTTTATATCAAAGAAAAAACTATAAATACTTAGAAAAACAATTTCGAAAGTACTTATAGTTTTTTATTTCACTCCTATTTCATTAAGCATTTTAATTTTTATACTATCTATATCAGTAAAGAACAAATTCAGTCCCTCTTCTTTTAAAGCTAACATATAATTAAAACAATCAATTATATTCTTTTTTACAGCTGAGGATATCTTTATAGGATTGCCAGCAATCTCATGAATGCTCTGAACATATTTTTCAATAGTTGGAAAAGCATTTTGAATTAAAATTGCTTCTTCCTTACCGGCAATTTTTTTATTAAAATTGATTTACATTGACCATGCTTTTTAACTTTATTTTCAATAATAGACTTATATTTTTCAATTTTAGTACTTAGTGGTATAAACCATAAAATATTGTTATCTTTTATTGCTAAATAAGATGGTCTTTAATGACCCTTTTCATGATTAATCATAAGGCCACCATCATTAATTTTTTCAAAAAATTCATCTTTTATATGATATAAATAACCAGTTTGTACATGCATGTTACCCTCCAGAGCTTATTAATAAGAAGAAACTTTACCATTTATGATAAAGTTTCTAAACATTTGCAACCGAGATCATTTATTACTCGCACCACTCAGAGGCGATTAACATTTCACGACTAGGATTATTTATTACTCGCAACACCTAGAAGCGATTAACATTTATAAATTTATTGCATAATAGTAGCAATACAACATTAACATAGCATTCATTACACCAAAAGTCAATATATATATTAAAAAAAGAAACCAACAAGGTTTCTAAAAATCATCTCTACTTCTTAAGAATGGAGGAATATCTATATCACCATCATCATCTTCATCATTCTTAGTATTATAACTACTCATACTTGGATAGTCATCATCAAAAGCTTGATTATTGTCATCAAATCCTGTAGCAATTACAGTAACAATAACTTCATCATTTAAGTTTTCATTAATAACAGCACCAAATATGGTATTAATATCAGTCTTAGCTGCTCCTCTTACAACTTCGGCAGCATCTTCAGCTTCAAATAAAGTTAACGAATTACCACCAGTAATATTAATGATTGCATCAGTAGCACCATCAATTGTGGTTTCAAGTAGTGGACTTGCTACAGCTTGTTTAGCCGCTTCAATGGCTCTATTTTCACCAACACCAATACCAATACCAATAATAGCATTACCACGTTTAGCCATAATTGCTTTAACATCGGCAAAGTCTAAGTTAACAAGACCAGATACTGCAATTAGGTCTGATATTGATTGAACACCTCTTCTTAAGACATTATCTACTTCTTTGAAGGCTTCAATCATAGGAGTTGTTCTATCGATTATATCTCTTAATCTATCATTTGGAATGACGATTATAGTATCAACATGTTTTCTTAATTCGTCAATACCTACTTCGGCTTGTTCCATTCTCTTCTTACCTTCAAATTTGAAAGGTTTAGTAACGATACCTACCGTTAGTGCCCCTAGTTCTTGAGCAATTTCAGCAACTATTGGAGCAGCACCAGTACCTGTTCCACCACCCATACCGCAAGTTACAAAGACCATATCAGCACCTTGTAAGGCTTCTTCAATATCTTTCTTACTTTCTTGAGCCGCTTCTCTACCAATTTCCGGATTAGCTCCAGCCCCTAAACCTTCGGTTAAAGTTTTACCTATTTGTAATTTAGTTTCTGCTTTACTAACATTTAATACTTGTAAATCTGTATTAGCAACAATAAATTCAACCCCAATAACTCCTGATTCAATCATTCTATTAACGGCATTGCATCCACCGCCACCAACACCAATTACTTTAATTTTTGCTATTTGATCTACTTTTGCTTCGTACATATTATCTCTCCTTATTTAATCAAAGAAATAGCCGAATACTTTTCCAATTACTCCATTACTTGATAGTTCTTCTCCATTGGATAATTTGCTAAATTCTTCTTGTTCTTTTATATTTAATAATGAATATTCTCTATTTTTTAACTTTTGATTATAATCATACCATTTTATTATTCCCACTACACTAGAATATATATTATTTCTAACGCCTAGTTCATGAATGTTACCAAGAGTAACATTTTTACCAAAAATACTTTCGGCTACTAAGTTAAAATCTTTAGTCTCTGTTACTCCACCTGTAAGTATTATATAACTAATTTCTTTTTTTGTTAAGATATTTATTTGTTTTTTTGCTAAGTTAAGTATTTCTTTTAGTCGGGATTCAACTACTTCACTTACTTCGTATTGATTTATACTGATGTTTTTTTCCTCTTTATTTTTGATATTAATGGTTTCAGCAGATATTGCCATTCGTTTATGGGCTAAGGCAAATTCTTCTTTGATGTCTTTAGCTTTTTCTTTATCTATTTTATATATGTAGGCAATATCATTAGTTACGTTAGACCCTCCTAAGTAGGTTGTGGAGGTATTAGTTAGAACACCTTTATTGATTATTGATACACAGGTAGTTTGTTCACCAATGTTTATGATGGCTCCAACTTGTTTATCAAATTCTTTATTTCTAAATTGAAAGTAGTCGCCTATAGATCCAAATGCTATATCAACAACATCAACATTAATTTTTTCTAAGCATTCTAGGTAGTCATAGACTTCACTTTTTAAAGCACTTATTATGACTGTTTTTACTTCAAGAGTTTTACTGATTAAGTTTTTAGGCTCTAATACTTTGGTTCCGTCTTCTAGAGTATAGTTGATTGGCATTATTGTAACTAGTTCCATGTTATCTTGAACGACATGGTAAGCACTTTTTTTAACTACGGATACGATATCTTCGGCAGTTATGATGCCGTCTTCCGATTTTACATCGATTCTTCCTGTACCTAGAGTGAATTCCGCACTACTGGAAGGTACAATTACTAAAGTTTTAGTAACTTCAAAACCTAGTCTATCGTTAATATCTTTAAATAGTTCTTTTAATTTGTTTACTAATTCTTCTTTATTGATTATTTTACCTTTTTTGATTGTGTTATTAGGAATTGTACTTACGCCTAAAATATTTAGCTTTTCTCCTACTGTTTCTGCTACTACTAACTTTAAGGCATTTGCGCCAATATCTAAACTAGCCATTATCTTACGCATAAGTATCCTCCCTACCTTATAGATAATTATACTAAATTTTTTTCTACTTTTCAATTAGAAAGTTGACTAATATTTTACCAATATTTTACTTTTTCTTCACTCTAGGTAAGTTTTTAAGTTTCTTAAGGTTTAGGAGAAAAAATTCTACTTTTTTCAAGTAGAATTTTTAGGGCTATTTTGCCAGTTGGTCTTTGATTTTTAATATTTCATCAACTGATAAGCCAGAAGCCTTAGAAATAGTATCAATATCCACATTTAGACCAAATAAATTTTCAACCATTTCTTGTTGTTTTTTAGCTTGCCCCTCAATGAGTCCTTCGTTTTTAGCTATTTCACGGCCAATCTTTTCCCACTTGGCATCTTCAATATCCCCATCAGCATAAATTAAATTATTAATTTCACTTGAATAATCTTCCATAAAATTTACCACCTTACTAAGTATTGGACTATTACCTACTAATTGTCTAGATTCTTCGATACTATCACTCGTTAACAATTTTAAGGCATGATATAACCATTTCTTGTCTTCATTATAAGCAATTTCTTCAACATTTGCAAGAGATACATAAATTAATTTTGGCGTATAAGGCAAGACTTCATTGGTTTCTTCTTCTCTCGTTGTAAACACATTTACTAACTTATCTTTAAACAATTTTATCTTATTTTTAACAAACACTAGTTGTACAAAGTTAAGCTTTTTATATTCTTTTCCATTAACCTGATCCTTCAAAATAATACGATATGCATACTGATTATTTTTCAAAATATTTTCTGGTGTTAAATTAGTATAAGCCTCAATGTTTATTAAAGTATCATCTGCTACATGTAGTAACAAATCTACAATCATTTTCTTATTACTATGTTGTTCAATAGAATCTCGGTATCAACAAAATATGCATTTTCAATGTCATTTGGCTCAATACCAAGTGAGTTAACAATAACGGTGTTATAAACTCCGGAAATGTTTTACAAACAGTTTTAAATGATCCATCATATATCATTGGTATTTGGAAATCTGGGTTATTTTTCTTGATATCTACTAGACTTCTTGAAATCTCATGAGTTTGGTTTTTGTCTATTGTCTTTTTCATATCTTTTTCTCCCTTCTGTATTACTTTCCAATAAATTTTTTGGCATTCTCTCACCTCCCTGCTAAGATGACTTAAATATCCCCTCTAATAATATTTATTACCGGTAAAGTGCCAATTTTCTTCTTTTTCAAAAAAATGCCAAAAAATATCAAATTTTACATAAATTTGACACAAAATAAACAAAAAAGCCAATAAAAAAGAAGAAAGCACTATCTACTTTCATTCTTTCTTGATGTATAAATACGACGTAATATAACTGCTAATATAGCAAGAGCAACACTGATACTAGCAATAATAATTATAATTAAATATTGAGCTTTAACTTCGTGTTCACTAACTTTACCCTTATATTTAACTATCATACTATTAGACATACTTGAACTCTTGTTCAAAACATCATTAACACTAGTATTAACATCAATACTGCTAGTATTTTTACTAACTAAGTATGGTATGTTATATACTTCATATTCTTGTTTTAATGGGTTATATGATACAGCATAATTATCTACTAACTCATTAATATTCGTTGTATCTTTTATATTATCAGTATCAACATCAGTATAATATCCGTTATAAGAAATAACTTTATCACTTTCAATATTCTTAATAAACTTACTACTTTCTAAGTATTCTTCTTCATAACTTTCTAAAGCTTTATTAGAGTTAGTATCATTTATATAAGTTTTAAAGAAATCAACTAGAGAAACTTTTTCTTCTTCCTCTTGGTCAACTATATCAATTTTCTTACCTACTTTGTAATCAAAAGCATATACTTTATTATCATTATATCTAACCATTAGGATATTAGTATCATTATTAACATTAGAACTTAATTCTTTAATATCTTGATTCTTAAAGTCATCTGGTAATTTGATATCATTCATTAAAGATACTAGTTTACCATTACTTAAAGTTAGTAAGACTTTTAGATTATTATAGTAATCAACTATGACCATGTCTTTTTGATTATCTAAGTTAGAACTTATCATACCTATATTGATATTTTTAATAAATATTTGATTATCGATCTTTTTATTATCTATTAAAGAATAGTTATAGAAAGTTTTTATCTTACTCTTTTGATAGTCATAAGTTACTAGAGATACTACGTCTTTAGTTGGTTCTAAGTTTTTGATACTTATATATCTGGTTGTATTAGTAATAAGGTTATAAATATTACCTTCAGTATCTAAAGCCTCGTTATTAAAGATATGGATGTAATTACCATTAATAGTATTTAGGTTACTAATTACCTTGCCTTCTTTTAAGTAGTAATAGTTATCATCTTTAGTCGTAATAGTTCTTCTTAGATCAGAAGACTTTATGGTTACTTCTTTGGTGCGACGGCCATTTTTGATCTTATAAGTAAAGTCACTCTTATAATCGTAATAGAAACTCATGGTATAGTTATCGATGTCATAAGTTTGATTATTAATTTCTATCTTAGCGGTATTTATGGTATCAAAGTCAATATTGATAGTGTTAATTGAACTTGGATATACGTAAGATTCTGGAAGATTAATATTCATACTCATTAGTCTTAATCTCATGTTTTTTATTTCACCACTTGGTAAGGTTACTAAGTAAGATGTTGATAAGGCTGAAGTATTTCGTGGATAATATCCTGAGGTTATGGGATCTGAGTTAAAGTAACTTGAACTCTTATTAAGTAGACTTTGAATTTTGGATTTGTCTTTTAAATCACTATCGGTTAGATAGTCGATTGTGGCACTACCTAAGCTGGCAGCATTTTTAATATTGATATTATTTAATCTTGATTGGTCATAGATGTGGATACGTTTAGCACCACTTAGGTAAAGGTCAGATGACCCTGATAGAATACCGGCAACTTTGTTAGTACCAGTAGCATTTACTTTAACGGCTAGAATATTATCTCTAAAGAGATTTAAATTGGTATCAGTTGATTTGTCGATTTTACCAATTAGACCACCAGCTTCGCTGTTAGCAGCAATTATACTATTAGCAACGATATTATCGTAGATATTAACGCGTCTAACGTTTTCTTCTTCTAGGGAGTTGGCATAGTATCCTAAAATACCCGCGCCTCCTACTCCTTTAGCCGTAATAGTAGCGTTAACTAAGTTACCATAGTAATATCCGGTTGATGTACCATTTTTATAACCAACTACACCACCGGCATAGTTTTTACCGACTATTTCAGTATTATAGATGGTATTGTTATAACGGCTACCATCCCAGTTTAAGCCTTCGATACCACCGACATAGTTAGCGTTAGGAGAATTTATAGTTGTATTAATTACAGCACTGCTATAAATACTATAGCTGCCATAACCACCGATACCACCAACTTGTTCGCTACCGCCACTTATGGTAGAGTCTTTAATATAACTATTACCGACGGAACGATGATAGCCATAAATACCACCAATTTGACTTCCTTTTCCGGTAACAGAAACATTGGTTAAATATAGAGTTGAAGTACCACCGGTATCTTGATTGCCACCGACACCACCAACTTGGTTATTTCCTGAAACAGAAGAGTTAGTTATAGTAACGTTTGAGGCTGCACCATAGCCATAGATAATACCACTATAGGTGCCACCGGTTGTACTAACATGTACATCATCAGCAGTAATGTAATAGTGTCTTGCAGCATCAGCATAGTGTTTATACCCAATAAGACCTCCAACATGGTCACTAGTACCACTAACATTAACTGACTTCATGGTAACTCCTGATAGATAATAAGTATCACCTTCGCCATATAAACTACCTAATCTATGAGTACCTGAAATAGTCACATTACTAATATTAATATCTTTATAATCATTAACATAACTGTTAGCAATAAAGCCAACACGATTAACTTTTAAGTTACCATTTAAAGTAATATTATTTAACGTTATATTAGAAACATTACCATAGGCTGTACCAATAATAGCTAAGCCAGTTACACCACCACTACCACTATAAGTCATATTAATATCTTTAAATGTTAAGTCTTTAATATATGTTCTAACTTCTTTGAACATATAAATACCTGATGTATTTAAAGTTAGATTATAACCAGAAATAGTATACCCATTACCTTCGACTTTATTAGCTAGGATATTTCGCTTTATAATAGAATTATCAATGTCGGAAAAATCTAAGTTAGCATTAATACTATAGTTTTCTGTATAGTTTGTATTTATACTTTGAAAATCATCAATTGAGTTAATACTTCTAAAGAAAGTAACATTTATTTTAGAGTCAGCATCTAATTCTTTAGCTACTCCATTATCCGTATAATAGATTTTTGATATACGATAAGAGTCTAAGTAATATTTAGGTTTGATAGTTACTCTGATGAAGGAAGCATCATCTAACCCGGAATTTTCATTATATATTCTTATGTCATCGGGGTTTATTTCTTCGACGTCTTCAATTTTTATACCGGTTATTTTATATCTATTAACGTCATTGTTTTTAACGACGATAGACACATCAGCACTGGTTATGTCTTTTTCAACGTTGATAGAATCAACTGTTAATGGTTCATCATCTGTAATATCTAAGAAAGTATCTTCTTGGTTAGGTAGTAATTCTGTAGAATCTTTATAATATAGTTTAGGAATACTACCATTTACAACATCATCATAATAGAAACCAGAACCCAAAGTTATTTTAGTAGCATAGCTATCAGGATTAGTTAATTCTTCGGTACTTAATAAAGTTTCACCAGCTGAGTTGTTACTAACGACGCCATTAATTTTTTGACCAGCCCAAGCATAGAAGTTACGATTACTTAGGTTTTTATTACCTATGGTACGATGGATTTCATTTTCTAAGGATGAATATAGTTCACCGACAAATAAAGTATCGGAAACATTACTATTAAATTCATTACCAATGATACCACCAGCATAGATTTGAGCGGAAATTAATCTTACCGCGGAGATAACTTCTTCCACACGGCCATAGTTGATACCAGCAATACCACCAGTATTAGGATAGTTACTATTAATGTAACCAGTTGAGTATACTTGGCTAATAATACCATAAGAGTTGTAACCAACGATACCACCAACAGCGTATAGCTGACTGGAACTCGTAACGTCTAAGTTAATATTTTGAGCAAAGCTGTTCATGATATTAGAGTTTTCGGTTTGACCGACTAGGCCACCAACACGCATAGCGTTTACATTAGCGGTATCGGTAAGGCTTAAGTTACTAACACTAGAATTTCTAATATTAGAACTGTATCTAGCAAGTCCCGCAAGGCCACCACTATACTGCCCTAGTTTAATCTTAACATTCTTAACATGGACATTATCCATAGTTCCTGAACTTTGTAAGTAGCCAATTAAACCACTACAAGTAGCATAGTTAGTTTTTACAATATTTTCAAAAGTAATATTAGAAAGAGTTCCTTGCATTACATAGAAAGCAATACCATCACTCGTATTAGTTTTCATATTCTTAACAGTATGATTATTACCATCTATCTTACCAGTCATTGTTCTAGTAATTATGGGGTTAGTATAACCACTAAAATCTAAATCAGCCATTAATCTAAAGTTATCCCCAGAGTTAGAAGCCATGTTTAACCATTCTTTTTCGTTATTAATCTCACGGTACATGGAAATATCTAAGATAAGAGTTCCGGCATCAAATTTTCGGGTATATTCAATACCAACTTTAGATAACGATGTAATAGAGTTAATACTATAACTAGAAATATATCTACTTGGGTTAGTTAGTTTGATTCTTACTAAGGATGTACCATCTTCATTATCATTTTGACTCATTATACTAGAAGTAAAGTATTGAACTTCGATTTTTTTAACTTGTTCGTAGGTTGGGTTTCTTACTAAGATGTCGACGATAGCTTCATTGCCATTTTGACTTACGATATTACTAGTTAAGATATTAAGTAAGTCGGCATCGGTTACTTCGGGTAGTTTGATGTAATCTTGTTTAGGCATTGATTCGTTCATATTAAGTTGTGGGAAGAAACCATATTTAACATAGTCATCAACTAGGAAAGCGTTCTCACCATTTAAGGTTTGATTTTGGAATTCGACACTAGTTAGAGCGACTTTGGATAGTTTTTTCGACTTGCTATTAGTATAAGTTAAAGGACTTACGTAGTACAAATTCTTTGCATTTAATTGGTCAATACTACCACTAACACTATCTAAGTTAGTATTTCTTGATTGTAATTCATCGTAAGTATAACTATTATTAATGGTACCTCTAGAGATAACACCGACTAAGGAACCGACATTCATTTGTTGAGGTTTTTCAAAGTCGCTGAACCCTATTACTTCGATTAGGGAATAAACGTTTTCGATGTAGCCAGCTTCGGACATATAAGCGCCAATGGCACCAATATATTTATTTTCTTTTAAACCAGAGTCATGGTTACCATTGATTTTCTCACCATATAGATAGCCATTTTTAACGGTGCCATAGATGTAGTTTGAGATAAACCCAAAGTATCTAGTAGTATGAATCTCGGCTTTATTATGGACAATGAAATGATCAACGGTACCACGGTTTACTCGGACTAGGAATGAAACTTCACTAACCGGTGTGGTTACAGCTTCTTCAATAGTTACCATAACATTACTAATAGTTGCCGAAGACCAATCGGTTAAAGTGTCGTATCTATTTCGGGCTTCATCGTACCAGATGTGTAAATCTAGGTTTTTAATGACGGCACCCTTCCCTAGTTCGGCAAAGACTCTAGAACTAGAATTTTTAACATTCAATAATAATTTATGGCCTTGAAAGTCGACATTACCATTGAATGTTCCACCAATAGTACGATTAGAATATCTTAAATCTATATCATTAGAGATTAAGAAGTTTCCGGTTGAAGACATATTATAAAATTCTTCTTTAGTACGGATAGTTCTTATTTGGTCATCGGTTTTAAAGTTTAAGCTGTTAATTGTGTAATAACGATTATTTATTAAAACTAGGATATTAATGGTATATTCTGTACCTTTATTAAAGTTATAAGCCACTAGCATATCTTCTACTTTGTGGTCGATTATTTCATTATCATCTAAGTTGTAGTGATACATACCGATGATTTCATTATCTTTTTTGACGATTTGAACATAGAAGTCATCATTTGGTATTTCGGGTGAACCAGTATTTTCAAAGTTATGGTCGGTTACGGAAATATAGAATTGACCAGTATAGTCATAGTTTTCGTTGTAGTCGCTATAGTCTTCGTTTTTAGTTAGATTATCTTTATAGTTTATTGAGATACAACCAACATGACCAGAGATATAGGAAGAACCACCAGCGCCACCACCGTTATTATATTTAGTAGCCATACCACCGTAGTATCCACCGCCACCACCACCGGAATCATTTCCAGTAGCATTTTCACCAATACCAAGTTGTGATTGATTAATGATATTACCACTAAAGTCTTTTGTTGTTATGGGTAATTGACCAGCGGAGAATCTGGTATGTAAGATACCATCCATATAGGCACCATCAGTATAAATACCACCACCAGCACCGCCTGAACCATCATTAGATAAAGTACAGTTTTCTAAACAGTAGTTGGCATCATCAGTACCACCGCCACCGCCGGCAACCATAATACGGGATTTTAAGGAAGCTTCGTCAGTTGTACCGTAGACTAATCTTACATCAGTAGCGCCTCCACCAGACCCAGAGCTATTTAAAGCACCAGACCCGCCACCATTAAAGCCACCGGCAATATATCTAGAACCATATTTACCACGACCGCCTACAACTACGTATAAAGTTGTATCTTTGCTTAACTTAATTGTTCCTTTGGAATATCCACCACGACCAGCATGAGAGTTACCAGTTAGAGTTTGGTTATTATAATTATCGCCACCAGATGCACCCCAAGTTTCAATCAAATAATTGCCATCATTAGGAACAGTGAAACTACTTACCGAACCAGTATAATTAAAGTTTCTAGTCTCGCTAGTTAAAAGATTAGTAATTCTAGCATAACCATCGCCGACATGACCGGTTGAGGTTTTGCCATCAGGTTCAGTTATTTCATCATTACCAGTTAAAATCTTGGTATCATAGAAGACATAATTTCTATCATAAATAGACATTTCTTGAGTTGTTAAGGTAGCATAATTTAAATATGGAATAAATTGTAGGTCTTTAACATCAATAGTAGTTGTTGTATTTTTACCACCAGATTCATCGACTCTAAAACCAACATAACCATTATCGGGAACTAATTCAATACGATAATCTTTATATTCATTAGTTAAATTTAAAGCCACATTTTGGTTAGAATCAACACCACTAGTTAAGTAAGCAGCCTTACCATTAGAGCCTTCGGCTTGTTTAGCTTTGAATTTAACAATTATGGGACTATTTTTATACTCAGGCATGTAGTAAGAATAATAAGCTGTACCATTCATCGCCGAGAAACTTATAACTTTATTATCAACATCAGTAGAGATTTTATTTAAACCTGAACCACCAGAAAATCTAAAGTTATCAGTATAATTAATATTAAAGATATTATTACTAGTAACAACACTTAGTAAGTTTTCAATTCTAATACTAGCTGAAACCCCTAATTTAGTAGTTAATGTTCTAGAACCTTCTAAGACATGATTAGATTCATAAGTACGATTAGTATAACCTTCATTATACCCTTCAGCAATGATTTCAATATCATAGTCCATATTGTTATCTAACTTATTTAAAGAGATACGTTCATCAGAACCATTTATGGCAATACTTTTAAGTAAAACATAATTACCCTTAGCATCATGAATTCTTATAAGAACTCTATCACTTTGGATAGCAAAATCATTATCTACTACTCTAACGTCAAAGTCAATGATTGACTCATTGGTAAATTGATTAGATACAACAGCATATGCCGGGGTACGATAGGTTTTAAAGTTTGTAATATTAGATATCGCATCTATTTCATAAGTTTTATCTACTTGACGTTCGATAGTACTAAAGCTTAAAGTATATTCAGTATTACTATCAAGTCCTAAAAACTCCAAATTATATTTACCTGAGTCTTTTAAAGAAGTAATATCATCTCCGGTAATTTCGACAGTCTTAATTACTTTATCATTTTGTTTTAAAGTAATATAAATTTTATCTAATAGTTCGATTAATTTCTCACTCGTAGACTCTTTATTAATATTCATTTCAAATTTAACACTAGATCTTGTTATATCTATTTGCCTTAAATCAAATTTAACATATCCTAAGGCTGAGATGGGCTTAGTACTTACAGTAGCTTCTGCTAAAGTTTGATTTAATAAAGTACCATTACCATCTTCTAAATCATAATTAGCAATAATATATATTTTATACATTTTATTAGAGTCTAGGTTATTAACTCTAATTTCTTGATAATCTTTATTTTCTAGGTTACCTGATGTTTCTAAAGTACCATCTATGGTATAGATTTCATAATGATAATTACTTAGATTAACTTTATCTTTATTAGTTAGAGATATTCCTACTTTGAAGTAAGTTAGGTCGTTATCGATAAGTTTGATTGAAGCGGTTGGAGCTTCTTTGCTGGTTTTAGTTGTGAAGGTATTATTTAAAACTTTAAGCTCACTACCGGCAACATCATACATCTTAATAACCCCGGTATAATCTTTATTAGATTCTAGATTTTCGGGTGTTTGGTAAGTAACTTGTTTTTTGAGTTTAATTTTATTTACTTGGTCAACACTGAAGTTGTATTCTTCATTATTAATGATTGCCACAATGTTTTTTAAACCATTAAATATTTCATCATCTTTATCATTCGTGATTTCGAAGTCATTTAAAACAATTTTATTAGAATAAATATTATCAATACGATAAGAGATATTAATTTCATTTAGGGAGCTACTATCTAAAGTTTTAAAAGTTCCAGTATAGAAAGTTTTTTTAACGCTTTGATCATTTTCATTTTTAAAGATATAGTAAGCCTCTACTTCGTAAGTTTCGTTAGGAAGTAAGCCAGTTAGTTCAATCTCACCATTGGCATAGAAACTTTTCTTTAAGTATGTTTTACCATTTAGAGTAAGAGTAAATGTTGGTGAGGTTACGATACGCATAGCGGGGTCATTGATAGTAATATTACCTGTAGCACTGTAAACACGACCCGTAAAGCCATCAAAAGTTACTTCTGGTTTTACGTAGTTAGCATTATTGGAGTTATTATTACCAGGAGTGCCATTAATATTAGGAATTATCTTAGTATCATCAATAATTATTTCATACCCATCGTCGCTAGAATCATCATCTTTATCATCTTCTTTACTTGGTTTGTCATAATTAGGCTTGTCGTCATCTTTTTTATAATCATCATTTTTATTTTCTTCTTCTTTATTATATAGACCTAAATTAGTTAGTAAGTTTTCATAAGTTAGGTCATTATCCCCAATTTTTACCCCGGTAGTTAAAGCGATAAAAGGAACGCTTTGATATACTAGTTCATCATTAACACGCATATAAAAATTTAGATAATCTTTATTAAAATAGATAAGACTGTATTCTGGTATTTCAATAGTTTCATTAACTAAGGCTAGAGTAATCTTTTGATAGTTAATATAGATTTCACTATTAAGTTTAGAAAAAAGGTATGATTCATTATCAATATTGTCGTTAGTTAAGTTACTAAAAAGTTTTTTATCGGCAACAATTATATTACTAACAGTATCAGTATCATAGTAAGATTCATTAATATAATTATTATCTAAGTAGTTCCAAATTCTGGTATTATCTAAGTTATATATCGGAACATCTAAGTAGATTTTATTATTTTTATCTTCCCCAACATAGTAGTTATTACCTCTTTGGTAGATATTCTGGCTATCGTTAATCTTGGTTAAGGTAATATTGCTATTCTTACTAGTCTTTAAGTTAGAGGCAATGGTACTTTGAGAAACATTAGAAGCATAGCCTGAAAATACGGTAACATCAATTTTCTTAATTTGAAAAAAAGCCAAGTAAGTTATTACTAAGACTAAAATTAATAATGCTGCAACACTTTTTTTCATTTAAAACCACCTTTACTTTAGAATAGACTATTTAAAATATCTGCACTTTTGATTAGAAGTCGATAATCACTACCCTTTTTTACTCCATCAATTTTTAAGTTTATTTCATAATCTTTAGTTGTTGCTATGATATCATCAGTAACACTCTCAACTAAGTAAGCATTATCTTTATAATTATAATAGCTTAAGATATTGCTTAGATTGTTATAGATTACAAAGGACATAGGGTTTAGTTTAATACTTTTATCTCCGTAAGTTAAAGTAGTTTCTTCAATAAAGAAATATAGGTCATTACCATCATATAAGAAAGCATGATCTAAGTCATAGACTTTATCTTGATATTTTAATTCTTTATAGATACTACTTTGAGAATCAATCTTGGTATAAAAAGGAACGCGTTGTTGTTTGACATTATCTAGAGGGAATACGGCAATCATATCGATAGGAAATATAGCAACATCGATATCATTATAATACAAGGGTGAACTATCAATTACGATATCTTCATTATCAGTTTTAATACTTACAACTCCACTTTCATTACTTAGAGTAATTGAGGCACTATAATCAACACGATGGTTATCTAAGTACTGGTAAACACCTTGATTTTCTAAAGTATACTTAGTACTATTATCTTTAGCTTTAAAACCAATAATAATTAAAATAACTAACAAAATTAAAACAACTAAACTAGCTAAGAATACTTTATAATTTTTCTTAATTAAATCAATAATTTTTTTCATACTCTCTCCTCATAAGACCTTTAAGATATTTTAATACGATATAAGTATCATAGATAATAGCTAAGGCACATAGTAAAATAGTTAATAACTTTAACGTTAATGTGCCACTACTATAAATAATATACTTACTAAAACCTATCTTAATAAATACTAAATAATATAATATAATGCTTTTTATTATATCCACTATCACTCTTATAATTTTACCATTAATAATGTCAAATAACAATAAGGGAATGGCAATCATATAAAAATTATAATCAATGGATATTCTAGAGATATCATTAGATAAAAGGGTGAAATATAAATAGAAAACATAATGAACATATAACATACTTAGAGATAAGATTTTTATTTTATTACTATTTAGTAAGATACCTGGGATAATAACGTTCTTACTCTTTTTTAGATAAATATTATAAAATAGTATGCTAAGGATGGTAACGATTAGAAAAAAAAGTAAAAAATAGATAATTTTATTAGCAAATAAGCTTAGGTTAGTCATGGTTAACTCCTTAGAATAAGTTTAAATTCGTTATTGATATTCATGTAATAACCTTTGATATCATTAAGAGACTTGGTAGTATCATTACTTACGAATTCGATATGACCATCAACCTCCCCAATAAGGGAAGTATAGTTTTGCATAATAAGAAGATTATATTTTTTACTTTTAATTTTAATTGCTAATACGTTATTTATGTTTTCGACACCATTACTTAAAGACATTATTTTGACATTCATGCGATTTCGCCAACCGTTCCAATATATAAGAATTTATTTTCGGGGATATTATCGTATTTACCTTCTAAGATATTTTCGACATCACCTAAGACATCATCGATGTTAACCATTTTACCAGGAATGTTAGTGTAGTTTTCAGCAACAAACATAGGTTGAGTAAAGTAATTACGAAGTTTACGAGAACGATAGAAGATGTTTTTATCTTCATCACTTAATTCATCAATACCTAAGACGGCAATGATTTCTTCTAATTCATTGTAACGTGCTAAGTACGCTAGGACTTTACTTACTAAGGAATAATGTCTAACACCAACGATATCACTATCGATTAGGCTACTTGAAGATTTTGTAACATCAACGGCTGGGTATAAACCATTTTCAGCAACTTTACGGTCTAAGACGATTTGGCCATCCATGTGGCCAACGATAGTTTGAACGGCTTCATCAGTTAAGTCATCAGCCGGAATATAGATGGCTTGGAAGGAGGTAATGGAACCTTTTTCACAAGAGTTAATACGTTCTTCAACCTCAGCAACGTCGCTTATCATGGTTGTTGGGTAACCATTTTCTACAGGTACTCTTTTTAACTCGGTATTAATTTCGGACTTAGCTTGAACAAAACGATAAATATTATCGATAAATAATAAAACATCTTGGCTTTTTTCGTCTCTTAAGTACTCAGCAGCAGTAAGGCCAGTATAGACAGCTTTACTACGGGATACGGGGTTATCACCCATTTGGCCAAAGATAATGGACATTTTATCAAGAAGTTTAGACTCCCCCATTTCATCAATTAATTCTTTACCTTCACGGCTACGTTCACCAACACCAATGAAGACAGCATTAGAGTTCTTACTTTTATAAATGTTATTAATAAGTTCTTTAATTAGAACGGTTTTACCTACACCGGCTCCACCTAGAAGACCCATCTTAAAGCCTTTAGCAATAGGACAAAAGAAGTCAATAACTTTAATACCGGTCCACATAATATCTTGATTAATGTTAATGTTTTCTAAGTTTAAGGTTTTTTCATAGACGTTTCTTTTATTACTATTTTCGATTTGGCCACCATTTAGGATATCACCATAAGAATTAAAAGTATGACCTAAAATACTAGGAGAATATTCGGTTTCTAAACCTTGGCTATAGATACCTACTTCAAGACCTTTAGATAAACCAATGACACTGTCAAAAGGAATACAGGTTAAAATCTTGGAATCTATTTCTGCTACTTCCATTAAGTGTTTCTTACCTAAAGTCTCGCAATACAAAATATCTTTTAGATGGATAGCTATATCCTCTTTAACGAATACTTGTATATTAATATCGGTTATACCAATTATTTCACCTATCATATTATATCCCCTTTCGATAATTAGCCATTTGTTTTTTAAAGGCTTGATATTTTTTTTCTTTTCGTACTTGTTTTTGTTTTTCTTCTTCGATTTCGTCAATCTTTTTTAAGGATTCACTAGTTAAGTTTTGGCGCATGATGTTTTCAGCAGCCCAAGAGTTAGATTCAATTATTTGGAGTTCACATTCAATATATAAAAGTAGTAAGTCTTCAAACATCGATGAAGCGTCAGTTTCGATGACAAAGTCTTCGGTATTCTTGCTATCATCAAACTCTAAAGGAAAAAGTTTTTTCTTTTCTAACTTAATGTTATTAACGTTATAGTATCTATTAAAGATGGCATTGATTTCTTTTATCCTGCGATTAATAAGTAATGGCTTGATGATATCTTCAATCTTTTTAAAGTCATTATAAAAATCTTCTTTGGCGATATTTAGGGCAACATCGTCTTTGTTCATGAAGATTTTTTCACCAACCACTATCTTAATAACGCCCTTATCTTCTTCCGCTACATGTTTAACACTAGAGTTAAAGTTACCACAAAACCCTAAGTCATTACCAATATAAAAGTTAACTATCTTACCATCAGGTTTTGAAGTAATAAGTCTTTTATCTAAGTTTAAGTTTTTATTATTTAAAACTTTATTCATGAAAGATAAGATTTCTTCTTCTAGAACTTTGTAGTTATCGGCTTTTCTTTTAGCTTTATCTACTCTTAGAAGAGAATGAAAGTTCATGACTTTAACTACGTTTTTAATGTTCGCCATCGTTGTTCTCCAAAATAAAGTTAAATTTTTCTAACATTTCTTTATTAGTTAGAGGTTCATATTTAGGTTGGCTTAGATTACTAATTATTTTCTTACCTCTAGCCATTTCTTCTCTAATACTTGGGCTTAAATCATCTTGGTTAGATAGTTCATAGATACTAGCCATTTCTAAGTAACTTAGAAGTTTTCTTCTTAAGGTTGTACCTAGTTTTTTCATGTCTTTAGGTTGGACAGCACCACCTAAACGAGATACAGATAAACCATAGTTAATAGCAGGTTTTATACCTTTTTGGAAGTTCTTACTTGATAAAACGATTTGACCATCGGTAATTGAAATAATGTTAGTAGAAATATAATCAGTTATATCTTCTCCTCTAGTTTCAACTATCGGTAGAACGGTGATACTAGCGCCATTTTCATACTTACAACCTTTTTCTAAAAGTCTTGAGTGAAGATAGAAGATATCACTTGGATAAGCATCACGACCTGGAGCTTTATCAGTTAATAAGGATATCTCACGGTAGGCATCGGCATGACGTTTTAAATCATCAATAACAACTAAGACATTAGTGCCGTGTTCCATAAAGCGTCTAGCAACACTTAAAGCGTAATATGGGGTTAGAACTAAGGCTGGTGCTAGGTAATCATTGAAAGCCGGAATAATAATCGTGTATTTCATCGCATCATGTTTCATTAAGTTATAGTATATTTGTTTAACTTCCTTCATGGTTTTACCAACAGGACAATAGATACAAACGATGTTCTTACCCTTTTGATTAACGATCGTATCTAGAGCTATTTGGGTTTTACCTGTTTTCTTATCGCCAATGATTAACTGACGTTGACCAAGGCCAATGGGATACATTAAGTCAATTCCGGCGATACCGGTTTCTAGTTGTTCGTTAACTCCACTACGGTCCATAATTGGAATGTTATCTTCTTCGATAGGTACATCAATCAAAGATTCATAAGTTTTACCATTAAGGGGATTTTGACCAAAGATATTAATCATTCTCCCAATGGCATCGCCACTATACTTACCCTTAAAAGTTTTATTAGTTCTTATGGCTTCATCACCTACTACTAGGGGACTATCTAAAGAAAGAATAGAAACCATACAAACATCAGATAATATTTTAGTAACATAACCAATACCTTTATTAGCTAAATTAACTTCTTCATAGAAAGTAACATTATCTAAACCAACTACTTCAACAACAAAGTCTTTAACTTTAGTAATCTTACCTACATCAAATTCATTCTTACCTTCTTTTATTTCATTAAGTACATCTAAAACGTCCATAATAACCTCTATTCTAAACTATAATCATACATTTTATTATGATAATATATTTTTATTCCTTTATAAA
>ERZ779869.980-NODE-980-length-28675-cov-5.088015_pt1 | contig 28675 bp, 2 predicted proteins | sample MGYA00511557_ERZ779869 | MGnify/ENA primary metagenome ERZ779869 (study PRJEB29588, sample SAMEA2154620) | human gut metagenome | biome: human gut; feature: human-associated habitat; material: faeces | place: Denmark | collected 2008/2010 ... | reverse complement strand
GGAAAATATTCTTCACTTGTAAAAGTGGGCACCTTAATTCAAGGAGCGTCGGTACCGAGATTTCTGCTAACCTTGACCCTATTACCGTTAGCCCTAACGAAACAATTGTTAGTGTTGCTGAAAATGAAATGGGTTCTACCCTAGTTAGCCAAAACACGGTAACTGGTGTAACCACAATAACTTACACCGACAAACAAACGGGCAAAACTATTGTTGGCAAGTCTGACCAACTTGTTATTCAAGATGATGGCCGAATTGCCTGTTACACCGCCCAATTTGATGAAAACGGCAATGCAATTATTGATACCGACTACCTAGGCAACCCTAGCCTTGCCTATACCGAAAAAGAACTTGATGAAAATAATAAATATGTTTACACCGATATGCGCGGTATAGAATATGTTGTAAATAACAATGATATTTTAAAACCATTTTTTGATCAAACATTTAATGTTTTTAGTTACGACTTGGTTCCATTAACTTGTGGAGAAATTAAGGAACGCTGTGACCAATACTACAGCACCTTATTTGATAAGCAACTTTATACTGAGGAACGAAGTAAATTTTACAGAGTTTATGCATTATTAGATTCTCTAGCAACTGGTTGTTCCGTTACTATTAGTGATGAAGAAGGCAATAAATTAATAACCTACCAGGCAAGTATGGCTAGTTGCGAAAAATATTTATATTTAAATGGTGAATGCATTCCTTATTGTTGGGTAACCTCAGATTTCATGTACACCAATCAATCGGGCAAAATAGAATCGGTAGCTGCAACACCATATACCCAGTCTAAGTCTGATGCACTTAAAGAAGAGTACCTATCCTTTATTAACAAATTCTACCCTAATGGAGAATATACTATTGATGGAGATATGGTCACATACAAAACTAAAGATGGCGGAGTTGCCGTTATATGTGCAAGCGATTCTTCAGAGCCTATACAATACACTTCTCCTGAAGGTGAAAAATTAACTGTTAAAAAAAATTCAGGAAGCGAAAGATTAGGCTTTTTAAAAATTGTTGAAGAATACCAAAGTCGTTTTGCAACAAATAACCAATCTGAAACGAATTAATTATAATATATAAACTAAAAAAGAGATTATGTTTTTCATAATCTCTTTATTGTTGTTAGTTTAGCTAGTAGCATGTAGCACCCAGAATGTTTTAGTTGAACCCATTGATGAAACACCAATTTTATTTGGAGTTGTTGTACCACTTATATAATCAGTTCCCCATAATTCAGATATTGTTCCTATAAATCCATTTGTAGTTTCATTTTTGACATATATTTTGGTTTCAAATGAAGTTATATTTTCTAACAATGTTCTTAATTCTTCTAATGAGTAGATGTACATATTTGCTTCACCAAATAAGGCACCAACTGCTCTATTGCCAGAAGCTATAAATCTTGAATTTGCATCGGCAATATCAATTTCACTAAAGCTTGTAATCCCGCCTTCAAAATTACCAGCCAGTCCACCAACATATGTTGTACCCATGACCATAGCATTGCTACTAGTTGTAGCACTTGCATTTACGTTAAGCTTAACCCTTGTAAGAGCAGCTACTTCCCCAGCAATTCCGCCAACATAGTTAGAACCCCTTACAAGTCCCCCATCATTATGACAATCGGTAATTGTGTTCGTTTTTCCAGCAATTCCACCAACATAGTCTGCTTCACTAGCACTAATTGTACCTGTGTTTGTGCAACCAGTTACCTGTGCATCAGAAAATCCTGTTATTCCACCAATATACTCAGTTGTTCCAGAAATATTGCCATAATTAGTGCAGTTAGAGCAATCTCCATACCCAACTATGCCACCAACATAACTTGATCCACTAACATTAACATCTATAGAATTTTCAGCCCATGTTATGCCTTGTGTAGATTCACCCATAAAGCCACCAATGTAGTTGTTTCCAGTAATGTTTAGATAACAAAATATCGGCTTGGTTAGGCTTGCCACAATGGTTGTGCCACTACCTGCATAGCCACCAACATAGTTTTTGCCAACAATAGTGCCCGATGATGGGATTTTACAACTGTCTATACTGCAAAAGGCTTTGCCGGCAATTCCGCCAACATAGTCACAAAATCCTAAATCTAGCACATAGCCACCTGAAGTATAGTTATATATACAATTATACATTGTGTTATTAACCATACCGGCAATTCCGCCAAAATAGTCTCCAAAGTCAAGATATGTTCCTTCATCATCGTAAGCGCCTGTAAAACGAATGTTGCTCCACGATTGACAACTATTAACTGCATAGCCATGGCCGACTATTCCACCTACATACTGATTCCCTTCTACAGAACAATCTGCATAACAAGATTCAATTTGACCATAGGCAACAGCACCACCCGACCGATATGAGGATTGACCGGCAATTCCACCTACAAAGGACCTGCCAGATATGGTTGCTGAAGAACTTGTCTGATTTGAGGATTGTATTCCACCAACAGAATAACCAGCAATTCCACCTACATAGTCTTTTCCGGTAACACTTCCTGAAGAATCACATGAGTCTATTGAGTAAGGAGAAGAAATTCCTTGTACTGAACTTATGTTCCCAACAATTCCACCTGCATAGTTAGCAGAAGCAGTAATTGTACCTGAGTTTGTGCAACTTATTATGCTACAAGAAGATTCCCCAACAATTCCACCAGCATAACCATTTACTGTATTAATTGCACCTGTGTTTGTGCAAGAAGATATACTGCCAGAAGATTTGCCGACAATTCCACCAATATAAACAAGACTTTGAATATTGTTTGTAATACTTGCATTGTTTGTGCAGTTGCTTATTGTTCCGCCAACTTGATAGCCAACAATTCCACCAACTGTTCCATAGTTTTCTGCATCATCTCTTATGGCAATTGTCATTGAGTTTGTGCAATAAGATATTGTTGACCTGGTTGCCGAGCAAACTATACCACCAAAATTTGTTTCGGAAATATCGGTATAACTGCCAATTCTTGAAATATATGAAATTGTTGCATTGGTTGCACTTTCTATTGCAATACCTGTGCCACTAAACTCTATTGGATATGCCAATGTGCCTTGAATTGTAGCACCACTTGCATTGGTTATAAATGTTTTTCCATTTAATAATATTGTTGGATTAATAGAGTCAGATTCTTTTATTGTTAATGTACCTGAGAAAATTTCAATTGCCGAGAAATATGTATTTGTCGCAATTAATTTACCATCTGCAATAGTAACGTAGTCGTATTTTGCATTAAGGTTAATTTCATCTCCAGTATCTATTGAATATGTTGCACTGCTATAACCCAATTCTGTGCCAATAAATTCTTCGCATAGGCGTGACATATAAACTATTGCTTTGCTAGAATCAACAGCAGATAAATTGTAAGCACCGTTTTCTACTGGTAAAATTGTTCTCCACTGTGCGTAAACGGTTGTTAAACCAGCATCAAGTGCATTTTGTGGAGTTGAATATGCTGTTCCACCAGTTGCTGAAGAATACCAACCTTTAAACACATAACCCATTATATATTTATTTGTTGTTGTGCTTACTTCAAACCCATCTTCGTTAATCCATTTGCTCATATCTTCGCCAATGCTCTTGGTAAACTTGCCTTGACCAGTGTAACCAGATAATTTGCTGTCCGCAGTATTTGCACTAATTGAGCCATCAGAGCCATCTGGCAAATTATAATCTAGGGTTAAGTTAACTTTATTCTTCTTTAATACAAGCACGGCATCGTTGGTGCCAACTGTCCAAGATATAGATTTTCCACTATCCTTAATTTCTACTGTGCCATTGCTTCCGTTTGCAACAATTGTAGATGTGCCACGAAGCGCTGAAACAAAGGTGCCAAGTGTAATATCTTCTCCGTTAACTGAAATTTTTGTGGTGCTTGTTTTGCTTTGAGTGTAAAGGGTGTAAGTTAAGCCATATTTGGTAAGTTCGGTTATATTTGCTTTAACCTTGGTCCAATCTGAAATAACTTCTGTTGAACCCCAATAACCATCCGTGTCGCCACCAGCTCCATCTTTTCCAAATGGGAAGGTGTTTGGATAGGTACTGCTTGGATAGATACTTGGGTCTTTTGGGAAGACAACAATAAGGCTGTACCTTGCCCTTGCATATTTAATTGTTACACTTGCGTTTGTTTTTATTGTAACTGAGGTGTTTAACCAATTAGTTCCGTTGTTTTCTTCTGAGTATGTTGTTGAACCAACAGTTACCGAGTAAGCATAAATTTTGCCAGTTTCACCCACACCGTTTGGTGCTGTGTATGTTGTTGTTCTGCCCTTGTTTATGTCATACTGTCGTTGTTTGTTTGAGTTTAGTATAATATCAGATAATTTAACTGAAATGCTATCTCCGCTTATTTGTAACTTAGACGAAGTTGCTGTGTAGCCATTATTGTTATTTAAACTCCACGAACCATTTGTACCCATAAACTGCTCAGTTATTGCAATACTGCCGGTGTTTGGAACCAGTTCGCCAGCAGACTGAATTACCCACATACCAGATTCTGCATTATATGTACTGCCTCCGCTTGCGTTTTTAAGAGCAAGTTCGGTGTATTCTGTTACGCAGTCTTGTAATATAGTTCCATCTTCAAACAATTCTTTAACATTATACGTTGTGCCATAATAACCATACCTTGTATCGGTATCTTTGCCAAATGTATATGTTTGCTGATCACCATTTACATCATAGAAATAGATTTTGCATATGTATTGTTCGCGTTCAAAATATGCTTTTATTGTGTAATCTTTATCTAGGTCAAACTCGGTACTAGAATTTTTTATTTCTTTAATTACTTCTCCACTTGCATTGCAAATAACAGCACGGCTGAAGACAAATCCTGTTTCTTGATAATCTAAAATGTTAAGGCTAGACAAGGTATTGCCAGACTTTTGAGCATTTATGCCTGAGTTTTGAGTTAAATTAAAATTAGCATCTACAGGACTTGTTAAACTACCAACTATGGTATCATTATTTACTAATCGCTTGTAAATATTAATGTTAATTGTAATATCTGTTGGCTCGGTTAAATATGCAGTATATTTTATTTCATATGAGCCATCATATGGTGCATCGGCAGTGTATGTTTGATTCTCTTGCCCCAATATAGGAGATGTTGTTGTACCATCTTTAGTAACCTTCCAACCACCAAAAGGAGATGTTGTGTCAGATTTTATTGTACAAGAAATTGTGTAACTTTCTCCAGTTATAACAACTGCCGAAGTAGATCCTGTGACTGATGGTGTTGCTAATGATACCGATTGAATGTTACTAGATACTGAGTTGGTGTCTTTTTCTACTCTAATTTGTGAAACATAGGTATTATAACTTGATACTTCACTAGTTGTTACAGTAGTATCATCTATTGTTGCAGTTGCACTTACCTTAAAGTAATAAGTTCCCATACCTTGCGTTCTTAAATAAGAAGCTAAGTCTATACTTGTATTTGTAGTTGTTAAAGAGTTTTGTAAAGATTCATTTTTATAAAGAGAAACTTTATACATTGTATTAGCAGGAGCACCCTCTGGGGCATCCCACATTGCCATGCCAACTTCCCACCTTAAGTTTGTTGGTTCACCTATACTTGCTATTTTTGTAAATTCTGCACTTAAAGTTATATCCTGTGCATAATTTGCTGGAATGGTTAAGGTTGCCGAACTATTTGAGCTATCTATGGTTACTATTAAGTTAGAATTATCAGTTACCCAATTGCTTAACTTGTAGCCATCTTTGGTAAGAGCTGGAATAGTTATAGCTTGCACACTAGTGGTTGAAATTGTGTATTTAGTAATTAAAGCAGACAAACTGCTCAACGAACCACCATTTGTTTCATAAGTTATTGTATACTGATTAGAAGCTGTAAACACTGCCGTAACAGTTATTTCGCCTGTTGTATTTGCCGGAATGGTTAGTGTATAAGAATTTCCGGACCCAGTTACTGCTAAAGTTACATTTGAACTTGTTATTGCAGTAAAGCCTTTAAATGTTGCATTATTAAGTTTACTTGATGATACAACTAATTGTATTGACTGACTACCAGAAGAATTTGTATAAGAAGTTGTAGGATTAGACAAAGTTACCTGATTGCCATTACCATCACTTAACACATATTCAATTGAATATGTTTGTGCATATTCTGTAAAGTTTGCAGTAACTACAGTATCAGAATTTAAGGTTAACAAAGAACTGCTCCAACCTGTAAATACACCTATAGGCTGACTGCCACTGAACAAAGGATGTGCTAAATAAGTAGTGTTATTATAAGTAAATTGTCCACAACTTACTGTCTGACCGTTAATTGTTGTAGTGGTTGATTCAAAATTGACACTGTCACCCTTTTTAACTTTAACTGTAATTTCGAAACTTCCATTAATTTTTCCTAATGTTGTATTATTTGGTTTAACAGTTAATGTAACATACTCTTCCGCTGTTGATGTTTTGGTTAGTAGTAAATAATATGTTGCATCACCAGTGACATAATTTTGGAAATTAGTTGTTCCGTTTTGGGCTCCAACAGTTTGCGACCATCCATCTGAATAGGTATATCCATCTAATCCACTTAATGTATATGTTGTGCCAGTATCTGAAGTTGTTACCGCATTTCCATTAAATGTTAATAGTGAATTATATTTAGCTGTAAAGGTTAACTGTGAAATCAATTCCCAACCAGATTTTGCTCGTGCATTTAAAGTAATTGTACACTCTGAAGCGGTATAAACACCGTAAACATGGATTGTTCCTGTTGATGGAACCGAGGAAATAATTTCGTTTATTGTGCTATTGGTTACATCATTACCTGTTTCACTAGACAAATGCCAACTAACAGAATATCCACTTGGCAATGTACCAACAAAACCATTTGCAAAAGTGACATCTTTGTTTAAATTAACTGTAGATGTTGAATAACTTGTGTCAGTTGGACCTGTTTTTTTATAGTGATAAACAACCGTTCTGGTTGTACGCTCTGTTGTGAACACCTTTATGCTGGTAAGTGCTTGTGTTACAACAAACTCGGTAGAAAGCGTTCCTGTAATTTTATCATCTATTGTAAAGTAACTAAAGATTCTTTCGTTTGCTGTATTGTAAGAAAATTGAATTAATGTTACACCATCTGCAGTTACACCCTTAGAAGAAACGATAATTTTTGTTCCATAATTAACGGTAACACTGCTTGGGCTTGCCGAGCCATAATTCACATTATCAAATTGAACCGAAATTGTATATTTGGTTTTTTCAACCGCTTTTGCAGTGTATGTTGTATTGCTATTTGCATATAATGTTGCTGTTAATGATGTGTAAACCCTTGTGGTGCCTACATACCAACCATCAAAAACACAATCATCTTTAACAGTAGCACTAATTGTAACCAAATCTCCGCTAGCATAGGTGCCACCACCGCTTACGCTGGATATATTATCACCAGCAACTACACTAATTGTTATATTGCTTGCCTTGGTATAATAGAAAGATACCGAAGTGTTAAGCGGATTAAATTGAACCGTTTTATATGTAGGATTATCCACACAAGTATACCCGGCAATTGTTGGTGCTTGAACGGTTACATTTGCATTTACTGTTGCATAGTTCGTTTCTTGCTTTATAAGCGTGCTTGTAGATTGAATATAGCACTTTATTGTATATTGAATTTGATTTTCTGGGTCTACTACACTTGCAGTAACACGAGTGAACGAGTTGACTATATAAGAAGGGCTATGCGACCAAGTATATGTTTTTGCCGAGTCTGCATTGGTTATTGTAGGAAGAGTGCCAAGTGCTGAACCTGCATTTACCTTTTTAACATATTTGTTAGTTGTTTCTTCGGTAAAACCAGCACTATCTGAAACCGACCACCCAGATGGGATAACAACTTCTACTGTATACAACGTGTTAATTAAATAAATTGTTATATCACTTGTTACCGCCGATGGTATTGCATTATAAGTGCTTGAAGAAGTTGACCAATCAGTTCCTGTTGGTTTTGCAACTGATGGTGGTGTTAATGCAACCCCTGCTGAGAAAGTTTTAGAAACTTGAGTGCTTGAGCCTGTCCAACCATCTCGGCTTGTAAATTGCACCGAGCACATACTAATTGCAGTAACTGTATATGTTGTTGATGCGTTTGCATAATGTGCATAAAGTGTGTGTGCCGATTGCTGAACAAGTGTGTTGCCTGCACTAACTAGTGTTCCGCCCGTTGCCTCGGTAAACCAACCAATAAATTTGTCAGTTGAGCCATTTGGTGGTGTTGCAGTAGGCAAGTTTGGATATTTGCCGGTATTTGTTGATACCGAACTACGTGAACATGTTCCACCATTTGCATCTAGTGTAATAATAATTGAGTTTCCAACCGGAGTATCCTCACCAGATGCATCATTGCTCCAATGTGCGTAAACGGTACAAGATGAATAGACCCTAGTAACTTCACTGCCACCTGTTGCCTCAGTGAACCAACCCAAAAAACCAGTATAGCCAGATGGAGCACCTATTCCGTTGCCAGGAAATACTTGACAAGAATAATTTGAACCCTTGCCATTCATGTCACAATATACCGTTATATAATCTGGCTCCCAAATAGGAATAAATATCTTTCCTGAATAAGCTTGCTGTACCGACGCTCCTTGAATTAAGGTGCCCACTTTTACAAGTGAAGAATATTTTCCACTATACTTTAAATCTGGTTCGTAAACTGTCCAACTGCTAAATTTATAATGAGTTTTCTTGAACGATGGACCATAAAAAATATCACCTTCAAAGAACCATTTTACAGTTGCATTTTCAAAGGTACCGGCTTTTCGGTCGGTGTGTGCCAAGCTATCATCACTGTAAAAATAATGCTTAATTGTTGGAGCTTGCCACCAAGCATAAAGAGTAATATCTTCTGTTGGTGTTAAATTTGATCCATTATTACCATATGATGTTGCATCTGCTTCGCCGTAAGGCTTGTTATAAAAACCTGTAAGTTTGTAACTAAACTCCGTTTCGGATTTTGTTAATACTGGAAATGTTACTGAAGAGCCTATGGTAACGGCCTTTGTTGCAATATCACTATTAATTGTCCAACCGTTTGCTGTTGTTACATTGCCCTTGCCTTCTTGGTTTAAGTAGATTTTAATGGTGTAAGTTTGCGACCAGTTTGCGTAAATTGTTACCGCCGATGTACCTGCGGTTATAACATAGGTACCAGCTTCATTTGCTTCAATAAAATCTGAACTATTACCAGTGCTACTTACAAACCAACCCTTAAAATTAAGTGCAGAGTAAGACGACCCCGGTAAGCCATAAGTTTGATTAATTGTTGTATCTTCGTTAATGGCAATATCACAAGTTGCTGTTTTACCATCACTTGCAATTGTCCAACCACTTTTATTAATAAAACTTGCATTTCCAGTAGTGTCATTTAAGTAAGCAGTTATTGTGCAATACTGAATTGCTTCCCATCTTGCATACAAAGTATGGTTACTTGCTGTTGCCACTTTGGTTAATGATGTAACTTTTTGTTCTTCTGAATAAGTTGTGGATAAATACCAACCCATAAAATAATAACCTGAGTTTATTGGGGTTGGCAAATTTCCATATGTAGACGCATAGGTAACTTGCATTGTAGATGATGCACCGCTTGGCAGACTTCCGCCATTTGTGTTAAATGTAATAGTGTAAGTTTGAGCCGAGCGAGTAACAACAGCAGAAACCTGTCCACCTACATTTAAGTTTGTACTTGAAGAACTAAGTACGGAATTATTATATAAATAGTTATTAAATGCCGTTGTATATCCACTAGCATCGGTTAGTAACAAAGTTATGGTAACTGTCTTCTGACTGCCACTTGCATAGGTTGCAATTGAAAGCACCTTGCCATTAGCCGATATGGTGTCGCCATATTTAAGACCACTTATAACCAGTTGTTTCGTTCCGGTGCCGGTAATAGTTAGCCCTGTTGTGGTTCCGCTAACCGAATAAGTGCCATAGCCTGTTAGTTCATCACCAGTGCCAATTGCGTTAATGGTTAAAGAAATATCTTGTGCTGACCACTTTGCATACAATGTGTGGTCTGAATACACAGTAACTTTATCTCCATTGCTTATTGCGTTAGAATCGCTAGACATTGCTTCTAGGCTAATGAACCAGCCAACAAAATCATAACCTTCTCGCTGTGGTGTAGGAAGATTAGCATAACTTGTAACATTTACACCAACGTGGTTAATAGTAATAAATTCTGGAGATACCGTTCCACCATTTGCGTTTAGGTAAACAAAGATCCTAGAACCAACCGCCGTTTGTGCTTTAGTTTTAGCAGTTACAACTATTGCTTCGGTAGATGTTATCCCCGCATCAAGTGAAATTGTTGTATCGGTCTGCAATGCATCGGCAATTATAATGCCATCATTTGAAATTTCCCATCTGCTAAAAGTTAAACCAGAAGCAACTACCGAACCAATAGAAATTCCATTTTCGCCGGCAATTAAGACTTTGCTTACTGAAGAACTGGAAGATGACCCATTAAACGAAACACTTGTTATGTTTGTTGTGTTCTCGCCTTTTACGGTAACTTTTGTTGCATAAAGCGAAGAACTTTGACTGCTCTCTTCACTATCTACCACATCGGTAGAAGAACCCGCCGAAGAAGTTACTGAAAAAGTGTATACCCCGCCTTCGGTGTAAGATTTAATTATATCATTAAAATTGTACTTATTATCTGTGCTTGTTACCGTGTTAACAAGGGTACTATTTCGATATAATTTTACCATATATTCAACCGATACCGAAGAAACAGGAGCTGAAACAGAATCCCATCTTGCAAGGCCTGGTTCAGTTTCGTCCCACCAAATATTAATTGGTGCACTAAGGGTTTGACTAATTATACTAAATGTGCAAGTTGGGTTGCCAATTACAACATATTTATCTATGTCTGCCCCACCAACAATTACAACAGCAATATAGTTGCCAACGCTAGTTGCTTGGTTAGTAATTGTTCTTGTTATGTCACCATCGTTATAATACCAATTTCCGGTTTGCTCATCTAGCATAAACGGAATATAATTTTCACTATTTATACTGCCATCTGCGTTTTTAGTATTGTAATAATAACGATATACTCCACTGCCATCAAGCACCCAACTGCTTAATCCACTTGAATAGATATAGGTAAGTGTAATATCATCACCATCTTGAACACCATCAAGTGTTGCAACAACTTCTATCTGCTCGCCAGTATATGTATAAACAAGCTGAGAAGATAATCTTAATTCTAGCGGAGTTTTATATACATCAAACTGCAAATTAATTACAAGGCCACTTGATGCATAATAAACGGTAGAAAAACCTGAAACAACACTGTAACCAGCATTAGCGACAATTTCATATGTCCTTGAATCTTCGGTTGTAATTACATATTTATTATCAGAAGCCGAAACATAAATGGCCTTGCCCTTAACAATTGAAGTAATAGTTGTTGTTCCAGTTGCACGCTCTGAATCAAAGGAAATTGTTATGTCAACTTCGGTAGTTTCATATTGAGCGTAATAAGTAACACCAGCTTCTACTTGGTTGTTTTGCTCACTAACCGAAGTAGATGTCTGTTTTGCCCAAAATTTAAATACTGCATTTCCTGTAGCGGTAATTTCTGGAGCAACTTCCCAAACATATTTATCAGCAGTTACTGTCATTGTCTTTGTTGTTGTGCCATCTGAAAAGGTCCCATGACTGCCAGCATTAAAGGTAATTGTAACATTGGTTACCGAGTCATACCAAATTGCGTAAATTGTTATATTACCTGTTAACGTGTTGCTACCACAATTTGTTGCCGATGCACTATCTGAAGTTGTTGACCAAAACTTAAATGTGTGCCCATCATAAGTTGGCCTTATTCCAGAAGTAATGTTATTTATTGTATTGCCTTCTGCCCCAGACAATACCATTGTGTTTGAACCGCCTGAAAAAGTACCGCCATTTGCATTTAAGGTAACTGTGTAAGTGGTGGTTGCCCAATAAGCATAAACGGTATAAGAAAAAGTAGTAGTGCTATTTAGCACAAAATTGTTTGCACTTTGGTCACTTGATGTACTGCTTGTCCAATACGCAAAATTATAATCAGTTTTTGTTGGAACAATGCTGTTTTCAGATGCAACTTCAGCAATTGTTTTGCCATATTCAATATTTGAAATCTTTTTTGTGGTTGAACCCTCTATAGTACCACCATTGGCATTAAAGGTAACAGTGTAAGTAATTGCTTGCCAAACCGCATAATAGGTTGCATTGTTCTGATTAATTACTTTGTTATTATAACTTGAACCTGTTGTAGTGTTAGACCAATGTAAAAATCGGTAACCAGTACGACTGCTAAGTTCAGGTGCCTTGTCTATAACAAGTGTATCTTTTGGAATACCAGTTATAGTTTTAGATGTTGTACCATCTGAAAAAGTACCGCCGTTTGAATTATATGTAATAGTATACTCTGTTACTTCTTCTTCCCAAATGGCATAAAGGGTCACATTTGACATTGTGGAGAAGCCTTCACCCGCAAAATGCGCTTCGTCTGCAATAGTAGAAGAAGTTTCACCCCAACCGACAAAAACATACCCAGTTTTGGTATACCCAGAATCTGGAAGTGTAATTGAGTAATAGGTCTGTTTGCCAGTTGTTGTTTTGTTTGCAGTTAAATATGCGTAACCAGTGGAAGAGTCCATAGACCCAGAACCACCATTGCTGTTATAGGTAATTGTAACACTAATTTTGTAAATTGCGTAATAAGTCGCTGAATCTGAAACAGTTAACGAACCGCCACTTGAAACGGCTGAAGTTGTTGCCGTTGTGCTTGTTCCCCAACCCACAATTGTCTTTCCACTTAAAGAAGCAATTGTTGGTGCAGTTACGGTTTTGCTTGTTTCCTTATTATATAGTGTAACCGCCGTTGTTGAAGAAGCCGAAGTTGCTCCAACTTCATAGTACTCTATATTAAATTCCTTTTTGTAAATTGCATAAAGGGTTATATCACTACTAGACACTGTAAGACTTGCTAAAGCAGTCGTTGCGTTTTTATCGGTATTCCAACCAACAAAGGTCCAGCCAGACTTGGTGCCATATCGGTGATTTGTGTCTAGGTCTACCGAATCACCTGTTGTTAATACTTCTGAACTAGTGTAACTTCCACTTGCACCAAATGTTCCGCCATTTTCAGTTGCATCATAAGTTACTGTACACTCGGTTGCTGTGGCTTCTAGGTATACTGCCGAACTAAATTCTGACCATCTATTGCAAGCATTATACTTAAGAGGTTCATATTGTTTAACTCTTATTTTATAGTTACCTGAACCAAACTCATCTACGACATTTCTGATACTAACCTGTTGATAATACTGTGTGCGTGGGTAGTCATAGTATTCAATTACAGAAGTGTAGTTTCCCTCTTCATCGGTCACATATGAATAATATTCATCTGTTTCGTAAGCCTCACCATTCATTCTTGGTGCATAAATTGTTTTAACAAGTGTATCTTCTAAATAAACTTGAACTTCAGAATATGTAAAAAACCAAGCTTTGTATTCTTCATATTGATTACCATCGGTATCCGTCACCGTGTCATAGGTATACGTATTATAATCTTCTAAAAATCGAAAGGTTGCATCACTGACATAGTCTGGCGAACCCATAGCAAAAGAATACTCTTCGAACGATGTGGTTGTACCTTCATATAATATTGCTGAGTACATACTGTAACCCAGTGTGCTTGTTGCATTCACACCAATTACGCCATTATAACCAACAAAATGTGAGAAAGTATAAGATGTTTCAGTTATATTTTTTGCCTTAAAACCACTGGCTGATGAAGTCCAAACATTGCTAAAATCAATATAATCATCTTCACCTGTACCATTATACACATAAAACACATTATATTTAACTGTTTCAGTGCCAATTGGAGAAACTGGATCCCAAGTTAAAGTTTTTGTTGTGCTATTAAATTGAAGATTCTTTGGTGGTGCATAAGAATTATTTAATGCAGTGTTTGAAAGGTTTAAGTTCCCAGTACTGTTATTTAAGTTGTTATTTATATCACCATTATTTATAATTTGGTTGCAATTTAATGAAGTATTAGAAGTACTAAAAATTGAAGACAAACAAAAAGCTACCGATACAATGCTTACACACACAAAACAAACACACGCAACAATAGTCATAAGCAATCTTTGCTTATGGCTAAAAGTCTTATGATTGTTTTGTTTGTGTAAGGTTTGTTTATTGTTGTTTAAGGGTACATTATTTTGTTTGTCTTCCATAAAATTTGTATTCCTTTTGTGTTTTTGTGGTTTTTGTCCGTTTTTAATAAAATAACATTAAACATTAATTTGCAAATAGTATGGCAATTTTGACCATCTTTATTATATATTATATCAAACAATAAGTCTAATAAATTATGCCAAACTAAACTATTTTTCTATAATTATTGCCCTATTTTTCTTGTGATTTTAAGGCTATAAAAAGTAACGTTATTCATTTTGCTTTGTAATTTGCATAACTATATATTTTGTTGTAATTGTACTTATTTTTTCAGTTCGCTAGTGAACTAAATTATATATTCACCAGCAAACTGAAATATTTAATTTTTATTTTGGCCACATAGTTTAGTTATTACCCTAAGCCTTACTCCTCTTCTTTTTTGCCAGAAGAATCAGATACTGGCTCAACAGTTGCTTGCGGTGGGATAGTTTTGGGTTGATCGTTAACAACTTGGTTAATTGTTTGCAATACACCTACCGCACCCATACCTATATTATTTACCACCGCAGAACTACTTGCATTGGTATATGCGGTAGTTTGTGCTGTTGGGGAATTATTGACCGTTCCTAGCAAGGTTAACCAATTATCCCACATAGAAGAACTATAGTTGTTTAATGCAACACCTGCAAATGGGTCTTCTTCTGTTTCATAGTAAACAAATACAATATTATCAGTAACCACATTATCTGTGTTGCCATATTCATCATCGGAAATAAAATATGCATATATAGCACCACCACCATTAGGGTCACAATTCCAATAATATTCAGTTGGAAAATCTTCTGGGTTCAATGGGTAGGTCAATTCATTATAAGGAGTTCCCGCTTCAACTTGTTCAGTATCTGATGCCACTAAATAATTGTTTAAATTGCGTAGCTCATAAGTAACAGTGTAATAGGTTGTTCCACTAGGATTTGCCGTATAGATTGGCTGGAAGGTAACATTATCATCGCTTAGCGATGCAATTGTGCTAGAACTTATTGCCTGACTTTCATCTGAATCCGAATATGACCAACATATGAAGGTATATCCAGACCTTGTCCAAGTAGGAAGTTCACCAAAAGCTTGACCTATTGTTACAGTTTTTGAAGTGAAACTTACTGTTGCGTTATAATCATTGAAGTAAATGGTAATCTGACCAACTTCTGCCGTTAAACTAAAGGTTAATGACACGTATACAACATCGCCATCTGAATAAATATTTCCATCACTAGACTCCCATACCGCACCATCAAAAGTAGAACCACTTGGAGCCGTTGGTGGTGTTGGAAAACTAATTGTTATACCATCTGAATCATTACCATCGGCAGAAGAAGAAGATAATTGTGTTCCATCAACCTTGTAGAATATGTATGTAACAGTTATAGGAGAAATAATTATCTCTTCATTTTTATTTAAAATTAAACTTCCGGTAATATAATCTATGCTAGAACCATCTTCTGTTGCAAAAACATACCAATCTCCCCACTCATAGCCCGATGTATTAACTGGTAAATCATCATCTCTTGGGTAGTCTGAATAATCAAGCGATGAACCATATTCCTTTTCAATTGTACTAATAAGACTTTCTTCACCACTTTGCATTGTTACTTGGAAGTAAATTGTATAAGTAATTGCTTCTTTAGTTCCTGTTATTGTTGTGTCTTCTGTTATTGGACTAGCTACCTTATTCCAAACATATTCATAACCTGCTTCATCACAAACCGGATAATCGGTATCTTGAAGTGTATAAGGTGGAGTAACTACAAGAGGGCTAAAACTATCACCAGAATTGGTAAGTTCAAAACTAATGGTAATATCATTAACGTTAGCATAACATGTTGTAGAATATAACCAAGCCATATAAGTAGTACTCCAAGTAACTGCCAGGTCGTTTACACCAAAATCTGAATCATCAGTAGATCTAAATGCACCATCTGTTTCATCATAACTGAAACTATATACTGATTCACTTACGCCAAATATTGTCGCCCAATCTGGTAAAGTTATCCAATTCCATGTATCTGCATATCCAGCATAAACAATTTCTGTTTTTGTTGTGCTATCTATTGTACAAGAAATTGAAATTCTTACTTGATCCCATGATGTTACTGGATAAATATCTGCATCACTATAAACAGATACATCATCAGCTTCATCTATTTGTGTTTCGGTGTCTGCGCTACTATGGTAATACCAACCATCAAAGTTTTGGCCAAATGAAAGAGTTGGGTCACCTGGCATTAATGTGCTCATATTAGTTGAACCATTTACACCTGCTCTGGTAGATGCTGGAAGTGCTCCATCATTATCCCAATCACCATCATTGTCCCAAAAATATACTGCCGATACATTATAATCTGAACTGCTTCCGTTTCCAGATGCTCCGTACCCATGGGTAGCATTTTCTTTTGCATATACATCAGCTTGAACAACACTATATCCAGCCCCTATTATTTCAGAAATAACAAGACTTTCAATATCTATTATTGTACTAGTTGTTTCTTGGGTAGATATTAATATATATTGACTGCTTGAATTCTTTGAATAAATTTTTACAACATAGGTAATTTCCTCATCTGCAATTGGTGTAACTGCATTCCATCTAACATATAATGAGCCATAAATTTGCACATTTGTTGGTGCATCATAACTTTCAACTTGCCAATTGGCGGTAAAGGTTAAGTTGCCCACCGAGCCAGTATATATGGTAACACTTGTGCTTGGTGTTGTTCCGTTGGAACCAGTCCAACCAATAAATACATAACCAATCTTAGTTGGATTGTTTAAGGTAAATGTTGCAGTGTCTGCAGTGTAACTTGTTGGGTTGGTTGCTCCGCCAAGAGTACCACCATCTAAGTTATAGGTAATGGTATAACTTGGGTCAGTATCCCAACAAGCATAAATTGTTGAAGATGTTGTTATTTTAAAAATTATGTTAGAAACGGTACCTGCTGAATCTATTATATAGTCACCAGTGCCATCTTTATTCAGTTTATAGCCAAGGAAAGTTGCACCATTTTTGTATGGAATAACAATTTTGTCGGCAGTTAAGTTAACTTCATTAAATAAACTTAATTCGCCGTTGTTTGAAAGTATATTATAATACAATTTTCGCTCAGCACTGCCATTGCTTGTTTCAAAGTATAAATATTCAGTGCCCATTATGTCGGCATCCGCACCGTTTAACGTTATTTTAACAATTGAAGTGCTGTACCAAGCATATAGAGTTGTTTGAGTATCGTTAACTATGCTACTTGCAGTAACCTGTGTGCCAGTTCCGCTTGTTTCCGATTGTTTTGTTGTAAACCAACCTACAAACTTAAATCCCGTTTTGCTTGCAACAGGAAGTTCACCAAATGCACCAAACGAAACTCCTGCAATCATCTCTGATGTGACAGTTGCAGAATCATTAACCAATCCGCCATCTGCATTAAAGGTTATGTTAACTTTTTGGCTATCTGGCCACAAAATAAACACATCATGACCAACTATTTTGTATTCTACCGTAGGATTACTAAAGTAATAATTTAATGTCCCAGTATGTTCTAGATAATAGCCATCTGTCAAAGTCGTAAACACCGCTGTTGCTTTATAAGAGCCTGATTCTATGGTGATATTTTGATAATAAAAACTGCTATCTTCAGCCTTTTGAACCAAAATGCCTGAATAATCTCCACTTGGCTTGGTTATTGTTGTCTTTTGAGTTAAAAAACCTGTTGTTTTTATATCTAGTTTTATTGCATAGTTTATTGAATCTCCAGTAATTACACCAGAAACACTAACTATGGTTGGATTTTTATTGGTATCAGCCTGATATTCATATAGTCCATCAGAAGATATACTCCAGTTTACTATTAATGGTGCTGGGGTTATTTTAAATGGAATGGAATATTCTGAAGTGTCAGTACCAACAAATATGTAATTATCAGAATTTAAACTAACTACTTCAATGTAGTCTCCTACATTTATAGGAGAAACCACACTAGTTAAATCGCTAGTTTTGGTAATGCTAGAATAATTAGTGTCTGGAATTATAATTGAATTATCTTCAGCATAAACAACTTTATATGTCGGATGTTGCTCAGTCTTATTATAAACAAATTTGGTTGCTGAAACATCTATTACAGCAACAGGACGCTTACCAATTTCTATTTCAATTTTGCCATAAACCGAGTCATATGCCGAACTAGTACTGTTTATGTAATAGTATAAAGTATATGTGTCAGCATTGGTATATGATGTTAGCGACGTTGTGCCTGATGTATAGTTGTCATCGGTTAGTTGTACTGCATCTGAGTAATAAATATCAAACGAAGGTACTTCATAATATGTCTTGATGTTAGCAAGCACTGGGGTTGCAACCTTTTCAAAGGTTTGGCTATTTACCTGATAGTAAGTTTTAGTATTATTAACTTCGGTATCAGTAGTTTTTGTATAAGTTTTTCCATCGGCACTTAATTCGTAGTAATAACCAATATTCTCGGTGGTTGGACTTACTACTTCTGCAAAATTCTGTTTTTTAATATAATAAGTTTTAGAACCATTTATTGCAGTATCTGTTGTTAAAATATATCCAACAGACATAATGTTATGAGCGACACCATCGTAGATCCAAGAAAGATTAAAATTGTGTATGTTTAATGTGTCTTGTAATGCTGTTTGGTCTTTATTGTCATCAGTTAACCTATAAGTTTCTACTTCAATGGAACCGGTAAACTTAACATAAATAGTTAATGCACTTTTAATTGTTGTGCCGTTATCTTCGTTTATAACTATCTTATTGTCATCGGCATCTTTATAATAAAATTCAACAAATTTTCTTCCTTCTTTTGGATTTGGTGCGAACTGATAAATATATTTGCCATTTTCATCAGTTTCATTTATTGTTAGTCGGCTACCAATAACATTAAATTGTACACCATGTTGAACGGTTACAGTAATAGAGGTTTTTTCACTACCTTCTGTGCCATTTGTAAAAGGTATTATGTTTCCAAGACCAGTGCTGTCATTATCAACTTGAATAGTTAAATTATATGTAATTATGGTTTCACTAATAATTATGTTTAAACCAAAGGTACCTTCACCACTGCTTGTGTACCATAATTGACCATCTTTGTTTAGTGTAATTACTGTGCCTGTAACAACGGTGCTAGCACCTGTAGTAAACTGACTAAAAGCATATTCTTTTCCATCTACGTTTGCTTTTGGAACAACAATTGCCTTATATTGAACGTTTTGAGTTGGGTCACTTTCAATATATTCTGGATAATAAAGTGTTATTGTACGGTATGTTCCTGCACTTACACCTTCAAACTTACCTGCTTCAATTTCTTCGGTGCCTAAACTTACAATAGAACCATATTTAATATTAAGTGTGGTTAAGCCATTGTTTGTTACAGGCAAAGTTTCTCCGCTTGGAATTGTTGCCCAAACTAAACTTGCAAAGTCTGATTGAACTGTTTGCAGGTTAAAATTATATATTCTTGTAGTTTCTTCAAAGACTACGTAAATATATATATCATTTTCAGATTGGTCACTTAAACCACTTATTGTCAATGTGCCATCGTTATTTGTTATTCCTGTACCAAAAATATATTTAACAAACTTGTAGGTTAATGCTTCGGTTTTGTCTTTTGCAATTGGATAAATATCTTTTGTCCCATCAGTAAATGGTATATCATCTAGTATTTCGTTAAGTATACTAAATATTGCACCATATTTAATTGTACCTGAATAAGCATTTACCACATCGCCATCAGTAAAGTTTGCACTCCTTAATGCAAGTTTTCCGCAAATATCACTATTAGTTAAATTAGTGTTTTGAATAAACTCTCCATCTTCATTTTCAATTCCGGCAATTATGTTAAGAGTGTATTCTCTGGTAACTGCACTAAATGTAATTGAATTTGAACCACCGCCAGTAATTGTTGTTGTATCATAACCTGCATAAGTGTGATAATAAGTTGCATTTGTAGTATTATCTCTTGAAGTTGTAGTTATTGTAAACAACATGTTTGAATTGTATGAAATAGTTACCACAACCTGCTTCATTTGTGAATCTGAGCCACTTTGAGTGGTTGTTGCATAAGATATAACCGCACCATGTGGAAGTGTAAAGTTTATATGAGTAACAGGATTGTATTCTTTGCCATCTTTATAAACAACTTCATAAGAGTGACTAAACTCAGAAGATGAATAACTGCCACTCGATACTATTATTATGTTGTTTTCAGCGGTTGTGCCTGAAGTTAAAGCATCACCGTATACATTATAAGTATAAGTGTAAGTTGCAACGGTACGACTAAATTTGGCAGTTAAGTTTATTGCTGACTCTGCAATTGTAATTATATTTGTTTCGCTATCAATTAATGTTTCACCATAATAATAGCCAACAAAAGTATAAGTATAGCCATTTGCAGTATCTTCGGCAGTTGGTTTTGCTTCAACAACTTTACTATAATTTGCTTTAACATTGCCAAGCCATTCAGCTCCGCTAAGAGATAAAGTTGTTCCATTTGCACTAATTTTAGTGCCATAAGGCACACCAATGGTTACTGTACTTGCACTATTAACAACACCATATCCACTTGGCAAAACGGTTGCTGTTACATTATAGGTTCTAACTGTTGCATTAATATTTGCATTAATTATTGCATTTTTGCCCGCTGTTAAACCAGAAGTAGTAACAACCGCATCATCAAGTTTTTGATAATTTTGCAATTCATATGTGCAATATCGGTCTGACACATTTGCAAAAGTTACACTAAACTTTTTTGTAGAACTTTCAGAAATTTCAAGTGTGCTTGCAGAACTTACTTTAATAGTTGCATCATATGGAACATCTTTAACAGTAATGGTTAGTCCCGCAATATAATAAGTTTTGCTAGAAGAAATTGTTGTATCGGTTGTTTTTGTATATGTTATGCCATCGGCATTCAATTCATAATAGCTTGCAAGTTCTGATGCTACTGGGTTTTCTTCTTTGGCATAGGTGTATTTAATTTCATATGCATAACCACCAGAAACAGTGTTAACTGAAAGTAGTTCTTTTAATCGTGACAAAGATAAACCTTGCCAATTTATACTCTGCTGAATTGTAACATTATAAGTTTTAGCCGTTCTTGAATAGTTTGCACGAACAGTAGTGTTATCTATTAAGGTAACAATATCACCGCTTGCTCTTGTTGTCCAAGGCGATTCACCCGTTGATGAAGTTTCCCATTTGTCAAATTTATAATTATAGTCATCACTTTCTGCTGGTAGACTAATTGTAACAGTTTCACTTGGTGTTTCTGAATCATTTATTGTTATATTTTTGCCAGATATTGTTATTGAATTATATATTTTTACTGTATCATTTTCAAATTTTATCTTACTGCCATAAGGTACATCAATTTGGCTAGTACTTACCTGTCCATAATCTTCAGGATTATCAATAAAATTAATTGTAACAAAAACTGGAACAACGGTAAATTTAACCAAAATTTTAACATCTGATGTGATTGTTAAATTGAATGTTTCAGTGGCTTCTGTTGTAATATAATCTTGCCAATTACCTTCAGCATTTTTAATTTTTATATCAAATCCAGCAAATTGAGTTGCAAATTTATATTCACCTTCTTTTGTTTCCACAAAAAAGTGTGTTTGTGCAAGTAATGTGCCAGCAGTTAAACTGCCGTCCGTAAGTATGTTAATTAGCCACTCATTTCCAGCTGTATTACCAATAATGTTATTGTATGGTATTTTATATATATAGTTATTTATATATTCTATATCATCTTTTTTAAAACCAGTTGCACTAGACAATAAACTATCCGCACCAGTGCCGTTTGTAAGGTAACCTGGGTATAACAAAGTACCATCTGTATCTTGCACCATGCTATCGGTATCACTTCCAAAATCTATTGAAACATTAAATCGGCGTGGTTGAGAAATAAACCTTGCGTAAATTGTGATTGTTTTTGTTTTATTATTTGTTGTATCAAATTCGTATTTAGGGTCAAAAGCATAGCCATCTGATGTTTTACTTGTATAATATCCCATAAACACGTATTCAGTTGTTGCAGTAGGTTCATTTTCTATTGCCAAAATATTAGCAATACTACCAATGTTCAGTTGATACATGTTATCAAGTGATATATTAAGTGTAGTATTGTAATAAATTGGATAAAGTGAAATTTGGTTAGTTGCATCACTTGTGCCTTGTTTAATTGTACCATAACTAGAACTTGGAACAATATCGTCGCCATTAACTGCAATTATTTCAACTGTATAGACCTGAGTTGTTTTTGCTGTAGATAAAGTAACAGTAATATTTTCAGTTAAAACGGTAAGACTTGGGTCAACTGTTAAACTTTCAATAGCATAACTAAATTCTGCATTTCCAGTTTCAACACAGCCAGTTATTGTGCAAACATAAGTATTTGCTCCATTTGCATCTTTATAAGTAATTGTAAGCACATGTCCATTTAACTGAATTCCTGCAAGAGCTGGAATGGTAACTGTAAGTTTACTTGTTAGTTTGGTATAAGTTCCAAAGGCAGTTCCTGTGTCGGTAACACTAAAATAGCCACCTGTAGCATTGTCACAAACAAGTGTTACGGTATATGTAACTATTTCCCAGTGAGCATAAAGAGTATGGTCGGCATTTTGAGAAAGCGAAGAACTAGCTAAAACTTGTGTTCCTGCATTTTTCTCGGTAAACCAACCTTTAAAAGTATAATATTCTCTGGTTGGTGTTGGTAAGTCACCATATGTTTCACCATATAATCTTTTTATAACTAAATTGGTTGACCCATTAATGGTACCACCATTAGCATCTAAGGTTATGTTATATTCTTCTTCATTCCAAATTGCATAGATTGTTTGGTTAGTGGTAAAAGTAATTTTGGTGTTATTTGTAACAAACATTCCAGAGCCTGCCACCAAAGCAACATCAAAGGCGCCATCAGCAATATAGGTTTCAGTGCCATTTGTGTCTTGGCTAACAATTGTGTTGTAACCATTAATAGTTAATTCAGCGCCTGCTTCTTGGGTAAATTCTCCAATAAATACAATTGTATCACCTGCCGAAAAACCATTTCCGTACTGACCATAAAAATTATTGGCTTCGGTATAGATTATACCGCCTGTTGAATTAATATTTTCAACATAAAATTTTCCGGTAATTGTAACCGATTCACCAGAAGCGGTAGTAATTTTAATTGTACCCCAGTCACCATTATTAATGGCATTTGCAAAGGTGGTTTTTGCATCAGCATTAACGGTGTAGCTATACATTATGCTATAAGTTGTTTCTGTTGCTGAACTTGGCAATGTTAAGATATTAAGTTCCCTAGTGTTGCCACTTATATGGCTCCTTGTAGAAGTTGCCGAAAGGCTGTAACCTAATAAGTTATAATATTCTCTTGTTGCAAATGGCAAATTGCCAAGAGTGTCTCCAAAATATACACTTTTTGTTGTAGTCTTTTTGTCTTCGGCATTTGACCAACCCGTGGTTGTACCAAAAATGCCATCGTTAGAATTTGCTGTAAATAATATAGATTCTGGCACAAATTTAGCATAAATTGTTCGGTTGGTTGCAAAAGCTTCTCCGCTATAATCAAAAGTATATGTAGCATCTGAACTAATTAGGCTAGAAAGCTCTCCATTTAAATAATTAGCATACCAACCACCAAAAGTATAACCAGTGGCTGGAGTAGCAGTTATAGTTACACTTGTGCCATAAACAACATCTTTAGTTACTCTTGTGTCTGCATCATTACTACCAATTTTAACCGTTCCACCACCAATAGTTTCATAAGTTAAAGCATCTTGGTCTTTTGCATGAGATTCTAGTACAAGAAAATAAGTATTGGCTGTCCACACTTCTTTCCAAGTTTCTTCGTTTATTACACTTAAATCAGAAACAAATGAACCATCAGGATTTAGTCTTCGGTTTTCACCAAGGTACCAACCATTAAAGGTATAACCTGTGCGTGCAGTAGGAATTATACTAGTGGTATATTCCGCAGAAGCAAAAGCTGATGTGTAAATTTTGCCATCATATGTATTTGGATAGATGGTGTGCGTTGTGGCATCTGAGTCATTGGTTAAAGTTACTTTTGGCAATATTATGTACCAAGTTGCAGTTCCCACCGAACCAACAAAGTTTCCGTTTGTTACCCGCACCTTTAAGTTGTAAGAGCCAATGTTAGTTTGAGTGCTAGAAACATAGTCGCCTTCTATAACAATTTCATATTCATAGCTTTCTAGTGTTATATACTCTGATGCACTCTGGTCACTATGTTTAACCTTTACAACAAATTGAGCAGTCCTTTCGCCAGAAATGTAATAAAAACCTGCTTTGTTTACATCCCCACTTGCCTCTAATGGTGGAATAATTGTATTATTGCTAGCTAAATCAAACCAAATATTTGGAGTAAACTCTATTAACACATTGCCATCAGTTGCCGGTGTTACGGTAAGTTTGCCAGGCTGATAAAATACATTGTAATTATCAATAGTACTTGGCTTTGTACCAAGGAACACTATGCTGTATTCACCAACATTGCTCCATCTTTGGTAACTGCTAGTAGCAAATTGTTTAAAGTAACTAACAGCATTTGCATTAAGGTCACCAATAGTTGAGTCGGTTTCGCTAGCATATTGAATGCCTTCAACGGTAACAGTATAGTCTGGCACTGCTGAACCATATGACACCGACTGGTCTTCTGCTGTTACTGTAAGTATATTTCGGTTGATTACTACGGTAGAAATTTGACTATACAAAACAGTTGTCTGCCCACCTGGGAACGTTATTGTTATTTTTACAAAATAGAAATATGTTCCAGCGGTCTGCCCCTCAGGTATTGAATAGCTTGCACTTGTACCGTTGCTTGCAACCGCAGAAAAGGCAAGGGTCTGTGTGGCAGGCTGACTACTTTCATCTACATAAGATAAAACAACAGTAGGTTCAATTGTTGAACATTTATCAGAACTTGTTAAGGTAAACTCACCATAGTCTTGCCTGCTAGTTACATACCATTGATATTCAATTGATTGCACCTCTACACCTGTGGTAGTTAATTGAACATCTAATGTTGTTGGACTAGCATATGTAATATAACCCATTTTAAGGTCGTTTCCGTTTTCATCTTGAGAATTTATGTATGCATAGCAAAAGTAATAATCTTGAGTGTTTAAACCTGAATAAGAATAACTTTGGTTGGTTGCACCTTCTATTACGGTGCCATCTATTATTTCACCCTCGGTATAAAATGCATAGAAATTATTATTTGTAAGGTCTTCGGTATAAGCAAGTTTATTGCTAGTTTTGTACCATTGATAGTATACAGTTGGACTTTCTGTTTCAGAAAGTGCTGTTGTGTAATTGGTAATCGCTTGTGGAATAGTTAATGTTGTGGTATCACCACTTTTGGTTGTTGTATAACCATAGGTTAAGTGCAGGTCGGTTGGACCATTAAGCTCCACATAATTTGCAATAAAAGTAATTGTTCCACCCGCTTCTTTTAGGTAACTAGAGCTTGCTATCTCTGTAATAAAGCCATTTTGAGTTACAAGTGGTGAAGTCCCGCTTGTGTTACCAATAGTTCCAGTGTCAGCATTATAGGCGGTTGGGTCAGAAGAAGAGTTGGCTGTTCGGATAGTGGCATTAGTTGTCCAGCCAACAAACACCTTGTTATTTGTGGTATTTGCTATATTTGCACTAGTTGGTAGTACAACTCCCGATGTAATGTTAAAAGTAGATACCGGCGTGTAATCATTGGCAAATTGAATGTCGGTTACACCATCTGCATCCTTATATTCAATGTTATAAGTTATGGTGGATGGAGTATATATAGAAACACTATCGTCACATTTGTTCTTTATTGGGTCAGATTTGTAGTAAAAAGCATTTGGATATGCAATATACTCTGAAGCAGTTAACGGATTTTTAATGCATTCTAGTAAACATCCCGCACCTACTACATTTGCACCTTTTTCATAATTATAACCAAGTTCAGGAACGACACTGATATATAATGAGTTGCCATATAGTATATAAACCGATGTTCGCTGAGAATTATTAGGTAAATATTTATTACTTTCAGCAATCGGAACATCATCTAGCCTAGAAATCGCATTACTAGCGATTGGAGACAGGTATTTATAAAAAGCTTCCGTTAGGGTAAAGATTGCAGTTGCCCCACTTGTGGTCATTTCTGTTTTAGTGCCAAATACTACTTTGCCAGAGTTGCTTGATGTGGTCATATCTGAATTAGTAACCTTTTCAGGAACAGAAGTTCCCGCAACTAAATTGTAATAATTGCTACTAAATGAAGCCGAAACACTTGGTGTAAATTCTTCACCGCAAAGTACGCTTATTTTTGCCGTGTATGTATGTGTGTACCCATCTGTGGCTGTCGTTAGTTCAGCTAAAACTACCTGCTTTCCATCAGACACATAAATGCCATCTGGAGCGTTTGCAATATTGCAATTAATAATGAAGTTAAGGTCGAAATATTTATACGCCCAATACCAATCATCTTCGTATAATTCTTCGGCGGTTGCTTGTCGTGGGTTGAATACAGCAAGTTGTGGAAAGAAAAATTTTGTATCGGTATTAGCTCGAGCAACATAGCCACTGCCAAGATTTTTCATTTTGGTATCACTAGTTAGTGCGTCACTACCGCTCATATTTTCTAGTTCAAGAGCAGTTCCAATTACACCACTATCTGCCCCACAAGTTGTTGAATAGTAAGAATTTGATATCGTCACTCCACTGCCAGAAGTATAGGCAATTGGAGTGTTAAACATTTTAGAGTTTATGGTTGTTGCATCAAGTTTGCCAAGGTTATAGCACTTGCTAATATTGCAAGTACCACTAGCAGATTCTGTGCTTTGCACATAACCCACTATGCCAGAACAAACGTTTCCACCAGAAATTTTGCCGGTGTTATAGCAATTGGTAACCGTTAATTTGCCAGCAGTTGTAACAACACCAACAATTCCACCAACAGCAAAAACATCACTTGTTGCAGTTGTATTTGCAGTAACACTTAGCCAATTGTAGCAATTTGAAATTGTTGTTTCGCCAGTTACAGTGCCAACAAGTCCACCAGTAGATTTAAGGGTTGCATTTTGGCTAAGAGTATTTGTTATGCCACCATATTCAGTGCCTTCTTCGGTCTTACCAGGTTCAAGACCAACACCGGTAATTGTACAATTGCTTACAAAACCAAATAACCCTACACTACTTGCATTGTCGCCGTTTACAGTCAACCCCTTAATGCGTTTGCCGTTGCCATTAAAAACTCCACTAAAAGGGTGGTCTGATGTTCCAATAGGAACAAAGTTTACACCTTCCGGACACTCTATGTCGTTAACGACTAAATATTCAGCATTGCTATAAGTTTCACCATTAGAGTCAGGAATTTGTTTACCATTGTTAACTACATTTGAAACAAATTGCAAGTCTTGATAATTTCTAATTAAAAACACACCATCTTTAGAGTCTAGCGATGCAGCTGAATACTCAATTCGGTTGTCTAAATTAATTTCAACTTTGTTTATTGAAGCAAGCACACCAACTGCAACAAAACTGAAACATGCAATAATTGCAGAAAGACAAATAGTAATTTTTCGGCGTAATCCCGCTGAAAATTTTAACCTGCGCTGTTTGCTTCCTCTTGTGCTTCTTACAATTTCTTGGTTTGGCATTTGTTTTACCTCTTTACCGTAATAATTTCTGTGTAACTTTTGTAGTCACATTTACTTTACCGCTAGCCGTTTTATAGCTAATTTCACTAAGGTTTTCTTCAAACTTTGTTATGAAAGTAAAGCAATTTAAATATAATTAAAAACTTGTACTTACACTAGTATGTATATTATATAACAAATATAAAGGCTTGTGTGTGTTTGGAACAATTTGTTCGATGTTTTTTTTAAAATTTTGACATTTTGTGCAAAATAACCAAACAGCAAAATCATCTTTAAAGATTTTTAAACAACATAAAACAACATTATGGTTTCTTTGGGGTCGCAACTGATAAAGCCTTAACAATTGTTTTTTTACTTAACCACACTGAAAGAATGAAAATTTTCACAAAAGCTTTATCAACCAAAACCACCTGCCCACCCTATAACCATTACAAAATATTGACTTGCTAAGCACAAATTGTATTGCTAAACTTGTTTGAAAACGATGGCTTTTTAGCTATATTTTGCAAGATAAGTAATTAGTTAAATTTGCATCAACTTGGCAAAAAGGCATAATTTTGTGGCTAATTTTTACCATAGCAAATTGAACAACTGTCATTTTGCACAATAGACACCTATTATTTTGATTAAAAATTTGCAATCAAAATTTTATTAATATTTGTAAGTAAAATTGTTGTCTTTTTCCGTTAATTTTTTTAAATAACAACTT
>ERZ779869.972-NODE-972-length-28821-cov-6.267295_pt1 | contig 28821 bp, 27 predicted proteins | sample MGYA00511557_ERZ779869 | MGnify/ENA primary metagenome ERZ779869 (study PRJEB29588, sample SAMEA2154620) | human gut metagenome | biome: human gut; feature: human-associated habitat; material: faeces | place: Denmark | collected 2008/2010 ... | reverse complement strand
GCTTCTTTGTGGAATCCGACGCAATGATGCCCGGATCAATGCGTACCTCTTCCCCGAGCACTTCCTCTAACATTTCTTTTGTAATATAACCCGGGCGCAGTATCATCGGTACTTTTTCCGTCAGATCAATGATCGTAGATTCGATGCCGATTCCAACCGGCCCCCCATCCAGTATCATCGGTATCTTACCATCCAGATCTAACGCCACATGTCCCGCTTCTGTCGGGCTTGGTTTTCCGGAAGTATTCGCACTCGGTGCCGCGATCATACAGCCGCTCTCATCGATCAGGGCAAGCGCAACCGGATGATTCGGCATACGGATCGCCACCGTATCCATTCCACCGGTCGTTTCATATGGAACCTTTTCATTCTTCCATACGATCATGGTAAGCGGCCCCGGCCAGAACGCATCTGCGAGTTTCTCTGCCTGCGGCGGAACTTCTTTCGCAATGGATAAAAGCTCTTCAAATCTGCATATATGAACGATCAGCGGATTGTCTGAAGGCCGTCCCTTTGCCGCATAGATCCGTTTGGACGCCTCCGGATCAAGCGCATTTGCCCCGAGTCCGTAAACCGTTTCGGTCGGAACGGCGACCAGCTTTCCCTCCCGCAGCAGCCGGGCGGTGTCCGGGGTGCCGAAAATTTCCATGCCGGGGTACAGCTTCAGGGGTACGCCGGTCTCCTCCAGCGCCTGACGCAGAAGCGACCATGTCCCGTAGACCTCCTCCGCCCGCTCGCCCATGCAGTGGGGCGTGGCGGCCATTGCACGCACGCCGCTGTTTACGGCCATACGCGCCATGGCGAGGGATTCCTCCAGACTTTGGGAGCCGTCGTCCAGTTCCGGCAGAATGTGGCAATGCAGGTCAATCATGGGCAGTCTCCGCTTTACGAAACGCGCCGGTCAGTGCCGAATAGGCCGCTGCGATCCCGGGGCGCAGGGGGATCACGCGGATCCAGACCTTCTCAAAAAAATCCCACCAGAAGCTGCCCGGCTGCAAAAGCTTTTCCTTGCGCCGCACGGCGGTCACCAGCGCCAGAACCTGATCGGGGCGGTGGGTCACCAGAATGCAGGTGCGCAGAAGACCGCTTTGGCGCAGATTGTCCAGAAGCCGCCGCTCCGTGGCCATATCCAGACCGGAGGTGGCCTCGTCAAGCAGTAAAATCGGCGCTTTGCGCAGCAGCGCCCGGGCGATGGCCAGACGCTGGGCCTGGCCCTCGGAAATGCCCCGTCCCCCGGTGCCAAGGCGGTGGTTGACCCCGTCGGGGAACTGGCTGACAAAGTCCCATGCACAGGCGATCTTCAGCGCCTGTTCCAGCTCGCCGTCACTGGCATCGGGTCTGACCAGCCGGAGATTTTCCGCAATGGTGCCGGGGAACACGCTGTTGCCCTGAGGAACGTAGGCGAATACGCCTCTGGTCCCGGCGGCGATGGGGTAACGGTTTCCGCTGCCGCCCACCCGGGAGGAAACGCCTTGCAGAACAAGGCTTCCCAACAGCATGACGGCCATAATGGCCACGGCGCGCCACAGCATATCCGCGCCGTAGCCCGTGACCGCGTCGATGAGATATTTGGAGGCCACGCTGAAAATAAGACCCATAATCGTGCCGGTCAGGCTCAGCAGCCCTACGGCGAGGATCTTTCCCTTATAGCGCCCGACCTGCGTCTGCAGCCACTGTAGTTCCCGTTTCAGCTGCTGCGGGTCGTCTCCTTGAAGCCGTTTTTTTACCCTGCGAAAAAAAGCCATGTCCACGTCTCACAATTCATACGAAATATAAATCGAATATAAGCCATAAAAATCCTTTATAAGGATATCACATCCCTCTAGGGTTGTCAATCTGCGCCGCGCAAGCTTTGGGACGGAAAAAGTGGGGGTTTTGAGGCATAATGCCTCAAAACCCCGCGGATTTAGTCATCATAGGAGAACAGGTCTTCCACCGTCACGTGAAAAACCTTCGCAATGTCCATCGCCAATTTCAGCGATGGGTTATATTTTCCTCTTTCCAGGTTGACAATGGTCTCCCGCCGGACGCCGACCAGCTCGGCCAGGTCTGACTGTTTGAGATCCTGCATCTCCCGGTATTCTTTGATTCTGGTCGTCAGAGCCATACTCAAAGCCCCTTCTTGTCCATGACGTAGAAAATGATGGTGCGCACAACGGCAAGCAGAACCAACATCCCCACCAGACAGTAGCCGATCACTTCCGTCGTAAGGGCGAACCGTCCGGCGGCGCAGAGGAAGCTGACGGCGATCAGTACGGCCACGCTGATTTTCAGGCAGATGGCATCGCACCGTCTCAGGTTGGCCTCGGCCATTTCGTCGGGAGTCTCCTGCTTATACTTTTTGAGCCGGATGCCCCGGGAGATAAAATAGTAGAAGGTGAATGTGGCGACGACAATCTGAATGGTCGTGTAATAGCCCTTCCAGTCGTTTCGCGCCCACGTCCAGTAATAGACCGCAATCAGAACGGCGAATATGATTTTATCCGCCACCAGCTCCCGCAATGATACTTTTTTCATAATGATCCTCCTTTATTTTGAAAAGCGATATATTTCGCACATCTCGTGTGATAAATATATCACACAGGTCGCAGCCTGTCAATAGGAAAGTGAGAAATATTTAAGGCAGCACCGCACAATTCGGCAAGAAGTCTCAGGCAGGATTTTTGTTCCAATTCAAAGTTCCGAAAATGGAGGAATACTGTATGTATTTCCCATTTTCGGAACTGCGGAAGTGGAGCAAAAAGACGGCTGAGACTCGCAGACGCAATTGTGCGGTGTTGCCTTAACATTTTTCAGCGGGCTGCCGCCAACGTCCCGAACTGTCTTGATTTTTTCCGCCCGATACGGTAGAATCTGATATAAGAGTCTGGAAGCGGGTGACGGATATGGAACCGGTAAGTATGTTATTTTTGCAGGCGCTCCGCGCCTCGCTGGAAGATAGAACCGTGGATTGGGAGACGGATATTGAACGGGAGACATGGGACGCGCTGTTTGCCATGGCAGCGTCCCACAGCGTGCTGCCGATGATCTACGCGGCGGTCGTCCGCTGCCCGGCCGCCCGGAAAGCGGGAAACGGCCTGCTGCGAACCGTCTTTCCCCCGGCGCGGCAGCTGGCGGGGCGCTACCCTTACCTGAAAGAAAAGCCGTATCTTCTGCCCCTTGCGTGGGTGAACCGTATTCTGAAATACGGGAAGGAGACCGCCGGAGGTTCCGCAGACAACAATGCCGCCCAGTCCATAAAGATCGGAAACGGGCGGGTGGCGCTGCTGAAGGAATACGGGATCATCGGCTCCGGCAGGGAATAAAATGAAAACCGCATCAAAAAAGCCTTGACTGTTTTTTCGTGGTCAAGGCTTTCTTTTTTGCCGTATTTTGGGGGGAATTTCCGCGGATTGGCGTATTTTCGGAAAATGAAGTAACACAAAAACACATTGTAAATTCAACTTGATATTGTGTTATAGCTTTATGCAATTTGTGAACACTATAATGTAACAAAATGAATGGAGGACTGCGTTTATGGAGAAATTCATCGTGACGCCGAAGGAAGACAAAACCGTCACAATGACGATACGTATAGACAGAGCTTTGCAGGAGGAATACAACCGCCTGGCAGCCAAGACGAACCGTTCCCGGAACGAGCTGATCGGCATGGCTCTGCAATATGCCCTTGACCATATGGAGCTGAAAAACTGCGGCGAGACCGGAAATCTGCAACCCCTGTGAGCAGACCGAAATTACGTGCAAAGAAATTGGGAGAGTGAAATTTATGCCGGAAGAAAGCAGGAAAAGTAAGTGGATATACGTCAGGTGGTTCGTCATACGGTTCTTCCTGGTCGTGTATGACATCATTGCGGTGAATGCCGCGTGTTATCTTGCGCTGCTGACCAGATTTTATGTGGCGAAGCAGTTCCACAGCGCCGCGGCGCAGTATATCGAAGCCTATACCAGCTATGCGCCCTATTACACCATTCTCTGTCTCGTGATCTTCTGCTGCTTCAACCTGTACAGCGGCATCTGGAAGTACGCGGGCTTCAACGACCTGAACCGCATCGTCGGGGCAAACGTGGTCTGCTTTATCGTCCACATCATCGGAACTCTCATCCTGCTCCGGGGAACGCCCCTTATAAGAATGCCCATTTCCTTCTACTGCCTCAGCGCGTTTACCCAGACGTGTCTCATCACCGCGAGCCGGTTTTCCTACCGGCTGCTCCTTATGGAAAAGGTCAGGGTGGCAAATAACGGGAAAGGTGCAACGATAAACGCAATGGTCATCGGCGCAGGCGGGACCGGCAAGATCGTGCTTCAGGAGCTGGAGCGGGAGAAAACCGTCCGTCCGGTGTGCGCCCTCAACTACAAGGAGATCGGCTTCGGCTCTCTGCTGGACGGCGTTCCCGTGGTCAACGGCGTGGAGAACCTGAAGGGCGCCATTGAAAAGTACCGGGTCAATTTCGTCATTATCGCCTCCGCGGTCATGCCGCAGGAGGTCAGAAACCGCATCAAGGCCATCTGCCGGGAAGCATCCGTCGAGGTGCAGGATTATTCCGGCTTCTTTCAGGGCTTCGGCGGCAGCGTGACGCTGAAAAATCTGGCGGAATGCGCCGACGGCAAGGTGGAGCTGGTGGTCAATGGAGCGCATCAGCAGTACGCGGACTGCGAGCAGGCGCTGGTAAATGCCGCCGGAAAATATGTGGTGAAATCCATTTCCGCCAGAGCGGATACGCTGGTGATCGAGCTGACCGACCATTCCGTGGTGCAGAACGATCTGAACGCGGACTGGGTCAAGGATCAGGAAAAGGAAACGGGAGAGGCCATCAGCTTTTTCTGACACGTCTGTCAAAGGCACAGAGAAGAGGAATAGAGATATGTATGTCAGGAGAAAAGACATAAAGCCCTTTGATAAGAAGGTATGGCTTGCTTCGCCGACGATGCATGGTGACGAGCTGAAATATATCACGGAAGCCTATGATTCCAACTGGATGTCCACGGTGGGCGCGAACATCAACGAGGTGGAGCATATCGCGGCGCAGAAGGCGGAAATGAAGTACGCGGTGGCGCTGTCCTCCTGCACGGCGGCGCTGCACCTGTGCGTCAGGGCCGCGGGGGAACGGCTCTACGGAAGACCTGCCATCGGCCACGGCGCAGTGGAGGGCAGGCGGGTGTTCTGCTCCGACATGACCTTCGCCGCCACGCTGAACCCGGTGGTCTATGAGGGCGGCATCCCCGTGTTCATCGACACCGAGCGGGACACATGGAACATGAACCCCCGGGCTTTGGAAAGAGCCTTTGAGATTTACCCGGAGGTGCAGCTGGTGGTAGCGGCGCACCTGTACGGTTTTCCCGGTAAGGCGGACGAGATCCGCGCTGTGTGCGACACCCACGGCGCGCTGCTCATCGAGGATGCCGCCGAGTCCATGGGCGCTACATATAGGGGAAGGCAGACGGGCAGCTTCGGCGACTACGCGGCGATTTCCTACAACGGCAACAAAATCATCACCGGCTCCAGCGGCGGCTGCCTGCTGACCAATGACTTGGAAGTGGCGAACAAGGCGCGGAAGTGGTCAAAACAGGCGCGGGAAAACACGCCATGGTATCAGCACGAGGAAGTCGGCTACAACTACCGCATGAGCAACGTGATCGCGGGCGTCGTCCGGGGTCAGTATCCGTATCTGGAAGAACACATCGCCCAGAAGAAAGCCATCTGGGAGCGCTACCGGGACTGTCTGCGGGGTCTCCCTGTTGAGATGAACCCCTTCGACCCGGAAACGTCCTGCCCCAACTACTGGCTGTCTGCGCTGGTAATTGACAGGAGCGCCATGTGCCGTCAGGTGCGCAGCGACAACGACGTGCTGTACCTCCCGGAGCAGGGAAAGAGCTGCCCTACGGAAATCCTGGAGGCCATCGCGGGAATCAACGCGGAAGGCCGTCCCATCTGGAAGCCCATGCACATGCAGCCCATGTACCGGATGAACGGCTTCATCACCGCCTCCGGCGAGGGCAGGGCAAAGGCCAACGCCTACATTGCCGGCGGCGTGGAGGACGTGGGTGCGGACATCTTTGAACGGGGTCTGTGCCTGCCCAGCGACAACAAGATGACGAAGGAGCAGCAGGAGCAGATCATCAAGGTCATCCGGCGGTGCTTTGAATAGTTTGGAAAGGCGGCGTTTCGTTGCGGAGATTCATCTTTAATCTGGTCAGCGTGCTGTTCAGCGCGGTGAAATTCGGGATCATGAAGCTGTTTCATTTCCATCATTTTTTCTATTCCGGCGTTCAACGGTTTTCCCCTAACACGGAGGTCGTCATCGCGGAGGGCGGCACCATCCGTCTGGGCAGGCATGTCCGTGCCCACAGAAGATCGAAGCTGCTGGCCATGGACGGCGGTACGCTGGAGATCGGCAGCAATACGGCGCTTGGTAATGGCGTCAGCGTCAACTGCATGGAAAGCATCGTGATCGGCGAGGACGTGCAGATCGGCCCGGATACGAAAATTTACGACCACGACCATGATTACCGCGTCCCCGGCGGCATCGGGGCGGGAAAATTCGTCACCGCGCCGGTGACGATCGGTGACAACAGCTGGATCGGCTGCAATGTGGTCATCCTCCGGGGAACGAGCATCGGCAAAAACTGCATCGTCGGCGCGGGAAGCGTACTGAAAGGCACCTACCCGGATAACTCCGTGATCGTGCAGAAGCGGCAGACCACTGTGACGGTGTATCCAACAGGAACGGAGAAGTAACGATGGAGCATAAACCTTACGGCCCCTACGAAACGTATTTCAAGCGGCCGCTGGATATCCTCTGCGCACTGGCCGCGCTGATCGTGTTCGGCTGGCTGTACATACTGGTGGCGGTTCTGGTGCGCATCAAGCTGGGCAGCCCGGTCATTTTCAAACAGCCCCGCCCCGGCAAAGGTGAGAAGATTTTCGACCTCTACAAATTCCGCTCCATGACCGACGAGCGGGACGAAAACGGCGAGCTTCTGCCGGACGAACAGCGGCTCACGGAATTCGGAAAAGTCCTTCGCGCGACCAGTCTGGACGAGCTTCCTGAAGCGTTCAATATTCTGAAGGGGGACATGTCGGTCATCGGCCCCCGGCCGCTGCTGGTCAAATATCTGCCCCGGTACAGCGAGCGTCAGCACCGGCGGCACGAAGTCCGCCCGGGGCTGTCCGGCTACGCGCAGGTTCACGGCAGAAACACGGTCAGCTGGCAGGACAAATTTGAAATGGACGTAAAGTACGTAGACCACATTACCTTCCTCGGAGATCTGAAGATCATCTGGGACAGCGTGATGGCGGCATTTGTAAGGCGTGACGGCATATCCTCGGAAACGTCTGTCACGATGGAGGAATTCATGGGAAACGGGATGGTGGCAAAGTGAAGCGGCTTGTGATCCTCGGCGCCGGCGGGCACGGCAGAGTCGCCGCGGATATCGCCGGAAAAAACGGCTACGACAGCATTGCGTTTCTGGACGACACGAAAAAAACGTGCGGACGCTATCCCGTGATGGGGGAAAGCGCCCGGTTTTCGGAATATGACTGCGATTTCTTCGTAGCCATCGGCAATCCGCAGGTTCGCAGGCGGATGCAGGAGATGCTGCTCACCGCCGGGAAACAGGTCACGACGCTGATCCACCCCTCCGCGGTCATCGGGGAGGACGTGACCCTCGGCACCGGCACATTGGTTGCGGCGGGGGCGGTCATCAACCCCGGCGCGGTCATCGGCGATGGGTGCATCATCAACACCTGCGCGTCCGTTGACCACGACTGCGTTCTGGAAAACTTTGTGCACGTTGCCGTGGGCGCCCATGTGGCGGGGACAGTAAGCATCGGCGCGGGAACATGGATCGGCGCGGGCGCGACGGTGAGCAACAATCTTCAGATCTGCGGCAGCTGTATGATCGGCGCGGGCGCGGTGGTTATCAAAAGCGTCACGGAAAGCGGGACATACGTAGGCGTTCCCGCGGAGAAAATCAAATGAGAATTCTGATCCTGACGAATTTCGACGTCGGCCTGTACCAGTTCCGAAGGGAGCTGATACAGGAGCTTCTGACGAAGAACGAGGTATATATATCCCTCCCCTACGGGGAACTGGTGGCGCCGCTGGTGGAGATGGGGTGCTTTTTTTTCGACACGCCCATGGAACGGCGGGGCATGAACCCAGTCAGGGACGCAAAGCTGTTTGCCACCTACCGGCGCATATTCCGGGAGGTAAAGCCGGAGCTGGTGATCTGCTACACCATCAAGCCGAACATCTACGGCGGCTTTGCCGCGCGGCTGGCGGGGATACCCTACGCCGTCAACATCACCGGACTGGGGACAGCCTTTGAAAGCGGCGGATTGCTGAAAAAAATGGTCACGGCGATGTACCGGCTCAGCTGCAAAAAGGCGAAGACGGTATTTTTTGAGAACGCAGAAAACCGGCAGATTTTTCTTGACGCGAAAATCGTGAAAGAGCGCCAGACCTGTCTTTTAAGCGGGGCAGGGGTCAATCTGGAGCGCTACGCCGTGGCGGACTACCCGGCGGGGGACGTTGTAAAATTCCTGTTCATCGGCCGGATCATGCGGGAAAAGGGCGTTGACGAGCTGCTTTCGGCCATGAGACGGCTCACCGGCGAGGGCGTCCCCTGCACGCTGGACATGGTTGGCGGATACGAGGAAGATTACGGCGCGGTGGTGGAAGAAGCCGAATCCGAAGGGTGGTTAACATACTGGGACTATCAGGAGGATGTCCGCCCGTTCATCGCCGCGTCCCACTGTTTTGTCCTGCCCTCGTGGCATGAGGGGATGGCGAATACCAACTTGGAATGCGCTGCTTCCGGCCGCCCGGTAATTACCAGCCGCATTCACGGCTGCATGGAAGCAGTGGAGGACGGCGTGACAGGCTTCCTGTGCGAAAGAAAGGACTCAGGCAGCCTTTACGCGGCAATGAAGCGGTTCTGCGCCCTGTCCATGGAGGAGAGAAGAGCCATGGGCTTAGCGGGCAGGAAACGCATGGAAGCCGTGTTTGATAAGAAAAGGGTCGTCGAAGAAACGATCAAACGACTATAATCTGCGCATGACAGGAGGTGCCGGAAAATGAAGGAACAGCCGCTGGTCAGCGTTATCATTCCCGTTTACAACGTGGAGCGGTATCTGGCACAGTGCCTTGACAGTGTCAGCCATCAGACTTACCAAAATCTGGAAATTATCTGCGTCAACGACGGCTCCCGTGACGGCAGCCTGGATATCCTGCGGCGGTACGCGGATGAGGATGCGCGGATACAGGTCATCGATAAGGCGAACGGCGGCGTATCCCGGGCGCGGAACGACGCGCTGGACTGCGCCTGCGGGGAATACATCATGTTCGTGGACTCGGACGACTGGGTCGAGCCGGACGCCTGCGAAAACGCGGTGAACACAATGCGCGAATATGACGCGGATATCGTGATGTGGTCGTATGTGAGCGAAACGGAGAACCGTTCCTCCCGGAAAGTCATCTTCCCGGAAACGACGGTTTTTGAAAAGGAAGAAGTCCGGGCAAAGCTGCACCGAAGATTTGTCGGGGCAATGGGAGAGGAGCTTTCCCACCCGGAGCTGGTGGATTCCCTCTGCCCGGTCTGGGGAAAGCTGTACAGGCGTTCCCTGATTCAGAAAAGCGGCGCCAGATTTGTCGATCTGGCGGAGATCGGAAGCTACGAGGACGGCTTTTTCAATCTGGAGGTTTTCGGAAAGGCCGACAGGGTGGTGTATCTGGCAGCGTACCTGTATCATTACCGCAGGGACGGGTCTTCCTCGGTCACGTCCGGGTACAATCCAAGGCTGTATGACCAGTGGCAGACGCTCTACGACCGGATGGAAGTCATCATCCGGTCAAACCAGCTGGGCAGCGAGTATGAAGCCGCGCTGAATAACAGGATCGCGCTGGGCATTCTGGGACTTGGGCTGAACATTACGGTTTCCACTCAGCCGATGGGGAAAAAAGTGAAGGATATCCACAGGATCATCCGTCAGGAAAGGTATCGGAAGGCGTACAAAAACCTGCCCTTAAATTATTTCCCAATCCACTGGAAACTGTTTTACGGCTGCGCCAGACATGGATTTGCCTTTGGTGTGTACGTGCTGCTCACCGTGATCCAGAGGATTATTTCAAGGTAAAGGAACAAGAAAATGATTATCCATTTTTCGGTTTTGGCCGTGATTCTGGTCTGCGCCCTGATCTGGGAGCGGCCAATCCGGTATCACAAGCTGAATTCCATATATTACGGCGAACGCTACGATTACAAGTCGCCGCTGATGCCCTGGCTGATCGTGTTCGGCTACATTGCCTATCTGGCCGCCATGCGCTCCGGAATGAACGATACCTCCGGCTATATTCAGTCGTTTGAGCATATCCCCGGCACATGGGACGACGTTTCCAGAATCCTTGACGGGGACGGCAAAGACAAAGCGTTTGACATAACCGCCAACATCTTCAAGATGTACGTGAGCGACGATTACCACGGGTGGTTTGGCCTGTTTGCGGCGGTGGAGTCCTGCATTTTCATTCATGTGCTGCGCAGGGAGTCCGTCAGCTTTCTGGACAGCTGCTTTGTGCTGTTCGCTACCACACTGTATTATAATTACTTTTCCATGATGCGGCAGTGGTTTGCCGTGGTGCTTCTGTTCGGCGGCGCAATATTCATCAAAGAGGGAAAAACGATCCCCTATATCCTTTTGTGTCTCTTTGCGGCGCAGTTCCACAACAGTGCGTATCTGTTCATCCCGGTCTATTTCATGGTAACAGGCAGGGCGTGGAGCCCCAAGCAGAACCTGATTATTATTGCGGCTGTGGTCGGCCTGTTTTTCCTGGAGCCGATTCTGGATGCCGTGGAAAGCTCTCTGGCAAATTCGACCTATGACTATGCGGTGGCGGCCATGAACAGCGATTCCGGTTCTTCCATCATCCGCCCTGTTATCGCGGCGGTGCCGGTGGTGATCGCATATATCCACCGTGACCGGATTGATGCAGGCAATAAAATGATACACATCTGCATCAATATGTCGCTGATAAACTTTCTGCTGAATCTTCTTGCGACGTTTACATGCGGACTGTACGTGATCCGTCTGGCAACGTATACCGCCGGCTACAGTCTGATCCTCTATCCCTACCTTCTGAATGTGACGGTCAGCAGTCGAAACAGGAGCGCCCTGAAAGTGGGATTTTACATTCTGTATTTTATTTTCTACTGCTATCAGATGTCCCATCAGGGTTCGTGGGGGTACAACAGCGACATTCTGGGAGTATTCTCCTGAGAGGAGAGGTAATGCATGACGACAGAGCCAGTCAGGGTTTTGAACCTGTTTACCATCATGAACCGCGGCGGCGCGGAGACCATGGTGATGAACTATTATCGGAACATCGACCGAAGCAAGGTGCAGTACGATTTCATGGTGCACCGTCAGGAGCGCGGCGCCTATGACGATGAGATCGAGGCGCTTGGCGGCAGGATCTACCGGATGCCGCCGATTCGCCCCTGGACTGCCGGGGAGTACCGGAAGACGGTGCGGGCGTTTTACGCAGAGCATCCCGAGTACCGGGTGATCCATTCCCACATGTCCGAGCTTGGCTATTACGATTTCCGGGAAGCGGAAAAGGCCGGTGTCCCGGTGCGCATCTGCCATGCCCATAACCGTCCATACGGGATCGACCTCAAATCTCCCGTCCGCTGGTATTACAAGGCCATGATGCGGCCGCATATTACGGATCTGTTCATGTGCGGCAAGGAATCCGGGGACTGGCTGTTCGGCAGGAAGAACGAAGCCCGCTTCATCCAGCTGAACAACGCCATCGACGCCCGTCAGTATGCCTACTGCCCGGAAATCCGGCAGAAAATGCGGCAGTCGCTGGGCATCGGGGAGGATCAGCTGGTCATCGGCCACGTGGGGCGCTTTTATCCGCAGAAGAACCATAAGTTTATCATTGATATTTTTCAGGCTGTCCGGGCGAAAAATCCCGAGGCGGTTCTGCTGCTGGTGGGAAATGACACCAGGGAAGGCGGAAAGGAAATCCACCAGAAGGCAGAGCAGCTGGGGCTGACTCCGTGGGTGAAATTTCTGGGAACCCGCGGCGACGTGGCGGAGCTGCTGCAGGCGATGGATGTGTTTCTGTTTCCGTCGCTGTTCGAGGGGCTTTCCGTCGCCAGCATCGAGGCGCAGGCCGCCGGATTGCCGGTGCTGATCTCCGACAGCGTCCCGATCGAGTGCAGGAAAACGGATCTGGTTCATGTCCTGCCCTTGAGCGCGCCGCCGGAAGAATGGGCAGACAGCGTTCTGGAGCTTGCCAAAATCCCACGCCGCAATACTTATGAGGAAATCAGGGACGCAGGCTTTGACGTTGTGGAGAACGCCAAGTGGCTGCAGGCGTTTTATTTACAGGCAGCGCAGAGATAGGAGGGAGCCATGCCGACACTGACGATCTTTACGCCCGCCTACAACCGGGGACACACCCTTCCCCGTACATATGCTTCTCTCCGGCGGCAGGACTGCAAGGACTTCATATGGCTTGTGGTGGACGACGGTTCCACCGACAACACGGCGGAGCTTGTCAAAGTCTGGCAGGCAGAGGAGACGGAATTTGAGATACGCTATCTCTACAAGGAAAACGGCGGAATGCACACCGCCCACAACGCGGCCTACGCGAACATTGACACGGAGCTGAATGTCTGCATCGATTCAGACGACGCGCTGGCAGACGGCGCTGTCCGCTGTATTGTGGACCTGTGGGAGAAGACCGACCGCCGGAAATACGCCGGTATCATCGGACTGGACGCCGATATGAACACCGGAAAGGTGATCGGGACAGGCTTTCCCGAAGATATGAAGGAGACCACTCTGGCCGGGTTTTACGACGTGGGCGGAAGCGGCGACAAGAAGCTGGTGTATCGCACCGACATCATGAAAGAATTGCCGCCGTATCCGGTTTTTGAGGGAGAAAAATATGTTTCTCTGGGATGGAAATACCAGCTCTGCGACCAGAAGTACAAGCTGGTGACCACCAATACGGTACTGTGCAATGTAGAATACCAGCCGGACGGCTCCTCCAGAAACATGCTGCGGCAGTACCTGCGCAATCCCCAGGGCTTTGCGTTCATTCGCAAAGAGAATCTGAAGTACATCAAGGACTGGAAGCGGAATGTGACCGACGTGATCCACTACTGTTCCAGCAGCCAGATCAGCGGGAATCCCCATTATGTCCGGGAATCCCCCAGACCGTTTCTGACGGCGCTGTGCATCCCGGCGGGACGGCTGCTGACGGCGTATATCAGAAAGAAAGCACGAACGGAAGGGTAAAGAAAATGGCGGCAGAAAAGAAAATCGGTGTCGTGATCCCGGTCTATAACGCGAAGCGATATCTGCGGCAGTGTATCCAAAGCGTCCTGAACCAGACCTTTCAGGACTTCTGTCTGGTTCTGGTGGACGACGGTTCCAGTGACGGAAGCGGGAAAATCTGCGATACATACGCGGCGAAGGACTCGCGCGTTTGCGTGATACACCAGCCCAATCAGGGCGCGGTGCTGGCACGGGCTGCGGGCGTACTTTCGGAATATGCCCAGACGGCAATGTATATCTGCCTGTGTGATGCGGACGATATGCTGGAACCGGACGCGCTTCGTGTCCTCTATGAGGAAGCCGGGAAGAATGATCTGGACTGCGTGTGTGCTGCCACAGTGAAAATGTGGAAGGGCGTCAGATTCCGCAGCAGGTTTCACGCCCCCTGCTTTGAGCAGCCCAAAGTATATTCCGGAGAGGATATTATCAACGATTTATATATCAGCTGCTTTGGTATCAGCAATTATCCCGTGTCACTGTATGCGAAGCTCTATCGCACGGAGCTGATCACACGGGTAATGGGTTATCCCCCTGTCGTATGGTTTATGGGAGACGATTTGAGCATAACACTTCGTCTGATGCCTGAAACGCGGCGGCTTGGCATTTTGCCGGAGGCAGTCTACAATTACCGCATCGGCGGAAACACGTCCCGGTATATGCCCTATATGCTGGATGATTTCCTGCGCCTTTACCGTTTCAAAACGGAAATGCGGCAAAAACATCCCATGCCCCAGGATGCGGAGTATTTCATGGCAGTTGAACTGCTGAACGTTCTGATGACTTGGTTTGAGATGTACAAACGGCAGGGAAAGCACACTGAGATGGAACTGATAAAGGAAATCGGGCGTGTGGCCGCCCTGCCGGAAGTGCAGGATGCTTTGAGAGTGTTGCAGGATAGAAATAAAAAGCACCGGATTTCAGGATGTCTGGAGCATGGGGAGTATGGCAAGATCGCGGAAATGGTGATGCGGAAGCTGAAAAAGGAAGCGCCCAGGCGGCTGCTCAGGCAGATTCTGTATTCGCTGTAAACGAACAGGAGCATATATGATACCCAGAAAAATTCACTACTGCTGGTTCGGCAGAGGGGAAAAGCCAAGGCTGGCACAGAAATGTATTGCCAGCTGGAAAAAATACTGCCCGGATTATGAAATCATCGAGTGGAACGAAGATAACTTCGACGTGAACCGCAATGCCTACACGCAGATGTGCTATAAGGAGAAAAAGTATGCGTTCCTGACGGACTATCTGCGGCTTCTGATCGTGGAGGAGCAAGGCGGCATTTATTTTGACACGGACGTGGAGGCGGTGCGTTCCTTTGATGAGCTGCTGGACAACCCGGCTTTTTTCGGCTTTGAGAATGACCGGTTCGTCAACACCGGCGAGGGCTTCGGCGCGGAACCCCATAACCCGGCGGTGCAGCAGATGCTGGCAGAATACGACCCGCTGCTGGACGGGCAGCATGGGACGATCGGCTGCCCCCGGCTCAATACGGATGCGCTGCTGAAGCTCGGGCTGGAGCTGAACGGCGAAAAGCAGAAGCTGAGCGGTGCCGTGGTATTCCCGGAGGATTATTTAAACCCCAGAAGCAGCGTCACCGGCGAACTGCGGAAAACGGAGAATACCCATTCGATCCACTGGTATTCGGCAAGCTGGATGCCATGGCACAAGCGGCTGCGGTCGGCGATCAGCAAACCGGTGCATTTTATCCTGGGGAGGGCAAAAGGACGTGGCAGATGATACAAAGCGGATGAATGTCCTGTATTCCAGCGACGATAACTATGCCCAACATATGGGCGTGTCGATCTACTCCCTGCTCAGGCACAACGCCGAGTTTGAAAATATCCGGCTGTACGTGATCGACAATGATATCTCGCCTGCGAACAAAGATAAACTTCGGGAAATGGTGAGCCGGTTTTCCAATGCTGAAATTATGTTTCTTCCTTTCCTTGAGTGGAAGGAAAAGCTCCGGCTGAACATGAGCTGGGACATTTCCATCAGCTCCTATGCCAGACTGTTTATGGGGGAGATGCTGCCTGAAACCGTTGACAGGGTGCTGTATGCAGATTGTGATATGATCGTCTGCGAACCGCTCCGCGAGCTTTGGAACACGCCATTGGACGGCAAGGTGTTGGCGGCGGTGCAGGACGGCATCAGCGCGGACACCAAGGCGGCCGTTGGATTGCAAGCCGGAATGCGCTATTTCAACGCGGGACTGCTTCTGATCGATCTGGCGGAATGGCGCGCCCGGAAAATGGGGGAAAGGTGCATGTCCTTTATTGACGGACACGGGGGCAATGTCGTCCACCACGATCAGGGCGTCCTCAACGGCGTGCTGATGGGAGATTATGTAAACTTGCCCATAAAAGACAATCTCATGACCATCCATTACATGCTCAGCCGGGAAAAGCTGCTGAAATATTTTCACGAGGAAGCAGGCTTTTACCCTCAGGAGGAAATAGAGGCCGCGAAAAAGGCACCGGTGATCCTGCATTACACCCCCAGCTTCACCAGCAGACCGTGGTGCAGGGATTGCAGGCACCCGTTAAAGGCGCTGTACTGGGAAAATCTGGCGCAGACCCCGTGGAGGGGAGCAGCACCGGAAAAATCGAAGGATAAGTGGTATGTAAAACTGATGAACTGGAGATATCGGAATCTCCCGTTCTGACAGGGGGGCACGGAATGATAAGCGTTATTGTGCCGGTGTACAATGGTTCGGCGTACATCGAGCGGTGCATCAACTCCATTACCGGGAGCACGTTCCGGGATATTGAGATCATTGCCGTCGAAAACGGATCGACGGACAATACATGGGAGATACTGGAAGCGCTGGCGGCCGGAGATAGCCGGATAAAACCGATCTCCACGGAGATACGCGGGCTGTCCAACGCGCGGAATATCGGCATTGACCATGCGTCGGGGGACTGGATCGCTTTCGTTGACGCCGACGACTACATCAGCCCCTTGATGTATGAACGGCTGGCGGAAGCGGCGCGGACACACGGTGCAGATCTGGTGCTGTGCGATTTTGCGCAGGGGACGGAAGAACATTTCGACTTTACGGAGGCAAACTGCCCGGCAGAGGGCTGCAACGCGGCGGAGGAACTGACAAGGGACGATTACTTCCTGAAAACATACCTTCGGGCGCAGTACAAATACAGCGTGGCATGGAACAAGCTGTTTCGCCGGGAAACGATGGGGAACATTCGATTCAACCCGAGCCTGCACTACATTGAAGACAGAAACTTTGCGATTCGATTTGTCCTGAACAGTAAGAAGGTGGTTTCCATTTCCGAAACCCTGTACTACTACTATCGGAACGGGAATTCTATCTCCAATTCGGCAGGCCAGCGGCAGAGGGTCGGGCAGGTATACGATACGCTTGAGGATATCGACATTCTGGAGCGTTCCGGGGAGAAACTGCTTTACCGCGACTGCGCCTACGCGAATCTGCTGCAGCTGGCGGACTTCAGGCTGCGTCAGGCGAAAAAGTACCACATGGACGATGTGCAGCAGGAGCTTCACCCAATCATCGCCAGAGCAAGGAAAGCTGTGGTAAAGGGAGAACTGCCGCTTAAGGAAAAGCTCCGGTTTTTAGGGGAGCACTACTATTATATGCTTCGGGGCTTGCGAAAAAAGTGATTGGAACAGAGCATGAAACGGAAAATCATCATACTGCATTTTAATATGGAGCTTGGCGGGGCGGAGAGCAGTCTGCTGGGACTGCTGGATACCATCGATTATGACCGTTATGACGTTGACTTGTTCCTGTATGCCCATGAGGGCGAACTGATGTCGATGCTCAACCCCAATGTCCGTCTGCTTCCCGAGATGAAGGCGTACCGGGCGCTAACGGAATCCATGAAACAGAATTTTGCGCAGGGCTGCATCCCGATTGGGATGGCGAGGGCCGCGGCGAAGATCAGATCCGGCCTTTCCAGAGGCCCGATGCAGAGCGGACATAACTACAAGCAGTATTTCCACAAGCTGTGCATCCCCTATCTTCCGGACATTCCGGGAGACTACGACCTTGCGATCAGCTTCAATGACCCGCATTACATCGTCGGGAAAAAGGTCTCCGCGAAGGTCAGGATGTCATGGTTCCACACCGATGCTTCTCAGATGGTCTTCTGCGACGCCATCGAGAAGGAAATGTGGGGGATGTCCGACTACGTGGTGAACGTGTCGGATGCGTGCAAGCAGGCGTTTGACGCGAAGCACGGCTATCTGACGAACAAGTCCATTGTTGTGGAAAATATGCTGTCAAAGAACCTTGTGCAAAGCAGAAGCGCGGCATTTTCCGCCGAGCGGGAGATGCCGTCAGACGGCAGCATTCGCCTGCTGTCGATTGGCCGGTTCTGCGCTGCCAAGAATTTTGACAATGTGCCGGATATCTGCCGCCGGATATTGGCTTCGGGCTGCAATGTAAAGTGGTATCTCATCGGCTACGGCGGGGATGAAGCGCTGATCCGGCAGCGGATACAGGACGCCGGTATGGAGGAGCGGGTCATCATTCTGGGGAAAAAGGAAAACCCGTACCCCTACATCAAAGCCTGCGGCCTGTACGTCCAGCCCAGCCGGTATGAGGGAAAATCGGTGACCGTTCGGGAAGCCCAGATCCTGAACAAGCCCGTGGTGATCACCGGTTACGCCACCTCCGCCAGCCAGCTGGAGGACGGCGTGGACGGCGTGATCGTCCCCATGGACAACGAAGGCTGTGCGGCGGGGATCGCGGCAGTGCTTCGGGATGAGGCGCTGCGGCAAAAACTGACCGAAAACACGAAAATAAGAGACTATACAAACGCTGGGGAGATCGAGAAGATCTACAGGCTGCTGGAAAACGTATGAAGATCAAAACAATTACCTGCCATGACGTGTACAATGTGGGCGCGAGCTTGCAGGCCTACGCGCTGGTGACCTACCTGCGCAAGCTGGGGCATGACGCCCAGATCATTGACTATAAGCCGGACTATCTGAGCAATCATTATCCGCTTTGGGGGCTGGGGAACCCCGCATATGATAAGCCGGTCATTCGGGAGCTGTATAACCTTGCGAAACTGCCGGGGCGGCTTAAGGCCAGAAACGGGAAGCGGAAAGCGGAATACGACCGGTTTACCGCGGAGTTCCTGCCGCTGACCCCGCGCCGCTACACGTCCAATGACGACTTGAAGCAAAACCCGCCGGAAGCGGACGTCTACTTTGCGGGAAGCGACCAGATATGGAACTGCTTTTTCCCCAACGGAAAAGACCCGGCGTTCTATCTGGACTTTGCGCCTGCGGGCAGCGTCAGAGCGTCCTACGCGGCCAGCTTTGCCATGGACGACATTCCGGAGGAATGGAAGCCGGACGTGAAGCGGCGGCTGTCCGGGCTGGATCATATTTCGGTTCGGGAAAGCTCCGGGGTGGCAATCGTGGAGCGGCTGGGCATTCCGGGGGCCGTGCAGGTGATGGACCCGGTGTTCCTGCTGGACAGCGAAGCATGGGCTTCCATTGAGAAGCCCGTTCCCAATACGGAGCCGTATGTCCTGCTGTACGATTTTGACCGCAATCCGGAGATGGTTCGCTTCGCGCGGAGACTGGCAGAGGAAAACGGATGGAAGCTGTACTCGGTGCTTTCCTGCAAAGAATGCGACAGATGCTTCGAGCAGGATGGGCCGCTGACGTTCCTGAATCTGGTACACCATGCGCAGTTTGTGGTATCCAACTCCTTCCACGCCACCGCGTTTTCGCTGATTTTCCGGAAGCAGTTCGTGGTATTCAACCGGCAGGAGCATATCAATACAAGAATGCGGGACCTTCTTTACGGCCTTGGCCTGCGGGACTGCCTGATGGACAGCGCCGGCAGGGACTGCCCGCGGATCGACTATCCACAGATTTTAGAAAAGCTGGACGAGCAGGTGGGCGCATCCAAAGCGTACATTGAAAACGTTTTGTCAGAGGGGAAACGATGAAGAAGATCCTGTTCATGATCAATTCCATGGGCGTGGGCGGCGCGGAAAAGAGCCTGTCCTCCCTGCTGAACCTGTTTGACTACCAGCGGTATGACGTGTATTTGCAGATGATAAACCGGGGCGGCACGTTTGAAAAGCTGCTGCCGCCGCAGGTGAAGATTCTGCCGTCGATACCCTATTTTCAGTTCTGCGGTCTGCCCCTTGTAAAGCAGCTGACAGCCGGGAACATCCGCTTCTTAAAGGCGCGTCTGGCCGTCAGCGAACAGCTGAGAAAGAACGACCGCGCCGGTAAACCCCTCCATGCCACGCAGGTGCTTTGGAATGGCGCGCGCAATGCGTTTGACCCGCTTCCCGGGGCGTATGACGTGGCCATTGCATGGGGTCAGGGGACGCCTACGCATTTTGTTGCGGAGAAAATCAACGCCGCGAAGAAAATTGCCTGGGTCAATGTAAACTATGAAGCGGCGGGGTTTGACAGAAATTGCGACCGGGAAATTTATGGAAAATATGATTACGTTTCCTGCGTTTCGGGGCAGCTGTCGGAAAAATTCAGAGAGGTCTTTCCCGAATACGCCGAAAAAGTGGTAACGGTTTACGACATCAACAGCGAAAAGCTCATAAGAAGCATGGCGGAGGAACCGGCCGATTTGCCGTCCCTTCACGGAACGGTGATAACGACCGTGGGACGATTGGTGACGCAGAAGGGGTATGACATCGCGATCGAAGCCGCCCATATTCTGAAGGAACGCGGCGCAGACTTTACCTGGATGGTCTGCGGCGAAGGCCCGGAGCGGAAGATGCTGGAAGAAAAGATCGGCCAATATGGTTTGCAGAAGGATTTCATTCTGTTGGGAGTGCAGGCAAATCCCTACCCCTATATGAAAGCGGGAGATATTTACGTGCAGACTTCCCGCTTTGAGGGCTACTGCCTGACGCTGACCGAGGCCAGAATTCTGAACCGCCCCTGCGTGGCAACCAATTTTGACGTCGTATATGACCAGATGGTACAGGGTGAAAACGGCCTTGTGGTGGAAATGACCCCGGAGGCCGTAGCGGAGGGAATTCTGCGTCTGATGCGCGACCCTGCTTTGTATGCCCATATCCGCCAGTACCAGCAGTCCGAGGGAAAGGGAAACGAGGGGGAAATCCAACGGGTTTTCCGGATTCTGGAAGAATGAAAAGGAAGACGGAAGAGCGACCCCTGCGGAACCATTCGCGGTGAAGCATACGAACATGACTGTGCCGTCAGACGGCGCTTTCCCAATGTCTAAGCTAAGGAGATCAAAAAGTGAAAGGGTCCAGAACGCAGAAATCTGTCACAAATACAGTGGTATCGTTTGCCTCGCAGCTGATCGTGATTCTGCTGGGGTTCCTGTCCCGGCGGGTCCTGATCTACAGTGTGGGCGTGGAATATCTGGGCATCAACGGCCTGATGAGCAACATCCTGACCATTTTCTCGCTGGCGGAGTCCGGTATAGGACTGGCGGTCGGTTATGCGCTGTATAAACCTCTGGCGGAAAACGATATTGAACAGGTCAAATCGCTGATGCGGTTTTTCAAGTATACTTACCGCGCTCTGGCGATAGGAACGGCTGCGATCGGGATAGCATTTTACCCGCTGCTTCCATTCTTCCTGAAAGACAATACCGCGCCGGATGCCAATCTCGTGTATTGGCTGTTCCTGCTTGGTTCGGTGTCCTCCTATTTGTGGGTCTATAAAACGACGCTGAACACCTCGGACCAGAATAAGTATCTTTATACCATCGCAAGCACCATTGCGCAGATCGTGGTGCTGGTGCTGAAGGTGCTGATACTGTATTTTGCGCAGAATTATATTCTGTACCTTGCTGTTGACATCGGCACGACCATTGTCAAGAACCTGATTTTCTGCCGCATTGTTGACAGGCGGTATCCATATCTGAAGGACAAGAACGTCCGGAAGCTTGACCCCGAAGTCCGCAAGAGCCTGTTTACAAATATCAAGGCGCTTTTTCTGGGGAAGGTGGGCTATATCATTTCCCAGTGTTCCGACAATCTGGTTATTTCCTCGCTGGTCAGCGTGACCGCCGTGGGTATGTACAGCAATTACACGACCCTGATCACTTCTGTTTCCGGGTTTGTGACCACCTTCTCCAGCGGTGTTACAGCCAGCATGGGCAACCTGATCGCAAGCGAAACGAAGGAGCGGGCATACGAAGTGTACAAGCGGGTAGATTTTATCAACTACTGGCTGTATACGTTCACGGCGACCTGCCTGCTGTGTCTGGTAGAGCCGTTCGTCGCGATCTGGCTGGGGCAGGACTTTGTGCTGACAAAGGCCATTTTGATTCTGGCAGTTGCGATATACTATTTCAAGGGGATCAACTCCGGGATCGACATTGCCAAAAACGCGGCCGGGCTGTATTACCCGGACCGGTTTATCCCGATGGCGGAAGCCATTGCAAACATGGTGATCTCTATCGTTCTGGCAAAGCGGTACGGCATTGCCGGTGTTCTGTTTGGCACGCTGGTCAGTTTCCTTGCCCTGTCCTTCTGGGCAAAGCCCTATTTTGTCTGTCGGGACGTATTCGAGGTCTCCTTTGCCAGATACGCTGTCCGGGAGGGGCGGGAGATTGTGGTTTCCGTTCTGGTTGCCGCTGGAACGTGGTATGCGGTTTCACTGGTGTCGCTGGAAAATGTGCTGCTGCGCTTTGGTGTGAAGGCGCTGCTCGCTCTGGCGCTATCCAACGGTCTGCTGCTGTTGGTTTATTTTAAGACGAGCGAATTCCAGTACCTCCGCGGGCTGCTGGAAAGCGCGGCAAACCGTATTGGGAAACGGAAAAAAGCATGAATAAACTTTTTTGGCTGATTTATATACAGCCGCTGCACAGGATCATGATCTTCATGATCCTGGCGGCGGTGCTGTGGGGATATCTGGGGAACAGGGAACAGGGCAGCAGGCGGTGGCGGATATTCAACGCGGCCGTTTTTGCCGGGATTGCGGCGGTGATCTTCTATATGACGGTCTGCGCAAGAGGGGAAGAAACGGCGGAAGCTGTGCTTGTTCCATTTCAGAACTTCCGGGAGGCCAGAGAGCAGCCGGAACTGTACCGGTCGATGCTGATGAATGTTCTGCTGTTTTTCCCCATCGGGCTGTCCCTGCCGTTCGTGCTGGGGAAATGGAAGCTGTCCGTCCCCGTCACGGTCGTGCTGGCGTGCCTTTCTTCGGCGGGAATTGAATATTTGCAGTACCGTTACAGTCTGGGAAGATGCGAGGTGGACGACGTCATCATGAACACGCTGGGAGCGCTGCTGGGCTGCTCGGCCCGGTGGATATCCCACAGTTGGAAAAGGAAATAGACAGACCGTGCTTCTTGGAAGATCCGTTCGGGGAGAACGGTTTCCCTCCTTCGACATGTCTTGACTTTTGACAAAAATGCTTTATACTGTATCCGTGTTTATATACGCATCCGTACCCCGCCGCGCGGGGGCGCGGAACGCTTTTTACAGACAGGGGGGCGAAGGAATGCGCGTACATGGAAATTGCCGGCGGCTGACTGCGGTTCTGCTTTCGCTGACGCTTCTTTGCGGCATCGCTGCCCTCCCTGCCACCGCCGCGTCTGTTGGCGAAGTGGTACGTGCGGGCATTCCGGAAAACGCGGTTCCCGGTGATATCCGGATCACGACCTACGCCGTGCCGAATGAGGCGCAGATGGCGGGTCTGCGGGAGGATGCCGCACAGAAGACCCCTGACGGATTTGTTTTTTACGGCTGGTACGTAACAGGAGAGGAAGGAAGCTTCGCCATTGCCGACAGCGGGCTTGAAAACTGGCTCTGTGAGATTTATGCCGACGTGGCGCAGGACGAGGATTGCAGACTCGTGCTGCAATACCTGTACATCCCCGCGGAGGTGAAGGCCCCTGCGGAACCGACGGCGGCCGTCGAGGAGACGGCTCCCGCAGTTACCGAGGAAGCAACCTCGGAGACCACCGGAGAGGAAGTCCCGGCGGAGACCCAGAGCGAAGAAAAGACGGTCATTTCCACTATTCCGCAGTATTTCCAGAACGACTACCCCTACACCATGTACGGCAGCGGCACCATTGCGACCAGCGGATGCAGCATCGTTTCTCTGGCCATGGTGGCAAGCTACCTGACCGACCATGAATACACCCCCGACGAGCTGGCGCACTATTTCGGCGGACGGGCGATCAACAACATTGCCCGGCTGGAATACGGCAACAAGACGCTTCAGCTTGCCTGTAAGAAGGCAGCGAACTGGCACGTTGTCTACAAGGCGCTGCAGGAGGGGCAGGTCGCCATCGTGCTGATGAACCACAACTCCATCTTCACCAATTCCCAGCACTTCATCGTTCTCGCCGGCATCAATGAAAACGGGAAGATCATCGTCAATGACTCCAACCGGGACAATTACGACTTCTGGCAGCTGAAAAAAGGCTTCGAGGAAGGCTTTAACCCGGAAGACATTCTGCTGGGCTACGACGGCGCGTGGATCTACGACAAGAGCGCCATGCCGGAGGAACCCTTCATTTACTACGAGGAGGAGCCCGAACGGGGCGAGCCGCGGTACGCCGATATTACGCTGAGCCAGGACGATATCAAGCTCCTGGCGAAGGTCGTCTGGGTGGAAGCCCAGGGCGAATGCGCCGAAGGCCAGCAGGCCGTCGCGGAGGTGGCGCTGAACCGAATCGCCTCCGACAGCTTCCCTGATAACCTCCATGACGTGATCTACGGGCAGGGACAGTTCCGTTCCGTGCCCCGTCTGGACAAGGCGGAACCCTTCCAGGCGCAGTACGAGGCCATTGAAAGAGCGATCTACGGCCCCTATATCTTGCCGAAGGAAGTGGTGTATTTCGCCACGAAGCCCACCAACAGCAACATCTGGGGACAGATCGGCGGACATATCTTCTGCTATGGGAACGACTACATCGCCGCGGCGGAGAAATAAACAGCCCGGAAAATGAAATTTGACCCCCGCCGTGCGGCGTGACCGCGCGGCGGGGGTTTCCTGCGCAATAAAAAAGCCCTGCCGGAAGGCAGGGCGGTTGACAAAATGAAAGATTTGGGATATAGTATGGATACAGGGGTGCTACCAGTAGGACGGCTCCCCCATGCGTTACGAAGAGATAATCGTTACTTTGGAGGGCAGCGGTTATCTCTTCTTGTTATTTGCCTGAAGAACCAGGGCAATGACAGCAGCAATGAGCATGCAGAATTGGAAAATTCCTTCCCATGTAACATCCATACCTGTCACCCCCTCTCGTTTACGATTGGGGGCAAAGAAGCATCACCCCCGAAAAAATCGAGGGAAACCGCCTACCGGGGTACTGGTAGCACCACCGATAGCGTAGCACAAATTTCGACAGATTGTAAGAAAAAAGAGCGGGGCATATCGCGCAGCAATGCGGCGATATGCCCCGCCCGGTTTTTGCCGGGATGTCCGCAGACCTTACCGGTCAGCGGATGTCATACACGGACTTGATGGTCAGATTCTGTTCCAGCTCCTCCACGCTGCGGGAGGTCTGCACCGTCACGCGGTAGGGCGCGGGGGCGGTGAGAGCGAAGAAGTTGTCGGACAGAACGCAGTCAAAGTCCCGGAAGTCCAGAAAAACGCCCTTGGCAAATACATCGGCCTGAACGGAAATTTCCGCCCCACCGGGGACGGGGGCGATCCGGACGTCAAACGCCGGCTTGCGCCACCGGAAATGCTTGGCAGGCACCAGCAGTTCCACCTGACGCATAAGGAAGCGGCCCTGCTCATCGTACAGGTCGGCATACAGGAAGGTGTCGTATGGGTCGCGGCTGTCCACGCGGTAGGTCAGCACATCTCGGGAGGACAGTGCTTCCACCTCCACATCCCGGCGAAGCCCGTCCAGCACGGTCAGATCCCCCCGGCACATGGCCAGATGAATGTGGCCGCGGAAACCGGCACGGGTCTCGTTGGCAATGTTGACGGTGAGCGCCCCGTTTTCCAGAAACAGGCCCATGGCCACGGGGGCGTAGAACTTCCGGGCGGCGTAGTGCAGTGCTTTGTAACGCCCGAAGCAGTCCACGCTGGACCAGGAGGCCACCGGCCAGCAGTCGTTGAACTGCCAGTAGGTAGAGCCCATGCAGTACCCTCGCTGACGGCGGAAGTGCTCCACGCCGTATTTGATGGCGTCCGCCTGCAGCAGCTGGGACGCGTACACCAGATTCTCAAAGGTGGCAGGATACAGGTAATTGTCCGCCAGATACCGCAGGATCTTCCCGTTGCCGCCCCGGCACTTCTGATGGTTCTCCATGACGCGGGAGAAGCAGTTCAGGTCTTCCTCCCGGGCGAATGTGCGGATGGTCTTCATGGAGGGGAAGCTCTCGAAGCCATACTCGGAGCAGAAGCGGAAGCGTTTCTGACGGTAGGTGGTGAAGGGGACGCCGCCGTGCCAGACCTCCCAGTAGTGGGTGTCGCCCTTGGCGGGGTTGTCCGGGTCGTCAAAACCGCCGCCGGAGGAGGGGCTGGACGGCCAGTAGTAGGTGTCCGGCGCATAAGTCTCGCACAGCTCCGGCAGCAGATGGCCGTACAGGCGGGTGTAATCGTCCCGCACCAGCTGGTTGTCCCGGGAACCCCAGTTGATGACACCGCTTTCCATCTCGTTGTTGCCGCACAGCAGGGCGAGGGAGGCGTGATGGTGCAGCCGCTTCAGGTTGCAGATGGCTTCCTGGGTGAACTCCTCGGCCATCTCCGACGTCAGATAGATGTTGGCGCAGGCGACCATGAAGTCCTGCCACACCAGCAGGCCGTATTGATCGCACAGCTCGTAGAAGCGGCTGTCGGGGTAGTACCCGCCGCCCCAGACCCGCAGGGTGTTGAAGTTGGCGTCCACAGCCTGACGGACGATGGTTTCCCACCGCTGGTCGGTGATGCGGCTGAGCAAATTGTCCATGGGAACCAGATTCGCGCCCATGGAGAAAATTTTCACGCCGTTCAGCACAAAGCAGAATTCGCTGCCCTTGCCGTCCGCGTCCGGCTCCGTGCTGACGGTGAGGGTGCGCAGGCCGAGCTGTTTGTGGCAGCGGTCAATGACTTCGCCGCCGCAGACCAGCTCCACATCCAGATCATAAAGGGGCTGGTCGCCGTAGCCCCTTGCCCACCACAGCTTCGGGTTATCCACTTGGATAATGCCGTGGCCGTTTTTCAGGAGAACGCGCTTGCCGTCGAAGTCTGCGTAGATCTCGCACCCGGCGTGACATTTGGTGGTCACGTCCAGCTCCACCGAGACGCTGCCGTTTTCGTGGTGCTGGCGGACGGCCACGCCGTCGAAACGGTCCACGTTCCAGCCCTTCAGCTCCACGCCCCGGAAAATGCCCATGTCCGGCAATGTGGGACCCCAGTCCCAGCCGGACTGGTACATGGCCTTGCGCAGATGGGCGGCACCGGGGAGGGTGTCGCCGTCGTTCATGTACAGGTAGTGCTTGTGCTGCTGTTGGGCGAAGTAGCGCCGGGGGGACTTGAATTCCAGCCGGAGGGTGTTTTCCCCGGCTGTCAGCAGGGGCTTGACCTCGTAGACGTACTCCCGGTGCATATTTTTGACCTTGCCCAGCAGGGTGCCGTTCAGGTAAATATGGCAGATGGTGTCAAGCCCATGAAATACCAGCTCGATATGTTCCCGCGTGAGCAGAGCGGGCGGGGCGGAAAAGACGGATTCAAAGACGCAGTCCTTTTCGGCCAGATATTGCAGCTCCCGCTCATTTGTGCCGTAGAAGGGGTCGGGGATTTTTCCGTGGTCATAGAGCACGCTGTACATGGTGCAGGGCGCCTGACAGGGCAAAGGCCCGAAGTTGTCATAGTACAGTGTCCAATCTTGAATGTTCATGAGGGTTCCTCCAGATTCGGGATTTGCTGTTATTATGGCGCAAAACGGCGAAGGTTTCAAGTCCCAATCTTCCGGGGCGGCCATCGGGGAAGAAAGAAGGTCGGAAACCGCAAAATTCGCAAAAAAAGGATTGCCAAACGGTGCAAAGCATGTTATAATGCTCTGTGTGTCCGGCCGAGGGGCGCCGCGCCAACATTGGGATGTCGCCAAGCGGTAAGGCACCAGACTTTGACTCTGGCATTCGTCGGTTCAAATCCGGCCATCCCAGCCAAATCTGATCCGCTAGCTCAGTTGGCAGAGCAACTGCCTTTTAAGCAGTGGGTCCGGGGTTCGAATCCCCGCCGGGTCACCAGAAAAGCGGCACACATAAGTGTGCCGTTTTTTTTGATATAATGGATCAGTCATACTTGAGTTGTCCGGCAGTCAGCTGTGCCGATGGCTTGGCCGCCTTAAAATCCCGCTAATTCTCCCTGCATTATCAAGAAAGTGTATTTGAAAAAGTGCACGATGTGACTTGAACTTTCTCCCCTGCTTTTTGATATGGTGCACAAATGTCCACCAGTGAACGCCATTCTTGCCAAAAATGAAACCAAAAAGGGCCATAATCAGGCCGATATTGTGCAAAATGTGTGTTTATTGAAAGAACATTTGGCGGAAATGTGTATTGAAAACAAACACTGTCCGTCATACAATGACAGTATAGTTGATTGTGGTTTTTGAATCATAGACAAATAGGGGGATTATTATGGTAACTTTACAGATGATCCAGGAAGCCCAGGAGTCTCTGAAGGGCATTGCCCGCAAGACTCCGCTGGAAAATGCCAATCGGCTGGGCGAAAACATTTACATCAAGTCTGAGAACCTGCAGCTCACCGGCGCTTTCAAGATCCGCGGCGCCTACAACAAGATCCGTTCCCTGACTCCGGAGGAAGCTTCTCACGGTGTCATCGCCTGCTCCGCCGGCAACCATGCTCAGGGCATTGCTCTGTCCGCCACGAAGCTGGGCATCAAGTCCGTGATCTGCATGCCCGAGGGCGCTCCCATCTCCAAGGTGGAGGCCACCCGCAACTACGGCGCTGAAGTGGTTCTGGTCCCCGGCGTTTACGATGACGCCGCCCGCGAGGCCGAGCGTCTCTCCAAGGAGCACGGCTACACCTTCGCACATCCCTTCAATGATCCGTATGTTATTGCCGGTCAGGGCACCATCGGTCTGGAGATCCTGGAGCAGCTCCCCGAAGTGGAGCAGGTCGTGGTCCCCATCGGCGGCGGCGGTCTGATCTCCGGCGTGGCTTTCGCCATCAAGCAGCTCAAGCCCTCCTGCAAGGTCATCGGCGTGCAGGCGGCAGGCGCCGCCAGCATGGTGGATTCCATTCACGCCAATAAGATTCTCACCCTGCCCTCTGTCCACACCATTGCCGACGGTATTCAGGTCAAAACCCCCGGCGACCTGACCTTTGACCTGGTGCGCCAGTATGTGGACGATGTAGTCACGGTGAAGGAGGGCGAGATTGCAAGTGCCATCCTTACGATCCTGGAAAAGCAGAAGCTGGTGGCGGAGGGTGCCGGCGCCGTGGGTATCGCGGCCGCCATGTATGGCAAGGTAGATATAAAGGGGAAAAAGGTCTGCGCACTGCTCTCCGGCGGCAACGTGGATGTGACCATGCTGGAGCGCATCATC
>ERZ779869.954-NODE-954-length-29241-cov-11.601384_pt1 | contig 29241 bp, 24 predicted proteins | sample MGYA00511557_ERZ779869 | MGnify/ENA primary metagenome ERZ779869 (study PRJEB29588, sample SAMEA2154620) | human gut metagenome | biome: human gut; feature: human-associated habitat; material: faeces | place: Denmark | collected 2008/2010 ... | reverse complement strand
AAGGTCGTCTCTCCGAAGCTGCACACATAGACTGCGTTTTGAGAAAAACCGTAGACCGATTTTGTGCCCAGCCTGGCCGCGATGCAGGCGCTCGGCAGATGGATCACGCGGTCCACGCTGCCGTACATCAGGGGCACATTGGCGATGCTGATGCCCTCGTTTTGCTCCTGCGCGGGGACGAGCAGTTGATAGAGCACGCTGCCGTTCTGCTTCACGTCCTCAACGGTATAGCCGTAAATCAGCGTCGGGCTGCTTTCCTCCAGCGCGCGATAGCTGTAATGCAGAATCTGGCGGGTGGTGACGACGTTGAGCGTGCCGTTGTCGTCGTAGATCGAATAGGCGATGTGCTCGCCGATGGAGCTTTTTCCGGTGGAGAGCTTGCCGGGCTGGAAGGTTTGCAGCTCGGTGGAGAGCACCGTGCCGGTGGTGTTGAGCCCCAGCATCCACATCAGCTCCGTCGGCTGCGCGCTGGAGGTCGTCGTGGACATAAAGAAGCCGATATCCAGCAGCGTCTGGTTGGATACCGTGATGTTGTCTACGATCTGGCCGCTGCTGTTGATGACGGAAACCACGCCGTTATCCGAATCGCCGACGAACACGGCAACATACTCATCGCCCGCGCTGGCGAACTGAACGGTGTCGCTCATCTTGTTGTTGTAGATGAGGCGGCCCCTGTTGTTGAGGATGTACAGGTCGTTGCCCGACCATGCGACGATGCGCTTTTCGGTCGCGTCGTAGTCGGCGTTGGTGCCGATCTGATAGCTCCACTCGTTGCCGCCGGTCGCCGCGACGCAGTGCAGCGTCGTGCCGTCATAAAAAATCACGCTGTCGCCGAAGGGCGACACGTTTTGGCTGAGCGTCGCGCCGATGCGCGTCACGCGGCCGACGCCCTCGCCGCCGTCGACGGTCACGCCGGGTGTGGCCGATTTTCTCACCGCAGCAAAAATGAGCGTGCCGCGCGTCACGTCGGGGTCGTCACCGCTGTCCTTTCGGATGGCGCAGCGCACCTCGTCCGCGAGCATCTGAATGTCCAGCACTTTGAGGTTCAGCTCGATGCCCTTGGGCGTTTGCAGGCGGATGGACTCCTTCCTCCTGCCCGTCAGCAGCATCCACGCCGCAGCCTTGGCCGCAGCCGCCGCGCACGAGCCGGTTGTGTAGCCGAGGCGCAGGCGCTTACCGTCCTTTACGAGATATTCTTCCATCTTTTTACCGCCTGATCTGATAGAGCAGGGCGTTGCAGATGGCCGCGGCCACGTTGCTGCCGCCCTTGCGTCCACGCGCGACGATGTACGGCGCGCGCGCCTTTTCGATGATGCGCTCCTTGCTTATCTCCACATTCACAAAGCCCACCGGCACACCGATGATGAGCGCGGGGGCGGCTTTTCCCTCTTCCATCAGCTGCTCTAACGACAGCAGCGCCGTCGGTGCGTTGCCGATGGCGAAGATGCAGGGCTTTTCAAGCGCCGCCGCCTTTTCCATCGAGACGAACGCCCGCGTCACGCCGCGCGATCTCGCCTCCTGCGCGACGTCGGGGTCGGACATGAAGCAGTGCACCTCGCCGCCGAGGCTCGCGAGGATCGTCTTGTTGATGCCAGCTTTCGCCATCTGCGTGTCGGTGACAATGTCGCAGCCGCTTTTCAGCGCGGCGATGCCCTTGCGCACCGCGTGGTCGGAAAACGTTAGATTGTCGGCATAGTCAAAATCTGCCGTCGTGTGGATGACGCGCTTGATGACAAGCTCGTTTTCGGGGTCGAGCACGCGGTCCCCCAGCAGCTCCGTGATGATCTCGAAGCTGCGCTGTTCAATTTCCATCGGCTTCATCGGCTCACTCATAGCGGTGTTTCTCCTTTCGGCAGGCTTCAACAAAGCGCACCGCGGCGCTCAGATTTGCGTAAAAGTGGAAATGCGGATAGCCCGCGTAGAGCGTTTCGCCCGCATACGCGCAGCGCCAGCTTCTTCCGCTCGGCTTTTCCGCGAGGAAGTCCTCGCCCGGATTTTCCGCATCCCAGCGGTGGAACTCGTGCGCGGGGATCTGCTCGCCCGCGGCAAACAGCATCGAATCCCGCTGCGCCGTCAATGTCGCGTAGCCAAAGCGCGTCAGCTTCCCCGCGTCGAAGCAGCTGCCCGATAAAACGCCCGCCATCGCATGTCCCGCGATGGACTGCGTCAGGTACATAAAGCCGCCGCACTCGGCGACGCAGGGCAGTCCCCTTTCCACCGCCGCGCGGATAGGAGCGCGTATGGCGGCGTTTGCCTCCAACCGCTCCGCGTAGAGCTCGGGATAGCCGCCGCCGAGGTACAGGCCGTGCAGGTCTTCCGGTAAGCGTTCATCCGACAGCGGGCTGAACGGCACAAGCTCCGCCCCTAAGCGGCGCAGGAGTTCCAGGCTGTCTTCATAGTAAAAGCAAAATGCCCTGTCGTGCGCGACGCCGATGCGCACATGCTCGCCCGCCACCGGAATGTCCGGCGGCGTGAATGTAAGCGGCGGCGCGCTCTTCGCGATTTGCAGCAGCGCGTTCAAATCGATCGTCTCCTGCGCCTTAGCGGCGAGACGCTGCATCTTCTCTTTCAGATCATTCACCTCTGCCGCGGTGATGAGGCCGAGGTGGCGGCTCTCGAGCGAGCAGTCGGGCATTTGCGGCAGAAAGCCGCAGGCGCGCACGCCGAAGCGTTCCTCGATCGCCCGCGCAAGCGTCGGATAGCTCATCGCCGTGCAGTCGTTCAGAATGACGCCGCGGATGCGGTTTTCCGGCGCAAAGTGCAGAAAACCGTCGAGCACGGCCAGCACTGACAATCCCGCGCCCTTCGCGTTCAGCACGAGTACAACGGGACTCTCCGTCCGCTGCGCGACCTCAAAGGTGCTCGCGCGCGAGGAATCAAGGCCGATGCCGTCGTAATAGCCCATCACGCCCTCGATGACCGTCACGTCCTTCCCTGCGCCGTTTTGCGCGAGGAGGAAGCGCAGCGTGTCGTCGTCAAAAAAGAAGGGGTCCAAATTGCTGCTCTTCGCGCCGATGATCTCGCGGTGGAACATGGGGTCAATGTAATCGGGACCGCACTTCGCCGCGGCGACAGAAACGCCGCCGTCGACAAGCGCCTGCAAGATCGCGCAGGTCACCGTCGTCTTGCCGCAGCCGCTGTTCGTTCCGGCAATGAGCAATCTCGGCGCTGCTTCCTGCATGGTCTCCCCTCCTTCCGCAATCTCTATAAAGCGTTTTTACTTGTATGCGCTACGGTACAAATTCCAATGTGCTGAAGCACTCGTCGTACTTCCCTCGCTCCAAATGATAGAGCTGCGCGATGTAGTCGCTCGTGAAGATCTCCTCCGGCGTGCCGATGCGGTCGATGCGGTCGCCCGCGACGCAGATGACTGTGTCCGAAATGCGCCGCGCCAGATCGAGCTCGTGGAGCGAGAGCAGCACGGCGAGGTCGTTTTCGCGCACCATGCGCTTGAGGACGGAGAGCAGTTCCAGTTTGTAGCGGATGTCCAAAAAGCTCGTCGGCTCGTCGAGCACGATAAGCTGCGGCTGCTGGCACAGGGCCCTTGCGAGCAGAATGCGCTGCCGCTGGCCGTCGCTGACGGCGGAAAACGGCGCGTCGGCGAACGCGAGCGCGTCCACCTGAGAAAGCGACTGCTCGACGATCTTCTTATCTTCGTCCCGCAGGACGCCGAGCCTTCCCGTATAGGGATAGCGGCCCGAGCTGACCACATCGCGGCAGGTCATGAGCTCCGGTTCGACGCGCGCGGTCATCAAGATCGCCATGCGCCGCGCGACATCGTTGCGGCTGCGCGAGCGCATCGTCTCGCCATCCAGATTCACTGTGCCGGAAAGCTCCGGCAGTTGACCGATGACGGTTTTCAGGATCGTCGACTTGCCCGAGCCGTTCGGCCCGATCAGCGTAACGATCTTTCCCCTCTGCACGCAGAGGGACACATCCTCGATGAGGGGCTTGCCGTGGTAGCCGACGGATAAATTCTTTGTCTCCAAATAGCCGCTCATTCCCGCCCCGCCTTTCTGCGCACCATCATGTAGATGACGACCGGCGCGCCGAACACCGCCGTGACCGAGCTGATGCTGACTTCCGTGGGCGCAAAGGCCGTGCGCGCGATGAGATCACACGCAAGGCAGAAGATGCCCCCGCCGAGGAAGCTCGCCGGGATCAGCAAAAGCGGCTCCGCCGTCTTGAAAAGCGCCTTCATCAGGTGCGGCAGCGCGATGCCGACAAACGAGATGGGGCCGGCGAAGGCCGTCACGCAGGCGGATAACACGCTGGAGAGCAGGATGAGCGCCGCGCGGAACGCCTTGATCGGCACGCCCATGTTGCGCGCGTAGACCTCGCCGAGCTGATAGGCGCGGATCGGCTTGGAGAGGAAAAATGTCAAAATCAGCGCGATCCCGCACACCCAGGCCATCGTCGTCACGTTTTCCCACTTCATGCCGGAAAACGAGCCGTTCGACCAGTTGTGCAGGTTCACGATGTTCGAGTCGTCCGCGAACGTGACGAGAAAATCCGTCAGCGCTGAGCAGATGTAGCCGATCATCACGCCGCAGACGACGAGAAGGCTCATCTGATTGACCCGCTGCGAAATGAGCAGGATGAGGCCCATCGAGAGCATCGCGCCGATGAACGCCGCGCTGATCAGCAGCGCTGACGATGATCTGACGCCGCGGCTGAGGAAAACGATCATCGCGATCGACACCGCGAGCTTCGCGCCCGACGAAATGCCCAGCACGAACGGCCCCGCGATGGGATTGTGGAAAAACGTTTGCAGAAGATACCCCGACACGGACAGCGCACCGCCTAAAATGAGCGCCGACGCCATGCGCGGCAATCTAATTTGCATAATGATCTGCTTTTGCGTCAGGTCATCCCCGCCGCCGAGCAGAATTTGTCCTATCTGAGACGCGGAGAGCTGCACGCTGCCCGCGAATAAATTCCAGATCAAAAAAACAGCCAAAAGGACGAGCAGCAGCAAAAAGCCGCACCACGTCCGTGTTTTCCGCTTCTGCTCCATGCCCGTCCCTCCTGTCTGTTTCAACTTTCCAGTCAAAAATTATTGCAGCTTTGTCAAAAACCGGAGCGGCGTATCCGCCCCGCTCAAAACGGTGTGGAGATCCACGACGAGGTCGCTCAATTCGAGCGATTCCTGATAAAAGTCCTTCGTCAGGCACCAGACGTTTCCGTCCTGCACGGCCTTAAAGTCGCCAAGCAGCGGTTCGAGCGCTAAAAGCTCGTCGATCGTCGTAAGCCCGCCGTCGATGATGCTGTTGTAGATGAGCACATCCGCGTCGTGCGCGCCGCTGTAAAATGCCTCCATCTGGATGGTGACGGTGGACTGGGCGTTCTCCTCTTCCGTGTTGTCAAAGGAGACGTATTCCCCGCCCGCCATGGCGATGGATTTAGCGACATAGTCCGTCGACTTTCGCACATTGACCGCGCCGCTGCTCGTCACATAGAAGAATGTGACGGTCTTTCCCGTGGGCGCAGCGCCCAGAATGCCAGAAACGCTGTCCATTTTCTCCTCAAACAGCGCCGCGGCCTCGTTCTCCTTGCCGATGAGCGCACCGTAGAGCTTGACCCACTCCATGCGGCCAAACGGCTCGCTTTCGTAGCTGGACATTTCCACGAGCACGGGGATACCCAGCGTTTCAAACTGCTCGATGACCTCGGGCGAGTGGTAGATCATCGTGTTTTCAAGCACCAGATCGCAGCCCTGCGACAAGATAAGCTCGTAATCAGGCTCGGAGTATTTGCCCGCGTAAAGCATGTCACCCGCGCTCATGGCCTCCTTCGCCTGCTCGATATACCAGTCCGACTCCTTGCGTCCACTGAAGCGGATGCTGTCGACCGCGTCCAACTCGGCAAAGCTGTCCATCGCCGCGCTGGCGACCAGATAAATTTCATCAAGCGGCTGCTGCAAAACTGTCACGCCCTCCGGCACGCCGCTGGGCACGGCCGCGCCCTCCGTCACGAGCAGGAATTCCTGATCCTGCCCGATGGTGATGCGCTTGTACTCGTCACCCGCGTAGGAAACGGAAAACTGCGCGGCGTAGTCAAGCGGCATGGTCTTATCAAACGACAGAGCATCCCACGCGACCGCCGCGTCTTCGCCGTTCGAACCGTCCTGCGCTTTATCCCCGCAGGCGCAGAGCGTCAGCACGGCCAGCAGCGTGAGAAGCGCGCGCGGCAGGCGTCTCATCCGTTCACCTCGGCGCTTGAGGCGTCGAACGTCAGCGTGTAGTCGATCTCGTGCGGCGTGCTCATGGCGGTGGTATCGCCGACCACGGCAAGCGGCGTATCCAGCGCGGCGACGGGGATCTCAAACGTCGAGCCGTTTTCGGTCGAGAGCACATCGCAGCGCTCGCCGTCCACGAGCATATAGTCATAGTGGCTGCTGCTCCAGACGATGGTGGCGGTCATTTTGCCGTCCGCGACCGTCAGCGTACAGGGCGACTGGATGTTCGCCTTGCCGCTGCCGCCCTCGAGCGTCACGGCGATCGTGTAGGTTCCGTCGGCCAGCGTCTCGGCGGGCGCGGCGGCGTCGTCTTCCTTCAAAACGGCGTTCGTCACGGAGACCTTGTGGTCGTACCACTTGCCCTTCGTGCCGATGATGGCGACGTCGAACTCCTCGTCCAGCGCGGGCACGGGGATATCAAAGCCATTGACCTCCTCGCTCAGGCCGTCGGAATAGGTGACGGTGTCGGTCGTGGGCTGCAAGAGCGCCGCGCCGTCCTTCCGCGCGTCCTCCGCCGTGCCGCAGAAGAGGTTCAGAATGCTCTTGGACGGCAGGCTGATGTGGATCGTCATCTGGCCGTTTTCGACCGTCAGCGTACCCTTGCCCTCGCATGCCTCGTTCACGTGGAACATGCTGCTGTCGGTGCTGAAATCCGCGGTGTAAACGCCGTCGGCAAGCGCGGGCTCGGTGTTCGTGTCCTGCGGGTCGCCGTCCCCGCTCTTCTGCCCGCAGCCGAAAAGCAGCGTGCAGAGCATCAGCACGGTCAGTATCAGTGTCAGTGTTCTTTTCATTGGGAAGTACCTCCATCCGGAAAAGGCTCCGAAGCGGTGCACAATCGCTTCGGAGCCCCTTTTTGATCCTTTTTATGCGTTCAGGGCGTCAATGGCGGCCTGGGTGTGGGCGATGTACAGCGCCTGGATGTCGGCAATCTCGCCGAGGCCCGCGATCTGGCAGTTGACGGTGAAGTCGGCAGCCTCGAACATAGTCTTCCAGGAATCGTCGTCGCTGCCGGCCATGTCGTTGTTGGCGTGGTCACCCGCAACGACCATCAGCGGGCGCAGGATGACGTTGGTGTAGCCCGCGGCCTTGACGGCCTCGATGACGGACTCGCAGGAGGTCTCCTCCGGCTCGCCCTCGACCGTGCCGATGAAGACGTTCTCATAGCCAAGGTTCTGCATCTGGGCGCTCATCTGGCTGTAGCTGACCTTGGCGACGTGTGCGGTGCCGTGGCCCATGAAGACGAACGCGGTGCCAGCTTCCTTGGCAGCCTCGAGAGAGTCAAAGCCGCTTGCCTCGACCGCGGCGGCGGTGATGGCCTTGGCGACAACTTCCTTGTCGGCGTTGATGACGGTCGCGTCGCTGCCGACCTCGCCGAGCAGGGGCTCTGCGATGGAGACAGATTCGAACCGGTCGCGGTACTCGTCGATGGCAGCACACATTTCGTCATACTCCGCGCCGTGCATCAGGTGCGTCGGCTGCACGACGAGGTTCTTGACGCCGTTGGCCACAGCGCGGTCGAGCGCCTGGGTCATGTTGTCGATCTTCTCGCCGTCGCGGGCCTGAATGTGGTTGATAATGATCTGAGCCGTGAAGGCGCGGCGGACGGACCAGTCGGGATAGGCCTCCTGCAGGGCGTCCTCGATGCTCTTGATATCGTTGACGCGGCTGTCGTTGTAGGACGTGCCGAAGGAAACGACCAGAAGCTCGTTCTCGCCGATGTCATCCTGGTTGCGGGGATCGTCCTTGGACGCATCGCCCGTGTCAAGGCCGAAATACTCGGGGCTCGCTTCCTCACCCTCGACCATGGACTTCTGCTCGTCGGTCAGCGCGTCCCAGGCAGCCTTGGCAGCCTCGCACTGCGCGTCGGTCTCATCGGTGCGCTCCTGAACATAGATCGCGTCAATGAGCGCGGCGACATTGTCGGCTGCGGCCTTGTCGGCGTCCTCCGTGTTCTGCGTGTCGTCGGCAGCGTCGTCCTTCTTGCTGCCGCAGGCGGTCAGCACGCCCAGCAGCATTACGGCTGTGAGCAGGATTGCAAGTGCTTTTTTCATGTTTCTCTTTACCTTCTTCTTCAAAAATCGTTCTGAAAGAAATATAAAAGCGGCCATGGTGACCCACAGCCGCTCTCACGATTCCAACCAGCAACACCGCGCCGCGAAAAAATCGCGCCGCGGGTAAACTCGCAGAAATATCAGCCTGTGTGCAGCGGGCTTGAGATTTCCCGCAGAGGCAGGTCTCCTGACTTCGTTCATCGCGGCGCTGCCCTTCCCAGTTTCCCAGTGGCTACGCAGGCCGTTCCCGTACACAGTGACTGCATCGTTCCGGATTCGCACCGGATTCTCTATTCTCCGCCTCGCGGCGGCACCTCTGCGATACAATTTTACATTTTTTCAGACATAGCAGATTATAGCATTCCCCGTCGAATTGTCAATGAGGAAAGCGCGGCGTCTCTTTTACCTTTTGTGTTGATGGTAAAAACTCCGTCGATTTCACCAAAAGCGTGCCCCAGATACCTAATTTCCGAGAGGATACCTAATTTTCAGGGTATCCTCTTTCCTTTGCCTGCTGTCTTAAAACCAAGCTTACTGATATTCAGAAGAAAATGAGATTTTGAGGATGGTGTTCCTATGGAAGATTTATTTGACAGGTTCCAAGCCATAACAGGCATTTCAAAATATTCCAACTCGGAAGTTATCACGCCACAAAACATAGTAAAAGACATGGTTGATTTACTCCCTGCTAGTGTATTTAACAAAGAGGCAAAGTTTTTGACCCAGCAGACAAGAGTGGTAGATTTCTTGCAGAGATTTACAAACGGCTAATGGAAAGCCAACTAATGGTACAGGCATTTCCAGAAGAACAGAAGAGAAGGCAACACATAATAGACAATCAGATATATGGCTTCGCCACTTCTGGAATCGCAGCTACACTAGTAAGAAGGCAGTTGTATGATGACCCTACACTTGTAAAAAACATCTATTTCACAACTGCAAAGGACATAGTAAAAGAGATACAAGAAGCATTCAGCAATATGAAATTTGAAATCTTATCGGCGGTATGGATACAATCACACGATAGTTCTCCGCTGCAAGCAGGCGGATGAGCAGCGGCGAAAACGCGATGATACCGCCCGCGCAGAGGTAGATTGCGCACGGAGGTTCATGCTTCGTTCGCCTCTGAAAAGGTGAAGAAAATGCCTGCTGTCAAGAATGGTTTCAAAATTGAGATTTTTAATGTCCCGACATCGTGATCGTGGAGATGCAGCCCTATTACTTTGCTTTTCAGTTTTCTGTTTGGAATTGCTTTTCAGCCTTCTGCCTGATATAATAATGGTAGCATAACGTGAGAAGCTTATCGATAGGATCGGGTGTATTTATGTGAACGCCAAGACCTGATCGGACAAAGAAAGGGTGGGGAGAATGTTATGTCAGAGATAATGTGGCACATCTGCATTTCGAGCATCTACACCCGTGACCGAGTTAGAATGCTTTCTACGATGGGAACGCTTTAATTGCGATTGTGGTCGGAATTCATTGATACTGTTATCTTTTTGAGCTTTGCTTATGGCTGGATACAAATGTTAAGGGAGATATTGATATGGCATTTTTAAATGAAAACGAATGGATACGCCTCAATGAGATCGCATACAATATTTCATTTATCTATACAGTAGAGGAAATGCAGCATGAAATTCTCAACCGATGGCTTCCTTTTTTGATTTCGTATGATAGCGCAATTTTTGCCCGAATCTCTACTGCGGAGAATGGATCCTATCAGTTTCAGGCCCCAGCGGCTTTTCATCTGCCTCAGCAGGCTGTCGATGTCTGGATGCAGGAAAGCCTGAATTCAGATGCTTTTCGCTGGGCGCTGTATACCTGTGAAGGCGGTGCTTTTCGGGAATCTATGGCATCTTCGGATGAACAGGTGAATAGCAGCGGAATCTACCGGAACTTCTATCTGCCCAATCACTTGGCATATTCCGTCGGCCTTTCCATCTCCTTTCGAGAAGAACCGGTCGGCTTATTGAAATTGTACCGGCAAGCTGATAAGCCTCCGTTTAGCGAACGGGATATGTTTGTATTGGAGCAGTTGCACAAGCACTTTGCATACCGTTTAGTATATGAAGCAAAAAAGGGAGACACCCGCTATTTTTACGCAAAAGGATATCATGAAAAGTTGTGCAGCCAGTACGGCTTGACCAGTCGAGAAGGGGAAATGTTAGATCTGGCCGTACACGGGCTGTCCAATGAAGATATCGCTCAAAAAATGAATATCAGTATCCATACGGTAAAAAAACATTTCCACAGCATATATACCAAAATGAATGTGCGTAACCGGATACAGATGATCCAGAGTCTTCCTGTATCAACCAACAAGATCGATTTTGATGCGCTATAAATAAAACTCGGGAAAAATGTACCGCCTGTATTGGCTAAACTGCATTATCCTTTGGTAGTATATAAAGATTCGTTGGTCTTACATCGGGACACAGAAGGCTTGTCCAAATAATATACAGACTACATAAAATGGAACTGGCGCTGAATTTTAACGCCGGTTCCATTTTGCTATATTTGGGGTACAAAAGTTAGGGGATGCATATGAAACGAAGCGATATTTGGTGGGCAGCTGCTTATGGGTTGTTGGCTGTGTTTACGGTACTCTTTTGCGTCACAGGAGGCTTTGCCAAGGTCAATACAGCGTATCCTTATCTGGCAGGTTTTGCGCAATTCGCTGTCTATGCTACGGCGGGTGAGTTGCTCTCCGGACGTATGTTGGAGGGAACTTGGCAGATCAACCGGGCGACTTGGTTCAAAAGCCTGAGTTGGGGAATAGGAGGCGTCCTTGTCACGCTGGCCTTTACCGTGTTCAGCCAAGGTACCCGGCAAGCCATGGCAGCAGGTCTTCTTCCGGGATATGGAAATACTCTGGCACAGGCCTTTTTTACCAGCGTTACCAATAATTTGTTTTTTGCTCCTATTCATTCCGCTCTGATGCGAGTATGTGGAAATTATGCTGAAATCCGCTTTTTGGCGGGACAGCATATCACTCCACGCCAAGCGGTGGACTCTGTAGATTGGGGAGAATTGATCGATTTTACTCTGTTTAAAACGATTCCTCTCTTTTGGATCCCCGTCAATACCGTGGGATTTCTTCTTCCGCAAGAATATCGTATCGTATTTGCAGCGGTGCTTTCCTTGGCATTTGGAATATTGATGACTGTTCTCAAATTAAGGGAACGGAAGAATCAGAGTAGAAAGGAGTTACCTATATGATTCAAATTTCAGATAACACTCAGCAGATCCAACCCTCCAAGATTCGAAAAATGTTCAATAAGGCGCTGGAGTATGATCATGTCATTAGTTTTACACTGGGAGAGCCGGATTTTACTGCCTCGCCGAACGTAGTGGAGGCTGGGTGCAGGGCCATTCGGGAAGGAAAGACCAAGTATTCAGAAAATGCAGGGCTGCTGGCTCTGCGCCAGGCGATTGCAGAGTATCTCCATCGCACAGAGGGACTCTCTTACGATCCTGCAAGCCAAATTGTGGTGACGCCTGGAGCCATGGGAGCCTTGTTTTTGGCGCTGAAAGTGCTGCTGAATCCTGGGGATGAGGTTATCGTCAACGAACCCTGCTGGACTAATTATGTCCAACAGATTCGGATGTGCGGCGGCGTGCCGGTGTCGGTGAAAACCAACGCACAGCGGGGATTTGATTTGGATGTATCCGCTATTGCCGAAGCTGTTACCGATAAGACAAAGGCCATTATTCTAAACAGCCCATGCAACCCCACAGGAGCTGTAGCCAGCACTGAAACGCTGCTCCAACTGGCCGAATTGGCCCAGAAGCAGGACTTGGTGATCTTGGCTGATGAGGTGTATAAGCACATCCTCTTTGATGGAAGGACTTATACAAGCTTTGCTTCTCTGCCTGGAATGAAAGAACGGACCCTGGTTATTGATAGCCTTTCCAAAACCTATGCGATGACCGGTTGGCGTATCGGTTATGCTGCCGGACCGGAAAATGTGATCCGGAATATGGTCAAGCTGCAGGAAAATGTCAGTGCTTGTGCGGCCACTCCCTGCCAGGTCGCGGCTATTGAAGCTTTGGAAGGTCCACAAGACCACTTGAAGTATATGGTGGAGCAGTATCGCCTGCGCCGTGACTATGTGATGAGGCGGATATCTGAGATCCCTGGTTTGTCCTGCCATGCTCCGGCTGGGACTTTCTATGCATTTATTGACATCAGTCAACTGGGTATGCCTTGTGAAGAATTTGCCATGAAGCTGCTGGAAGAACGACAGGTGGTAGTGGTACCCGGTACGGCCTTTGGCGAATTTGGCGAGGGATATATCCGTCTGTCCTATGCGACATCCATGCAGTGCCTGGAGCAGGGGCTGCAGGAGCTGGAGGAGTTTGTCAGATCCCATAAGACTGAGGGGGACCCCGCATGAGTATGATCAACGGCACCCGCTTATATGATCATTTGACCCGACTTGGGCGAATCGGTTTTGTGCCGAAAGAAGGAACCACACGATTGCCGTATACCCCTGCCTATGACGAAGGACGAATCTATGTTCAACAGTGCATGGAACAGGCAGGACTTCAGACATCCGTCGATCCTGTAGGGAATCTGATCGGTACGCTTCCCGGTCAGGGAGAGATCATTTGCATTGGATCCCACATCGATACGGTGCCCGGGGGCGGGATTTACGACGGAACCTATGGTGTGTTGTCCGGAATCGAGTGTGTGCAGCGCCTTAAGGAGTTGGGATATCAAAATCGGCATCCCATCCAGGTGATTGCATTTACCGAGGAGGAGGGCAATGTCATTGGCGGAACTTTTGGAAGTAAGGCATTTACCGGCGGAGAGATTGATGAAGCTATGCGGCCAAATCTGGCTCTCCACGGACTTACAATGGAGCAGGTCGGCGCCTGCCGAAGAGATCTGACCCAATATCAGTGTTACTTGGAGTTACATATTGAGCAGGGCGGGGTATTAGAAGCTGAAAGGATGCAAATAGGCGTAGTTGATGGTATTGTGGGCATCGTGCGCTATCGCATGACGGTTTCCGGCTGTGCCAATCATGCAGGCAGCACACCCATGCATCTGCGGGATGACGCGCTGGTGAAAGCCTGCCGGATCATTACCCAGCTTATGGAACGGACTGAGGCCGCTTCGCCGGATATGGTCTGCACTGTAGGAACCCTTCAGGTGTTCCCAGGAGCGGTCAATGTGATTCCGGGCAAGGTGGAGTTTATTGTGGAACTGCGCAACCCAACGATGGAGCCCATGGATCAGGTCATTGACTCCGTGCTGAAAGAGCACCCGGAGCTGGTAGGCGAAGAATATATTCGCCAGTCGCCTACCCAGTGCAGTTCTAAGCTGATAAAGCTGAGCGAGACACTGTGCCGCAACCGCGGTATCCGTTTTCGTAGAATGTTCAGCGGTGCAGGACACGATCTGATGAATTGGGGAAAAGCGGTCCCCTCCATGCTTCTGTTCATTCCCAGCAAAGACGGGATTAGCCACTCTATCCGAGAATACAGCGCTCCTGAGGACTTGTACCAGGGAGCTGATCTGCTGATGGAGATGGTTCAGGCTTTGGACCAAGAGGAGGGAAAATTGTGAAGATCAAAATCATCAATCCCAATACGACGCAATCCATGACTGAAAGTATAGAAAATTTAGCACGTCGAGTGGCACGCAGCGACACTCAGGTTTGGGCGGTTACTCCGACATCCGGGCCGGACAGCATCGAATGTTATGTGGATGAGTATTTGGCTGTTCCGGGGGTCCTAAAAGAAGTGATCCGGGGAGACCGAGAGGAAGGCGCCGATGCATTTATCATCGCCTGCTTTGGTGACCCTGGGCTTCAGGCAGCCAGAGAGGTCACCTCCAAGCCTGTGCTGGGTATCTGTGAGTCGGCCATTGCTGCTGCCAAATTTATAGCGCCGTACTTTTCTATCGTATCGGTGCTGGATCGGTCTCGCAAGGTCACAGAGGATGTGGTGTCCAACTATGGAGCGGAAAAGTTTTGCCGTTCTATCCGATCCACAGGTTTGAGCGTGCTGGAATTTGGCAGGGACCCCAAGAAGGGATTGGAAGCGTTAGCCTATCAGGGAAAGTTAGCCGTGCAGCAGGACGGCGCCGAATGTATTTTGCTGGGGTGCGCTGGTTTCGTGGACTTTGTTAAAGACCTGTCCGCCCAGCTGGGCGTTCCCGTGTTGGATGGGGTAATGCCAGCAGTTAAATTTGCGGAAGCCATGGTAGATATGGGGCTGCGTACCAGCAAGGTGTCTACTTGGGGCTTCCCCGAGCAGAAGAATATCGTAGGCTTTCCCATGTTTACCAAACAAGAATTGATATTTTAGGAGATGACAGTATGCGTACCTTGATTAAAGGAGGCACAATCGTAACCGCAGAACAAGAGTATGTGGGGGATATCCTGGTGGAGGGCGATGTGATCCGCGCAATGGGGACACATTTGGACGAAGCTGCAGATCGTGTGATAGACGCCAAAGGTAAATATGTGTTTCCGGGAGGCGTAGACCAGCACACCCACTTTTCCGCCCTGTGTAATGTCGGCAACCGTGACACCGCCGGATATGAGACGACCGACTCTGCTATTGTAGGCGGCACGACCACCATTGTGGACTTTGCTCCGCAGGATCCGGATCGCGGACTGCTGGATTCCATTGATTATCGAATCAATGTGCGGGCGAAGGATAAGTCTTGTGTTGATTTTGCACTGCATTCCATGGTAACATATATTATGGACAGCATCTTTGATGAGATCGAAGAATTTCCTCGGAGAGGCATTTCCAGCATCAAGATTTTTATGGCCTACAACGGCTCTCCGCTTCATGTAGATGACGGTACTTTCTTCCGTATTCTGGAGAAGAGCCGGCAGGTTGGCGCTACGGTATTTGTGCACGCAGAGAATGGAGAGATCCTGAATTTCCTCCGCAGTGAGTGTGTAAAGAAGGGCCAACTGACGCCGCATTACCATTATGTTTCCCGTCCGCCTTTTACTGAGGCGGAGGCGGTGCGCCGGGCTATTTATCTGGCTGGTCAGACCGATACGCCTCTTTATATTGCTCATATGACCTGTCGGGAGGCCATTGCCGAATTACAAAAGGCCAAGGGAACTGGCCAGCGGGTTTCCGGCGAGACTTGCACTCACTATCTGACCACCACTAAGGAAGTTCTGGATAATCCGGATTTCAATGAAGCGGCTAAGTTCGTTTGCTCCCCCGCTTTGCGGGATCGTGAGGACTGCGAGGCTCTTTGGCAGGCATTATCCGACGGACTGCTGACGGCGGTCTCATCCGACCACTGCGGTATAGATGTGGCAGAGCTCAAGCAGGCCGGCAGGAATGATTTTACTCAGATTCCGAACGGTTCCCCCGGCGCCGGCGATCGACTGCATATGGTGTGGACCGAAGGTGTATGCACGGGAAAGCTGACCCGCCAGAAATTTGTAGATGTTATTGCCACTCAGCCGGCAAAAATCAACGGTATCTATCCGAGAAAGGGAACGCTGGCGGTAGGTTCTGACGCAGATGTTGTCATTTTCGATCCCAATTATGAGGGGACAGTTCATCTGGCAGATAACCCTAACGGCGTGGACTACAACCTCTATGAGGGCCGTCGTCAGTCTGGTCGGGTGGAGACGGTTCTGCTGCGAGGCCAGGTTGTAGTGGAGAACGCCAAGTTTGTGGGCCGCTACGGCCAGGGAAAATTCATCCCTGCAAATATGTACGCATCCGGTTACGAAAACCGAAATTAACCAAGTGTGATCCGTAGTTACTCGCGCTGCCAAAACCGAAGATGTTGGGAGCGGTGGGAGGCTGGAAACCGGAGTGCGCAAAACGTTTGGTCTGTTCATGAAAATATACGGTATATAGTATGATCAGTCTCGTTCAAAGCTGATATGCCGTGTCTTGATTTTGCAAGACTTACGTTTTGCGCATCCCTGGACCGAGAAAGTGAGGAGGTGTGATTTGCAGATTCGGATAGGGCCTGTAGTTGCGGAAGCAGAGATTCCATGAAAAAAAACCATAGATAATTTATAACAGGAGGCTTGTTATATGGATACTACATATGGAGTGTTGTGTCTCATTCCCCCCATCGTGGCAATCGGATTGGCCCTGTGGACCAAACAGACGATTTTCTCTTTATTCATCGCGGTTTGGTTGGGGTCCACAATGATGAACGGCTTTAACCCTTTGGTTGGTTTTGTCAAAATTATCTCGGACTATATGATCCCCTCTCTCAGCGGAAATGCATCTTTGATTATTTTGGTTACACTCTCTGGCGGTATGATCGCCATGCTCCGTAACACTGGTGCTGCAGAGGCCTTTGCTACCAAGGTGACAAAGGTTATCAATACTGCCAAGAAGGGTCAGATCGTTACTTGCCTAAGCGCCTTCATTTTCAGCTATACGGAGCCCTGCCTCATGCTTGGTACTATCATGCGGCCCGTTACTGACATGGTGCGCATCTCTCGTGCAAAATTGGCTTATATCCTGGATTCCATGGGATGCAATTTAGCTGCGCTTTCTCCCATTAGCAGCTATGGTCCCTTTATCACGGGACTGATTGCCGCAGAGCTGTTGGCAAGCGGCGTTGAGGGCAACGAATGGGGCATCTGGTTGAATATGCTTCCGTTCAATCTGTATGGCGTATTTGCCATGATTTCTGTTTTGATCGTTGCTGCTTTCGGCTTGAACTTTGGCCCTATGTACAAGGAAGAAAAGCGGGCCAGAGAGACCGGAAAGCTGCTGGACGACGGGGTTCAGCCCTTGGTTCCAGAGGTGAAAAATGAGCTGCCCGCAGATTATAAGCTTACTATGTGGAACTTTATTATCCCTATTGTTTGCCTGTTTGGTTCTCTCTTTGCCACCATTTTCTGGTCCGGCGATCTGGTTAACAACGGGTTGGTGGGATGCTTCCGCAGTGCCAACATTACACTTGCTATTTGCATCGCCTTTATGGGTGGCGCGCTGGGTGCGGGCATCATGGGTGTAAGCACCAAGCTCTTCAGCGTGACCAAGGCGTTCGATACCTTTGTCAACGGTATGGCCGAACTGATCTCGGTTCCCTTTATTCTGGTGTGCGCATGGTCCTTGGGCTCTATCGTCAAAGGTATGGGGACCAGCGAGTTTCTGATCCATATTGTGGAGCAGTACCTGACTCCCGGCATGGTTCCGGCTTTGGTATTCCTGTTTGGCGCACTCATTTCGTTTTCGACCGGTTCCTCTTGGGGCGTGTGGTCTATTATGATGCCCATTGCTTTCCCAATGGCCATCGCCTTTGATATTTCCATTCCGTTTGTTGTTGGCGCCGTGATTGGCGGTGGCCTGTTCGGCGACCAGTGCTCCCCTATCTCCGATACGACTGTGCTCTCTTCTACCGGTGCTTCCTGCAACCATATCGTCCATGTTATGACGCAGCTGCCCTACGGAATTACGGTTGGTATTTCGGCTTTCGTGGGATTCCTTTTTGGCGGACTGACCGGACAGTATGTCTTGAGTATTGCGGTTACTGCTGCTATTCTGACAGTGAGCCTGATTACTCTGACTCAGCTTACCAAACGGCGTTACCCTGAGAAGGTACACTAACTGCTTTGCCGTTGGAATAGGAGACATTTATGAAAAAGATTGATACCATTGTGGTGGCCCCGCATTTCTATACGATGGAGGGAGCCGGCGTGGGCTATCATAGTGATGCCGCTATGGCTGTAGACGGAGGCAAAATCTTGAAGGTGGGCAACCGGCCTGAGATTTTAGCGGAATATACAGCTGAGGAAATGATCACCTTGGATCATCATATGGTGCTGCCTGGTTTTATCGACGGCCATATGCATACTGCATGCAATATTATGCGCGGATTGGCCCAAGACACCAACAGTTGGATGATGTTCGGCCTCCAGCCCTTTGACAACGCGGTCAATGACGAGGAACGGGACGCGGGCAGCCGAGTGGCCATTCTGGAGGCCGTCCGGGCAGGCACTACCACACTGGGCGACTATGAATCCAAAATGGAAAATGTGTGTGCTTTCATCGATAAGGTGGGCGCCCGAGGGAATATTGCACAGACGATTCGAGCGGCTAAACGACGGGTTTATCAACCGGGCGAACTCTATGAGTTTGATGATGCCATGGGAGAGGAGAGCCTGAATCGAAACATTGATCTGTATAATAAATGGAACAACAAGGCAGGGGGACGGATTAAGATCCTGTTTGGCCCGCAAGGCGCTGACTTTGTCAGCCCGGAGATGCTGCTGCGTATCCAAAAGGCGGTCAAGGAGCGGGGTACCAAAATCCATATGCATGTGCAGCAAGGAGATCGAGAGACCTATCAGATCGTCCAGCGCTATGGCAAGCGTCCTACAGCTTTTCTGGATGAGTTGGGCTATCTGGATGAATCTCTTATTGCAGTCCATCTTACTGACTGTACGGATGAGGAAGCTGCCCTTATTGCCAAACGAGGTGCCTCAATGATCGTTAATCCGGGTTCGATCGGCATCATTGATGGCATTGTCTGCCCAAGTGTTGTTTTCCAGCAGGCGGGCGGTGTGGTGGCCTTGGGTTCCGATCAGGCTCCGGGCAACAACTGCCATAACATCATCAATGAGATGAAAAATGTTTGCCTCTTCAACAAGATCAAGTATCAGAATCCGGAAGTTATGCCCGCCTGGAAAGCCCTGCGTATGGCCACCATTGAGGGTGCCCAAGCGATTGGCTTGGGCGATACCGTAGGCTCTCTTGAGCCTGGAAAACGCGCGGACTATATTGCTATAGATCTCAGTTGTCCCTCCATGTTACCGGTGTACACCTACCCAATGCGCAACATGGTACCTAATCTGGTTTACAGTGCCAGGGGATCCGAGGTTTCGCTGGTCGCAGTGGACGGCAAGGTCATAATGCGAGACGGCGCGTTTACCTATGTAGATGAAAAAGAGTACTTAAATGAGATATCTAAGTACCCAGATGACATCGGTCGGCGTGCAGCAGATGAGTTCTTCTCCATTGATGGGACCAATGCTCATTTTATGCGTGAGGATAAGCTGTAAGCGCCTGTTTTGGGGCCTGAGGAAGATTTCCTCAGGCCCCCTTTTTATCAAGGTGGAAAGCTATATGGCGGTCGGATATTGCGCGGTTGAATGGTTCGTCTCCAGCCATACAATTACGAGCGCTTTGTTCAGGCGGACCACTTGGAGTTTTCTTTCGGTGGCGGGGAAGCTAACGTAGCTGTTTCGCTGGCTAACTACGGCCTTGACGCCGTCTACGTCACCAAACTGCCCGCGCATGCCATCGGACAGGCTGCGGTCAACTCTCTGCGCCGCTACAGCGTGGATACCTCTATGATCGTGCGTGGAGGCGACCGTATCGGTATCTCCTATAATGAGAAAGGCGCGTCTCAGCGCGGTTCCGTTTGCATTTATGACCGGGCGCATTCTGCCATTCAGGAGTCCACTCCCTCCGACTTCGACTGGGATGTGATTTTTAAAGGCGCGGACTGGTTCCACTTTACCGGCATCACGCCTGCGCTCGGCCCCAACATGGTGGATGCCTGCCGTGACGCCTGCAAGGCGGCGAAGGCACATGGGGTCAGGATTAGCTGCGATCTCAACTACCGCGGCAAGCTGTGGAGCCGTCAGCAGGCACGGGAGGCCATGACTGATCTGTGTCAGTACGTGGACGTATGCATTTCCAACGAGGAGGATGCCAAGGATGTGTTCGGCATTGAGGCGGAGGCGACCAATATCTATGCCGGCGAGATCAACCGCGAGGGCTACAAGTCCGTTGCAAGACAGCTTGCTGATCGGTTTGGCTTTGAAAAGGTCGCTATCACGCTGCGCGAGTCCCGCTCGGCGTCCGACAACGGTTGGAGTGCCATGCTGTTTGACGCTGTCGGCGATGAATACCATTTCTCCAAAAAATATGACTTGCATATCGTTGACCGCGTGGGTGGCGGCGACAGCTTCGGCGGCGGTCTGATTTACGCACTGCTCACCGGTAAGGGCAATCAGCGGGCTGTGGAATTTGCCGTGGCGGCCTCCGCGCTCAAGCATACCGTCGAGGGCGATTATAACATGGTTACAGCGGCCGAGGTGGAAAAGTTGGCCGACGGCGATGGTTCCGGCCGCATCCAGCGCTGAATTGATTTTTAAATATTCCCTGAATTTATAAAGTGTCATTGTAAGCTGCTGATCACTTCAAGATAGGGACTCTTGCGATTCTCCACCTTTCTTTCCTGAATACGGCATTGTTCGTTGGTGAAAGGGACTGATACCCTGCCAAAGCGACGAACAATGCCAAGGGAGCGCAATGTTGGCAGACGAATAATAAGACCACGCAGCCCAGCGGGGCCACGGTGCCAGAGGAAGCGGACGCACGCCAGAGGCGTGCATTCGCTTCCTCTGGTTTTTCTTTGCCCAAATGTGAGAGAGAAGTGAGATGCGCCAGGTAGCAGCAAGAGTGAAGCACCCATGCTTCGGCGTTCGAGTCGCATCAGTTCATAAAATCAACCGGCTGCATCTCGAAAATGTCGCCTGTCGCGGGGAAAACTGCTTTTTAAAAAAACTGTTTTTAAAACTTTTTGCGGCGAAAAAGATGATAAATATGTGAAAACACCGCACTTTCGTGCGGTGTTTTCTGTGCTGCATCTTTCATCAACACATTTTGTCAGGCGGCTTCAATTCGGATATTTTTACTTTTGCCATTTGAAAATATCTATGTGCTGCAAAGAACGGCCAAGTTTACTTATCATCCATTTTTTTAGGTATATCCGAAGTCGTATCCTCCAGCAAATCAGTTATTACTTGATTGAGTTGTACTGCATTCTTTGGGGAGATGACCGGTGTATTGGACTGTGACTCAATGTCTTTCCTCGTTCGCCCAGCGACCTGTCCACCGGCTTTGGCAACTTCCAGATTCTCTTGGAAGGTCGTGGGCTTTCGATCCTTTGAAAACTGTGTGGTGGTGGCTTCTGCCAACATATTCAGCACCAGCTCCAGCGTGGTCATGTTATCACGAAGGTTCTCCTTTTTCAATCCTTTCAGGTTTTTGTACTGGCGGGTAGACATCCCCGACCATGCGCGCGAAATCTCGTCCGTGAGGATAGCGTACTCCACGCCTTTTTGTACACCACGGGCATCCCACTCATCCGTCAGCTCCTTGCGGACTTGAATGGCCTGCAGCCGTTGGTTGATCCATTCGCGGGTGTAACCTTTCTTGAGGTAAGTTTCCAGAGCACGGTCAATGGTCAACTCAGGGTCGATAGTTTCTTCGATACGCTCCCGGCCAACCTGTGCCAACCATAGCTTGAACGGCTCTGCTTTCGGCGAAGGAATAGACTGGATGATGCGGAGAAGCTGCTCGGTGTCAGCCACATCAGTCAAACGGCGCTTGCCGTCTGCAGCGGTCATTTTCAAAGCGTTACAACTTGTAACGGTTTCATTTCCCTCGTCCTTTAAACGCTTTTTAAGTACGCGCCAGTAGGTTTGAGGATTTGGACTGTCAGTCAGCACAGCTACCACATCGACAATGGAGAAGTACCATTCTTCCTTTTCCTCATCCCACGCGGTGCGGATGCGCTTGTCCTCGAACAGTTGAATCTTATCATTTTGTGCCAATCGAATCACCTCATTCTCTCATGGATTCTTTCAAAAGTCCCTGGCAGCCTGCCAGCACATCCTGCCATGTAGTCTCGAAATCGTCGGTGTACCACGGGTCGGCTACATCGCGGGGGTGGTCGGTGTAGTCCATCAGGAGGTGTAGCTTGCCGGCAAAATCGCCGCCGCAGATACGGTGCATATTCCGCAGGTTCGCGCTGTCCATGCCGATCAGCAGGTCGTACTTGTCGTAGTCCTGGTTGGTGAGTTGCCGCGCCGCGTGACCGTCGCAGGAGATCCCGTGCTCCGCCAGCTTGCGCCGCGCCGGGGGATAGACCGGATTGCTGATCTCCTCCCGGCTGGTTGCTGCAGACTCGATATAGAATTGTGACGCCAGCCCCGCTTTCTTCACCAAGTCCTTCATCACAAACTCGGCCATGGGGCTGCGGCAAATATTGCCGTGACACACAAAGAGTATCTTTTTCATCGCTCTCGCTCTCCTGCGTTACTTCTTTTTCCTCAGTATAGCAGGAAATCATCTGTTCGTCGAGAGAAGAATATAGCCACGTCTGAGATTCTATGGCTTCCAGCAGTTTTGCTTTCTTCCAGCCGAAGCGCAGCACAGCTCGGATGTACCACGCCCGTTCCTCGTTGCTGCTGCACCGCTCTAAAATCGCCACATTCTGCGTCCAGCCGAGGTTCATCGCCAGCCTCATGATTTCAGGGGATTCTTCGTAGGCTGCGTAAAACGCGCGCATACGGCGCAAATTGCGGGGAGAAAAGCCATCAGCCGCAGGATAGGCCGCTCGCAGATGTTCAGAGGCTACAACAGCCGCGCCTTTCTCTGCTTTGCTGCTGACCAGCCGACCAATCTCGCAGTACAAATTCATCTGTGAAAGCTGCTCAGCCATAAGTCTGTCCAGTTCGGAAAATAGGATGCTGTAATCTGTAGGCTTGCGGATATTCATGGGCTTTCTCCTTTCTGGTGTTGTGTGCCTGTTCTGTAAAGTAGAAGCAGCGGAATGGCAATGCCATCCCGCTGCTGTTTCAATTTTAAGGTTTTGTTTCCTCCAGAGGGTTCGGTCGGTATTCGTCCATCAGAGTATCGTTCTCGATGATGAAGGGGCGCGTCGTATCCTGGCCCCATGAGGTATCGTATTTCTCCATCAGGTAGTCACTCAGCTCCGTGCGGTTCTGGAGTTTCACCAAGCGGTACGGCTCCTGGAATGCAACCTTTTCGATGAAATACAGTGTACCGTCCTCCGCAGGCAGCAGCACGCCGACATGACCAATGAAGAGCGTATTGTCCTCATCCGAGAATTTATCATGGAAGACAACCGAGATCATGCTTGCCCTGCTGTCTGCAAACGCGATGCCGCGGGCTGCCCAGCCCTCCTGAAGCGCTTTGACCTGTGCTTCGACCTCTGTGCTGTCCGCGGCATTCACCGGTGCGAACAGCGCGCAGAATTTGGAGATGCTGTCACCGCAGAGCGCGTTAGGATCGGCGTCGACTGTCTCTAAATCGGTAAAGAGCGAGTCCTCGCCCTGTACCTCCGGCTGGTCGGCTCCTGCTGTGATGAATTCGCTGAACAATCCAAAGGCTGTAATGCGGCAGTTATAACCGGGAAAGCTGCCGTTTGCCGCCGCCCATTCATCCTGCATGTCGTAGGGATCATACTTGGTGTCGGTCGGCGCGGCGCTCTCGAAGCCATCGGTCAGCCATTCGCTCTTGACGCTGGCGTTAAACTGTTCCACCCGATTCAGTAGAGCAGCAATGCGGGATTCTTCGATTCCTGAATCCGTGAGAAGCTCGGAAAGCTGTTTTCTGGAATCCTCATCGGTCAGGTTGGAATATTCCACCGCCTCCAGCGCAGGCTGCTCTGTAGCCGTTTTTTCCTGCTTGCCGCAGCTGGTCACCGTGGCAAAGATCATAAGGGCGCATAGTGCAAGCGCCGCGGCTTGAATTTGTTTTTTCATAGAGTCACCTTTCTGCAAATCTTGTAGATATTCGTCTTACTGCCTAAGCCGAGCATTAAGTATGATAGCACGCCGACAGAGAAAGTCCACAGGAATTTGAAGGAAGGCTGTTTCGCGCTCACACTGCAACGACGCTCGTTACCGGCAACCTCTTCAACCGAATGCCATAATCACGTTCGAGTTCTTCTAAAAATTCATCGATTTTAGGGTCGCCTACTATATTACCTTTATACTTTGCCCTCATGCGCTTGCGAACAGTTTCCTTTTCTTCCTCTGACAATGTATCATAGAAAAAGAAGATGTCTCCTTGAATGCTGAATTCCATTAACGTATCCATATCTCTATCTCCTGTTCTTTTGTTGATTTCAGTATATCAGGCTGTGGATCCACAGTCTATCAAAAGGAAGCATCGAAAGCATTCTTCTACCTTTCCAACAGATCCGCTCAACTTGCAAGCCGTTACTCGGTTTTTCTACTCTGCTGCAAAGCCGCAAAGGAAAAAGCGGCGCTGCACCGCTCTTTCCTTTACTGCCTTTTCCGTTGGATCTTAGCAGATCTGCACGATCTGCTCCCACAGCAGGATGTGCCTGGCGTCGATCATACGGTTGTCGTGGTAGTGTCCAAACAGCCAGTAACGGTAATCTGTTTTATCCCGAATTTTTTGCAGAAAGTCCGTGAGCCGGTCTGCTTCGTTATGGCGGAACTCCTTGCGGGCAATGCTTGTCGGAGCGCAGTGGGTGATGATGTAGTCCACCTGCCAGCCGACCGCATCAAGGCTTCGCCGCGCCTCGGCGTATTCCTCATCGGTTGGCAGTTCCTGCGCCCACCAGGAAATGTGGTTGATGCGGTATCTCGCTCTTGGTTTGCGCTGGAGCATCGTGAGCCTTCGCTCAAAATCCGGGGCATCCGGCTCCAGAATTCCATCCTCAATATCGTGACTTTTTGCGCCGCCCATGGTAAAGAAGCGGCAGCCCTCCAGCTCGAAGATCTGACCGCGCATCAGGTGCAGCACATGAGGGCGGATACGGTGTACCTTGCCGCCGTGCCACTCCGCCACGGGGTATCTTTTCAGCGCGTCATAGTTTTCATGGTTACCATCTACGAAGGCCACCGTGAAAGGTAAGCTCTCCAGCCAATTCAGGGTTTCATCATCGCGGCTGTCACCAAACCATACACCTCCGAAGTCGCCGGCGATGATGACCACATCGTTCTTCGTCATCCCAGCTTGTTCCGGGAAGCATTCCGATTGGAAACGCCGGAAGTTTCCGTGGCAATCGCCAGTCACATAAATCATGCAAATTTCCTCCTCTTAGGTTGGTCTACGGACTGTTCAATTTCTACGCCGTTGCGGAAGGTGACCTTGATGCGGTTGTCCGCCAGAACCGTGACCTTTTCCAGCATCTGATAGACCACACCGTCGTCCCACTCCGTGATTCCCACAGTCACCACGGTCATTGCCGTGGCTGCCGCATGGATACGGCGGCCGATCTGCTCCTGTTCCTGCCGGATACTGAGAATAGCGGCCTTTCGGCGTTTCAGTTCCTCCATCGTGGTGGAGATGGCACGGAAGCCCTCGGCATATTCATCTGCGTTGCCATTTGCCGCTTCTGCCAGAAGCGTATCGAATTGCTTGCCCAACTCTGTGACCGCCCGGTCAATGTCTCCGAGGCTCATGCTCTCACCGGGGACCGGAGCCAATTCCTGCTCCATCGCGTCCACGAGCTGATCCGCCAGCACCTTGCGCCCCGACATGGAGGCATTGATGGCTGCCAGCACCGCCTGCTGGAGCGGCGATTCGTCCAGCGTCGGAGATTCTTTGCAGTATTTCTTGCCATAATCCAATCGGCTGCTGCAGCGCCATACGGCACGTTTCTCACCGTGCTGCGTCCACACCACTCTGCGGTACGCTGTGCCACACTCGCCGCAGAACAGCAGACCACTGAGAGCATACTTGCCGCTATAGCGGCTCATGCCTGTGGGGGCGCTCTTTTTCGTGCCGCCGGTCTGGGCCCGACGCCGCGCCAGTTCTATCTGCACCGCATCGAACCGTTCTCGCGGGATGATGGCCTCATGGTGGTTCTGAATCAGATACATGGGAAGTTGTCCAGTATTACGGATGACCTGCTTGCTGATGCAGTCCCGAATGAAGGTCTTCTGGAGCAGGACGTCACCGCAGTATTTTTCATCAGAGAGGATCGTCCGCAGATTGGAGGTTGTCCATTCCGTCGTTCCTGCCGCATTCTTAAAGCCTCCTATTTCCAAGGCTTCCTTGATATTGCGCAGTGTCTGACCGGATAGGTACAGCTCGTAAATTTTTCGGACAGTCTCTGCCTGCTCTGCGTTGACCACCATCTCTCCATCGGAGTTCTTTTCATATCCCAACAAGGTCTTGTACTGGATGTTTGCTTTTCCCGTTCGCATCGCCTGATGCTTGCCCCACTTGACGCGGGAGGATATCCCTTCGCTTTCGGACTGTGCGAAGGCGCCGTGGATGGTGATGAGGAATTCGCTTTCCGGGTAGATAGAATTGATGTTCTGCTCCTCGAAGATGACCGGGATGCCCATGCTGCGCAGCTCGCGGGTATAGCTCAGAGTGTCCACGGTGTTGCGGGCGAAGCGGGATACCGATTTGGCGAGGATCATGTCGATCTTGCCCTTCCTGCACTGCCGGATCATGCGCAGGAAATCCTTGCGCTTGCAGGCGGAGGTACCGGTGATACCCTCATCCGCAAAGATATCCGCCATCGTCCAGTTGGGATTTGCCATGATCTTTTCCGTGTAGTATGCTTTCTGGTTTCCATAGCTGCCAAGCTGTTCATCTTTTTTGGTGGACACACGGCAGTATGCAGCTACCCGGAGATTTTTCTTCTTTTCCTGATCCTGCGGCGATTCCTCCTTTGCAGGGATGATAATGACTTTCGGTTCAGGGCGGGTCTGCGTCATGCATCATCACACTCCTCTAAAACTTGATTGTTTTTCAGCAGGACTTTGACCGTCTTACTGCCATAAGTGATTTTCCGGACATTCTGCCGCAGAAGGTTCGCATCCAGTTCCCGCATCTTTGCCTGCTTCCCGAAGATGCTGCGGAGCCGGTGGGCTTCGTATTCCTCCATCTCTACGCTCACAAGGGTCAGTACCGCCAACTCCATTGCCTTTTGGCGTGCGATTTCTTCATCCACAGGAGGTGTCTGCAGCAACTTGTCCAGTTCCAGCCGGCGTTGCCTGATGTCTTCCGTGGTGGGAACACCGGATGATTCTATCTTAATGAGCTGCGGATCATCGACCACCTGATTCAGTATCTTGAGGACTTTTCGTGCTACGCTGTCGGGTACGATGCCGCCGCACAGCCTGCGCAGTTCTTTCTGTGCTGGTGTCTGCTTATACTCCGGGCGCATCTCTTTTCTGCGTTCCTGGGCAGCGTGGAATTGCTCCGTCGGGATGAGCGCGGGAAAATACTTCTCACCAATGTATCGGTCATCCTCTAAAATCCGTGCTACCATATTTTTGTTCCAAGGCTTGTCCACATCGTAGGGAACATCCTCCGTCTGAAGCTGCTCGGCAAGCTGCTTGAAGGAGGCTCCGGCGAGATATTGCAGGTAGATGCTCCGTACTGTTTCCGCCTCCTGCGGCTGCGGTACGATCTCACCTAATTCCATTTTGTAGCCGAATGGCTGTTTTCGTTTTCCCATTACCTTTGTGTCCTTTCTAATTTTTCTGTGACCTCCAACCCGTTGAGAAGCCGGAAGCACAGTTTTTCATTGTTTATGACTACAATTTTCTCGACCAGATCGCTGAACAGCTGCTCATCGAAGTCATCCATCCAATCCGGTCCGCCTTCAAGCACATCCAGCATATCCTGTGTTTGCTGAATGGTGTGGTCCTCCTCGGATCGCAGGATGCGTTCTTTTTGGAGCTTCAGTTCCCGGCGGCGCTCCGCAAGCAGATTGCCGCGGGATATAAAAATGTCAGGATCGACGCTGCCCTGCTGCTTGAGCTGGGTCAGAAGTCGTTCCTGACTGGCAATATCTGATATTTGTTTGTTGATCTCTACGATGTTTTCGCTCCAGAGAAGGCTGCCGGTTCTGGCAGCGCGGAGGTCTGAGATGAGTTGTGTAAGTACTCCTATACCGTAGTATTTGAGTTTGTAGTACAGTCGAAGGAACGCCTGCAATACCTGTTCCTCCGGAAGCGGCAGCATACTGCACTTATGTACATCTTTCTCATGTGCCATGCATGTCCAGTAGTTCTTCCCTCGTACTTTTTTAAGCCGAAATGTGGAACCGCATTCCGCACACTTTATCTTTTTGCTGAACGGTGTTGACACGCTATCACCAGCAAATGCTATTCTTTTTCTTTTTAGCAGTTCCTGAACCCTTTCGAACTTTTCGCGCTCTATAATAGCCGGATGAGATTGCTTTACAAAGACCTGCCGATACTTACCGAGATTTCGTTTTCTAAATCTCGGCAGTTCTTGCGCCGTATATGTTTTTTGCAGCAAGCAGTCCCCTGCGTATTTTTCATTATGGAGAATATACAGGATAGAACTCTCCTGCCAATACGAAGTCTTATCTCTCGTAGGGATATCCATTTTACTGACTCTCTTTGCTATACCCGAGATGCTCTCTCCTTGCAAGGACATATCAAAAATTTCTTTGACAATTTCTGCTTCTTCCGTGTTGATTTCCAATCGTCCATCTGCCAGCATGTAACCAAACGGTGCTTTATTGGTGGAAAATCTGCCCTTGTCGATTCGAGTCCGGTAACTCCACCGCATTCGCTCGGAGATAGCTTCACTTTCCCGTTGAGCCAATGCTGCGAACATGGCGATAAGGACTTCGCCGGATACCTGCGCTGTGTCGATGTTCTGCTCCTCGAAGTAGACGCTGACGCCCAGCGCAGCCAGTTCTCGAACCGCTTCCAAGCTCTCCTTGGCGTTGCGGGCAAAGCGTGAGGATGACTTCACAAGGATACGGTCGATGCGCCCTTTCCGGCAGTCCTCCATCATCCGCAGGAAGTCATCCCGCTTGTCTATGGATGTGCCGGTGATGCCCTGGTCGGCGTATATGTCCGCCAGTTCCCAATTAGGATCGTCTGCGATGAGTTTGGAGTAGTAGGCATTCTGCGCAGCAAAGGAGTGTTTTTGATCCTCGGAGTTGGAGCTGACGCGGGCATATGCTGCCACGCGGAGCTTTCGCGCGGTTTCCTGATTGGCTGCCGGGATCATAATGACCCGCGGAGCCATGGCCAGAGAACCGTTGGTTTTCTCCTTACCGCTCATTTGTTGTCACCTCCTGTCAGCAACACACAATACCATGAAGCATCCGCAATAGCTATACCTAAAAGCGAAGAAAACATCGCTTGACAAGGGCACACAGAGAAAAACAACTGAAAATGAGCTGCCAAG
>ERZ779869.953-NODE-953-length-29271-cov-4.399336_pt1 | contig 29271 bp, 32 predicted proteins | sample MGYA00511557_ERZ779869 | MGnify/ENA primary metagenome ERZ779869 (study PRJEB29588, sample SAMEA2154620) | human gut metagenome | biome: human gut; feature: human-associated habitat; material: faeces | place: Denmark | collected 2008/2010 ... | reverse complement strand
CGTTGGCCTCGTTCTTCGGGTCGTAGGTGCCGATCTCTTCGATGCAGCGGCCGTCGCGCGGGAAGCGGGAATCGGCGACAACGATGCGGTAGTAAGGAGCCTTCTTGGCGCCCATTCTTCTGAGTCTGATCTTAACCATGAGATATTTCCTCCAAATAAAATTACAAATTTCTCTTATTTCGTAAAGCTATACTAAACTTAGCTGAAACGATGTGTTACATGCCCGGGAAGCCGCCCATGCCGCCGGGGAAGCCGCCCATTTTGCCCATGCGCTTCATCTTCTTGGACGCGCCGGGTCCGGAGAACTGCTTGACCATCTGATTCATCATGTCGAACTGCTTCAAAAGCTGGTTGATCTGCTCGACCCTCACGCCTGCGCCCGCAGCAATGCGGCGCTTGCGGCTGTGGTTGAGCACCGACGGATTTTCGCGCTCGTAGGGCGTCATGGACTGAATGATCGCCTCGGTGCGCGTGAGCGCCTTTTCATCGAGCTGCGTGTTTTTGAGCGCGCCCGCGTTCATGCCGGGAACCATGCCCGCAATATCCTGCAGGCTGCCCATGCCCTTGAGCTGGACCAGCTGGTCATAGAAATCGGCAAGCGTAAACTTGTTGGACTTGAGCTTCTGCTCGAGCTCGGCTGCCTTTTTCGCGTCGAACGCAGCCTCCGCCTTTTCAATGAGTGTCAGCACATCGCCCATGCCGAGAATTCTCGACGCCATGCGCCCGGGGTGGAACGGCTCGATCTGATCGAGCTTTTCGCCCGTGCCGATGAACTTGATCGGCTTTCCGGTCACTGCCTTGACCGACAGCGCCGCGCCGCCTCTTGCATCGCCGTCGAGCTTCGAGAGCATCACGCCGTCGATGTCGAGATATTCGTTGAAGGTCTGCGCGGCGTTCACCGCGTCCTGACCGGTCATCGCGTCGACGACGAGCAGAATCTCGTTCGGCTTCACCGCCGCCTTGATTGCCTTGAGCTCGTCCATCAGCGCCTCGTCGACATGCAGCCGACCTGCAGTGTCGAGGAAAACCATGTCGTTTCCGTGCCGGATGGCGTGGGCGACGGCAGCCTTCGCAATATCGACCGGGTTTGTCTGCCCCATCTCAAAAACAGGGATATCGAGCTGAGAACCGACGACCTGCAGCTGCTTGATGGCGGCGGGACGGTAAATGTCACAGGCGACGAGTAGCGGATTTTTATTCTGCTTTTTGAACAGCCCCGCCAGCTTTGCGCCGTTGGTCGTTTTGCCGGCGCCCTGCAAGCCCACCAGCATGACCACCGTCGGGCCGTTGGGGTTGATGTTGATATGCTTGGTGTCGCTGCCCATGAGCTTGCAAAGCTCCTCGTTGACGATCTTCACGATCATCTGGGCAGGAGTCAGGGATTCCAGAACGTCGGCGCCGATGCAGCGCTCGGTGACGGATTTGGTAAAATCCTTGACCACCTTATAGCTGACGTCCGCTTCCAGCAGCGCCATGCGGATCTCCCGCATAGCCTCCTTCACGTCCGCCTCTTTCAGGCGTCCCTTGCCGCGCAGTTTTTTGAAGGTCGCGGAAATCTTTTCGGTTAAGCCTTCAAATGCCATACTTTACTCCTCAAAGTCCTGAGCAGCTTCGATGATCTCCCCTGCCAGAACTGAAACGGTTTCATCCGGGTACGTTTTCAGGCGTTCCGCCGCGTCCAGAATCGTCCGCAGTGCGTTCCGGTTCTTGAAATCCCGGCCGACGCAGCCGATGCTATCCTCCATTTTCCGGAGAAGCGCCTCCGTCCGCGTCAGGTTGTCGCTTACGGCCTGACGGCTCACGCCCATCACCTGAGCGATCTCGCCCAGGGAAAGATCCTGATTGTAGCGCAGATCAAAGCATTGCCTCTGTTTGCTCGTCAGCAGTCCACCGTAATAGTCATACAGAAGCGACATTTCCAGCGCGTCCATTCAGAACCTCCCGTGTCAAGTACATTTCCTTGACTGTCGGGTATTATAGCACAGACTTTTCTGCCTGTCAAGTATTTTTCCTGTACAGTGGTCAGAATGTAACTTCGCCGTCGTGCGCAAGCAAAGACGCGGAAGTCACGCCCGCAAGCCCCATCACTTCCCGGACCAGCTTACCGCCCTCGTCCGTCCGCAGCTCCAGAACCAGATCAAGAGAATTCTCCGCCAGATTCCGGGACTTGATGCGGTAATGTTTCGCGTATTTTCGCACGGTCTCCACCACCGCGTCCTCCGCGTCGAAGTTATCGGCGTTGACTACAAAGATCATGGGCGCGCGCCACGGGCAGTCTGTCCAGAATCAGGATGCCTAGGGTCATCACCACGGACAGAATGACCGCCACCTGAGCAAGTCCTGCGCCGCAGATAATGCCCACGCTGATCGACCAGAACAGGAACATCAGATCCATCGGCTCCTTGATAGCGGTGCGGAAGCGGACGATGGACAGTGCGCCCACCATGCCCAGCGACAGCACCACGCTGGACTGCATGGTGAGAATCAGCGACGCCGTGATCACGGTGACGCCTGCCAGCGTGATGTTGAAGTTCTTGGAATAGAACGTCTTCCGGGTCACGACCCGATAGACGAAAAAGATGTACAGCGCCAGCAGGCATGCCACGCCCAGTGCCGTGACCACCGTCAGCGTGGTGATCTCCGTGGAGGCGAAGCCCTCCAGAAAGGACTTTTTGAAAATATCTTTGAAGCTCATAACTCTCTCCTTATCTTGTATATCTTCTGCACAGTGCGTACTTGGAATATGCCGTCTGTCTTAAGTCGGACAGTTGAAGACTCTGGTACAGGAAGTCCGGCAGGTAGGCGTCATATTTGACCTCCAGAAGCTGCTGCCCCAGCGGCATGACCGGCCGGTGGGGTATCCGCTCACGCAGGAACTGACTGACATCGCTGGAGGAAACTAAGTTGGTGTCCAGTGTAATGCGGACGTTGCCGTTCTTGTAAACGAAGGGAATGCGCTCGTATTCCACGATGACCACGGGGCGCAGGCGGCGGGTCAGCATCCGCGCCGTGAGCTTTTGGAGCAGGGGCGGCTGATCGGCCACATTGGGCACTATCTTTCCCGCCATCAGAAGCTCCGTCTGCTCCCGGGTCAGCGGGCAGGATGTCTTATGGGTCATCCCCCGCTCCTTACGCTTGCATTCCAGACTGATGCGCTCGGCGCTGCCGTTATAAATGCGGATGCGGAATTTCTCTCTGGGATCGGTGCCGTTTTCATTTTCCAGAAGACAGCGATCGTCATAGTCGTCAAAATACAGGCTGCGGATGGTGTAATGCCCGTTCTTCGCGTGGGCGTCCAGAGAGATCAGCCCCGACAGCCGGGTTCTGAGCATGGTCACCTCCGCGCTGCTGATGAGGTATTTCAGCTCATGACGAAAGTTGACCGGTTTTGGTTCTCCCATGTCTGCCCTCCTTTCGGCTGCGGTAGATGTCCACCGCAACGATCAGCATCCCCAGCACCATAAATGCCGCCAGCGGTGCGTAGCGGAGAATGGAAGCTTCCTCCGTGACGTATTCCTCCTCCGCGGCTTGCTGGTTCTGGGTATACTTCAGATAGATGTCCGTGTCCTCCCATATGGGCTGGGACAAATCAAACGGTTCCTCTGTCTTTTTATTATACCAGCCATCGTAGGTGACAAACGGCGTACTGATGTAATCCCGAAGCTCTGGCATGACCTCTCCGGGGCAGACATAGTAGCGCAGCCTGACGCCGTCTTCCAGGAAAACGGTAACTTTGCAGTAATGCTCGTTTTTCAGCCACAGACTGTCTAAAAATTCCACACGTTCCGACAGGTAAAGCTTCATCCACTTCGCTTCCAATGCGGCGTCTCCCGTTCCCCAGCGAAGACGGTTCATAGCGGCGGCGGCGGAAATTTCCTCCGTGTACCGGTCGATCTGCTCACCCACTATGTAGTCCAGCAGCGGGCGGAATTCCGTTTCATAAACTGACGTCAGGCGGCTGTAAAATACCTCTTTCAAGTAAAGTTTTGCGTACCACTCGGAGCCCCAGATGCCTTCGATACTGGCAAAGGCCATATTCGCGCTGGGCTTCGGCCACGCATATCTGTTCCCCAGCGCAAGATCGTAGTCCCACACAGGCCCGGCGCAGATCTTTCCGTCCGCACCGTCCCGGAAAAATGCCTGACTGCGCACTCCGGCATCAACGTTCGCAAAAACTTCCTCGATCAGAAATCTTCTGACCCACGAGTCCATGTCAATCAATTCCTGCCAGCTCTTTCCCGTGACCGGGTCAATGCCGTCCTCGGCAAGAATGGCGTTTTCCGCCGACTGCCACGTGCTTTTCAGTTCCTCTGTAGAAATGCCCGAATAAAGAATGCGAAGCGCCGCGTGGGAATCCGTGGTAAAATAGGTTCGCTTCCGGGAAATAAAGCGGGTCTCCCAGTCCTTGGACACCAGAAAGCTGCCGTCTCCCGCAATATCGACCCGCTCGGGATCTACCTCGTTCCGCTCGGTCAGCAGGTACAGCCCCGCGTATTCGCCGTTCAGGTACAGATCCACCCACCGGCATTCCGGCGTGTAGGGCGGCCCCACGGCGGCGGAAGCGTCCAGAACAATTTTGTTGCGCAGGTGACTGGAATCGTAGGCATTCGCCAGCAAGATCCACTTTTTTGCCTTGCCCATGCCCAGAAGGTCAGCCCTGTCGGACAGGGTAACGCTGTAGGGCTTCTTGGCCGCCGCCCATGTGGACTGTCCCCGCCCGCCTATGGATTTGACCCGCCCGGAATAGTCCGGGCTTCCGTCGGCCTTGTAGACCCGGATGCGGCCGGACTCGCTGTGGTCAAGATCTTCATGAATATAGTCCATGCTGCCGGAAGCCACGTCCAGATAGATGGCCGCCACATTCCCCGACCGGACAAAGGTAACGCTTCCCATGCTGTCCCCCGCCCCGTTCGTCAGATTGTAGGGCTCGTCCAGAACCAAACCGCCGCAGGACATGCCGTCGGTCAGCACCGTGCCGTCCAGCGCCAGCGTTCCCTTTCCGCTGACCCGGAATCTGGCCTCGTCCAGCTCCCCGTAGGACGGCAGGAAAAAGTAGCTTTCCCCGGAATCCGACTGCCAGCAGGTGATCTTCTCTTTCGAGCTGCCGGAGGAAATTTCCAGAGAAAGGGTCGTCCCCTGTTTCGGTTCTTCGTGCCACGCAAGCAGGATCAGCCCCGCAAGCAGCAGCGACAGCAATATGATAAATCCTCGCCCAAACCGCATTCTTTTCCTCCGATGAAGCCGGTTTCTCAACCGACAAATACTGCTTTATTTTTCTGGGGTCTATCTGAAAACCGGAAACATGACCAACAGCAAGGGATTTTTCGCCTGATGAAGCCATTTTTTCGCAGGAATACTTTGTGTATTGCAAGGAAAAATGGTGCACAGCAGGCGGAAAAGACCCGCTGTTTGGGCGTGTTGATGGTTTTCAGATAGACCCCAATATACGATAGCATATTTTATCCCCGGTGTCAAACGGGATGCCGCATGGTTTCTACCCGACCCGGTACCAGCGCACTTTCTCCGCCGTGCGCAGAAAGCCCAGCTTTTCATACAGGCGGATGGCTTTTGCATTGGTGGACGCGACTTCCAGTGTCATTCCCGCGCCTTCCACCAGCGACATAAGCGTGTGCATCACCCGTTCCCCCGCCCCGGGTTTCACGGAACACACCGCCAGAAGTTCGGTGTCCTTCATCCAGCCAATACCAAGAAGTTCACCGGCGCTGTGGACAAAATACGCGCCGCCGGATTCCAGAATTTCCTTTTCATCCCCGGCGGTCTGGGTCGCGGCGCAGTCAACGCCGCGCATCCGCTCGTTGCAGAGCTTTCGCCATGTTTCCGCTGTGGCTTCCGTCACCGGAAAAATGTTTTCCAGCAGCTTCGTATCCACCCACGCTTTTCCCCGCATTTCGTAAACGGCGGCGTGCAGCGGATACTGCGACAATTCCTCGTGGCCCTGAGCATATATCTTCTCCGCTCCCGCCATGCGGCAGAAGGAAACGCACTCCTGCAAAAAGGGCGCGAACCGCCCCGGCTGTACGTCCTGAAAGCGGATATAGGCTTCCTGCCGATAGGGAATTTCCTTTAAGATCAGGCTGGCCACGCCGTCGTCTGTGGCAAAACATGGAAAGTCCTTCATTTCTCCGCCTCCCTTTTTTGTCCCATTATACCACCGAAGCAGGCTGTGGGCAAGCGGGAAGCATTTCCAGAATCAGGAAATTCTATTGTGCAATCTGCATATAGAAATACGCTTTCACTGTATTAAAAAACCAGTATACCTTCCAATCTTTTTGCAAAAATTGTAACATATTGGAATAAGCCCTTGATTTCTGGACAAAAAACTGTATAATACCAGTTGTATGGAATTCAACAGTAAAGGAGGTTCGTTCCATGAAGAAGGTCATCTGCAAAAAAACATACGACACTGAGACCGCAACGCTGATCAAGGCTTATTCCTTCAGCCAGCTGGGCGATCCCGCTGGTTACGAGGAAGACCTGTACCAGACGCCCGAGGGCCTGTACTTCCTGCACGTAGGCGGCGGAGAGACTTCCATCTACCCTGCCGAGGATATTGTCCGCATGGCAAAGACCAAGGTAAAAGACTGGATGGAGAAGCATTAATGTGATACATACCGATGGGGAGCCTGTGAAAGCAGGCTCCTTTTTTCTTGACAAAGATGATATTATGGAAGCAGATGAATGCGTTAAAGGATGAACGTTAATGCGAAAAACTTTTTTATTCCCGGCTCTGCTGGCTCTGCTGGTGCTGCTCAGTGGATGCCGGTCTCAGGCACAGCCGGCACAAATTGCCGCTACGACCCTGCCCGTGTATGAATTTACCTCCCGGCTCTGCGAGGGTACGCCCCTCACCGTCACCCGACTGGTGACGGAAAGCGTCTCCTGCCTGCACGACTACTCCCTGAACGTCCGTCAGGTAAAGGCGGCGGAGGCCGTCCAGGTCGTCGTGATCTCCGGCGCGGGGCTGGAGGATTTTCTGGACAGCATTCTGGATGATTCGGATATCATCGATTCTTCCGAGGGTACCGCCCTCCTGCACGCGGAGGAAGGACACGACCACGGTCATGAAGATCACCACCACGAGGACGACCCCCACATCTGGCTTTCCCCGGAAAACGCCAAGGTGATGGCAGGAAACATCTGCGCGGGGCTCTCCCAGAGGTATCCCGAATATGCGGACACATTTTCCGCCAATCTGGACAGCCTGCTGGAAGATTTGGACGCACTGCAAAGCTATGGAGAATCCAGCCTGTCCGGCCTTAAATGTCGGGAACTGGTGACGTTTCATGACGGCTTTTCCTACTTTGCTCAGGCGTTTGATCTGACCATTCTGGAAGCGGTGGAGGAAGAATCCGGCAGTGAAGCCTCCGCTCAGGAGCTGAAACACCTGATCGGCGTTGTCCGTGAAAATGATCTGCCCGCGATTTTTACCGAGCGCAACGGCAGCACCTCCGCCGCCGGGGTCATTTCCCGGGAAACCGGCGTGACTGTTTATTCGCTGGACATGGCCATGGCTGGTGACAGCTACTTTGACGCCATGTACCGCAACATTGACACCATCAAGGAGGCATTGGGATGAATCTATCACATCACGGCGGTTCCTGCGGCCATTCCTGCTGCCTTCGGGTAGAGAATATGTCCGTGAAAATCGGAACCGACTGCATTCTGAAGGACGTGAATCTTCACGTCCACTGCGGCGAAATGGCCGCCATCATCGGCCCCAACGGCGCGGGCAAATCCACCTTCCTGAAAGCCATTCTGGGACAACGGGAGTACGAGGGCGTCATCGCCTTTTCCGAGCCGGGACAGCGAAGCAAAAAGCCCCGCATCGGCTACGTTCCCCAAAGTCCCGCTTTTGACCCCAGCGACCCGGTCAGCGTGTCCGACCTGTTCGCCTGCTGCATGAGCCGCCGCCCCGCTTTTCTCGGCCTCAGCAAGGCCATGAAGGACACGGTGGCAGAGTGCCTTTCCCGGGTACACGGAGAGGAACTGGTCAACAAGCGGGTAGGAACCCTCTCCGGCGGCGAATTGCAGCGGGTGCTGCTGGCGCTGGCGCTGGAACCCATTCCCAACATTCTCATTCTGGACGAGCCGCTTTCCGGCGTGGACGTGGAGGGCATGGAGACGTTGATGGACATGCTGGACGAGATCCGCAAAAACTACGACCTGTCCATCCTGATGACCACCCACGATTTTTCCCTGCTGCCCCGGTACGCCGATCAGGTGGTGCTCATCGACCACGGCGTTCTGATTCAGGGCGACCCGCAAACCGTGCTGGATTCCGAGGAATTCCACCGCACCTTCCACATGAGAGGAGGCCGCGCATGAGTATCTGGTACGCAATCTGGGACGCACTTCCCTTTGAAATGCTCCACTGGGACTTTATGAAAAACGCCCTGCTGGCGCTGCTGCTCATGGCGCCGCTGTTCGGCATTCTCTCCACCATGATCGTCACCGGGCGCATGAGCTTTTTCTCCGACGCTCTGGGACACTCCGCCTTTACGGGCATCGCCATCGGCATTATCTGCGGCGTGGCCGCCCCCATCTGGGCGGCGGTTGGCTTCAGCGTGGTGTTTGCCCTGCTGTTTTCCTTTGTCAGAAGCCGCTCCAATCAGGCGGCGGATACCCTGATTGGCGTGTTTTCCAGCTCCGCTGTTGCGCTGGGCATTTTCGTTGCCACCGTGGGCGGCGGCAGCTTCACCCGGTACAATAAATATCTCATCGGCGACATTCTCTCCGTCACGCCGGGGGAGATCGGAATGCTGGCGCTGGTGCTGCTGGCCGTGATCGTTTTCTGGATTTTCTACAGCAACCGTCTGACCCTCACCGCCATTCACCCCCAGCTGGCGTCTTCCCGGGGCATTCCCGTGGGACTTTCTCAGACGCTGTTCACCGCTGCCATCGCCGTTGTGGTGACGCTGTCCATTTCCAGCGTTGGTCTGCTGATTCTCAATTCCCTGCTGGTGCTGCCCGGCGCTTCCGCGCGGAACGTCGCCCGGAATCTGAAACAGTACCACGGTTTTTCCGTGCTGTTCGCGTTTTTTGCCGGGGTCGTCGGGCTGACGGTTTCCTACTATTCCGGCTGCTCCGCGGGCGCGGCCATCAGTCTGGGGCTTGCCGCAATTTTCGCGGTCACCTTCTGTTTAAGAAAGGTCAGAGCGTAATGGATACGGTCAATATTCAGGTCATTGCCCGGATGCACAGCGACTTTGCCACCAAATTCGGCATCCCCCGGCAGAGCGGGCTGGTGGAAGCCCTCCGCTCCACCATCGTCTTCGAGCCGGAATTCCGCAATTCCGACGCTCTGCGGGGCATTGAGGACTTTTCCCATCTGTGGATCATCTGGCAGTTTTCCGAGGCTGTCCGGCAGGGTTGGTTTCCCACTGTGCGCCCGCCCCGGCTGGGCGGAAACACCCGGATGGGCGTCTTCGCCACTCGTTCCCCTTTCCGCCCCAACAATCTGGGGTTGTCCAGCGTCCGTCTTCTGGGCGTGGAGCAGACTCGGGAATTCGGCACGGTTCTGCATGTGGGCGGTGCGGATTTGATGGACGGCACCCCGATTTTCGACATCAAGCCCTACATTCCCTACGGCGACTGCCACCCGGACGCCACCGGCGGCTTCACGGATACCGCCGAGGCTTTCCTGCTGAACGTCAGCTTCCCGCCCGCGCTTCTGTCCCTGCTTCCGGAGGACAAGCGGGACGCCGCCATCGGCGTTCTGTCCCACGACCCCCGGCCATCCTACCAGCGAAGCCCGGAGCGCGTCTACGGACTGTCTTTCGCCGGGTACGATATCCGCTTCACCGTGGAGGAAAATATCCTGACCGTGAGGGAAGTCCTGAAAAAATAACAGCATCCCGGCACTTTGAATGTGCCGGGATGTTTTCTGTTAAATATGCCTGTTATATATGGTTTTGGACATTATAAAAGATAATTTTGCAATATAGCAATCGAGAAGAACACTTTACTTATCTTCTAGATTATCTATGTGATCTCAAATGATCAATAATGGTATGAACCAGCTGAATGTCCTCATCTGACAAGCCTTCTACACTAACGCTTGCCGTTGCCTCTACTCCAAGCAGAAAATCGGTAGAAATATGGAATAGCGATGCAAGTTCTACAACATACTGCGTCGAGGGTACAGAAATCCCCATCTCCCATGCATTTACACATGATCTTGTTACTCCCAGTATTTTGGCCAGTTCTGTCTGCGTCCATGCTTTTTCTTCACGCAGTTCTTTTATTCTCTCAGCAATCATTTAAACCACTCCTCAAATAATTATATGTGGTCAAAATGATTTTTCATTATCATATTGATATTTTAGATTGACATTTTGAAATTGTATGTTAAAATAATTCGCGTAAGGCAGCAAATGACTCGTTCAAATCATGTAAGGTGTTTCGTAGTGTATACTACTCAAACATAATATTACAAGGAAGGAGAAAATGTTATGCGTACAATGTCCGAAATCGAAGCCAGAAATACAACTGCCGGTTACAATGTCAAATGTCTGCATTGCGGAAAAGAGCGTCGGGGAACCAGCGCCATTGGCGTAACGTATTTCTATTTCGCGCACAAGCACTACGGCTGGGGTACTGTCGTATTTTTTGGCCGGAATGGTGACAAGTGGTATGGTGTCTAAACGATATTTTAAAGCTATGCCATAGGTTGCCGAGTGGGGCAGTCTTTTAAGGCTGCCCCACATTTACTATGTATAACGTAAAGGAGAAAAAATGGGCCATCCAGTGTATAAAATTCAGCACGACGAACGTGATTGTGGGCCTACATGTCTCTACATGGTTTCCGCGTACTACGGGTTGAAAAGGCCGCTTTCCTTTTATCGGAAATTGACAAAAATGGATAAAAATGGTTCCAATATTTACGGCTTGGTTGATGCTGGGTCAAAGATAGGCTTCGAAACTGTACCCCTTGTGTCAGACTTAAATGATCTGCTCACTGAATTACAGAGCGGGAAATTGACGTTCCCGTTCATTGCTCATGTCTCTGTAGGATCAAGGCTTCCCCACTATGTTGTAATTTATTCATATCACAATGGCCATTTCTTAATAGGAGACCCATCTCATGGTCGGGTTGTTTGTTCCACAGAACAGTTTTCTTCGATTTGGACAGGATGTGTTGTCTCTTTCAGACCAACTGAGTCCTTTCAGCGTGGCAATTTTATGCCTAATGCACTGCTGAGTTTTTTCTCTCTGCTAAAAGTGCAGCGAAAAAAGCTCATTGGTATATTTTTCCTTTCAATTATCGTGTCCTGTATTGGAATCGTCGGGTCTCTTGTATTTGAGCTTGTTATTGATAATGTTGTCAGTACAAGCTCAGACGTAACAGAGCAAAATGATTCCTGTTCTGATGTCCATACAGACGCCCACAGTGATGATACAAGTCTGGCATTCTCACCACACCAAGAGGGCTTCTCTGGCATTTTATCAGTTCACCCATTGCAAACAATTTTCGTGTCCCTTATTTTTCTTTACCTTGTTATGGGCATAATTCATTTTCTTCGCGGAATTTTGCTCTCAAAAGTATCAAAATCAGTTGATATAGAAATTATAGAAAGCTATTATAGCCATATAATGGATGCGACTGTCGATTCTGTGTCCTCACGCAGAACCGGTGAGTACCTTTCCAGACTATCTGACGCATCACTCATCCGGCAAGCAATTTCGACCGCTACTATAACATTCATGCTGGATACACTTATGGTACTGGGTTGCGGGTTGATTCTGTTCAATATAAGTAAAGAGATGTTTCTCGTATCTCTTATTGTGATTATTCTATACGCCCTCATCTTCTGCGCATACTGCTCCCCTCTAGAGCGGAATAATCGTCATTTAATGGAGTCAAATGCTATTTTCCAGTCCTATGTCAAAGAAAGCATTGATGGAATCGAGACAATAAAGGCTCTCAATATTTCAGAGCATTCCAAAAAAACTGCATCCGAGAAATTCTCGCAATTTGTTGATTCAGCAATGCGTTATAATGTTCTCTCATTTTCTTTAGATGCATTATCCGGTGCTGTAGAAGCAATCGGAATTGCTGTAATTCTATGGATTGGTTTTTACTCTGTAAGAGCTAACATTATTACAATCGGCAAACTAATCACATTTTATTCTCTCCTTTCCAGTTTTATTGAACCAATAAAGAATATAATCAACCTACAGCCGACAATCCAAGCTGCGGTAATTGCCGCAGAAAGAATAAATGATATATTGGATTTGGACATTGAAGACTCAGCATCTTCGTCCACGACCACTCTGAAAGCAATCGACCTCTTAGAAGTCAAAAATGTTTCTTTTCGTTATGGGAATGGTCTGCTTATTCTAGAAAATGTTGCATTGTCCATTAAAAAGGGTGAAAAAATCGCTATAGTTGGACAAAGTGGCTGTGGAAAGTCAACTCTTGCCAAGTTGTTCCTCCGATTCTATCTTCCGGAATCCGGGCACATCCAAATAAATGGAACAAACATTGATTGTTTTGATTTATCCTCCTTGCGAAATTCCATTGCCTATATATCGCAAAACCCATTCTTTTTTGCAGATACAATACGTAACAACTTGACAAATGGGAACGAGGAAATTAGCGACGAGCAAATCGAAGCAGTATGTAAAATGTGTTTAGCGAACCAGTTTATTGAGACACTACCACTTGGTTACGATACAGTCTTAAGTGAAAACGGTGAGAACCTCTCAAATGGTCAACGGCAAAAAATCGCTTTGGCACGCGCGCTTCTCGCAAATCCACAAATACTCATTTTAGACGAGGCAACTTGTAACCTTGATTCCGTTTCCGAGAAAAAGATCAACGAAATGTTGTCGTATAACTTTTCCAATATGTCGTGTATTTTTATTACGCATCGTCTTTCAACACTTGAGGGTTGTTCCAATATTTACGTAATGGAATCCGGAAAAATCATCGGAAGCGGCACGCATTCTGAGCTTATGCATTCACAGGATCAATATAGAGAACTGTGGAATCAACAATGATTCATCCTTCACGGGCGTCACCTCACTTTTTTTGACCGGTCATACCCATAATACGGCGAATTTTTCAAAAACGCTTTTTTACGCGGGAATGAAAAACGCTGTCATCTTACTTCGGATGACAGCGCCTCTTCTTACAGAATCGTATACAGCCAGTAAATAAACCCATACACCACGCTTGCGGCCAGGCCGTACACGATCACCGGCCCCGCGATGGTGAACATTTTTGCGCCCACGCCCAGAACGAAGCCTTCGGTCTTGAACTCCACGGCCGGGGCGGCGATGGCGTTGGCAAATCCCGTGATTGGCACCAGCGTACCGGCTCCCGCATGCTTGGCGATGTCGTCGTACACGCTCAGACCCGTCAGCAGCGCGGACAGCGCCACCAGCGTCATGGATGCGGCCGTTCCGGCATCCTGTTTTTCCAGTCCCCAGGCGCCGTAGCAGTTCGTGAATATCTGCCCGACCACACAGATCAGCCCGCCAATCCAGAAAGCGTTCAGACAGTCGCGCCACATGGGCGATTTGGGCGCCATCCGCGCCACCAGAGCGCCGTATTGTTTTTCCGTCATGTTGAATCCCTCCGGAGGTAGCTTTCCCCGGAGAATACAATCAATTCATCATTTCCGCTTCATGCAGGTGCTTTGCCAGCCTGCAGGTGACCTCGGCGCAGCGGTGGGCGGCGATTTTTTCAAATGTGGGATAGTCCATTTCCGCGCTGTCGTCCGCTTTGTCGGAGATGGCGCGGAGGATGACGAAGGGAACGCTGTTGCGGTAGGCCGTCTGGGCAATGGCCGCGCCCTCCATTTCCGTACACAGTCCCCGGGGGGTTGCGACGATTTTTTCCTTCACCGCCGGGTCGGCCACGAACTGGTCGCCGCTGGCGACTCTGCCCACCCGGGTGTGACCCGGATTCACCGCCTCCGCCGCCGCGAATGCGCAGCCAAGCAGCGTGTCGTCGGCAGGAAACGCGATGACATCCATCCCCGGAACCTTACCGAAGGGATAGCCGAAATGGGTACAGTCAAAGTCGTGATACACGGCGTCCCGGCTCACCACCAGATCGCCGATATCCAGCTCCGCGCAAAGAGACCCCGCAATACCGGTGTTCACCAGATGGGTCACGCCAAAGCAGTCACACATGATCTGCACGCACAGCGCCGCGTTGACTTTGCCCACGCCGCATTGCACCAGTACCACGGGAAGCCCCATCAGCACGCCCTCGTGGAAGGTACTGCCCGCTTTCTTTGTGGAGGCCACCTGCTCCATTTCGGAAAGCAGTGTTTCAACCTCCACATCCATCGCGCCAATAATTCCTAATTTCGTCATTGTTTTCTCCTTATTCCGGGTAAACCAGCCGGTTGTCGTCAATGTTCTCCAGCAGCGCGGCGTATTTTCTGCCCCAATAATTTGCCATGGACAGGTTCATATCCAGATAGTTGCCGCAATCCTTCGGGCTTGCCCCCGGCACCTCTCCCCGGTAGTCCCGGATGAAGCGGAAGCAGTCCAGCACCAGCGGAACAACGTCTTTGGACGTATAGTCCCCGGTCAGCAGGAGGTAAAAACCCGTCCGGCAGCCCATTGGGCCGAAGTAAAGCACCTTGTCTTTCCATGCTGGCTCGTTTCTCAGGTAGGTTGCCGCAAGATGCTCGATGGTATGCACCTCGGCGGTGTTCATCACCGGCTCGTCGTTGGGCTTCGTCAGGCGCAGGTCGAAGGTCGTCACCGTCTCCGCCCCCACCTTATCCTTCCGGGAGACGTACAGCCCCGGCTGCAATTTGATGTGGTCAATGGTAAAGCTGGTTATTTTTTCCATGTCATTCCCTCCGTTTTCTACGGAAAAGGATACCACATTCCAGCCGTTATTGCAAGCAAAACCGCCCGCAACCAGTGGTTGAGTCCATTTCAACCGCCGGTTGGGAAAAAAATCTTTCCATATTAACGAACATTTTATAGCTTTTTCGCCCCGGTTATGGCATGATATAGGCAGTTGCAACGACGGATACCCTTCCGGCAAGGCAAAACGCCCTGCCATGTACTTCATTTAAGGAAAAGGAGATCAATAGAATATGGAAGAAACATTGGGAAAGCGGATCGTCTTCCACCGCAAGCGTCTGGGACTGACTCAGGACGCCCTTGCGGAGCTGATGGGCGTCACCGCGCAGGCCGTGAGCAAATGGGAGAATGACCAGTCCTGCCCGGACATCGGCGCACTGCCGAAGCTGGCGGAGATCTTCGGCATCTCCACTGACGAGCTGCTGGGGGTCGAACGGAAAGAGGTTCACCCCGCCGAGATCGTCCCGGCGGACGTGGAAGAAAACGGCGTACATAGCCATCCGGAAATGACATGGGAGCTGTCCATGGACGACGGAAAGAAAGGCGGCATCGGCCTTGCCATCTGGATTTTACTGGTGGGCGGCATCATGCTGACATCCTATCTTCTGAACTTCCACGCGAAGCTCTGGGACGTAGTCTGGCCGTCGGCGCTTCTGGTGTTCGGCATTTTCGGGCTGTTTCCCCGATTTTCCTTCTTCCGGCTGGGCTGCTCCCTGTTCGGACTGTATTTTCTGATGAGCAATCTGAACTTTGCCCCCTTCCGACTGGGGCGGGGGTTTCTTCTGCCGGTTCTTCTGCTGCTGTTCGGCGGCAGTCTGCTGGTGGACACTCTTCGCAAGTCGAAAAACGGCACGCACAACAGCGGCTGCTTTTCCTTCCACCCCACCAGAAACGGCGGCCGCAAAAAAGAGCACTGCACCTGCACCGGCAATTTCTTTGACTGCGACACAGCCTTCGGCGAGAACCACTACACCATCCTCCTGCCCACGCTGGGCGGCGGCAGTGCGGACGTGAGCTTCGGCAGTTTGTCCGTTGATCTTCAGAAATGTGAGCATCTCGGCGAAAACTGCACCGTCGATCTGAACTGCGCTTTCGGTGAGCTGGTGCTGATCGTCCCCGGCCTCTTCCGGGTGGAGCCGACCAAGAGCGCCGCGTTTGCAAGCGTATCGGTTTCCGGCGCGCCGGATGACGATGCGGCAGAGGTCATCCACGTCAACTGCGATGCCAGCTTCGGCGAAATTTCCATCCGCTACGTATAATTTTATCGATTTTTCCATGCGCGGACTTTCCCCGAAACTATGGGAAGTCCGCGCGTTTGCTTTATCGCTCGGAACCCCGCGGTTTCGACCTGTTTCTCTTTTTTTACCTTTTCTTCCGATTTCCCTTGCTTTTTTTCTTTGTCGATGGTAGAATACTATTGACTATACCATAAAGGCAGGGATGAACTATGGCTAAGGACGATTTCGACATGGATTTCCATTTCGATGATGACGACTTCGACCCCAAGGCATTTTTGGACGGCGAAGACGGCGCAGATATAGATCTTTCCGAGTTTGACGACGTGCCTTCCGGCGGTGACAAGCTGGATGAAACCGTCGCCGACGGATACGACGACGAGCTGGATCTCAGCGGTCTGGGTCTGGACGATGATTCCGATGAGACCGTTGACGAGCTTGATCTGGACGATATTCTGTCCCCCAAGGCCGTTCGCCGCAATTCTCAGGAGCATGACGATTTCGGCACCAACAAGCAGGAGGACGACTCGGACTTTGATGGGACGGAATTTCTGGACGACGAGGACGATCAGACGCAGGCCGCACCGGAGGATGATTCCGACTTCCAGTCCGCGCCCGAGGATGACACCGATTTTCATGACGAGCCGGAGGATGAAGACGACTACCCGGATGAGGAAGTCGAGGACAAGCCTGCCCGCCGCCGGAAGGAAAAGCCTGAAAAGGCCTCCAAACCGCCCCGTGAGCGCAAGCCAAAGGAGCCGAAGGAAGCGAAGCCCAACGTCTTCACCAAGCTGTATGACCTTTACTTTGCTCCCCTGACGAATAAGGAAGCGCTGGAAGCACCTGTTGACCCCGCCAATCCCCGGCGTCGGCGCAGGAAAACCAAGGCACAGATCTTCAAGGAGGTCTACCTGCCCCCGCTGATCGCCTGCGTGTGTCTGATCCTGATCCTCTCCTTCGTCATCGGCGCGATCTCCAACGCCATCGAGCAGAAGCGGGTCAACGACGCCATCAAAAAGAACGAGATCGAAGCCTCCATCAGCAGCGCCAAGGCGGCGGAGGAGGAATATCAGCGGATTATGGACGAGGCCGCCGAGCTGGCCGCCAACTATGATTATGAGGGTGCCATTGAGAAGCTGGATTCCTTCCCGGATATTGCAAACTACCCCGATATGAGCACAAAGCGCGCGGAGTACGTCAACGCAATGAATTCTCTGGTTGAGTACAAGGATTATTCCCAGATTCCCAACCTCAGCTTCCACGTGCTGATTGCTGACCCCGCCCGCGCCTTCAACGACAAGGAGCTTGGCGGAAAGTACAATCAGAACTTTGTCACCATCGACGAGTTCTCCAAGATTCTGGAGCAGCTCTACGCCAACAACTACGTACTGGTGGACTTTGATGACTTCGTCAGCGTCGGACAGACCGTTTCCGGAACCGATCAGTTCGAGGCCAAGTCCATTTTCCTCCCTCAGGGGAAGAAGCCTCTTATGCTCACCGAGACCATGGTCAACTACTTCGAGTACATGGTTGACAGCAACAACGACGGCGTGGCCGACGCCGGCGGCGCGGGCTTTGCCAACAAGCTGGTTCTGGATGAAAACGGCGATATCAAGGCTCAGTATATCGACAGCTCCAATAACACCCTGACCGGCAATTACGATTTTGTCCCCATTCTGGAGGACTTCATCAAAGCCCATCCTGACTTCTCCTATCGCGGTGCCCGCGCCATTCTGGCCGTGACCGGCAGTCAGGGCATCTTCGGCTACCGCTGCAACACTTCCTACGTCAGCACCAAGGGCAACGACTTCTATGAGCAGGAAAAGGCCGGCGCTATTGCCATCGTGGAAGCGCTGAAGGCCAAGGGCTACCGTCTGGCATGCTACACCTACGAAAACGGCAAGTACCGGGATATGAACTCCGCAGGCATTACCGCCGACCTGCAGAGCTGGACGCAGCAGATCAAGCCCATTATCGGCGATCTGGACACCTTCGTCTTCGCCCAGGCCAGTGACCTTTCCGACTACACCGGCACATCCTTCAACGTCATGTATCAGACCGGTTTCCGCTACTTCATTTCCAACAGTAAAGATCCCAGCACCGAGGTGAACAACACCTACGTCCGTCAGAAGCGTCTGATGGTCACCGGCGAGACTATGGTCTGGTATAAAGAGCGGTTTACCGACAGGGGCCTGTTCGATCCCAACATGGTCGTGGACATGACCGCAAGAGGCAACAACGTTCCCAAGGCAGGCTGATAACACAATATTGCGCGCCGGAGTTTCCTCCGGCGCGCTTCTTTAGAAGGGATTATTATGGATATCAAAATTGGCCTTTACCGGCATTTCAAGGGCAAACTCTATGAGGTCATCGGAACCGCGACCCATTCGGAAACCCGGGAGCCGATGGTGGTCTACCGCGCACTGTACGGCGAGTATGGCCTTTGGGTACGTCCCGCCGCCATGTGGAACGAGACCATAGACCGGGACGGCTATCATGGGCCAAGGTTTCAGTATATCGGGGACAAGCTTCCGGAAAACGGGTGACGCGCTCCCCTTCTAGACGCGCTGACTCCGGTAGTCTCTGGGCGTGCATTGGTAAAAGCGGCGGAACTGTTTGGTGTAATAGCTGGGGTGGTCGAAGCCGCATTTTGCCGAAATTTCCGCAATGCTTGCCGATGGCATGGAATGCAGCATTGCGGCGCTGCGCAGCAGCCGGTGCTTCAATAGATACTGCACCGGCGTATCGCCGATGGTACGGTTGAAGCACCGCAGGCACTCCCGTTCGCTTAAGTCGGCCGCCTGCGCAATGTCGCTGAGCTGGAGGGGCTCAAAATAGTGGGTATGGATATGTTCCAACATTTTTTCAATGCGGACGGTGTCCGTATTTTTTTCTGACCTTTGTGTGGGAAGCTGGGGCGCGAACGCCTGAAAGCAGCTCAGCAAAATTCTGGAAAGCCGCTCCCTGACCGTAAACTCGCAGGCGAAGGCATCCGTTTCCAGCGCGGAAAAAGCAGCCTGAAAGTCTTCGGCCAAATTCTGTCTCCCCGTGCGCCAGACCGTGAAGCCGGGAAACGCCAACAGCGGGTAGACATATTTTTTGTAAAAGGCGGTCGTGTTTCCGCCGGAAACCAGAACATGGGAAAACACGGCGGAGTGCAGCTCGCAGAATGGATCGCCGATGGCGTAATGGAGGATGTCGCTGTTGATGAGGGCAATCTCCCCTTTCACCAGATGGTATTCCTCGCCGGGAACCAGCAGCTTCATTGTGCCTTCCTGAATGTAAATGATCTCCAGCTCCTCGTGCCGGTGCCAGATGATAGCGTCCGTGGGAAGGTCGCTGAGACGGCACAAATACCCGGCGCAGGGAAATTCCGACGTCCCATGAGGATTCAGTTCCCGTCTGGCCGCGTCAATGTTCAGTCCGCAATTTTGAAGTCCCATAAAAGCGCTCCTTGTCTGTTTTGTTATATTATACGGCGGTATAGCGATTGCGTCAAGCGCGTTTCGGCTGTATTATACAAGAGCAACACCGCACAATTGCGTCTGCGAGTCTCAGCCGTCTTTTTGCTCCACTTCCGCAGTTCCGAAAATGGGAAATACATACAGTATTCCTCCATTTTCGGAACTTTGAATTGGAACAAAAATCCTGCCTGAGACTTCTTGCCGAATTGTGCGGTGCTGCCCAAGATATAAGAGAAGCCCGGAGGTTTTTACCATGTTTCAACTTCTGCTCATCATCATTTATCTGTCCTTCATCAGTCTGGGACTGCCGGATTCCCTGCTCGGTTCCGCGTGGCCGACCATATATCCCCAGCTTGATGTGCCGGTTTCCTATGCCGGTATCATTTCCATGATTGTTGCGCTGGGAACCATCGTTTCCAGCCTGCAAAGCGACCGGCTGACCCGGCGGCTGGGTACGGGGAAGGTCACGGCCGTCAGCGTGGCCATGAACGCCGTGGCGCTGTGGGGATTTTCCGTCAGCAATGCCTTCTGGCAACTCTGCCTGTGGGCGGTTCCCTACGGGCTGGGCGCGGGAAGCGTGGACGCTTCCCTGAATAACTACGTGGCGCTGCACTACAAGAGCAAGCACATGAGCTGGCTGCACTGCATGTGGGGCGTGGGCGCCGCCTCCGGCCCATACATCATGGGCTATGTCATGACCAGCGGCGGCACATGGAACGCAGGCTACCGCACCATCTCCGTGATTCAGCTGGTGCTGACCGTGGTGCTCATTTTCAGCCTGCCACTCTGGAAGAAGCGCCCCAAGGTCGTGGATACCTTGGGAAACGAGACGGAAGCGAAGCCCCTTTCCCTGAAAGAAATTCTGCGGATTCCCGGCGTGAAAGAGGTTCTGGCCTGCTTCTTCTGCTACTGCGCCGTGGAGCAGACCGCCGGACTGTGGGCAAGCAGCTACCTGACGCTCCACAAGGGCGTCCTCCCGGAGACTGCCGCCTCCTTCGCCAGTATGTTTTTCATCGGCATTACCGCTGGTCGTGCCATCAGCGGCTTTGTCACCATGAAGCTGAACGATACCCAGATGGTTCGTCTCGGGCAGGGGCTGATCGGGTGCGGCGTGATTATTCTGTTTCTGCCCCTCGGGGCGACCGCTTCTCTGGTGGGTTTTGTTGTCATCGGCCTTGGCTGCGCGCCGATCTACCCCTGCATCATCCACTCAACCCCGGCGCATTTCGGTGCGGACAGGTCTCAGGCAATCATCGGCGTTCAGATGGCCTGCGCCTATGTGGGCACATGCCTGATGCCGCCGCTGTTCGGCCTGCTCGCCCAGCATATTTCCGTTTCGCTGCTGCCTGCGTATCTGCTGGTGATTCTGGTGCTCATGGCCGTCATGCACGAAAGTCTGATCCGCAAAATTGCTAAAACAAAGCAGGCCGCATAGAAAACCCGCCGCAATATTTGTAGAAATTGCCAATTGACCGATTGTTACTATCGGATGATATACTTGTAGTATATGAAAAATACCGGGAAATCAAGGAGGAATCCCAATATGCAATCCTGTTTTGACGAAGTGAAGAAAAATTTTGGTTTCGGCTGTATGCGACTTCCCATGAAGGGCAAGGAAGTGGATTTTGAAGAAACCAGCAAAATGGTGGACATGTTTCTCGCGAACGGCTTCAACTATTTTGACACCGCCCACGGCTATCTTGACGGTCAGAGCGAGATCGCGCTGAAAAAATGCCTGACCTCCCGCTATCCCCGGGAAGCATACATCCTTACCAACAAGCTGTCCGGCCACTACATTGAGAAAAACGAGGACATCTGTCCCTTCTTCCAGAAGCAGCTGGAAGCCTGCGGCGTAGATTATTTCGATTTTTACCTGATGCACGCCCAGAATAAGGATTTATTTGCCAAGTACAAGCAGATGCACGCCTATGAAACGGTCATGGAACTGCGGGACGAGGGAAAAATTCGCCATTTCGGCATTTCCTTCCACGATAAAGCCGAGGTTCTTGATCAAATCCTCACCGAATATCCCCAAATTGAAGTCGTCCAGATTCAGTTTAACTACGTCGATTATGAGGACACCTCCGTAGAATCCCGGAAGTGCTACGAGGTCTGCTGCAAGCACGGCAAGCCCGTCATCGTCATGGAGCCGGTAAAGGGCGGCTCTCTGGTGAATCTGCCGGAGGACGCACAGAAGGTGCTGGATGGGCTTCACGGTGGCTCCAACGCCAGCTATGCCATTCGCTTCGCGGCCAGCTTCCCCCTAAGGGGGGGAGCCTTTCCTTTTTCCTGCCGAACCGACGAAAAAAACATTGACAAATGCGCAGTTTCCCGCTATTATTAAATTGTTCGCATCTTCCCGGAGGAATACCATGCCCTTGCCAAAGTCTATGATCGAGGCGGAGCTGCCCGCCCGCCGCGAGGAGGTAGAGCACGCCCGTGAGGAGGGGGTGGAATTCCGCTTCCTCTGCAACCCCACCGAGGTGCTGGGCTTTGAAAACCCGGACGACAAGCGCGACCCGAAGAACGGCTTTGTGCGCGCCGTGCGGTGCATCCGCATGGAGCTTGGCGAGCCTGACGAGCGCGGCAGACGCCGCCCGATACCGGTCGAGGGAAGCGAATTTGACATTCCCGCCGATACCGTGATAATGGCACTCGGCACTACCCCCAACCCGCTGATAAAATCCACCACCGAGGGACTTGACGTAAACCAGCGCGGCGGAATTATCGTTGAGGAGCATACCGGAAGGACCTCACGCGAGGGCGTTTACGCCGGAGGCGACGCCGTTACCGGAGCCGCGACGGTCATATCTGCAATGGGCGCGGGCAAAGCCGCCGCAAAAGCCATTGCCGCGGCTCTTACCGGGAACTGAAAGCACCAAAGAACTGCCGCTTTAGCGGCAATCGGGGCTGTTTGCGCTCAGCGCGGCAGCCCCGTATAGTCGCTCTGCCTGCAAAGCATGAGCTTTTATGCGGTTTTTTGCTGTATTTTGCCGAAAATAATATTGGCTCTTGACAAGTCAGAATAATAGGCTTATAATATAACACATCAAACACATAGGTTTTATTGTAATACCTATCGGGAAACGCGATAAAATATCCGCACCGGCACAGCGCCCCGACTGAAATACTACCGGAATATCACTATGATGCTCTACGCGGCATAAGGAGAAAATATCATGAAAAACAACAGATTTGAACTCAACAAAAACTTGGCTCAGATGCTCAAGGGCGGCGTTATCATGGACGTCACCACTCCCGAGCAGGCAAAGATCGCTGAAACGGCAGGAGCCTGCGCAGTAATGGCACTGGAACGCATCCCCGCTGATATCCGCGCGGCGGGTGGCGTATCCCGTATGAGCGACCCCAAGATGATAAAGGGCATACAGAACGCCGTCTCCATTCCCGTAATGGCAAAATGCCGTATCGGTCACTTTGTTGAGGCGCAGATACTTCAGGCAATTGAGATCGACTATATAGATGAAAGCGAAGTGCTCTCCCCGGCTGACGACAAATACCACATTGACAAGACCAGATTCGACGTTCCCTTTGTCTGCGGAGCAAAGGATCTGGGCGAGGCACTGCGCCGCATAAACGAAGGCGCTGCAATGATACGCACCAAGGGCGAGCCGGGCACGGGAGACGTCGTGCAGGCTGTGCGTCACATGAGAATGATGCAGGCGGAGATCCGCAGACTCGTCTCCATGTCCGAGGATGAGCTGTTTGACGCGGCAAAACAGCTTCAGGTCCCCTATGACCTTGTGCTTTACGTACACGAAAACGGCAAGCTGCCGGTCGTGAACTTTGCGGCGGGCGGAGTTGCCACCCCTGCCGACGCGGCGCTTATGATGCAGCTCGGCGCGGAGGGCGTGTTTGTCGGCTCAGGCATCTTCAAATCCGGCAATCCCGCAAAGCGCGCGGCTGCCATCGTCAAGGCGGTCACCAACTTTACCGACGCAAAGATGATAGCCGAGCTTTCCGAAGACCTTGGCGAGGCAATGGTCGGTATCAACGAGCAGGAGATCGAGCTTCTGATGGCGGAAAGAGGAAAATAAGCTATGAACATCGCCGTACTGGCTCTGCAGGGAGCGTTCATCGAGCATGAGCAGATGCTTTCCCGGCTGGGCGTTTCCTCCTTTGAGATCCGGCAGAAAAAGGACCTTGAGACACCCTTCGACGGACTTATCATCCCCGGCGGAGAAAGCACCGTGCAGGGCAAGCTGATGCGCGAGCTGGGGCTGTTCGAGCCGCTGAGGGAACGAATTGAGGCGGGATTGCCCGTATTCGGCACCTGTGCGGGACTTTTGCTGCTTGCCAAAAAAATCGAAAACGACGAGCGGCTGCATTTTGCCACAATGGATATCTGTGCTGTGCGCAACGCCTACGGCAGACAGCTTGGCAGCTTTTACACCGAATCGGAATTCAGCGGCATCGGAAAGATCCCCATGACCTTTATACGCGCGCCGTATATATCCGAGGTGTCGGGCGACACGCAGATACTGGCTTCCGTTGACGGCAAGATCGTCGCCGCAAGGCAAAAAGATCAGCTCGTGACGGCTTTCCACCCCGAGCTGAACGATGACACCTCAGTCCACCGCTATTTTCTTGACATGATAAAGCAATAAAAATCACGTGGCGCCGCGTTTTTTCGCGGCGCCACGTAGCTTTTACAGTTTAAGCAGCAATTTCACGATAAAGCACTGCGCTCTTTTCGGCAGCAGGCTCATCAGTATCAGCAGGATATTGAGGTGCTTGCTGTAAATTATGCGCGGGTGCTTTTTTGTTACCGCCTTGTAGTATGTCGGTGCTATCCTTTCGGGGTCGCGCGGCTTGCCCATGAACATTTTCACAAGCTGATAGAAATTTGCGGACTGCTTCTTGTAAAGCACGGTCTTTTCGGTCAGCTCCTTGGTCTTGACAAGCGACCCCTGCGCAAGGGAGGTATTGAACGCCCCGGGGCGCACCGTTATCACCTTTTGCCCAAGCAGATTAAGCTCCTGACGCAGGCTTTGCGAATAGCTGTCGAGCGCTGTTTTGCTTACGTTGTAAATGCCGTTGTACGGCATGGGGTCGAGCGGCGCGACCTCGCTTGTGGTGATCACGATCCTGCCGTCCTTTTTCAGCAGCGGGTACATGATCTTGTTTACGTACATAGTACCCAGCGTATTAACATCGAATATCCGGCGTAACAGATCATTCTCCACCTCAATGAAGGAGTCTATTGCAAATATCCCGGCAATATTCACTATCGCGTCGAGGGTCACTTCTTTTTCTGACAAAAGTCGGAACACCTTTTCTATATCCTTTTCGTCGGACACGTCCATCCGGATAAAGGTGATATTGTCATCGCCGAAGTCCCGCCCGGCAATGTCGCACGCATAGACGTGTATCCCCTTTCCCGCCAGATGCTTTGCCACGGCAAAGCCTATGCCGCCCGACGCACCCGTTATAAGTACATTCATATTGTCACCTCATGATCTTTCGGCGTCAATGTCATCGAGCGCATTTTCGCCGAAATAAAGCTTTGTCGAATCTGGATATGTAAGCTCCCCCACATTTTGATTTACTCCTTGACTGCCTGTTTTTTTCTGCTATAATATTATATAAGCTAAATTATACTATAAGTCAATACCTTTTTTAAAATTTCCGGAGAAATATTGTTTATAAATCGCTAAAACGGCATAGCACCGGTTATGCAGCACTCTGGCGGCGGTGCGGGTGTTTACCGACAAGGACTTTGAAATACTCAAGCCCATCCACTGCCTCAAAGCAAGCGGAATGCAGATAAGGGATATAAGGGAATTTATCCGTCTTGTTTCGCTGGGCGACGAAAGCATTGACGCACTCCTTCGGATTCCACGCAAACGGCGGCTTGAGGTGGAAAAGCAAATGGCGGAGCTTCGGAAGACACTGGACGTCGTAAATTTCAAATGCTGGTACTGCGAGATCGCGCAATGCCGAGAAACAGATAAAAGCCTACAGGATCTCAGAAAAAAACAAAAGGTGACGGTATGAACCCGGACAAAAGCGAAATGCTACTGCGAAAAGCGACGGCAGGCGAAAAAGACGCGATCGCCGCAATATACAGCTCGGTCATAGGGCAGGAGGGCTGTACCTGGAATGAATATTACCCCGGTGAGACCGAGCTGCGCGAGGGTCTTGAGACCGGAAATCTGTATGTACTCGCCTGCGGCAGTGAGATAGTGGGCACGGTTTCGGTGGTGCATATAAACGAGCTTGACGGGCTTGGCTGTTGGCAGGTATCGGGCGACGCGGCGTGCGAGATCGCGCGGGTGGCAATACACCGTAAATATCAGGGGCGCGGTTATTCCGGACTTATGATAAAAAAGCTGTTTGAGATACTGATAAGCCGCGGCTTCCGCGCCGTGCATATTCTGGTCGCCGCACGCAACCTTGTCGCGCAGAAGGTATATAAAAACGCCGGATTTACCCCGCGCGCGGAATGCGATATGTACGAAGATCACTATTACGCATATGAAAAGCTGTTCTGAGCCGAGCTTCCGGGCGGCATTTGTATCCCCCATAAAGTAAAAGCATTGCCCTTTCTTTCTTCATGATACATCGGCAGAATAAATTCACAGATAAAAAGGAGATACAGTGTTATGAATGATCTGTATGTAAAGATCACAGGGAAAAACGCGCCATCCGACACAGGCGGAATCCAATACGCCATGTATGCGGCGCTGGCAATTATCTGCATTATCTCAGCTCTGCTCGGATATATCGTACATCCTGTTTTTCTGATACCCGGAATCCTCGTTATTATCGCAGTTATCATATCAAATATCAATATCCGAAAATGCGCGAGGGCATCGGAGCTTGCAATTGACGCACTGACCCCGGATGAACGTCAGCTTCTCATAGATCAGGGAAGAAAAGCCGCGGACTCAACAAGCTGCGAATTTGGTATTCTGACCGACTACGGTATAGTGGATCAGCACTTTTTTGCCCGTTGGACGGACATAGAATCCATTACCGTCAAACCGCGCAAATACGAGCCTCTCAACAAGGTCTCTCCCTATATGGCTCCTGCACAGTATGCAATAAAAGGTAAGATAATTTCCGGCGGAAAGGAATATCGTTTCTCATATTCAAATACGATCCGCCCGGAGCGCGATATGTCTGACGAGATCGATAGGTTCATTCAATATGCCCTTAAATGCAACGGCAAAATACAGATACAGAACGATTACCGTTTCTGGCACTGACCTTCCTGTCATTGCAGATATAAAAAATCCGCAAAATTACCCAATACATTAATCGAGGATAATAAGCACGCCCCCCGCCCGACAACAACGGCGGGGGTTTTGCCATTCTGCCGCAGACAAACGGGGCTGCTGACAGCCAAAAAGCCACAAGTCCCGATAACGAAAAGCCCCGGCAAGCATCAGGGATACTTTCCGATCCACGTGCCGCGCCCATTTTTCTTCAACGGAAGATTCAAAAAAGATATTGACAAAATGTCTTTATTAGTATATAATATCAATGAGAACTGAAACTTAATAAGGATGGCAGATATGAACCGTAACACTATCCAGCGTTCTTTGGTTTTGGAAGCCGTAAACAAGCTGCATTGCCACGCCACTGCTGACGAGATATACAATGAGATCAGCAAAACGCATCCCCACATAAGCCGCGCGACCGTATACCGCAATCTCAATCGGCTGTCCGAAATGGGCGAGATACGCAAAATGGAGATCCCCGGCGGAGCCGACTGCTTTGACCACCTCACGCATGACCACTGCCATGTGAGGTGCGAGAGGTGCGGAAGGATTTTCGACGTTGACATGGAGTATGTTTCCGGCTTGGAGCAGAACATAAAAGACACTCACGGATTTGATTTTACCGGCTACGATATTATTTTCCGCGGAATATGCCCGGAGTGTAAGAGATCATCCTGCCAAACATGAAACCGATTCGCATTACCCAAACATAAAAAATTTTGAAAAGGAGAATTGCTATGAGAAGTATCACAAGATTAGACCTGCAATATGCACACAGATTCTACGGATTTAAAGGAGAAGCCCAGTACCTGCACGGACACACCGGCGTTCTGACCCTTGAGGTCGAGGACAGCATCGAGCCGGGCGTGAATATGGTATTTCCCTGCAACGAGATCCAGAAGACCGCATGGGAAGTTCTGAAGAATTTTGACCACGCGCTGATTCTGAGAGAAGACGACCCGTTGTTGCCCGCCATCCTCGGCGTATACGAGGAACAGGGCATCAGAAACGGCGCTCCGAGCAATAAAATGAAGGGTCCCGCCTTCAAGACCGAGCTTGCCACAGCATATCCCGAGTGCCGTCTTGTCGTTACCAAGGAGACCATGACCGTCGAGGGCATGATAAAGATTGTTTACGACCTGCTGAAGGATAAACTCAATATCGCAAAGATCACCTTCACCAGCGGAGTCAACGCCGCCTCCCAGGAATACGAGGTAAACAAGACCGTTGACCGCTGCCCGCTGTGCGGCGTTGCAATGGACGAAAACGGGGTATGCCCCAAGTGCGGTTACAGAAAAAAATAATGGGCGCACATGAGCGCATGCAAGCAAAAAACACGGCTTGAAAAAGCCGTGTTTTTATTTACATATGCAGATTGAGCGGCATATATGCCCGAATTACCGTACGTAAAGCATGACGAGAAACTCACAGACCGTTCTCAGCGCGGGTGCGGGACGGAGAACAGCCGTAAGCCTTTTTATACAGCGAAATAAAATAGCTCACGCTGGGGAATCCCGTTTCAAAACTCACTTCGGCGACCTTCATGTCCGTCGAAAGCAACAACTTCCTTGCCTGCTGAAGGCGGTAATCCATGAGGTAGCCTATCGGCGTAGTGTGAAGATAGCGCCTGAAAATATTGTTGCAGCCGCTCTTGCACACGTGTCTGTTCAGCATAATTCACGTTCATTCGCGGCCGTACCGGCAAAGATGCTTTAAGCGTTTCTTGTCATTCCTCCCTATATTATTTTATAAAAACACGGCTTATTTTAAGCCGTGTTTTTATTTCTGTATGCAGATCAAACCGCATATATGCCGCAACTATTCAACTTTATTCTCCCCGTTTCCGCGCGCATAATTTTCCCTTGCGGTGGCTGTTGGTGAAAATAGACTGTAACTACCACAGCTCTTCATACCGCACTTCATTGAGCCAAGTTCAAGTCAACCTTGTAGTATATTCCTATACTTTGCGGCTCACCTAAAACAGCTCTGCCTATAACGATTTTATCAATAAGCTCGAAGCATAACGCCCGTGTAAGCGTAACATCCGTAGTTCCTCTTACGTTTGCAAATGCAGTATCATCGGCAAATGCATCAGAACCCGAATCTGTTGATACAAGACCAAGATTACCGAAAGCTATATCAGCATTAGGATCTCTCACAAGATAAATTACCTTTTGCTCGCTGATTGTTTCTCCGATATTCGCAGTAACGGTTACCTTAGCGGCAAATACGCCATTGTTAAGTGTAATGGTCTTATCCGCTTCGTTATACGTTGCCTTGCCCTCGGGAGCGCTGACCGTATACGCTATATCATAATTATCGCCTGTGCCTGCCGCCTGATCGGGAAGAGCAGCGGATGTTCCGCCTTGCGTGATACCATTGAGTGCATTCGATAAGTTTCCTTCAACATTCGCTTTATCCTCGTCGGGAACGGTTGTGTTTTTAACAACGTTTACCGTGATTGCCGTCGGT
>ERZ779869.949-NODE-949-length-29325-cov-9.102767_pt1 | contig 29325 bp, 36 predicted proteins | sample MGYA00511557_ERZ779869 | MGnify/ENA primary metagenome ERZ779869 (study PRJEB29588, sample SAMEA2154620) | human gut metagenome | biome: human gut; feature: human-associated habitat; material: faeces | place: Denmark | collected 2008/2010 ... | reverse complement strand
CGGCGATGTATTCGGCGACAAGTCCGGTGCGCATCTCACCCGACAGAGGCAGCATATACCGTTCGGGTTCGCCGCCGTTCCATAGATTGACGACCTCCGAGGCCGTAAGGGCGTAATTGAAGATGCGATGAAAACGGACAATTCCTTTGAAAATGTAAGCCGAGGTAAGCCGGCCGACGATATACACATTCGCATTTTGATAATTGGGAAAAACAGATGTCTGAGTTGTCAGGACTCCATTTACATATACTTTCCCCGTTGTATTCGCAACATCCACCGAAAGTAGCACATGGTATGATGTTTCAGGAGACACCCGACCCGCATTCATTAACTGTGACCCTATGTACGCATACATCGATCCATTAGAGACGAACAGTTGAACGTTGCTTTGGCTGCCTCTTGCAGTCGTAAATAGCCTTTGATCCGTAGTTACGTCATCTCCTGTCGTGAAACATATTTCATGTGTCCGATCCCCTTCGAACAACAATGCCGGAGCGTCTGACGAAAAATATCCATCCGAGGTATTTACTCCCGTCTGACGCCCTTCGAGAGGTGCTATCTGCGACGATTTGATATATCCCGTCGCGGGGTCGAGGTCAGCTTTGCCGGTCACCATTCCCGGAATCTTCGCGGCCTCTTGATTTGCATTTTCCGCAGCGTCGTCGGCCTTCTTGGCCGATGCGTTCGCCGCTTCGGTGGCCGCAACGGACTGGTCGAGCAGATCGTCTATCTCCTCGCCCGTGTGTCGGCTCTGATAGTAGGTTGTATTGTTCTCTGCCATGATCGTATTCTTTTAAGAGTATTGTTTCAATAAGTATTCGGAGCCCGTGTATACCACCTCGAAGATGTTGTGGTTGTCGTAGGGAATCGAGTAGGTCGTACCCGAAGAGTTGCTTCCGAGCGGGCGGATCGTCGGCCCCAGCGACTGAATCGTGGCGTTGCCGAGGGCGTGTTTCCAGATTCGGAACACCTGCCCTTTCTGAGGCGCAGCGGGCAATCTGACCGTAATATCCGCGTCGTTGACGATCGCCTCGTAGTCCGCATCGGTCAGTTCGTAGGCCCAGTAGGCATTCGACAGGATGCGGACGTTGTGGCGCACGCCGTGGATCGCTCCATGCGGAATGTCGAGTGCGATGTTGTCGACCACGGCCCCCTGCACGTCCAGTTGCAGGCCGTAGGCTTTGTCGTCGAGCGACGCCTCATTTCGGATAATGCCGGGGATCGGCACGCCGAGCACCGCCGGTGCGACATTGGCGCCAAAGGATGCCGATATGCCGTTGTTGGAGAATTTTATAAATTCCGAGGTTACAACGACACCGCCGATATATCTCTTATCATCACCGCTCCCTTCGACTCGACCTTCGATTCCGATCTGATTTTCGCTAATCTGAACTCCTCCGATCGAACCGCTCTTCGCATCGACCTTCCCCGCGATTTCGGCGTCCGAGGCATAGACCTTGCCTGCCTGTGTCACGCGGAACGGTGCGGTATCCATCGAGTCCTCCTCCGATCCTGCCCAGAAACGCACGCTGCCGTCGGTCGTCCCTGCGCCCGTAACGCCGGCCTTCGCCTTCGAGGGATCGGACTCGTCGCCCAGCAGCACGGTGCCGGTCGTGACGAGGCCGTTTTCGATGACGGTCTTCGTGTCGTCGCCGGTAATCACCCAGCCCTTCTCCCCGTAGTAGGTCTTCGTGTATCCCAGCGGATTCCCGTCGGCACCGACGGGCGACCACGTGTCGCCGGCTTTCATGTCCGTCGGCGGATCGCTTTCGGGATTGGTGTAGCGGTGCGACGCCTTGTCGCCCGCGGCTTTCTGCGCCGCATCGATCCGTTTGAGGATTGCGTTGCGCTCGGTGTAATAATAGCGTATATCGTCGTAGTCCTCTTCGACGGGAATGTTTTCGGGCGTCGAAGCCGTATATTTGGCAAAAGCGGCGATCGCCAGGTCGTATTGCTGGTTGTAGTTGTTCGTACTCACTTCGTACAGGTTCGCCTGTGCGACGATCGTGTCGTGCTCGGCCCGGATGTCGGCCTCCTGCTGACGCATCGCCGTCTTCTCGGTGGGCGAGATCACGTCGTCCGAGGCCCATTCGTCGAGCCGCTTTTTCGCCGCTGCGGCCTCCTTCGCCGCTTCGTCGGCCGTCTGCTGGGCCTTGTCGCTGAGCCCCTTGTACACCGCGTCCAGCGCATCGTAGTAGGCCGTGAACAGCTCGGCCAGCCGGCGCGGATCGAAGTCTTCGGTCACTTCGTCGTCGTAGAGCCGCATGGCGGCCAGATAGTCGCGCAGAGCGAGGTAGGACGTCGTCAGCGACGATGCGGAAGCCTCGCCGCTGCGCAGCATGATCTGCGCGTACTGCTCCGACTGCGGCGCGGTACGCACGAGGAAGATTTCGCCGTCGGCCGTGGCGAAGACGGACAAGCCCTCCGCTGCGGCGGCGATCTGCAACGCATGGTAATACGAACCGCTCCCGCCCATCTCGACGACGCTCGCCGCACCGTTGATCGTCTCCCACTGGATGCGCATCTGCTGCTTCTCGACGAGGTCGAATACCGTGTCGTCGTTCATTGCGGCAATCGCATCATTCGCATCGCTTGCTGCTTGCTGGGCCTTGTCGATCTGTTGCTGTGCCGTAGTCCATTCTGAGAGATTATGTAGTCCGGAGCTGTTCTTGCCTATAACGATGTCGGCTTTGATCTCCATGCGTCGCCTTGTTGCGCCTTCCCTTCGTTGATATGTGATGTATGTCGAGTCAGGATCGGAGAGATCGCGGTCTCCGAAGAACATGTCGCCGTAAACATACATGTAGGCTTCGCCGGTAAAAGGGTTGACACCCTGCCCGACATAGTTTTTCTCCGAGAGGGTATAACTGTCGATGTGTGCGAGTATGACGATAGAACCTCCGTTTGTGGCATCTATGACTACTGCCGATTGCCGTGCAACGTCAGTTCTATTACCGAACTGTACGATATTATCTCCCTCGTCGGGGATTCCGTTGCCGTCAGCGTCCGTTTTCGAGAGATCGACGTAGTTCTCCGTAACGGCCGTAACCAGACGCCAATAGTACTTTATAACCGTATTGCCTTCGGCAGCGTATCGTTGGCAACGAACTTGGTCACCGACTTTAAGGCCGCTGTACTTAGCGCCGTCGTGATTGTTGTAGTAGCATCGATATGCCGTTGCCGTCTCTTCTACCGATGTGCATTCGAATCCCCCGCAGGAAAACACCGTTTCTCCGGTGACGAAATCCGTTTGCCGGATGACGAGTTCATTGAAAACAGCATCCTTGCGCACGATGAGCCGATCGGCTTCCACGACGGAATTGCCGGCTGCATCTTTATACATTGCATACCCGGCTCCGGAGAAATCCCCTTGTCTGAAATCGCGCGATACGATGTCGCCGCCGACAGCTACATCTTCCGAGAATAATGTGTCGCCTTGTACTACACCCCCTTTGCGCTTGTTCAGGAACAGCGTCTCGATCGCTAAGGCGGAGTAGGTGTTGTAGTCGGTGGGGTATGTAAGATCGTATTTCGATCGTATGAGGTAGATGCCGACCCCTGACACTACACCGATTCGTTCGGCATAGGCTGCGGCACCTATGCTCTTTTCGATCTTTCCGAATCGGGAATATGCCGTGTTGTCACCGACAGTGTATGTGGCGATATATTCGTTGTAGAGTTTCTTTTCATATCCCTGAATGCGAGACAACCGCCCCTGCTCGCCGAATCGAGGGCCGATGAGTAACACTTTCTGCCCGACGTCGTAGTTCTTGTCGTTCTCTTGACAATATACGGGATTTGTAGGGCACGGGTATACATCGGTGTTGCTGCTGTTTTTCGCTGCCCACGATTTGCCGGCTTCCAATAGCTCCTGTTCGGCTTCCCGTATACGCTCCTCGGGCAGGTTAACGCCGGTCAGAACAAACGTATCGCCGGGTTCGGGATGAAGGCTTTCGTTGGGAATTATGATCGGTCGTTCCTCTCCCGAATCCTGCGTCTGCGCAATGATTTCGAATTTCTTGTCGAAATCGCTTTCGTTGATGCTCAGTTCGAAATCCCAGCCATTGAGGCTGCCGCTGGTAAAATGCGCTCCTATCGTTTCTCCCGCGATCAGGTCGTCTGGTGTAAATGGAGTATCTGCACACACCATGACGTAGGCATAGAATTTCGTCCCGTCATCCATCGAACGCTCGACAGTTTCTATGCTCGTAACGGTTTCCGTATTCTTGGGATAGATGTCTTCGAAAAAGGCGACTTGCTCCACGATGTCGTTGGGGTCGAGCGGCGTCCATGCGTCGATGTATTGCTGGCCGTTCGGCAGGTGTAGGCGTGTCTCCGATATGTGATTGGTCACTCCACCTTGTTCGGAGGAGGCGTAGTCGCTCGTAAGGTTGCGGGTGGAGCCGAAGACGTAGAAACGAGTGCCATAGTTCGAGTTGTCGCCTTTCTGCTCGGGAATAGAACTTACGACATCACCGCGTTCGAACCGTTCGGGTGTTCCGAATTCCAGCTTGCCGAAATAAATCCATATTTCATCGCCGTTTTCGACCGTCCACCACTCCACGTCGAATGTTTCGGCAATCGTGTTGATCGCATCCCAGCAATAATCGGCATCGAAAGAGACGAGTTTCACTTGCTTTGCCAGATCGTCAGGTACGGTAGCCACTTTCCAGTCTGTCGTGCCCAGAAAGGCGTTCATGTTGTCGGCGATGAGATTACCGAAGGATGCGAGGTCGGTCGTGTCGCTGAACGTCGCTTCGTCATTGGCTCCTTTCAACCAGAAGACCTTGCGGCGCTTCATGTGGTTTTGCCGTGCTTCGAATTTAGGCGTGTATTTATATCCGCCTGTCGTGGCGTTGTATTCGGGACGGGCTTTCTGGGATATGATCTCGAATTTTCGTCCGCCATATAATATATAGCTACCCGTTTTGAAATCTACTTGCTCTGCGGTCTCGAAAGACAGTTGGACGTAATAATCGCCCATGAGCTCGTATTTCACGATAGCTTCGCTTGTGATAGGAGCCTCGTATAACTGATAGCCTTGTCGATCGAATATAATCATGTATCTTCGTCGCTGATGTGGTCTGCATCCTCACAGACACTTCAAAGGTCGTTATGTTCGGCACGTTATGCAAGAGTATTGAAAAATATTTTTCGTTCACATTTTTTGTGAATATCGAAATAAGCATTATATTTGCTTTATGAAATCATTGAATAATGGATATAGTTTTCGAGAAGGAGTACTTGGAGGATTTATACTTTAAGGGAAAGAGCAAGGATAAAAAGCACCGTTTACAGCCGGAAATCATTAAGGCTTATAAACGATGCATAGACCGACTGGCGTCCGCTCCGAATATAGAAACACTATATCAGATTCATGCTTTGAATTACGAAGTATTGGTTGGTGACAAAGCTGGTATTTCATCCGTTCGCATCAACAACAAGTACCGCCTCGAATTTAAGGTATGGGAGCAACAGGGAGAGAAAATTATTACTTTATGTCATATATTGGATATTAGTAACCATTACCGTTGAAATCATGGAAACGACACGCAAGATTTATAGAGAGGATGAACTTATTCCATTTGAGCCGACCCATCCGGGGGAGATTCTTAAAGAGGAATTGGAGAGCCGCGGAATTTCACAGCGAAAATTCGCGGAGATAATAGGTATTCAGTACACGGCATTGAACGAAATAGTGAATAGGAAGCGCTCGATTTCTACCGATTTCGCAATTATGTTGGAGGCAGCATTGGGTATTGACGCTATTTTTTGGGTGAATCTACAAACCCGCTATAATATGCAAACAGCCAGAAAAGACAGTAAATTGCTGGAACGCATCAAGCGGATCCGCAGGGTTGCCGCAATATTGTAGGATTGCGAATGAATAAAATACGCTTGATTCAAGCAAGAAAAAACATTTTTTCATCATAAATTCATTTTTCCTTCGAAAAATTTGGTTGGGGGGGGGAAATCGTAACTTTGCACCACCTAACCAATACAATTTATGATATGAAAAAGATTTTACTATTGTTTGCTGCGGTAACTACAATTGTGTTCGCAGGGTGTTCGGATGATGATGAAAAAGCATCGAATCCTCTATCTGGGACTACATGGGAACGAACAGAGGACGGCGTCTTGGGCTCGTTATCATTTAGTGATACTCAGTGTAAATTTACTCTGAAAATAGCGAGTTCATCCAGTAATTATGCAACAACCATCTATGATTATACATATGATGATCCCAAAGTAACATTGTATCCTTTGGATGATGATTTGGCAATTTTGGAAGGAGAGATATCTGGCTCGGCAATGACGGTAACAAATACCTCTTCGGGAAAAAATATTGGGATTTACATCAAACAATAAATATGATACTCTATTTAGTGTCTTTCGGGATGCTTAAATAAAACAATAGCCGAGGTTTTGCCTCGGCTATTGTTCATTTACAGGGTGGTATTTAGATATAGATTAATTAATCAAGGTAATTAATTATAAGACAGCAGTGACAGGAGCTAATTTAATTCTTTTTGTTATTTCTTCTCCATAGGCTGTTGTATAAGTAACAATAAGTTGATACCGATCTGTTTCAGAATTTATTTGTTTCATCTCATCTATGCCAATGCTACTAAAATAATACGTTAACTTAGGCGCACATTCGAAACTGTATTTAGATTTATTGTGAATAGATAAATTCAAATCCTGTATTTCCACAAGCTCGTTTCCATTACGCACAACAGTATACCCATTTAGTATGATGGATCGATCTCCATCGTTTAAGGGACTAATAAATTCTACAGATGCGTTCGCTGTTATCTCTGTTTTACCATTTAGGATAGATAATATTGAGTGATAATCTATATCCACCTCTTCATTAGGAACTGCTGTATCATGTCCGATACATACAGGGCAACAGCCAATTATGTCACCATATTTAGCATAAATATATGCAAATCCATTTTTCTTAGGAGTTCCAATTGCGCCATTGGTAAATTGTCCTTGACTTGTTATTTCGATTATATCAGGATCAGAAGTATACCAAATGGGATTAATACATGCATTTCCATCTTCTACATAGCTATATATCAAGAATGAATCGCCTACATCTACTATATCAGATCCACTAATAGATACATTTATTTTTTTGAGATCAGTAACATTAACATTGAATGTAGCGGATAAATAATTTTCGGCAGAAATGGTAATTTTTGTTTTCCCTGGTTTATAAGCGTAAATGGTTACATCTTTCTCTGTTAATAAATTGAATGTAGCAATGTCCGGATTCTCCGATTCAATTTTGATATTTGAAATTATTCCTCCTAATGTATTTGTGAAATGAACGGTATGGAGAGAACCTTGTATTATTTCACAATCAGTTTCTTGAATGATAATAGCATCATCATAGACTGTTACTTTACATTCGTCTTTAATTTGTTTTGGATTAATGACAGGCGAGGCAGTAATAGTAGCATGACCAGATTTGAGCGCAGTTATTTTCCCCTCCTTGACTGTCGCAACTTCTGTATTATTGGAATACCATTCGATTTCCTTATTTATGGCATCATTCGGAATGATTCGTGCCGTAATATCAATTTCCTCACCCTTAATTAAATTTATATCCTTATTACTAATAGTAATGCCAGAAGGTGCCCTTTCAATCGTTACAAAACACGTGGCAACGATATTCTTTACTCTTATGATAATATTTACCTTTCCAGGTGTTTTTGCTGTTATTGTTCCCGTTTCATCTATTGAGGCGTAATATGGATTAGTAGATTCATAAATTATTAAATCTTCCATATAATCCGGATCTACGGTAATATTTAATTTGTATGTATCTCCATCATATAGGGTCAAATAATCGGGACATCCAATAATCATTGGAGTCTTGTCTGTTTCCGAACACGAAGTAACAATAAAACAAATGATGAGGGTTAGTAAGTATAATAATCTTTTCATATTATTGATTTTAAGTTTTTACAAAAGTACCTGCCCTTCCTCTTTTATGCAAGAAATTATTACGCTTTTTTGAGAGAAAACGTTTTTTCTTGCTTGAATCAAGTATATTTTATACATTTGCAATGTTCAAGCAGTATTAAGGGTGTGGCGACGCACCATATCAAGGTGCTTTTTTGTGCCTTAAAATATTTTCAGCGGTATTTCACCCCGTGCCATGATTGCAATGATTATGGCAACACCCTTAAAAAGTGCTTGAACAGCGGGTCAGAGAAATACCGCTGTTTTTATTTCTCAATTAAATGTTCAAGCACTATGTCAAACACTCAGTTAAGTCCTGCAATGCAGGCTCGCCTTTTGGCGATTGCCGCTAATCTTGCGGCCTCGATGGAAAGTAACATTAAGTCCATTGAAGAAACGAAACAATCCCTATTCTCTTTATTAGCAAAAGTTCCGGCCGAATATCGTCCTAACATGAGCGATGTGATTGCGGGTGCAGATCAGGCAATTTCCGAAGCTCGTCAGCGCCTCGACAGGTATCAATCTTTAATTGCATAGGCCATGAATACTCCGCAGATATTCAGTAATGAAAAATTCGGCCGTGTGCGTATAATCATGGCCGACAATAAGCCGATGTTTCTTGCAAATGATGTGGCTAAGGCTCTTGGGTATACCAATCCCCGAAAAGCGGTTGGCGATCATTGCAAGGGTGTAACGAAACGTGACACCCCCACTAAAAGCGGAAATCAGCAAGTTTCATATATCCCAGAATCCGACGTATATCGCCTTGTCATGCGTTCGAAACTCCCGCAGGCAGAGCAATTCCAAGACTGGGTTTGCGACGAGGTATTGCCGACTATTCGTAAAACCGGAGGTTATGTCGCTGCACACGACAATGACACGCCCGAAATGATTATGGCTCGCGCCGTCCTTGTAGCGAATGAAACTATTGCCAAACAGAAGCAGCAGCTCGAACAAGCCCACAAGCAGGTTGCCGTTCTCGCGCCCAAAGCCGAACTTATGGACAAGGTGCTCGACACCGACCAGAAGATCGATGTCGGGCAGTCGGCGAAGATTCTCGGCCTGCCTTTCGGCCGCAACACGCTTTTCCAAAAGCTGCGCGAACGCGGCATCTTCTTCTGCAATCGCAACGAGCCGAAACAAGAGTATATTAACCGAGGCTATTTCGAGTTGAAAGAGAAATTGATCGACCGTAACAATCACGAATCTTTCACGGTCATCAAAGTCCTTGTCACGCAGAAGGGCCTTGATTTCTTGGCCCGGCAATTCGAGGTTGTCCAAACGCCCAAGAAAATGGCGACCATAAAATGACCCCTGTACAATCCCAATAGCTCACGTTGAGAGCGCTCCGCAACAATGCGGAGCGTTTTTTGTTTCATGTCCTGTTTGCGGGGTTCGGCTCGTTGAATTTTACCGACAATTTCGATGTACACCGATCGGCGGACAAAGAATAGCTATTGGAACTTCCCATATAGGTTAGGTGATAGTTGACGTCGTTTCCAATAGCCGGAACATTGATAGTAACCTTTCCGGTCTGCAAGAGCGTGTAAAAGCTCCTGAGATTGGTGAGATGATCTTCGGGCGTACTTCCCATTATGACAAATGAGAGTGTTACATCGCGTGCGGCAAGGAGCGGGTTATTGTACAACACCTCTTTGCCGTTTTTGAGACGGTCGTCGTTTTCGACGAAATCTTTCAGTCCGGCCGGCGCGAGAAGATTGGCGATAAACGAATCTCCCATGACGATGCCGATAGACTGTGCGTCGGTTCCATTTATAAAGAGGTCTCCATTCATTTTATTTCTCGGTTAAGACTTTGCGTAAATATAATACTGCCGAATCGATTACGTCATATCCTTTTGAACTGACAAAGGGGGCATAGAACATTCCCACGTCTAATACGACGCCCGTGTTGGGTTTGTCGGCTTTGTCGAGCATCTTGTTTGCCGAATCACGTGCGTCCCAATAGATCGCATTCTGATCCCCGATGAAGCGCACCTTCTCTTTTCCGGCATAGGTGACGACATATCCTATCGAGCTGCGCAAGTTCCACGTGTGATTGAGATAATTGGCTTTCTGCTGCTGGATTTTTACCGCTTCCCTGGCGTGTCCGTCAAAATAATCGACGACTTCTTTTTCGATACCGTCGATGAATTTGTCGAGATCGCGTATGTCTTTCTTTATTTTCATGGACTATATCTGATTCGTGTTCCTTTTGATTGCCGCAATATCCTCTGCCATGAGTTTCAGGGTGGCATTCATGGCTGAGGTAGTGTCGTTGATCTGTTGAACCTCCATATACGTTTGAACGGCATATTCGAGCATTTCATTATTTACACGCAAGGAAGACGATACGACGTATTGTACCGATATTATTGCATTGAGGATTTGGTTTATCTGAGCTGTTTGGGGCATTACGGCTCCCCGAATGTCGGTGACCTTGCCTTGCACATCTGTGAAACGTCCGTTCAACTCACTGGCCGTATCTTGTGACATTGCCTCGAATCCTTTTGTGGTCGCAGACTGAGCGGATGCAGATGTTTTATCATATCCCGTAGCTTCTGCGATTTGATCCCGCAGTTCTAATCCTCGCTGCACCATGAAATCCCATCCTTCGCGCAAGTCTTTTATCTCTTCGGAATCCAACCCTCCGCCGCTTTCCATTGCTTCGGCGAAATCTTTATACCATTGCTCCATATCGTCTTTGAGCAGTGCGTCCAATTTCGTGCGGAGCATCGCCTTCATCATATAATTCGAGAAGTCATTGGCGAAATTCTCGGCCGAAGCGTCCATATCCATCAAAGTATCGACGAAACTGTCATACAGGCTGTCGAACGAGACTTGTGTCAAGGCTTCGTTCAGCAATTCCTTGTTCTCTTCCAGCCTTTCATTCGATTCGATGAGTTCGTTTATATACTCACGTACTTTTTCAGGAAGATAGCTCCAAATGATGTCCGACTCCTTTAAGGAAATAAGTTGATCTGCGGATAGGTCTCCGAGATTCATCGTCCCGGAAGCAAAGGCTTTGGCATAGTCTCTTCCGAGTAGTTTTACCAGATCCAGGTAAAAATTGGGAACTTGGGCTGCAACTTCGTTGAAGTTGTGTTGTGCGGAATGCGAGCCACTGTCGTATTGCAACATCTCGCCTTTGATCGCCTTTATTATGTTGCGCTGCTCCTTCAATGTCGCTTCTGTGGCGTCTGCGGCTGCTTTCACAGCCTCCGCACCTGTGGAGCTTGATATGAGGTCTCGCATTTTGTCGGCGACTTCTCCATATTTATCAGCTAAGGCGTTTGCGCTTTCAATATAATCTTGCATATCGCGCCCTTTGCCGGCAAAAAGAGTTATAAGTCCGCTGACAGCAGTCGCCGCCAATGCAATACCGCTCGTAATTCCGCCCATAATAGAAGAGAATGATGCTTTCCCCTCTTCCTTTATTTCATCTTTGATGGATTGTATGGATTCCGAAAAGGTTCCGGCAGATGTGGCTATTTCGCCCATAACGGAGAGCGTATCGGCAAGTTCAGGTGCAAATTCTTGAAGACCTTTTGCAGCCTCTCGAACGGAATCGGCAATGGCTCCGAACGCCGTAGCCGCCTCTTTCCAATCTTTATTATGGGTAGATTTCTTGGCGCCGTTAAGCCGCTTTTCTAAAATCTTGATTTGTGCATTTAATTTATTTATCGTATCGAGATATTGTTTCGCTTCTGGGGTTTCGGACGAATCTAAGGCATCGAAAGCGTTTCTCGCCTCCTCTAATTGTTTTTTGGTTTCGGACATCAGCTTTTCCAATTGCGCTATTGTCTTGTCTGCTAAATCCTTCGTCCATGCTGATGCTTCGACCTCGAATTGTGCTATTGCCGCATTGCGTTCCGCTTCGAGTTGTGCCCGCTCTCCCTCTGTTTGCGCCTTTGCCAGTTTACGATCGTATTCGTTTTTGGTTGCTTGAAGCCGCTCCCGAAAAGTCCCGTATTTTATTAGATATTCATTCCATTGGCGGCTTTCATCTGTATTTATATTCGATACCTTTCTATGAGCCGTAATTTCCGCACCGGCCCTCAGTGAATCGAATAACTTCTGTTGTTGCTCGGTCAAGCCTTTTCCTTGAAGGGCAATAATTTCTCTTTCCCATTTCTCGATCTCGGCTATGCGCTTTTTGTAATCGAGGTCGATTTGGGCAAGGCTCTTTTCCGATCCCTCCCGCATGGAGTCTATTTCGGTCTGCTGTGCTTCATATTGCAGTTTCAACAGATCGTCTTGAAGCTTTTTGCGGTTTTTTTCTGTTTGCGATGCGTTCTTTGAGGCGTTTTTCTCCGCTTCCTTGAACGCATCGTTCATCTCATCGGGAGTAAGGGTTGTAAAAAGTTTCTCCGCTTCGGGTGCGAGTTTCTCATTCGCTTTTTCCAATGTTTGGTAGAAAAGTTGGGCGTCACCGTTGAAATCTTTTTCGATGCGCTCCCAGATCGCCTTGCCTTCGTCTCCGAGCTTTTCCAACTCGCCTTGAAACCTCTTTCGGGCCTCCTCTAATCTATCTTCGGCCGCTTCGAGACGGCCTTTTTCTTCGGTAGAGGCAGATTCTGCTATATAATAATACAAAGTAAGGCTACCGTTGGGATTAGACTCTTGCAATCTACTCGCCTCTGAGCTAAATTTTTTATTATACTGTTCTTTGGCGTTCGTTGCATTTTTTAGCGCTTTCGTATATTCGTCATAGGCGCCACCCGTCAGTTTTATATATTCCAAATTTTCGGTATTCTTAGCTATGATATTTTCCGCCGCTCTGGCTTTCGCGACCTCGATGATCGCGTTTTTCAGGTTGTTATATACGTCGATAGCGTTTCCGACCATTATCTGTTCGGTGCTCATATTGGAGAAATAGGCAGGGTAGAGGTCTTGCAACTTCTTTACGGCTGTCGCTCTTTCTTTGTAGGGCTTAGCGGTATCTGTCGCTGCATTGTAAAGAAGGTTCAATTTCGTGATTTCGGCTTGGGCACTTCGCTGTCCTTCGGCCATTGTGGCGTGAAATTGTTGCGCTGCGATCTTGGCCGAATCGAGCGCTTCTTTTCCCTTGAACAATGCGCCGACCCAATCCACGATTTCTTTACCATATAACGTTAAAATAGTAACGCCAGCCACAAGAAGAGTTTGCCAAGAGATAATAGAACGGGCGATCTGTTTCCATACGGGGACAAATGACTCTCCGCTCTTTTTCAGAGCTTGGACGGACTTGCTCGCACGTGCTATTTCGTCTGCCAATATTGGAATATTGTTCGATATTGCGGAAAAAAAGACTTGCGGCCCATATGCCAATGATGGCAATTCTCGTGCGACTTGTTGAATAGAAAACGATAGCCCGTTCCATCCCGAGGCATAGTTGCCGACATTACGCTGGTGATTGCCGATAGAAGCGTCCAGCTCCTTGATTTTTGTGTCGAGGGCCTGAATGTTTTTGAGCAGGTTTTGTCCGAATACACTTCCTCGTTCTCCTTCGTCGAGCGATCTGTAAACTACCCGCATCCGGGAGAGAGCTTGCGACATTTGATCCATTGAGCCCTGTGCGACCTGCTCCAACTTGATTTGGTTTGCTACTTCTTGCCGCATTCGCGAAATGGCCTGCTTGTTTTCTTCATAAGCCAAAGAGAGGGACGTCCGGCGTGCAATTTGTTTATCCGTCAACGTAAGTCCATCTCGTTCGGCCTTATTTAAAGCATCATATTGAGCCTTCAAACCTCGATTCGCGGCCTTTAACAGTTCTATTTGCTCGATATTCTCACGTTTTGCAAGACTTACTTTATCTAATTCCTCCAATAAGCCCCTCCATGCCTCGGTTTCCGCTTTGACGGCCTGCGTTCCCGCGGTGGAGCCGGCCGATGATGGTGTGGCGGGCGATGCGGCAGTCGATTGCGAGACCGTTTTCGCCGCCTCGTTCTGCATCTGTGCGATCCGCTTCATGGCCTGCTCGACACGAGCTTCCATCTCGGCGATTTTCCGGTTTATAACATCGAATTCTTTGGTTCCCGACGGAATATCAGCCAGAACCTCTTTCAATCGTTTGAGAGCCGCGATAAAGCTATTAAGCTTATCGGTCTCGGCGTTTATTTTGAATGATAATACGCTCATTTGTTCTTCTGCTTTCTTCTTGCGGCCATCTCCCTGCCGCTGCCCTTAACTATTTTCTTTTCATCTCCCACAAGCGACCGCACCTTGTCTATCATCATCAGCATCATGGTAGGGTAGTTTACTCGCTCGAAAGCATCTTGGTAGCTGATGTTCAGATGTTCCATCATGGTTGCCATGATACCTGCGATGGAGTTGTTTCCGACAGTCTCCACGATGGCCTTTTTCCGTGTTTTGTCGATTTTTACCAATTCCAGCAGGTCTTTCCCCGTAGTGACGTCGGCGATTTTCTGTGCCGCGATTCGGATTTGCTGGTAGTCGCCGTAGTGTCTGGCGTACCATAGGAACATCCGTTGCTGCCAGCGGCGGTGAAACAGTAGTTTCGACATCGTTTCCAACGAATATTGGTGTCGTCCGTCGGTGGACAGGTTTAGCCGTTCGTTCGCAAAAGCCCGTGCGAGGTCTTTGATGCATGGCTGATACGCACGGAAACTCAACCGCCCGATCCGCACTGTCACATGATGTTTGTTCAGCAGCGAGGCGGCGACGATGCCAGCAGACTTACTCATGATCTTTTGCGATTGACATCGAGAGTTGTTCCATTACGGCTCCAATTCCGATAATGTCTTCCAGAGGTATCATTTTCAATGTCTTGTTGTAGGCATCGAACAACTCTTCGAACGAGGCCTTTTTCATAAACCTACGCTTGAGAACTATGCGCTTTAATTTGCTGAATATGCTTTTGCTGCCAGAAATACCCAATGCGACGCTTTGAGCCATTGCCGCGAGACATTCGATACTTTTATCTGGCTCTTTTTTCACGTTCCACGCTTGCATGATACGTGTAGCGGTTAGAGGTGACATTTTGTATATGCTGTAACCTTTTCCAGCTATGCGGAAACTAATAAAATCCATATCTCGAATAATTGAAACAACAGGGGCGAGGGGCTTACGCCTCCCGCCCCTTTCCGATGTGATTGCCAGTCGTTATTTGGATGGTGCGCTCATTACCGAAGCAGCCTCCGTGACCACCGATGCATCGAACCAGTATTCGGACGATACCTCGGTATCATCCGGTTCCAGTGCTGTTGCAACGACGCTGATAGCGACGGCATCGTCCGTCTCGGCGTTCCGCGCCACGACCGAAGCCTTCGGGAATACGCAATATTGATCGTCTTCCGTAAGAGCGATCATGCATTTCTCGATGTTTGTAACGCCGCGGGCTCGTTTCCATGATGTTTCCGTACCGGTTCCGCCCATAAATGCGGCTTTCGTTTCATAGTCGTATTGACCGATGGCGAAATTCATAGTGACTTCACCCATCTCTTTCGACTGGCGATATACACCGTCGGTCAGTTGATTTTTGTATTGTGTCGTGGACGGTTCGGCTTCGTCGAGGCTCCACGTGTCCTGGTGGACGTTCGGCACCTTCTTGGTGGCAGAGTCTTTGAGAATGGTTCCCAGCATCGTACCTGTCAGGTCTCCGGTGACTTTCGTGGGGTCTGCATACCAGATGTTTTTGATGCCTACGGCTGTGATAGTTGCCATATTTTAATCTTTTTTTACGTTTAACACTCTGAATAGGACCCGGACATAGATATAGTGGCATCCGAGGTCTTTGTCCTCTTCTCTGCCGATACCTTCATATCGATAACAATATGGTGTATTATCATATATTCCATAGGCCCACGGTTTAAATTTTGCTTTTGCGATTCGTTCAAGTTCACCCAGTCGTTTCAGGTTCGCTGTTCCTTTGACATCCGGAACACATAGATTCACCGAGATGTAACATGATTCCCAATAAGTCGCCGGAGATTGTTCCGACGGTGTTACGACTACGATCCGCTCGTCTTTTATTCGTCCTTCCGGAACATTCCATGTAGGAAATGTCTGGATTCCGAAATCGGCGCAGTCGTGAATCAGGATGTTCTGTACTTCGTTGGTAGTTATCATTATACAGTGCGTTTATAGCCATATTTTCGTATATTCATACCTTTGGCCGCTTTTGTAGAAGCCCTGCACGGGGTATGAGACCGAATCTTTCAGCGTGGTGCCGATAAGAGAGTCGGGGCGATGGTCGAATATGTTTTTCCCGCATCTGTCCAGGATGCGCACCTCCTCGTTTTCTTCGATTGGAAGCACATTAGCCGGCATAACTACTTCGTAGGTATATCTGATCACTTTTCCGTTAGGCGATTCGATAAACCGTGCTTTGCCGTCGTATCGGGCATTGCATTTGGTTACTGTCAGCCACTCGTTTGTATCGTGATTCCAGCGTTGAAGCGTATAGGGGAACCTAATCATAAGTCTAAGAAGAATATCTGGGGTGTAGGATCGAATTCCGAAGCAATATCGGTAAGGCCGTTATCCTTTGCGAGAGCGTGTATGCGGCGGCGCAGTTCCTCGACATTGTAGCCGAGAGAGTATCCGCCGTTGCTTTCGGATGAAAGGACGATAAGTTGTTTTAGGACATCGATAGCGGCTTTTGCCACAGGCACCTTGTTGGACGAAGAATACTCTTCGTCCGCCGATAGCCCCGTGTCCATGCAGGCTACTGCAACTAAGTTGTCATCCACGTCATAGGGATAGAGCCGAGCCGATATTATTTCAGAATTCCTCATTGTCGGTGGGTTTAACCGTTCATCGTCGATAGATCGAAAATGGCGATCTTGTTCGGTGCCGTGAAGTTGGGAATCCATTCGGCTCCATACTCCATGAAGCGGCCCTCGTCGGTTCGCCAGTTCGAAGTCCACATTCCACCATCGAGGCGCGTGTACGTTTTTCCCGGCACGGGGTCTGAGATTTCATAAGGCTCATGCCACATCATCTTGCCGATCTTGTCTTGCGGGAGTAGCGTGATGCGGTCATCCTTGAAAACCTGTTTGTTCGTGCCATCTTCCAGCGCAACCATGTCGTCGATGATGCGAATAGGCGGAAGCCCGATGCCGGAGAACACTTGATTGGCCATCGCGTCGGTAATGAGTCCGCCAGCCAAAGCAACTTGTGCTCCCGACATAATCATCTTATAGGTTGACTTGAACTCAGATGAGCCGACGATGTTCTTGGTGAATGTCGAACGGGACATCTCCATGACAGAAAATCTGCCCATTGTCGGGCGCAGGGCCTCAATCTGCTTTTTCAGATAGGTAATGAAGTTGTCCTTATCCCCCGTTGTCGGCTTGATCTTCTTAACGGGTAGTTCCATGTCGAGCAATGTGATTCCCTGCGGATTGTCTGCGAGCGCTACGGAAGCTGTGCCGTCCGAACGAAGGTCACCGACAACGATGTCCATACGTTTGTGCGGCGCGAGGCGAATTTGGCGGACGTCATCCACGATATAATCGATGATTGCGTTTAAGGCCGCCACTTGATCGGCGGGGCGCGCTGCGTTGAACTTATCGATGAGTGACTTAATCATATCCAGACGGTCATTGTCCATCTGGTAGCGGTCCCCTAAATATGCGACCTCTCCGTATCCGCTTCCGAGCGATTTGCGTTGACGCAGGGGTTTGTTGGAATTCCGATCGATGATCGAGCCGGCCGTAACACCGGTGACGGTGCCGAGGTAGGCTTTGAAAACGCGGGATTTGGTCTCTTCGAAGTCGAGATAACGCTTCCAAAAAATCTCGTCGTCACGGGTTACCATCGAACGGTCAATGACTGCCTTGAAGACTTCTGTATTGTTGAAAAGGGTTTCGAGTGTCAGTTTCATTGTCGTTGTGGTTTAGATAGTGAAAAGGAATCGGGCCGTAAGGGTCTCCTTGTCTTTGGCCGAGATGGGGGCATAAAGTTTCGACTCCTGCACCTCATAGGCCCTGCCGATGGCAGTGACCGTTGCACCTGTCTCTACTTTCGTTACAGCGTAATTGAGGAAGTTTGCGGTAACCTTAGGTGTCGTACCGTCTACTGCTGCTGCTTCGAAGAGAATGTCCCCTGCTTCCGGCGTGAGATTGGCGGCACTCATTGTGAGTTCGTCATAGTTGGCATTGGTGGTACTGATGCTCGAAACGGTTGCACCGCTTGTACCGTCGCCCAGGTGCATACCTTTGTAGGCAAGCGACCCTTTTGCGATTTTGATCTTTGTTCCGGATGACACTTTCTCTACTACTTTGACGTTCTTTACCGCGGATGCTTTGCGCGTTGTTAGATCGACATGCAGAGGCGTTAGCGGCATCAGCATCGTCCCGGTCGGGACATTTGCGTCCTCGAAGTTGAAACCTCCGGAGAGTCGATACACCGTATCGAATCGGCACAGTTCTCGCAGTACGTCTTCCGGATTCAGTTCATAATGAAATCCTGCTGGCATTTTTTACGGTTTTTTTGATTTGACAATTTGTTCTGTCCCCTGCTCAATCAGTTTGGCGATGTCACTTCCGTTATCGGTCATGCCGCCACCCTGTGCGGGCGGTTCGGAAAACTCAAAACCTGCGTCCGCCAATTCCTGTCTTGTACTTTTGAAATATTCATCCAAATCGGCGTCTTGGGTGATGTTTAACTTGGCGGCGAATTTCTCGGGAATTCCGTACTCTTTAGCTTTCGATGCGATGGCTGCGGCTCGCTGTGCGGCTTGCTTATTCTGTTGTGCGGCAGCTGCCTGCTCCTCTCGGAGGGTTTTTAGTATTTCCGCTTTGAATGCTTCGGCATCGAAGGGTTCTTCGGGTTCGTTTCGATTACTCTGGCTGCCCCCATTACCAGTTGTCGCGTTGCTATTGGCTCTTGCTTCTTCTACGGCTGACGTTACCCGTCGGTCAATCTCAGCCTGCATTGCTGAAAGGGCTGACTTCTGCCCCTCGACAATAGTGTCGAAGTTCTCGTCGTTTACCAATCCGGTTGCGGCCAGCGACTCGGCCACCCCCTCGATTGCTTTTGCGCTAAACCCCAGGTTGCTGAACTTGGTTTTCAGCGCGGAAAAGATTTTTTCTTTCATGTTTTTTCGTTCTATATGGTTTTGGATAAGTCATCATATCCACATTAAAAAGGTCTGCCGGCTAATGCCAACAGACCCTCCTAACCTAACAACTGCATGGAAGTTATTTCGTCCTATGTCTGTTGGCCTATATCTTCATAGGCTCTGCGACAAAAATCTATACATTCGGCACATTATCCAAATTATTTTATATAAAATCAAGTAAAAAACAGAGCTTTTTTCTCCATTATGATGCTTAATTTGGATGAGTTTGTTGATATTGAGATGCTGTTGTCCTATTTGTTTGATTGTTCCCTAACTAAAACACCCGATTTTCTTCATTTTTTGTTCAAAAATGTTAATCTGTGGACTCGGAAGCATTGCTTGTCGATTTGTCCGTCTGCTCTTCTTGGATCTCCCTGATCTCGTCATCTATGTCATCGACCAGCCCTGCCATCATGACTCCTGTTTTAAGGGATGCAATAGGCCGCCCGCAAGCATCTGTGGCATTCTTGATCTTCTCGGCGATGTCGTCGATGGTGAACGGTTGTATTTCAGTCTCTATGTCAATAGTTTGTGACGCTTGCATGAATTCAGCATTGAGCGATCCCACAGCAGATACAAGGAAGTTATATCGGCGTTGGATATGTTCCCCGATAACCTCGGCGTGGTTATCTATTGCGAGGTCTGTACCCATGAATAAGAAGCGGAAGGCTCGGCCGGAAGGGACGTCACCCAATCCTCTCAAAGAATCCAGGGACAGTTGGGGTGTATTGGTGAGTTGGTAGGCTTTGCTCCACAACCCTTCCAGCTCCAAGCGCACGGCATCGCTCGCCTGATCCCAATTCAGGTAGTACACCTTGCCGCCGTTGGTGATCTTGATTAGACGGTTTTTCCCCGATTGTTGTGGGGTTCCATGTATTTCTCCTTCGAGAATCAAATAAGGAAAGAAGCATCTGTCGATGCAATCTGCAAAGTTAGACATCAAGCGCTCCAAGCGCTCTCGAATGGGCTTGATGTTGTGACATAGAGCTTTGGGGCGCCATGAGTAGATGGTCGGATTCTTTATAAACCCATGTTTGAATTCGTTGACTTTTATCCAGTCTGATTCCATACGCCATTGATAGACTTTTTCATCTGTCACGGTCATGAAATAGGTTGTCTCCGTGCCGTCAGCCTCTTTTACGGAGTATTCGCGGCTCAATGCCAGATAGTCACCTTTATCGTCGAAAAGAGGATATAATTTATCGCCACGAAACGGCGACCATATTGCACACCGAAGCTTGAATTGAGGCATTACATTCCTACCAAGCGCCCCTTTCACCTTTGCGAGAATCTTGCGCCAAAATCCCTCGTCTTTGACGACATACCAGTATTCGGCTACTTCGGTTTCGGAGAGCCACGACCGAACGATGCGTTTATTGTTGTAACGCATCTTGTTCTTCTTGTTGATGCTGTTTATAATGGACAGCAGGGCTTTTTCCTTGTCATCATTGGGGTTGCAATTAATTTTTGGGTCATTACCCACAGCCCATGCAGTGTGAATGTTGACAATATCCTGTTCCAACGGCAACATGATGCGGTTTGTAGGGTTGATGTCGTCTTTCTTGTATTGAGGAGGGATTATTTTCCCTGTTTTTGGGTCTTGACGGCCCTCCTCGACGATCACTTTGTTGTCGGGGCGAATTTCGGGATCCATGACGTCATGTTTGTCTGGGTCCCAATCTTTATATAGGGCTTGTGCATTCGGAAGCGGGGTGCGGCGATATTTTAGGTAATATATCTTTTCTGCCTCCGAGGGCATGGAAAGGATTTCTTTTAGGGTTTTCATGTCATTTCGTTTGTTTATGGTGCCTTGCTTCAATACAGGGTATTGGGTTGTTATTAAAAGTATCCTTCGTAATTCTTAACCTGCTTAATCTTACCCAGAATCATTCCTAAGACATAATAACGTACAGCATCTATAAGGTGATCTGCCTGTCCATCTTTGGGCATGTTGATAGGGTGTCCGTCTTTATCTTCATCCCATACATAATTTCGGAATTCCATTAACATATTGTAAGAGCGTTCGGTAACATATATTTCCATTTCGAGCATCTTTTCGATGCCTGCAATAATGGATCGTCCGCTTTTATCAACTGGGTATATTGCTATTCCGGCGTTTCCGATCTCATCAACTAACCGAGGGTCTGCGGATTCAGACATAACCTTTAAATCGGGGTATTTTTTGAGCTCAGAAATAATCTCATTGGTGAGCATGTGGGTCTTATAGCACAATTCATCAATATAAAGAGCATTGCCTATAACTCCGCATTTGGCTATTGCCGTAGGGTCATTCGAATATCCGAAGTCTTGGCATAACGCAACTTGTTCACACCATTGCGGAAATTCTTTAACGGTATGTACGTTCTTAAAGATTGCCCCCTCAGCCACGTCCACCCATTTGCCCATAACAACGTGCGCATACTTGTCAGGATTCTCCACCTTCATACGCTCCACTTCCCGCAGGAACTCATCGGACAGATTCTCGATGTTGTCGAGGTATGTTGTATGGATATGTAGGACATTCGGGTGAGTGCTTATCTGTACGTCCACACCGTCGATGTTCACAAGCTTATGCGTTTTCTCGATATACTTTCGATAAATGAAGTGATTGGAATCCGTCGGATTCATAATGATGATGACCCTATTCTGTATTCCTTTCTGACGTATCGAAAGCATGATTTTGTCAAAGTCCTTTTCGCTCGTCCACTCCTCGGCCTCGTCGCATACGAACGTCGTGATGCCCTGTATGGATTTCAGCTTCGCCGTCTGATTACCTGATGATGTTTTGATGCCTCGGAATAGAACTCGACTTCCAGATACGATGTTTTCAATATCTGTTTTTGTGATATTGAAAAATTCTCCCGTACCATCGGCTTCTATCTTCTCGGTAAATTCTGGGATTACTGAAATAGCAGCCGACGCCATCGTGTAGCGGCAATATAAGATCACATGCCCTTCTTCAAAAGACAGCCGCTCGATGAACGTTCCGGCGTTAAATGATTTGCCCGAACCTCGGCCTCCCGTAATAAGGATGATGAAGTGATCGGTATCTTCATATAATGGCAGATATATATCCTGCGGTTGTATCATTTCTTTTGCAATCGAGCTTTGATCCATTCTCTTACTGGGATAGAGCCCTTGAATTCAATAGGCCCTTCGTCCTTCCCCGTCAGAGGTTGCGACGCTTTACCGAACAGACGATCGAATAGAGAATCGAGGGTCGTGGTACGTCCAGCATTGGCATCCTTAACGACAGCCCGAACTACACCGACAATCCAAATTGGTGTATTCTTGCTGTCGGCGAGTTTTTTGAGGTTATCGAGGGGCTGCTCTAATAGGAATTGGATCAGTTTGAAATAGTCCTCTTTGCTCAATTCTGCTTTGGCCTCCGTTCCGAGCAGTTTTTTTATATGGTTGTACAGCGAAGGCTTCCGGCCCCTATTTTGGGGCTGGTTAGTACTTGAAAACTTGTTCCCATATTTACCAATATCCTTATTCATTGAACTTGTTTACAACTTGTTTTATCGCTTTAAGCCCATTTTATATAATCTTTTTGCAATACGATTACTACTTGCTGCTAATATGGAGTCATCTAAAATCTGTTTGGAATAATGCTTGCCGCTTAAAATGCCAGAAATAAGTTCTGCATGGAACTCGTCGCTATTGGTAGATGCGTATTTCGACACGCCTTTCTTGATGATTGCGGCATCTAATCTTCCGGTTTGTTGGGCCTTTCGATAACCTTGTGGCGTTCTTATTAATTCTGATACCAAACGCTGATGTATTCCATGTGACAATTCATGAAGTACGGTATTCGGTTGAGATGACCATCCATCTTTTACGCTTGCATATTTGTTGGCTTTATAAACGCTTACTGCTTTTTTGTCGGTGTTGATAGTAATAGTTTCTCCAAAATCATTACTTCTATAATTGGCAACAGTGGCCCCACTCTTTCCAGACTTTATTTGAGCCTCAATAATTTTAGGGAGAGATGCGGGAGATATCCCTAATTTGGAGTGCTATGAGCATTGCGGCCGTTTCTGCCTCGGCTCGCATATCTGGATTGCTAATACCGACAGCCCATCTGTTTGCAGCAGCATTAGCACCTCCACGTAATCCTCCCGATGTTTTAGCCATTGTCTCGCTTGTTAGTCATTAATTGTTCGACATACACAAGGCTGTGTGTTGCACAATACTCTTGGACGATCTTTCCGCCTCCGTAAATGATAAGGTTCGGGGTATCTTTACCTGAAATCTCTTTCGCTATCTGATGCTCGGCTTTCAGGTATTCGAGTCGATCGGCATATCCTCGCGTGAAAAAAGCATTGTATCCATCGGGAATGCCCATGCGGTTGTATTCATAGAATTTCCGAGAGACATTCAAGTCGGCATATATGGAGATTCCGCATTCCTGAAAGTAGCGGGAAATCCACCGCTTCTTGTAGATTTGTTGTAGTCCCCACGCTATGGGGGTCGTGTCGAATAATGACAAATTCGGTTCTACGGCTGCTACGCATCCGCTATTCAATACCTTTGTCGGGTCTTTCCATATCGCCTCGAAGCGATAATCGTCTACATAGAAATGATAGGTGGATACACCTTTCTTTTGCCGTGATTCGGCGCCGTAAGGAGCGAATGGCAGTTGCAATTTACCGGCTTGCATGTCGAGGAGTAAATTCGGAATCTCGAAAAGATTGTTACTCTCGTAGATGCAGTCGGTGAGCATTAATTGATAGAATATGCTTCTATCTTCCTTATTTTCTGGATTGTCGTTGCCTGATTTATTATCTGAGGCCTCCCCAGATGCTACCGTTCCAACCTCTTCGTCAAATGCAGGCATGTCTAAACCGATCTCCTCGAAGTTTATATCCTCCCATTTATCGTCTTGCAAGACTTCGAAATCCCATTCCCCATTGTTGATGTTATCACGCAAAATGATGTCATTTTCTTCTTGCTCGTCGAGGTTATCATAGATAATAACCGGAACCGATTTGAGCCCTATTTTTTTTGCGGCTTTAAGCCGTTGATTGCCGCATATGACGATTTCTGCTCCGGTTCGTGTGGATATGGCAATAGGGCGATGCTTCCAAAATCCGTGAGAACGGATTGAAAACATTAGACGTTCCATATCTTCCTCGGATATACGCCGGGGGTTACCTGGAAGCAATAGGAGTTCAGAAACCTTTCTGGTTATTATTTCGCTTGCATCCGCCATGTCCTTTCGTCGGAATCCGTGTCCTGCGTCATTGCAGGCTTACAAAGGCAAAGGTGCAACGCTTCGGCACATTATGCAATCTTTGCCGAAAAATTATTGCAAACGACATTTCTTTTCTGCTGTCATAACCCCGTCGGCCGTATTACCGACGGGGACATCTGTTTTCAACGCAGAGTATTGAAAGTACAGGGGCTCTATATTAGGTTCAGTCGCTTGAAGCATCGCCACTCTTGGCGCTCGGTGTCGTAATACACTTGTACGGTGTCGTTCTTCTTGCGGGTGTCGTTGCCTTCGACGGGCGGTATTATGTCAGAGCGCAGCGTGCCCCACGCTTCACGCAGAGTGCCGTCTACCTTGCGAAAGTAGAACCGCACTACCTCAGTGTGCATCTTTCGCACAAGGCAGAAGTTGCGCCACGCGAGTTTGAGGCACTCGCCGAATGCCTGGCGGGTCGTGCGATAGAATCGCCTTGCCATGCACATGATGTTTGATAGATCGGTCGTTTTCATCGTGGTTAAGGTTAAAAGTCAGCTTTGAGTTTTAGCAGTCGTAATACTTCGCGTAATTCGCTGTCGGTGTATTTCTCAGCGATCTCTCGTGATACGCCGTTTGTGTTCATCGCGATTTTGATCGCAGCCTCTCGGTTGACCTTGTAGGATTTTCTTGTCTTCATAGCTTTTCAATTTTTTCAAATGCAACATAATACAGCCTATTGCCAACGAGTACCATTGCGATATTCAGTTTATCGAACTGTCCTCGATATTCACCAGTATTGCGTCCGAATCTCACCCGGTCGCCAATTTTTATGTCTTTCATATCTTTCATTTTTACCACCGGCGGCAGGTTGCCGCCACGCTTCGGGCTTGAGGTCTGTTTATAGCCGCCCGAACGGCTAATTAGCGATTGCCCAATTGACATAGACTAAACTTTGCGTATAATTATTGAAAGATTCAACCGCGGTCGCCACTGCATTTTCGCGACTTTCGTATGTCCAGCTAATACAAACGGCATCTGAAGGTTTACCTGTTTTTACTTTAAAAGTCCCGTTGTCATATTCATCAATATAGCAGATTGTTTTTTTACCATATTTCAGTATATCTCGTCTGATTCGGTTGCTATAATTTGCCATAGTTCTATTGTTTTGTCGTTTATTCAATAAATCAATTAGTTGATTTCGCAGACTTTGCAAGGTGTGAAATACAGATCTCTTTCGATGCCAAGACCAAAGGGGCGAGTTCTAACGCGTTGAAGTTCATTCAGCGACACATAGCCATATTCTCGCTCGCCCATACTGTCTAACAACGCGAAGAGAATGTAGTCGTCGCCCTGCTTCTCGCCTTCGAGAATGTACCACGTCTGACTGCCGCAGGGGTTGAAGAACTTGCAAATAACCTGCGCCTCGCTGCCTTTGCCATCTTGTGAATAAATGGGGTACTTTGCCAACTGCTTCTCGATTGCTTTAGTTAAGAGTTTCATGGTCGTATTGTTTAATTATCATGCTTTAATTTTATTTTCACGATGCAAATATAATATTATACTTTTATATATACAATATTTATAAGATTATTTCATGATATTTTTACGATAATATTTGTATGTACTATTATTCATTACTTGTATATATCGTATATAGTGCTTATATTTGCATCAAAATGTATTCTTATGCTACGAATTAAAGAGCTCTGCGAAATCAAGGGTATGACCTTGCAAGAATTGGCGAAATCGCTGAATATAACATACCAATCGCTGTGGGCGCAAATGACCGGCAATCCTTCGCTTTCCAAGTTGCAGGCAATCGCTGCCGCCCTCGGCGTATCGGTTCCGGAGCTATTTGCCCCTCAGCCGACGAACACGATAACGTGTCCGAAATGTGGTACGGTGTTAGAGGTCAAAGAAAGGAAATAATCATGGAGCAAGAGTTGATCCTATACAATTCGGTGGATGGGAAAAGTCGCGTATCCTTATTAGCACGCGACGGTTCCGTTTGGCTCAATCAAGCACAGATCGCAGAACTTTTTGCCACCTCTGTTCCCAATATCAGCCAACATATAAATAACATATTAAAAGATGGTGAGTTACCAGATGAATCAACTATTAAGGAATACTTAACAGTTGCCCCAAACGGCAAATCGTATCAAATAAAATTTTATTCACTGGAAATGATTTTGGCAATAGGTTTCCGCGTCCGATCCATCCGTGGCGTGCAATTCCGCCAGTGGGCAAACCGCAATCTCGCCGAATATCTCCGTAAAGGCTTCGTTATCGACGATGAGCGCCTGAAAAACCCAGACGGCCGCCCCGACTATTTCGACGAGTTATTGGAACAGTTAAAGGAGCTGGAATCCGAAATCAAACACCGAAAATAAGACCTGCCTGCATTGCGGGAAATTGATAACCATAAAGGTGGAATAACCACAGCGACACGACGATATGGAACTGCAACCCATCCAAAGCAAAATTTACGAAATACGAGGCCAGCGGGTAATGCTGGACTTCGATTTGGCGGAACTCTACCAAGTCCCGACAAAAGCACTTAAACAAGCTGTACGACGCAACAGCGAAAGGTTTCCATCGGATTTCATGTTTGAAATCACTGAATCCGAGTATAACGCATTGAAAACCAGTTTGAGGTCACAAATTGTGACCTCAAACAAGGGAGGTATCCGGTATATGCCATTTGCATTCACCGAGCAAGGAGTGGCAATGCTTTCGAGTGTGTTGCGCAGCGAAACGGCAATACAAGTAAACATTGCCATTATGCGTGCTTTTGTGGCGATGCGCAACTACATCATGACCACGACGACAGTAACGGCAGAGCTGGCCGAAATTCGGGCAAAACTGGCATTGTTGGAACGGGCCGACGCCGACAATGCCGAGGCCATCAGCGACTTATCGGAGGATATGCGTAAGGAGCTCGATAACATCTATAATGCCATTGCGGCCTTGTCGGTCAAATTGCCGCAGGCCCACAAGACCGGACAGCCGATAGGGTTTAAACGATCAGACACGGAGAAATGACTCATACAAAGGAAGTACGACGAACGGCGGAGCCTGCAAGGTTTCCGCCGTTCGTTTGTTTGTTGTGCCGAAAATTCCTATGTTGGCAAAAACATTACATGTAATGCGAATATAGGCTTATATTTCTATTCTTCAAAAATATTACTTTCAAAACAGTAATTATAACCCTATTTTAGAATAACTTAAAACCTTTGATTCCCTCTTCAAATTTTATTTGCATTTGTTGTTGGATATTGCGACGAGATTTTGTATATTTAACACTACCTTCTGGGTATAATGGCATTATCCTACTTTGCTTTGCTTAAAGGGAGCGACAAGATCAAGAATGCGATCCAAACGTTCCCCTTGTTTTTTCAGCTCTTCTTGATTCATACGGAGGGTGTTTCCATGCTGTTCAATAGCAGACAATAAATTTCGTAAGTCCATAGCTGTAATATTTAGGTTCGTAGTTTCTTCGGATATTGGGGTATTTTCTTTAAGCATGGTACCTTCACCTGTCAACAACCAACTATATTGTATTCCGAATAGGTCGCTCCATTTTTGGGCGACCTTTTTCCCGAAAGGCTGACCATTCAGATATGCTCCTACGGCCTGTTGCGAAACACCCAATTTAGCAGCTATTTCAGATTGGGTTATCCCTATACTGCTGAAATGCTCTTTTAATTGTTCGCCGATATATTTATAGTCGGTCATATTATTATAATATTTTCTTATACATATAAAATATCTGTAATTCCCTATTGTATACAAATAAATTTATTGTATATTTGCACTGTAATTCAATAATCGTATGGCAAATTTAATCACAAATAGCGAAAAATCAAGAGGTCGCAGTGTTAAACCCTCTATTCTACCCTTTGAAGGGTATCTGCAAAGCATCAGCGATCCACTTGAAAGACGGGTGCTTATTGACGAGTGTAAGCATGCTATCGGCACTACGAGCGACACAACTATATACTTCTATCGTATCGGTCGTCGCCGCCCTGACATTCTTAAACGTCGCGAGATAGCCAAGATCATCCGTCGTCACTCGGGCGACAGCAGCTATACCGCCGACAACCTCTTCCCAGTGGAGTTTTACGAATAGATATAGTCATGATAGTATTATGCATCATATTGGTGTTGATCGCCATTTTATCGCTCATTATCTGCGTGCTTGCATTGCGTGCCATATATCGTCAATACGAGCAAAAAAGCAATCCTCTCCTTATCGCACAAGGGGTATTGCTCGTACTGCTCAATATGATTAACTGTGCTTGCGTGGTAGAGAGTATAAATAAGGTATTTCAATAAAAACACTCAATATAGCTTATGCAAACGCTCCGCAATATAGAGTTTTTCAACGATCCTGAGGGTGGGGTAATGGTACGCGATACCGAAGGCGTCCATACTTACCAGCCCGAAGACAAGATGCTGACAGGGGCATTGTTTACCCGCATCGAGACCGAATATCCGAAAGCATTCAAGGCTCTCGCCGAGATTTACCGCAAGAGTCGTGCGAACGTGAACTACTACCGGTTCCTGATCTGCCACCGTTTTGTTCGCTGCAACTTCGGAAGGTTGGACAACAGGCAGGACATCGACGGGATGGGGCGCTTCACCTTCGAGGATGTGAGCTGCCCGATCAAAGGCGAATGCAAGTATGCCGGCATTATATGCAGCCCCGAGTTCGATACCCGATTGACCGAGCGGCAGAAGGAAGTGATGAAACTCTATATGGAGGGGATGGGCGATGAAGAGATTGCGGATATGCTTTACATATCGCCTGAGACGGTGCGCACAACGAAGCGCGACGCCTTCCGTAAGGCCGAGGTGCACTCACTGGCTGAGTTTACGATGAAGTATAAAGACAGATTATAACCTAACAACGATATAAGGATGAAAACACTCTATTTATGGGAGAACGGATGGACACCTTTCCATTACAATGATTTATCCGACTTGAAAGATGAATTTGCTGCTCGCGGGATTATGCTGGGCAACGGCTGCAAGTTGGGCTACGGCTGCGAGCTGGGCAACGGCTGCAAGTTGGGCAACGGCTGCGAGCT
>ERZ779869.935-NODE-935-length-29597-cov-3.496412_pt1 | contig 29597 bp, 19 predicted proteins | sample MGYA00511557_ERZ779869 | MGnify/ENA primary metagenome ERZ779869 (study PRJEB29588, sample SAMEA2154620) | human gut metagenome | biome: human gut; feature: human-associated habitat; material: faeces | place: Denmark | collected 2008/2010 ... | reverse complement strand
GCACCGGTAATTTTAAAAAATACGCTTTTATATAATCTGGCGTTTATTGTATTAGGCTTGGTTATTGCATTGTTTTTTGCTATTTCTCTAAATGAATTGAAAAGCCAGTATGGTAGAAAAGTTTATCAGACAATTATGTTTTTGCCCTACTTTATGTCCTGGGCAGTCATGACAGGTATTGTCACCGCTTTTTTAAATCATACGAATGGATTGATGAATAGTGCTGTTTTGCCAGCTTTTGGAAAGAATCCGATTAAATGGTATTCCAGTCCAAAATATTGGCCCTTTATATTAACTTTCATAAATATCTGGAAAGGTGCGGGTTATGGAAGTGTGATGTATCTGGCCAGTATCAATAACATTGATACCAGTATTTTTGATGCGGCAGCAATTGACGGAGCGGGGAAATGGACACAAATTAAGTCAATTACTTTACCCTTATTAAGACCGATGGTTATTATTCTTACCCTTATGAACATTGGAAAAATATTTAATACAGATATTGGCTTATTTTATACCAATATCTCGCTTTTTTCTTGCATTTTGACCCTTGAAAATGGTCTTTAAGCCATTTTTATTTCAACTTGCCCAAAGCTTCCTTGATGCGCTTGATAGCTTCAACGATGTTCTCGTCGCTTGTTGCATAGCTCATGCGGAAACAGTCTGGATCACCGAATGCGTCACCACCTACGGTGGCTACATGTGCTTCCTCGAGAAGGTACATGGCAAAGTCAGTTGAATTGTTGATGGTCTTCTCACCATTGCTCTTGCCAAAGTAGCTGTTGCACTTAGGGAAGAGATAGAAGGCACCCTGTGGCATGTTTACCTCAAGACCTGGAACCTCTTTAGCCAACTTTACAATCAGGTTGCGTCGGCGCTCGAAAGCAACGCGCATTTCCTCTACAGCACTCTGGTCGAGTGTGTAGGCTGCTTCTGCTGCCTTCTGGCTGACAGAACATGTACCGCTGGTATACTGTCCCTGGAGCTTGTTGCAGCCCTTGATAATCCATTCCGGACCCGCCAGGAAACCGATTCTCCATCCTGTCATGGCGTAAGCCTTAGATACACCATTAGCAATGATAACCTGCTCCTTCATGCCCGGTTCCTGAGCTATGCTGTGGTGCTTGCCGATATAATTGATGTGTTCGTAGATTTCATCTGCCAACACAAATACTTCAGGATGCTTCTTGAGTACTTCTGCCAGTGCAGCCAGTTCTTCCTTAGAGTATACGCTACCGGTAGGGTTGCTTGGAGAACAGAGAATGAGCATCTTGGTCTTCTCTGTAATAGCATTCTCCAACTGCTCTGCTGTCATCTTAAAGTCCTGGTCGAAACCGGCATTCACAATGACCGGAGTACCTCCTGCCAATTTCACCATCTGTGGGTAGCTTACCCAATATGGTGCAGGAATGATAACCTCGTCGCCTGGATTTACGAGTGCCAATACAGCGTTGCAGACGCACTGCTTGCCACCAGTACCAACGATTACTTCATTGATAGTGTACTCCAAACCATTCTCGTTCTTTAATTTGGCTACAATTGCTTTTCGCAAGTCAGGATAACCTGGTACTGGTGAATAACGGGAATAGTTCTCGTCAATAGCCTTCTTTGCTGCCTGTTTAATATTGTCAGGAGTGTTGAAGTCTGGTTCACCTACGCTCATGTTGATTACATCAATACCTTGAGCTTTCATTTCACTACTCTTCTGTGACATCGCCAGCGTTGCTGAAGGTGCCAATCTGTTTAAACGATCAGATAATTGTGCCATAATTTTATTCTTATATTTGTTTATCGTGTGCAAAAGTAAGCAAATTATTTCTTTTTCGGAAGAAAATTGAGCATTATTTCATGTTTTGTATTGAAATAATAACATAATTTTATTATCCGAGGTGCAAAGTGTGCCCCATGCGGTCTCTCTTGGTCTTGAGATAACGCTCATTGTACTTGTTTGGTACAACTTCGATAGGTACATTTTCTACGATTTCCAAACCGTATGCTTCGAGACCTACGCGCTTTACCGGATTGTTGGTGAGCAGACGCATTTTGTGTACACCGAGATGGCGGAGCATCTGTGCACCGCAACCATAGTCGCGCTCGTCTGGCTTGAAACCGAGATGGGTATTGGCGTCAACGGTATCGTAGCCTTCTTCCTGAAGCTTGTAGGCTGCAATCTTGTTCATCAGACCGATGCCGCGTCCTTCCTGCTGCATGTAGACAACAACTCCCTTTCCTGCCTCGTCTATCATCTGCATAGCCTTGTGGAGTTGCTGACCGCAGTCACAACGCTTGCTGCCCAGGATGTCGCCAGTAGCGCAAGAAGAGTGAACACGGACCAGGATAGGCTCGTCTTCTTTCCATTCTCCCTTGATGAGTGCCATGTGTTCTAGACCATTGCTAGACTGACGGAACGGAATGAGGCGGAAGTGGCCGTATTCTGTAGGCATGTCAACCTCTTCGCCCACTTCGATGAGTGACTCTTTCTTGAGCCGGTATTCTATCATGTCTTTAATAGAAATAACCTTGAGGTTCCATTCTTTTGCCATCTTCATCAGTTCAGGCAGGCGTGCCATGGTGCCGTCTTCATTCATGATTTCCATAAGTGCGCCTGCTGGATAGAGGCCTGCCATTTTACAAAGATCGATGGCTGCTTCTGTGTGTCCGCTTCTTCTTAATACTCCGTTATCTTGTGCGTAGAGCGGATTGATGTGACCCGGTCTGCCGAAAGTCTGTGGGGTAGAATTCGGGTCAGCAAGTGCTTTGATGGTTTCGGCACGGTCGTGTGCAGAAACACCGGTAGAGCAGCCTTCCAGTTTATCTACTGTTATGGTGAATGGTGTACCCAATACTGAGGTGTTCTCTGAAACCTGATGAGGCAAGTCGAGCTCATCGCAGCGGCTCAGGGTGATAGGGGCACAGAGTACACCTCTTGCGTGTTTCAGCATAAAGTTTACTTTTTCTGCGTCTATCTTCTCTGCGGCAATGATGAGGTCGCCTTCGTTTTCGCGGTCTTCGTCATCAACAACAATGACGAACTTTCCTTCCTTGAAGTCTTTTACTGCATCTTCGATGCTATTTAATTTGATTTCTGACATGTTTGATACCTTATTATATAGTTACATTTTACTTTTTCTGTTCTTTAATCCGTTGGATGATGTCCGTATTGGTCTGACTGATGACCTTGAGGTCACGGAACAAGCGCAGTCGGAATCGCCACATTCTCAAATATAGCAGTGTGCCCACAGGGAAAATGATGGCTGCAATGATGTTGAGCCATTTCCGCTCGAATGGGCGTGTATGTGCCTTGACAGAAAGAACCGGATATTGGTTCATGTCGTGCAGGATATACTTGTTGGCGGTGTTGGTCAAATCTTCTATTACCTCTTCCAATTCTGCATTGATTCTTTCTATCTCATGATCAGGCTCGTATTTGAAGAATACATTGATGACGTTTGGAAGATGAACCAGTTTGTGTTCCTTATTATATAAGGTGATGTCTTGGTTGATTCTTTCCAGTTTCTCTGCATCCGTCTGATAGTCCGGGTCGGTGATGATGACTTCCTTGCCGAAGTAATGACGTTTCTGTCGTAAACCGAGCAGTTTCATGAAGAACTCTTTGTAAACATCCATATTGAATACGGAAGAGTCATTGGTTGCCTTGTAGGTTACGAAGATAGCCAAAGGCGTCAATACTGCCGGTGCAAGACCTTTACCGAACCAAATGGCCCACATGCCACTTCTAGACATTCTGTATCCTGTATTGTCGAGGATGAAGAAGACGATGAATACAAGTACGGAGATGACGACAGGGAAACCCAGTCCTCCTTTTCGGATGATGGCTCCTAATGGCGCTCCGATAAAGAAGAATATGAGACACGAAAGGGCTAGAGTGAACTTGTTGATAGCCTCAATCTTGTGCTGTCTTATCATGTAGTCTGCATCGCTCGTTGACATCGATTTGAAATCAAGGTCAGAAAGCTCCTGTTGTACGGTAGACTGTGCCTGGTTTACCGCCATGAGTTTCTTGTCCTGTGGCAACTTATTATATAAGGTGTCGAAAATGAGTTTTTCGCCCTTCTTGATTTCTTTGAGAGAGTCCTTCTTGTTGATGCGCTGTACACCTCCATAGAATCTCACGTTGGCTTCGTTCAGGTAGATTCTTCCGATAGAATCATATAATTGGTTGAGCGAATCGATGTCGTGGTTGATTTTTTCCAGACTTTTACCCTTTGCATTTCCTGAAAGCGAAGCAGCATCGGTCATACTGAAGTCTCCATCAAAGTCGAGAATGATTTTTTTGGAAACGAAAGTCTCTCGTCTGTATGGTACGGCAGCAGTATTGGCAAGTGCACTGCTTTGCATGTTCTCAAACCATTCTCCACTGTAGAGGCTCAAAACAAGATGCTTCTTTTCTGCTGTACTCTGGAGCATGCCAGAATCTGCCAATATGATGGCGGCATCTTCATAGCTGTCGGTCATGCGGTAAATCATGATGCCGTAAAGCTTTCCGGTTTTCAAATCCTTCTTCTGCACATAAAGGTTGCAGTTAGGAATACCATCATAGAAGATTCCTTCCGGAATTTCCAGTTCCGGGCTTTTCTGTTTCATGGAAATCAGAAGTTGTGCCAGTTTCATGTTCGACTTAGGTCCCACATTGTTCTGGAAATAGAATGAGCCAAACATGATGATGACGGTGATGACGATGAGTGAGCGGAAAGCTTGCATCAGTGAAATGCCGGCTGCTTTGATGGCTGTAAGTTCCGAACTCTCGCCGAGATTACCGAACGTCATGAGTGAAGACAGGAGAATAGCCAAAGGCAGGGCCTGTGGTACGAGCATCAGACCCATGTACCAGAAAAATTGAGCCATCACGTCCATCGTGAGTCCCTTACCGATGAGTTCATCAATATATCTCCATAAGAACTGCATCATCAGCACAAACTGGCAGATGAAGAAAGTTCCCATGAAAAGGAGACCAAACTGCTTGGCAATAAATATGTCTAATTTCTTAATTCTAAGCATTTCAATATTCTGTTGTTTCAGACCTTTTCTTTATTTAAAATAATAGCAGGTCTGTTATTCAGCATGCAAAGGTAATATAAAAAAATAAGAAAACCTTTATTTTTCGTTTTTTTTATATATATAATTAGGTGAAAGTGGGGCTGGAATGTGAGAAAAATGAGAAAATGAAACTTTTTTTGAAAATTTCTGCCGAAAAATTTGTTCAATTCAAATAAATGTATTACCTTTGCACCCGCAAATGAGAAATCAATTGCTTGGATGGCGGGATAGCTCAGCTGGTTAGAGCGTCGGATTCATAATCCGGAGGTCGAGGGATCGTGGCCCCCTCCCGCTACAAGATGAGAGACATCAACTTTTTAGTTGATGTCTTTTTTATGCTCTAAACTTTTCCACACTTATTCACTTCTCATAGAAAAGTTATCCACATATGTGTTGATAACTATGTTATTCCGTTGGTTATCAGATGTTTTTCCTGTTGGTAACTGGTGTGGAAAAGATAAATATGAAAGATTTTCCTATGTTTTTCTTGGTGTTCTCAGAACAAAATATTTGCAAAAAATTGACCAATGGGGCTAAAATACAAAAAAAAAGTTGTATATTTGCAGCGGTAAAGTTTTATTTTTAAACATTTGTTGAATACCTCTTCTTTATAAGCATAGAAATTGTATAAGCTGTATGAAACGAAAATTACACCTTATTATATATGTAGCGATTATTGTGTTGCTGACCGGTTGTGCTCAGAAGCCTAGGAAGTTTGTCATTGGCGTATCCCAGTGTTCGGAAGATATCTGGCGCGATAAACTGAATGATGAACTGAAGATGGGCGAGTATCTCAACGATTCGCTTATCGTGAAACTGGCTTCTTCCAATGATGATAATGTGTTGCAGAATAAGCAAGTTAACCAGTTTATCGATGAGGGCGTAGATCTGCTTATCGTATCTCCTAATCAGCTGAGTGCTATATCCAAGTCGGTAGAGCGTGCTTACGATAAAGGTATTCCTGTGATTCTCTATGACAGGAAGACCAATTCTGATAAGTATACGGCATTTATCGGCTGCGATAACTATACGATTGGTAAATCGATGGGAACTTTTATCGCCCAGCAGCTTCAGGGAAAGGGCCGCATCGTTGAAATCAGCGGTTTGGAGGGCTCTTCGCCTGCTTTGGAGCGTCATCGTGGTTTTATGGATGCTATCAAGCCTTATCCGGGGTTACAGGTTGTAGCCTCGGAGGAAGGAAACTGGAAAGAAGAGGGTGGAATCCAGGCGATGAAACGCATATTGAAACAGACACAGGACTTTGATTATGTCTTTGCCCATAATGACTGTCTTGCCTGGGGAGCTTATGTGGCTGCCCGCCAGATGAGGGTAAAGCGTAACTATAAGTATACCGGAGTAGACGGCATGGCTACCGAAGGTGGTGGTTTGGAACTTGTGCGCGATGGTATTTTCGAAGCCTCTTATCTTTATCCTACCAAGGGTGACGAGGTCATAGCGCTTGCCATGAAGATATTGAAGCATCAGCCTTATGAACGCGACAATTATCTGAGCACTTCTATCATAACCCAGGCAAATGCTGCCCTTACATTGATGGAGGCTAGAGATGCCGAGCGTCAGGCGCACAATCTGAAGACTTTGCATAAGCAGGTAGACCAGTATCTGTCTGATTATAATTCACAGAAAGTCATGCTCATAGGTCTGTGTCTGTTCCTGCTTGTTTGCCTCGCAGCTGCGGCTTTAATTTTCAGAGGTTATCTGATAAAGGTGAGGCTGAACGAAACATTGGCTAAGACAAATGGCGAACTGAAGCGACTGAATGTAGAATTGGGTGAAAAGAATGAAGAATTGAAACGATTGAATGAGGAGGTCTTGGAACTCACTCATTCCCGTCTGGTATTCTTTACCAATATCAGTCATGAACTTCGCACGCCTTTAACCCTGATAGCCGACCCGGTAGAGATGCTGCTTGAAGATTCCGGCATCAAGGGCAAGAGCCGCGAACTCTTGAAGATGGTGCAGCGTAACGCCCTTGCTCTCCAACAGTTGGTAAGTAACATTCTTGATTTCCGTAAGATTCAGAATGGCAAGATGGAACTGAAACTCTATCGCTTCGACATTGTGAAGACCTTGACGATGTGGGTGGGCGACTTCCAGCTTACTGCCGAGCGCAAGCAGATCAGACTGCATCTGGATGTTGATGACTTGAAAGGCAGCCATGAAATGATAGCCGATCAGGATAAGATTTCCCGTATCGTGTTCAATCTGTTGAGCAATGCCTTGAAATATACGCCTGCTGGTGGCGAAATCTTTGTTTCGCTGAAAGATGAAGGTGCCAATCTCCGTCTTGATGTGAAAGATACGGGCAAGGGTATCTCGCAGGATGAGGCTGATAAGATCTTTGAACGCTTCTTCCAGGCCAAGGGTGCTGCCAGCGGTACGGGTATCGGTCTGGCTCTGGTGAAATCATTTGTAGAGTTGCATCATGGTGAGGCTAGGGTAGAAAGTGAACTGGGAAAGGGCTCTGATTTTATCGTTGTCATTCCTCGTGAGCAGGAGGGTGATTCACAAGTTATCCACAATGATGTGGATATTGTGGATAACTCTGTAAATGCTTCTGCGTCAACTGGTAAGAATGTTATAGATGAATCTGTTTTGCAATATATTGACGATGGAGACAGAAGTCGTGGAAAAGTTCAGCGGTTGGTAAGCGAGAATACCAATCGTCCTACTGTTCTGGTTATTGATGATAATACCGATATCCGTCAGTATGAGCGTACACTTTTGCAGGATGAGTATGTTGTTCTTGAGGCTGCTGATGGTAAAGAGGGTCTGGCTGTCGCATTGAAAGAGGTGCCTGACCTGGTAATCTGCGATGTGATGATGCCTGTTATGGACGGATTGGAGTTGACAGAACAGTTGAAGACGAATACGGCTACCTCTCATATCCCTGTTATTATGCTCACTGCGAAGAACCTGGAGGAGCATCGCGCAGAGGGTTATGAGCATGGAGCAGATTCCTATATTACCAAACCATTCCACAGCAAGGTGCTTCTCGCCCGTATCGAGAATCTCTTGCGACAGCGTCAGCTCCTGAAGAATCTTTATCAGGGGACTAAAGAGGCTGAGAAGGAGATTTCTGAGGCTCATCTGGAAGATCGTGACAAGCAGTTCCTCAAGCAGCTTCAAGCCATTATCCAGAAGAATATTTCTGATAGCGAGTTTGGAGTTGAGGATATGGGACAGCAGATTGGATTAAGCCGTGTGCAGCTCTATCGCAAGGTGAAGGCGATGACAGGCTCTTCTGTTGTTGACTTACTCCGTAAGGCTCGCCTTGCCAAGGCTAGGCGTTTGCTCGAAACCCGTAGCATGAGTGTCTCTGAAGTAGCCTATGAAGTGGGCTTCTCTGCGCCGTCTTACTTCACAAAATGTTTCAAGGAAGAGTATGGAATGTTACCTGGTGATGTAGGTAATGTGATGAAATAGAGAGAAATACGCTATACCTGAAGTGTAAAATCTGTGAATATATGGATAAAAATCGTTCATTTCCTAGCATAAAAGGTACATTGTATCATTTTTGTCACTATTTGAACGATAATTACAGCTGGGTTTCGCTGAAACTTACTATCTTTGCACCAGAATTTAGAAGTTTATAAATTGTTTCATGCAGAAGTAGTTGCATTTTCATAGGTTTAGGTTTTTAGGTTTTATGTTTTAAGGTTATAGGATTGAGTATTCATTAAGGTAAGTAGTTTTCTTTAAGGTAAAAAGTTTTGTTTTGGGAAATAACTAGTAATGAGAGAAAGCAGCTGTATAGACGGGATGTCTGACAGCTGCTTTTCGCGTATTATCTGGTTTGTTACTTTTTAAGCGGGCATACTATAGCTTTTTAAGCGGGCTTATTCCCAATCTTCGAATTCCAGTTCCAGTTCTTTGTATTCGGGCTTGAAACTGCTGTTCTCCTTATCTTGCTTCCTGGCTTCTTCTGATGAGGCGTTGCTTACGGACAGCCCAAGCAGGCGGATGGGATGAGCCGAGGAGTAATCTACCTGTTTCAGCAGCCGTTTGGCAAGAGGTAGAATATCATCCTTCTTTTTCAGAACCTTTTCTTGCGAGATGCTTCGTGTTATCTGGGTGAAATCGGCAAACTTCACCTTCAGCGTCAGGGTTCTTCCTTCGAAACCGCTTTTGGCGATGCGCTCCAGCAGTTCGAGTACAGTATGGTACAGTTCGATAATCACAGCCGTTTTTAGATAGATATCTTCCAGGAAAGTCTGTTCGCAGCCTACCGATTTCCGTTCCCGGTAGGTGATGACAGGTCGTTCATCTATCCCCCTTGCGAAATCATAGAAGATGTGTCCGGCTTTTCCGAACATTTCTACCAGATGTTCTTCGGATACTTTCCTCAGGTCAGCTCCGTTGAAGATACCCATAAAATGCATCTTTTGCAGTGTTTTCTTGCCCACACCCCAGAAATCCTCTACAGGAAGCTGGGCGATGAAATCGAGCGCCTTGTCGGGATGAATGGTGCAGATGCCGTCGGGCTTGCGGTAATCAGAAGCCACTTTGGCGAGAAACTTGCAGTAGCTGATACCTGCCGAGGCGGTGAGTCCGGTTGCTTCCTTGATACGGGTTTTGATTTCTTTGGCAATATCCACCGCCAGTTCTATCCCTTTCTTATTCTGCGTTACATCAAGAAAGGCTTCATCTATGGAGATGGGTTCGATGAGGTCGGTATATTCCTGGAATATCTGATGTATCTGATGGGATATTTTAGCATAATAATCATGCCGGCAGGGCACGATGATGAGGTTAGGGCAGCGCTGCTTGGCTTGAGCGATGGATTGCGCCGAGTGAACGCCATACTTCCTTGCCTCATAGCTGGCTGTAGAAACCACACCACGAGGTCCGTCGAAGCCAACCGCTACCGGTTTGCCCCGAAGTTCCTGATTGTCTCTTTGCTCTACCGCAGCAAAGAAGGCATCCATGTCGATATGTATAATCTTGCGCTCTGTCATTCTAGCCTTATTTTTCCCAAAAGTACAAAAAAGATGCGTTTCCACAAAATCTAAGCTGTTTTTTATTGTTCGTTAACGTTTTAGGGTATTAGCCTACATGGTCCATCGAAATAGGCTGCGTTGAGCATCGCAAGTACTTGCGTTAGCCAACTCAAGTACTTGCGTTAGTCAACGAAGCTATCTGCGTCTGCTTCCGGAGTCGTCTCCGATAGCTTCCTGAGTCGTCATCGATAGCTTGTTGAGTCGTCTCCGATAGCTTATTGAGTCGTCTCCGTTAATTTAACAAGTCGTCTCCGATAGCTTACGGAACCACTTGAGTAAGCTGGACCAAACACTTGACCTCACAGACTCAAGCACTTGACCTCACTGATTCAAGCACTTGAACTCATTAACTCAAGTATATCATGACACGCTCTTAATTGTCTGTAGTGATCTATATGACTCCCTTTGTCTGAAATAGAAAAGAGTTAGTTAAGAAGTAGAAACTAGCAGAAAAGTGTGAAATTCCGTTCATGCTATATCAATTATGTTGCAATGAACGGAATTTGTTATTATATGTAGAGATTTTTAAAGCCATTATACCTGTTTATATATAACTTTGCAGCAGAAATAAAAAATAGGATTAACAAATTAGAAATTTTAAGTATGCACAACTTTTTAAATGGAAAGAGCGCAGCTATGATGCTTGCACTTTCATTGGTAAATGTTACAGCAGCTTTTGCACAGGATGATAATTCAAGTGCTAAGGAAGAGGGTAATCGTAATGTAATGCTTAATGCAGCCAGTGCGAATGGACCTCGTGAGATTCAGATAGGTTTGCCTTCTGCCGATGTTAACGTATTGGAGAATGGCTTACCTGTAACTTACGCAACCAATCCTCATTCTGTCAATACCATCTGGCGTGGTGATGCAAGTTTGAGCCATCAGGGATTGCTCAAGATTGCAGAGACAGCTATCACTACCGGTAATATCGGTTATGCCGTGAACTCTTTCACCCAGAAGGGTCAGAAAGGATTCAATGGTACTCTGAACTATAAGAGCAATCACTTCGGATTGCAGGAATTCTCTTTGAATATGAATGGCGATTTGGGAAGCGACTGGTATTACAGCTTTAACATGTATCAGGATTTCGACCCGGGAACCTTCAAGATCAAGTCAACTCCTTACCAGGATCGTACTCAGATTTACAAGGCGCTCCTTACCAAGAAGTATAACGGCAACCGTGGTGAGTTTACTGCCATGTATAGATATGCCAACAGCCATAGCGTATATAATTACGCTACTTCGGGTGCTCCATTCATCTATGTAGGCGATGGAAGCGTAAAGGAGTATGGCGATTTCAAGCTCGGAACTACCTCTTATCTTCCTGTAGATAATGATATGACCTATCGTGATATGCGTACTGGTGAGTTGAAGCAGACTTCTCTCTATGATGCCTGTCTGAACAAGACAAGCGAGGTAACCCTGATGAACAACTATCGTTTTGACAACGGTTTGAACTGGAAGGCTACCTTGAAGTACGATCATTCTCGTGGTGCTTTTGTATTCCAGTCACCAATGTCTATCATCGATTTGAAGAGCGATGCCAACAAGGGCGTATATAATTATATGTATCGCGACATCAACGGACAGACTAAGGCTTACGATGGTCAGTATGTTCAGACCCGTATGTCTTGTCTCAATGCCGGTAAGATTGATGAGGCTCTCTTCACCACCGAGCTTAGCAAGAAATTCAGTACATCCACCTTCCGCCTCGGCGTGAATGAGTGGTTCTATCATATTGATTATTGCTCAAATACAACAATGTATGACCAGAGTGTACCTGCTGATGGAAGTTATGCCCTGCGAATTTGGGATGCAAACAAGCGCGACAGCTACTTCTACGATTTCAACAAGAACGCCTCTGAGTATTACAAGGGAAGCGAAAACAAGCTGGCTCTCTACTTCACTCACGATTGGGATGTCACCAACAAGTTGAATCTCTACTATGGTGCCCGTCTGGAGTGGCAGAAGCTGAAGGGTGAAAACGCAGCAGTGAAGAATGCAAAGGGTGAATTCGTAGGCCGTTTTGCCGATTACTATCTCGGTGCTACGGCACCAGATAAGACTAAGATTGCTCCGGCTGACTTGAGTTACAACTGGTTGAACTACGATTTCTCTGTAGCAGCAACTTATAAGTTGACCGATAACTTTGGCTTCACTGGCGATTTCACTTACATCGTTCAGCATCCTAAGTTCGAGGCTTTTGCCCCAGCTGCATTGCCAAATACGGATAAGATTTCTGTGCCACTCGGTCGTGCAGGTATCTACTACAATAACTCATGGTTGAGTTTGACATCGTTGTTCTCTTACATATCAAAGACCAACAACAACTCAACTCTGAACTTGCAGCATGGCAGTGAGATCAAGGCAGCTCCTTTGACTTACGATATCCAGACATGGGGATGGACAACCGACGCTGTGGCTCATCCATTTAAGGGATTCGATTTCCACTTCCTCTTCACTTATCAGAAGCCAACTTACAAGAAGTATGAAACCAGCATCACCTTCAGCGATGGCTATGTTGGCAACATCAATGCCACAGGTAATATCGTAGCCGAGATTCCTCAGATCCTCATCGAGTTGGACCCAAGCTACATGATTACCAAGGACATCAAGCTCTGGACCAGCTTCCGTTACTTCAGCAAGACCTACGCCAACATCAACGAGGCATATTACTTCAACGGTCACTGGGAGACTTTCGGAGGTTTGAACTGGCAGGCAACCAAGCGCTTGGCTCTCGGCTGCACCGTAGTCAACTTCCTCAATCAGACTGGTGCCAAGGGTAGTATCGCAGGTGCCGAGCTGATTACCAAGGATGAGGCAAAGGGAATCAAGAATCAGATTATGACGGGTAGCTATCTTCGTCCATTCACTGTTGAATTCACAGCTTCGCTGAAGTTCTAAGCGATATAAATATCAATAAACATCATCGACAGCTTCTATATATAATATAATGTATAGGGCTGTCGGTAATAAGACAAACAATAATACGTTATAGATATAAACAATAACAATTAACAATAATAGTACAATGAGAACAAACTATATGATGAAGGCTGCCTGCCTCATGTTGATGGCATCAGCTACAACTTCTGCCTTTGCACAGAAGATGAACATCGAACACAAGGGTGATACTACTATCATTAAGGTGGAGAATCCTACCAAGTATCTTCTTCTCCCTATCCAGGAAGAGAAGGATGAGGCTCAGGTTTTGCTCGATACAGGTTCTAAGGATGATACCTGGATGGACGTTCGCCTGGCTCAGAATGGTTCTGATTACTATGTGCCTTTCGCTTTGGGCAAGGGTAAGACTGCTACAGTCAAGATTCTTGGCCTGAAGAAGGATGCTTTGGCTCTCAACTTGCTCAAGCTCAGCGATACATTTGATACTACCAACACCGATTACTATCGTCCATCTTATCACTTCACTCCGCTCTACGGCTGGATGAACGACCCTAATGGTATGGTGTATAAGGATGGTGAGTATCATCTTTACTTCCAGTATAACCCATACGGAAGCAAGTGGGGCAACATGCACTGGGGACATGCCGTAAGCAAGGACCTGGTTCATTGGGAGCACCTCGATCCAGCCATCGCTCGCGACCCTGTAGGTCATATCTTCTCTGGCAGTTCTGTCATCGACAAGAAGAATACTGCTGGCTTTGGCAAGAATGCCATCATCGCCATCTATACCAACAACAGTGTGAACCACGATGAGGTGCAGTGCATCGCCTACAGCAACGACAATGGCCGCACCTTCACCAAGTACGAGGGCAACCCAGTGTTGACTCCATTCGATGGTTTGAAGGACTTCCGCGACCCTAAGGTATTCTGGTATGAAAAGGGAAAGTGCTGGTACATGATTGTTTCTGCTGATAAGGAGATGCGTTTGTACAAGTCAAAGAATCTTAAGAAGTGGAATTATGTTAGTGCTTTCGGTAAAGGTATAGGTCAGCAGCCATGTCAGTATGAGTGTCCTGACTTCTTCCAGTTGCCTGTAAATGGTGATAAGAAGAAGATGAAGTGGGTAATGACGATGAATATCAATCCAGGCTGCTGGTTTGGTGGCAGCGCTACCGAGTATTTCGTAGGCGATTTCGATGGCAAGAAGTTTACTTGTCCTGATGCCAACGAAGTAAAGTGGCTCGACTGGGGTAAGGATCACTATGCTACCGTTACCTTCTCAAATACAGGCGACCGAGTATTGGGAATCACCTGGATGAGCAACTGGCAGTATGCCAACCTCACTCCGTTCAAGCAGAACCGTGGTGCCAACGGTTTGCCAAGAGAATTGAAACTTTACGAGAAGAATGGCAAGTATTATGTTTCAGCGAATGTAGCTCCTGAAGTATATGCTTTGAGAAAAGAAACCAAGGATTTGGCTGATGCTTCTGTTGCCGATGCCAAGGATCTGAAGGGTGTTGCTGCCAATATGAATGGTGCCTTCGAAATCGAGGCCGATGTAACTCCAGATGCCAACGGTATTGCAGGTATTGAGATTTCAAACAATAAGCGTGAGCGCACCATGATTTACTTCGATATGAAGCAGGGCAAGGTGGTTATGGATAGGACAGAGAGCGGTTTGACCGATTTCGGCAAGCAGGCAGTTCCTCACGATATCGAGTTGGCTTGGGACAAGCAGCGTGCTGCAGAAGGCAAGGAGCCTGCTCGCATCGCCAACTCCATCAACTACAAGAACGATTTCGCTCTGGCTACCTGGGCTCCGTTGAGTCTTTGCGAGGATGGCAAGAAGACCTATCATGTTGATATTTTCGTAGATAAGTCATCTGTTGAGCTCTTCGTAGATGGCGGTCGCATCGCCATGACCAACCTCGTCTTCCCTGTAGCTCCATACGAGAATCTGAAGCTTTATACCCAGAGTGGCAAGGCAGAATTCAAGAACCTGAAGGTTCATAAGCTCGGTTTGTAATCACGTAAAATCGAGTGTTTCGGATAAAATATAATAAAAGCCTCAGTTTGTAAACGCAAACTGTGGCTTTTTCGTTTTTTTATGCTATCTTTGCACACAGATAGTGTTTTTAAAGATAGATCATGATGGAACAGCAAGTAAAACTAGTACCTTATGGGGTGGCAGATTTTGCTACGGTAATAGAGCAGAATCTATATTATGTGGATAAGACGATGTTTATCCCGGAGCTGGAGAAGCAGCCTCGCAATCTCTTCTTCATCCGTCCTCGTCGTTTTGGTAAGAGCATATTCTTGAGTATGCTCTATTCTTACTATGACTGTACGCAGAGCCATAAGTTCCAGAGTCTTTTTGGAAATCTGTGGATAGGCCAGCATCCTACTCCTTTGCAGGGAAAGTATCAGGTGCTGTTCCTCGATTTCTCCCAGATTACGGGTAATATCGACAAGCTTGAGACGAAGTTTAATTCTTATCTCAGCATCAACCTCGATGCTTTTGTCCGTCAATACTCAGAATATTATCAGGCAGAGATGGAAGAAATCCTGGCGCAGGAAGATTTCGAGGAAAAGATGGAACTGATATTCAAGGCTGCCAAGGCGCACCAGTATCATCTGTATCTCATCATCGATGAGTATGACAACTTCACGAATGTCATACTCAACGAACGTGGTGAGAATGTGTATCATGCGATTACCCATGCCGACGGCTTTTATCGTGATGTCTTCAAAAAGTTCAAGGGTAATTTTGAGCGTATCTTTATGATGGGTGTGAGCCCTGTAACCCTGGATGATGTGACGAGTGGATTCAATATAGGTTGGAACATTTCTATCAAGCCGGAGTTTGATGAGATGCTGGGCTTCTCTACCACTGATGTGATGGAGATGTTTACCTATTATAAGGAGCATGGTAGTATTCCTGTCGATAGTGATATTGATGCCATCGTCAATGATATGAAGCCATGGTATGACAATTATTGCTTTGCAGAAGAAGCATTGAAGAAGAAAACTCGTATGTTTAATTGTGATATGGTTCTTTATTACCTTCGTAATTACATGGATAACGGATGTTCTCCTCGTCAGATGATAGACCCGAATACCCGTACCGATTACGGCAAGATGAAGAAACTCTTGCAGTTTGACAAGCTGGATGGAGAGCGTAAGGGCATTATCCGCAAGATAGCAGAAGAGGAGCAGATTGTTACCCAGCTTTATGAGTCGTTTTCTGCGTATCAGATTCCAAAGGCAGAGATATTCCCAAGTCTTCTGTTCTATTATGGCATGTTGACCATCAAGGGAACTCGTGGCTCCAAGCTCATTCTGGGCATTCCAAACAATAATGTCCGCAAGCAGTATTATGGTTATCTGGAAGAGGAGTATCAGGCAAAGGCTTATGTGGATGTCAACCAGCTCACCGATTACTATTATGATATGGCATATGATGGTAAGTGGGAAGAAGGATTGCGCTTCATGGCAGATGCCTATGCCAAGGTTTCTTCGGTGCGTGATGGCATTGAGGCTGAGCGAAACCTGCAGGGATTCTTTATGGCTTATCTGAATCTGAATGATTATTATATCACGGCTCCAGAGTTGGAGTTGAATCATGGCTATTGTGATTTCTTCCTTTTGCCAGACCTTACCCATTATGCCAGTCAGCATAGCTACATTCTGGAATTGAAGGTTCTTTCTAAGAAAGATTTCTCTGCGATAGTTGAAGGTGAGTTTATGGAAGATGGCAAGCCTATGACCAAGGCCGAGAAACAGTGGCGTGAGGCTGTAGAACAGATTCATCGATATGCTGAGGCTCCAAGGGTTGAGGCTTTGCGCCAAGGTACAAAACTCCATCTCATCATCATGCAGTTTGAGGGGTGGGAACTTAAACGGATGGAAGAAGTATGAAATCAATGAAAAGACTCTATATTATATTAATTGTACTGTTTAGTAGTATGCTTCTTCTTCTGGGTTCTTGCACCCAGAAGAATGTGGTGATTGCTGTGTCGCAATGTTGCGGTGGAGTTTGGCGCGAGAAGGTGAATAATGAGATGCGACTGGCGCAGTATCAATATAAGAATGTGGATTTGCTGTTTACTACTGCAGAGAATGACGGGCAACGCCAGGCTCGTCAGATAGACAGTATGATAGCCAGGAAGGTAGATTTAATCGTGGTGGCCCCTGATAACGTGAATGATGTTACTCCCGCCATCGAGCGAGCTTATCGTGCGCATATCCCGGTTATTCTCTTCGACAGAAAGGTAAAGACAACCTATTATACAGCTTCCATCGGTGGCGATAATGTAGAAGCGGGTAGGGAAGTAGCCCGCTTTCTTGCCAGTAAACTGGATGGAAAAGGTACCGTAGTTGAGATTACGGGCTTGAAGGATGCTTCCCCTGTCATTGAGCGCCATCGTGGTTTCCACGAGGTGATGAAGAATTATCCGGGAATCAAGGTGGTTACCCTGGAAAGCAACTGGAAGATGGAGCGTGCCCAGGAGTTAATGAAGCAATATTTGGATAATGGCGGACATGCGGATGGCGTGTTCGGGCATAGCGACTTGGGTGCCATAGGAGCCTTTCTGGAAGCAGAGAGACGAGGCATTGATAAGCAGATGCTGATAGTAGGCATTGATGGATTGCCTGGAGAATGGGAAGGAGTGGATAGAGTGAAGAGAGGACAGTTTGCTGCTTCTTATGTCTATCCTACCCAGGGCGAAAAGATTATGGATTTGGCGATGAATATCCTTCAGGGTAAACCCTATAAGAAGGATAATGTGATGAAATCATTCCTTGCTACCCCTGAAAACTGTGATGTCATCGCCCTACAATATCAGGATTTGGAAGTCAAGATGAAGAATCTGGATCAGATTTCTGACAGTCTTGATTCTTATTCAGAGGTATCCAGTATCCAGAAATGGATGCTTGTGGTCGCCATTGTTATCGTCTTAGTTCTGCTCATTATCATCTTCTATATATATAAGGTATATAGAAAGAAGCTGCAGAAGCAGAAAGCCGCGGCTCGTGGATTCATCGAGAACAAGGAGGGCTGGGCTGCTGAACTGAATCACCTGGATGAGAGTGATCGTTACTTTATGGACCGTTTCAAGAAGAAGATTCTTGCGAATATGGGCAATGCTGATATGAAAATGGATGATTTGGGTGCCGAGATGCAGTTGAGTAAAGTACAGCTCTATCGCAAGGTAAAGGCTATGACAGGAAAAACGCCTGTCGAGCTTCTGAAAGAGATGCGTCTGCAGAGAGCCTATACGCTCCTGATGCAGACTGATAAGACTGTAGCTGAAGTCTCGGCAGAAGTAGGCTTTGCGTTACCGGGCTATTTCTCTTCATGCTTCAAGAAACAATATGGCGTTCTTCCAACAGATTTACGACATAAACCGGTGTAAGATGTATGATATGGTTCTAACTGCTTCTGATATAAAACTTTAAAATCTTAGCAAAAGATAAGAAAATCGTTTCATGTAACATAATTATTGTTGCAGGAACGATTTTTTTTATTTATATAACAGTCTTTTCCCTAATTTTGCAACAGATACAAGCAATGACAATTTTTGAAACTTAAAACGTTATATATAGTATGAACAATCTTTCAAGATTACTGATGAGCTCTGCGCTCTGTACTGTTTGCACCATAGCTAGTGCACAACAGGTAAATGTAAATGGCATCGTAAAGGATGCTGCCGGTGAGACAGTCATTGGAGCATCTGTTATGGTGAAAGGCACAAAGACTGGTACTGTTACCGACTTAGATGGTAACTTTCATGTAGAATGTGCTCCTGGTTCCACACTTGTTATATCTTATATTGGATATAAGACGCAAGAAGTAAAGGCTTCAGATAATATGGAGGTAACACTTCAGGAAGATGCCAACGACTTGCAGGAAGTAGTTGTAACAGGTTATACCACTCAGCGAAAGGCCGATTTAACAGGTTCCGTGGCTGTGGTTTCAACCAAGAACCTGAAGACAACTTCAGAGACAGACCCGATGCGTGCTTTGCAGGGGCGTGTTCCTGGTATGACTGTTACTACTGATGGTTCTCCTATTGGTTCAGGAACCGTGCGTATTCGTGGTATCGGTTCTTTCAACTCTTCTCAGGATCCGCTTTATATCATAGATGGTGTACCTACCAATATGGCTTTGAATACCCTCAATACAAATGATATCGAGAGTATGCAGGTTTTGAAAGATGCTGCATCAGCTTCTATCTATGGTTCCCGTGCTTCGAATGGTGTCATCATCATCACCACCAAGAAAGGTAAGAAGGGTAGCAAGGTGGCTGTTGACTTCTCTGCCAACCTAACTGCACAGTTCTATTCCAACCAGTCGAAGATGAAGTTGATGAACTCCAGCCAGTATGCTACTGCGATGGCTCAGGCTGCCCTGAACGATGGACTCGATCCTGTGGCTTATGCTGCCAACTACGGCATCGACTTGAATGCGGCCTCTGGTACTCCAATCACTGTTTGGAATCCTGCTACCAACCAGTATCAGAACTATACTATCAATGGTCGATACGACGGCTACATCAATGCCAAGAAGACCATGCGATTCTCAGATACCGACTGGCTCGATGAAATCTCTCGCACAGGTTTCTCGCAGAACTACGACCTCTCTGTATCTCATGCCAATGACAAGCATAGCGCTATGTTCTCCTTGGGATACAAGAACAATGAGGGAGTCTTGAAATATACAGACTTCGAGAATATCTCTGCTCGTTTGAACACCTCTTGGAATTTGAACAAGATCGTAACCGTAGGTGAGAATGTAACATTGACTTATACCTCTCAGGTAGATTGCCATCCGATGGAGAATGCCTTGAAGATGCCTTCCATCGTTCCGGTTTACGAAGAAGATGGCAAGACCTTCGCTGGTCCTGTAGGAAGTATGGCCGACCGTCAGAACCCTTGTCGTGAGCAGTATCAGAACCGCAATAACCACCTCGACTACTGGCGCATCTTCGGTAATGCTTTCGTAGAATTGAAGCCTGTCAAGGGATTGACCCTGCGTTCTAACTTCGGCTTGGATTTCAAGACTTCGTTTATCAATGCGATGACGAATACTTATCATTCCGATATTGTCAACAATGACATCGCCAAGACAACGCTCTCGAATAACAATGAGACCAACTGGACATGGTCTAACACAGCCCAGTACGTTACCCAGATTGGCAAGCACAACATCGATGTACTCGGTGGTATGGAAGTTTCCAAGCAGTCGGTTATCGATTTCTCTGCCTATTCAGAAGGCTATGCGCTGGAAGATAAAGATTATATGTGGCCAAATGCTGCAACAGGAACGATGCGTAACTCGGGTGCAAAGGTAGGCTATCGCCTGGCTTCTTTCTTTGGAAAGGTGAACTACAACTGGGATGATCTCCTCCTGGCTTCCTTCACTATCCGTCATGATGGTTCATCACGTTTCGGTAAGGCACATCGCTGGGGTACTTTCCCTGCTGCATCACTCGGCTTCAGATTCTCTAATCTCCTGAAGAAGGATTGGTTGGATGATGCCAAGTTGCGACTCTCTTGGGGTCAGACAGGTAACCAGGCTATCGACAACAATGCACAGTTTGGTCTTTATGTAGTGGATTACGGACTAGATCGTGTAACCTCTACTGCATACGATCTCTTCCTGCAAGGTTCAGGTACCTTCCCTTCTGGTTATCGTGCCACACAGTTGGCTAACCCTAACTTGAAATGGGAGGCAGCTACTCAGTATAACGTAGGTTTGGATTACACCCTGTTTGGCAACACCCTCTATGGTACAGTGGATGCCTATATTAAGAATGTGAAGGATATGTTGATTAATCCTGCTTATCTGGGTGCAACTGGTGAAGGTGGAAATTCATGGCAGAATGGTCCTTCGCTCCGCAACTGGGGTATGGAGTTCACCGTGGGTTATCGCAAGACCTTGGCTAATGGACTTGGCATCGACGTGAACGGCAATCTGGATTTCTTCCGCAACAAGGTTACTTATTTGCCAGCAACAACAACAGGTGCTTACGCTCACACATCTAAGGAAAACCTGGTGCAGAGTGGCAAGTCTTATGGTTCAATCGTAGGTTATGTAGCCGATGGAATTTTCCAGAATCAGGAAGAAGTAGATAAGTCTGGACAGCCAAACGCACGTGTCGGTGGATTGAAATACAAGGACTTAGATGGTAAAAATGGAATTACTTCAGATGACCAGACTTGGATTTTCGACCCTGTGCCAGCCTTCTCTTATGGTTTGAATATTGCTCTCAACTACAAGGGCTTTGATTTCAGTATGTTCTGGCAGGGTGTCTATGACCAGGATGTGTATAACAACCAAAAGTTCCAGACCGACTTCTGGGCTATTACTGATAGTGGTTCTAACAAGGGTACCCGTTTGCTCGATGCCTGGAATACCAACAACACTGGTTCTTCCATCCCACGCTTGAGCACCATGAATACAGCCGATGAGGGTCGTGCTTCTACTTACTTCGTTGAGAATGGTTCTTACTTGAAGTTGCGCACCTTGCAGGTGGGTTACACTATCCCAAGCAGCATCCTCTCTAAGTTGAAGATGACCAGTGCCCGTGTCTATCTCTCAGGTCAGAATCTTTTGACCATCAAGAGCAACAGCCTGACCTGTTCAGACCCGGAGAATCCAAACTGGAACTATCCACTTTCAACATCCGTATCATTCGGACTTCAGGTAGGTTTCTAAAATGTTTCATATTTTTTAAAGAGAATTCTAAGATGAAAAAGTTATATACAATGGTGCTTGCAGCAGCACTGATAGGAACATTCACCAGTTGTGATGATTTCCTGGATTACACCCCAACAGCTGTGGTTGATGAAGACAAGGCATTAAGCGAGCCAGACAAGATGGTAAACAGTGCCTATGCGATGTTGGGCAACTGTTGGTATTCTTACCCATTCAACCTTTGGCCATATGGTGACCTTTCTTCAGACGATTGCTTGAAGGGTGGCGGTGGTACCGGTGACACCGGTTATCACGATGTGGAGATTTGGAGTACCTTGACCTCTACTAGGGGCGAACTCGACGAGTTATGGTATCGTCTCTATTGTGCTGTTTCCCGTTGTAACCGTGCCTTGGTTTCTTTGCAACAGAATGGTGAGAGCAAACTGGGTGCTGAGCTAACCAAGCAGCGTGAGGCTGAGGTTCGCTTTCTCCGTGCTCATTTCTATTTCAAGTTACTTAGCATGTATCGTCAGATTCCTTGGATAGACGAGAAGGTTTATGAGGATAAAACAACAGAGAGCACATCAAACACTCAGTTTACTTACGAGGAATTGTGGCAAAAGGTGATTGCCGACTTCCAGACTGCATACGATGTACTTCCTGCTAAGCAGAAGGATGGCGGTCGTGTCAACAAGATTGCTGCCGCAGGTTATCTGGCCAAATGTTATCTTACCATTGCCTGGGGTGATGGTTATGAGGCAACCAATGGCGTTGACCATATTAATGAGGAGTATATGCAGAAGGTAGTAGATTACACCGATGTTGTGAAGAATTCAGACTATGGTTACATGGCAGATTTCGGCGACATCTTCCTGCCTGACTATAAGAACAGCAAGGAGTCTGTCTTTGCTGTCCAGGCTTCCGACTATAGCGAGGACCATACTACCTTCGGACGTGGCAACTGGTCTAACGTGCTGAATGGCTGTTGGGGTATGTGGTCTTGCGGATGGGATTTCCACAAGCCTTCACAGGACCTGGTGAATGCCTTCAAGACCAAGAACGGACTTCCTGAGTTTGATGACTACAACAAGACTTGTGATTATCCTGTAAACGGTAAGCCTAATAGTCAGAAGTGGGATCCACGTTTGTTCCACACCGTTGGAATGCCTACCTTCCCATATAAATATGAGTCAGAATACACGATGACCACAGCCAACTCACGTACACCAAACGTTTATGGTTACTATACCTCTCTGAAGGAAGTACCACAGCGTTCTAAGGGTGAAACTTTCAATGGCTCTTGGCAGGCGTTTGCGATGAACGACTATGTGCTCCGTTATAGCGACATTATGTTGATGCGTGCTGAGGCTTTGATAGAGTTGGACCGTCTGGCTGAGGCTCGTACCATCATCAACGATATCCGTCTGAGAGCCAAGAATTCTGTGGATAAGCATATTGAATATGCCAAGGATCAATGTGATATAGCCCTCTATCCGGAGTCTTATTTCCAGGATAAGGAGACGGCAAGAAAGTGCCTTCGCTGGGAGCGTCGTCTGGAAATGGCTATGGAGAACGGCCGCTTCTTCGACTTGCGCCGCTGGGGCATTGCTTCTGAGACACTGAACAAGTATTTCGAATCTGAGCAGAAAGATCAGTATGGAGAGCAAACATACGCTCAATACTTGAAGGATGCCAAGTTCACACCGGGCAAGAACGAGTTCTATCCGGTTCCATATAACCAGCTGTATTACATTCCTGGTCTTTATAAGCAGAATAAGGGATACGAGTAATGGCTTACCGGCATTTTTAAATAATTAGATGTTTTTTAAATGTACTCAATTAATAAATTGACAATGAAAAAGATTTTTGTTTCAGCGCTTGTCGCTCTTTGCGGTTTCACCGCCAGTTATGCCCAGCAGGCTTCCTTCTTGAGCAATAATCACTGTCTCTATCGCATCAGCCAGGAGAGTCAGAACCAGAAGTGTCTCTTGCTTCCTGTACAGGAGGATGCTGAGATGGCAAATATCAAGGTGATTGCTGACAACAAGCAGGTGAAAGCCCTCAATGTGAAGTTGGCTAAAGATCACGTAGATTATTTCGTTCCCCTCTATATGGATGAGTTTGCTGGCTTGAAAGGCCTGGCTCTCGATATCCATGTAAACGGTGATTATAGCAAGGAAGGACTGAATGCCCTCACTTGCTGGAAGGAGATGAAGTTCTCTGATGCTTTCGATATGAAGAATCGCGAGCAGTATCGTCCGGATTTCCATCACACTCCTGCTTACGGATGGATGAACGACCCAAATGGTATGTTCTATAAGGATGGCGTATGGAATCTCTATTTCCAGTATAATCCTTACGGATCACAGTGGGAGAATATGACCTGGGGACATTCTACATCTACCGACTTGGTACATTGGAAGTTCCAGGGTGCCCCTATCCAGCCAGATGCAATTGGTACTATTTTCAGCGGTTCTGCCGTTGTGGATAAGAATAATACTGCTGGTTTGGGCAAGGGTGCTGTTGTGGCTCTCTACACTTCGGCTGGTGAGAACCAGACACAGAGCATGGCTTACAGTACAGATAACGGCAAGACCTTTACAAAATATGAAGGAAATCCTATTATCACCAGTACTGTGCCAGACTTCCGTGACCCACACATGTTCTGGAACGAGGACATCAAGAAGTGGAATATGATTCTGGCTGCCGGTCAGCACATGGAAATCTATACTTCTGATAATTTGAAGGATTGGAAACTTGAAAGCTCTTTCGGTGAGAAGTATGGCAACCATGGCGGTGTTTGGGAATGCCCAGACCTGATGAAGCTGAAGGTTCGTGGCACCGATAAGGAGAAGTGGATGCTCATCTGCAACATCAATCCTGGTGGTCCATCCGGTGGTTCAGCAACCCAGTATTTCGTAGGCGATTTCGATGGTTATAAGTTTACTTGCGAGAGCAAGCCTGAGGTAACCAAGTGGATGGATTACGGAAAGGATCATTACGCTACAGTTACCTTTGATAACGCACCAGAAGGTCGCCGCGTGGCTATCGCCTGGATGAGCAACTGGCAGTATGCCAACCAGGTTCCTACCCAGCAGTACCGTTCAGGCAACTCTATTCCTCGCGACTTAGGTCTCTTCGAGTATAAGGGTGAAACTTATTGCAGCGTGGTTCCATCTCCAGAGATGACTGCGGCAAGAAGCAAGAAGGCTGGCAAGAAACTCACAGAATCTTGCGAGATGGTAGTGAATCTGAAGGGAAATGCTACTATCACTTTGAGCAACGACAAGGGCGAGAAGGTAGTGATGAACTACGATGCCAAGGCAGAAACCTTCTCAATGGATAGAACCAAGAGCGGTAAGGTAGATTTCAGCAAGGACTTCGCTGCAGTCACCAAGGCTCCAACCTATGGCAAGATCAGCCAGCTGCGCATCTTCATTGACAAGAGCAGCATCGAGGCACTGGATGCTGACGGCAAGATGTCTATGACCAATCTCGTGTTCCCAAGCAAGCCTTACAACAAGGTTACTGTAAAGGGAAAGGGTAAGTATCAGGTTTACGACATCAAGTAACCTCATCTGTTAAGAACTGAATCTATAACACTATTGTTTCTAAGAGTGTTACTGATGTAACAATGCAACAAAAATGGTAGCTGATGAACGATATTTTATGATATATTGTATCGTTTATCGCTACCTTTGCACCAACAAAATAGAAACAATAACGCTAACAATTATGAATAAATCATCAAAGTTATCAATCATCCCGGTGATGCTCTGTTTCTTCGCCATGGGATTTGTAGATTTGGTAGGTATAGCCTCCAACTACGTAAAGGAAGATCTCAACCTCAATGATGCAACAGCCAATCTGTTCCCATCGCTGGTATTCTTCTGGTTTCTCATCTTCTCGGTTCCTACGGGAATCCTGATGAATAAGATAGGTAGAAAGAAGACAGTACTCCTGTCTTTGCTCGTTACCGTTATCTCACTCCTTTTGCCCATCTTTGGCGAAAACTTTGAGCTGATGCTCGTGTCGTTCTCATTGCTCGGCATCGGAAATGCCTTGATGCAGACATCCCTGAACCCTCTGGTTTCGGTGGTGACATCAGGTCAGAACCTGGCATCCACATTGACCTTCGGTCAGTTTGTCAAGGCGATAGCTTCCTTCCTGGCTCCATACATCGCTATGTGGGGCGCCATGGCAAGCATTCCTACCTTTGGTTTAGGCTGGAGAATTCTCTTCCCAATCTATATGGTTATCGGAATCGCAGCTACCTTCTTCCTGGCTGGTACACCTATCGAGGAGGAGAAGAACGAGGGTAAGGCTTCCGGCTTTGGCGAGTGCTTCAAGTTGCTCGGCAAACCTATCGTGCTGCTTTCCTTCATCGGTATCATGTGCCATGTAGGCATCGATGTGGGTACCAATACCACAGCTCCTAAAATTCTGATGGAGCGTCTGGGATGGACGCTGAACGAGGCTGCCTTCGCTACATCGCTCTACTTCATCTTCCGTACCATCGGATGTTTCACCGGTACTGTTTTCCTCCGCATGATGAAGACCCGCACTTTCTTCGTTATCAGCGTAGTGATGATGGCTCTGAGTATGATAGGCATGTGGGTAGGCGAGAGCAAGATGATGCTTTATATCGCCATCGCCCTGGTGGGATATGGCAACTCTAACGTGTTCTCCATGATTTTCTCTCAGGCACTTCTAGCTATGCCTGATAAGAAGAACGAGGTGAGTGGACTGATGATCATGGGCCTCTTCGGTGGTACCGTCTTCCCTTTGATTATGGGCTTTGCCAGTGATGCTATCGGTCAGGCTGGTGCTGTGGCTGTCATGGCTGTGGGAGTCGCTTATCTCTTCACTTATATCCGCAAGTTATAATATAAATCATCCGCAATCGTTTATATCGTATATAATAAAGTGTAATTATGGAAACAAAGAATTTAAATACAAAATATTGTGTAGGTTTGGGCGAAATCCTCTTTGACGTTCTCCCTAGTGGTTCTCAACTCGGCGGTGCTCCTGCCAACTTCGCTTACCACGCAGGTCAGCATGGTTTGCATTCTGTAGCCGTGAGTGCTGTGGGTAAGGATGCCTTGGGCGAAACAGCCCTTCGCATTCTCGATGAGAAGAAGTTGAAGTATGTAATGCCTGAAGTAGATTATCCTACCGGTACAGTTCAGGTGCAGCTCGACAAGGAGGGCGTTCCTACTTACGATATCAAGCAGGGTGTTGCTTGGGATAATATCCCGTTCACCAGTGATATTAGGGAGATTGCTGTCAATGCTGGAGCTGTATGTTGGGGTTCTCTGGCACAGCGCAGTGAGGTTAGCCGTAAGACCATTTATACGTTCCTCGATCATACTCCAGAGGATTGTCTGAAGATCTTCGACATCAATCTTCGTCAGAACTTCTATACTCCAGAGGTGATTACCGAGAGCTTGAAGCGCTGCAATGTGTTGAAAATCAACGATGAGGAGTTGATTACCATCGGCCGTCTCTTTGGTTATCCAGGATTGGATATCGAGAACAAGTGCTGGCTGATTCTCGGCAAGTATAATCTCGATATGCTCGTGCTGACCTGCGGTGTAAACGGCAGCTATGTCTTTGCTCCGGGTGTGAAGTCATTCCAGGAGACTCCAAAGGTTGAGGTGGCTGATACAGTAGGTGCAGGCGACAGCTTTACCGGCACATTCTGTGCCAGCATTCTGAAGGGCAAGAGCATTCAGGAGGCTCACGAACTTGCCGTAAAGGTAAGTGCCTACGTTTGTACCCAGAATGGAGCGATGCCTCAGATTCCTGAGGAATACACCCGTTAACCTCGCTTCCCCTATTGGTTATATAGCAATATAAGATGATAGGTTTAAAGAATAGTTGATTTTAAAGTTAATGTTAGTTGGTAAGCTGCATCCTGTTCGCGAAGAATGGGTGCAGCTTTTTCATTTTCAGAAATACAATCTCTCAATTACAATAAAAGAACCCCCTAAAATGGTAAAATGATGCCCCAAAATGGCAGAAATGAATAAAAAGATAACGTTTTCATTAAAAATATTATAAAAGAGTTGCAGATTAATAGATTATTTTGTATTTTTGCATTTAAAATATTAGTAGAACATTAAAAATATAGATGTTATGAAAGACTTAGATTGGTCTAATTTGTCATTTGGCTATCGCCAGACTGACTACAATGTTCGCTGTTACTATCGCGACGGCAAATGGGGCGAAATAGAAGTTTGCTCTGATGAGTATTTGAAATTGCACATGGCTGCAACCTGTCTGCACTATGGTCAGGAGGCATTCGAGGGCTTGAAGGCTTATCGTTGCCCAGACGGTAAGGTGCGCGTGTTCCGTATGGACGAGAACGCTAAGCGCTTGCAGAGCACATGTCGCGGCATTCTGATGCCAGAGGTGCCTACAGAAATGTTCGAGGAAATGGTGAAGAAGGTGGTTCGCCTCAACCAGGAGTGGATTCCTACCTACGAGAGTGGTGCTACGCTCTATATCCGTCCGCTGCTCATCGGTACAAGTGCTCAGGTGGGTGTTCATCCTTCTAAGGAGTATTGCTTCCTTATCTTCGTAACTCCAGTAGGTCCGTACTTCAAGGGTGGATTCTCTACCAACCCATACGTCATCATCCGCGATTTCGACCGCTCTGCTCCTCTCGGAACAGGTATCTATAAGGTTGGTGGCAACTATGCTGCTTCTCTCAGAGCCAACAATATCGCTCACGAGAAGGGTTATGCATGCGAGTTCTATCTCGACGCCAAGGAGAAGAAATACATGGATGAGTGTGGTGCTGCCAACTTCTTCGGAATCAAGAATAATACATACGTTACTCCTAAGAGTACATCTATCCTCCCTTCTATCACCAACAAGAGCTTGATGCAGTTGGCTGAGGATCTCGGTATGAAGGTGGAGCGCCGTCAGATTCCTGAGGATGAGCTGGATACTTTCGAGGAGGCTGGTGCATGCGGTACTGCTGCCGTAATCAGTCCAATCAGCTACATTGATGACTTGGATACAGGCAAGCGCTACAACTTCGGTGAGAAGCCAGGTCCTATCTCTAAGCACCTGTATGATACGCTTCGCGGAATCCAGTATGGTACTATTGAGGACAAGCATGGTTGGACAACCGTAGTTATTGAGTAATCAATGACTTCTTTATTGCGTAAAAACCAATATTAGAAATATAATTATGATCAAGGCACTTTGAGGAGTTCACGCTCCTAGGAGTGCTTTTTTTATGTATTTTTTCTTGGAAGTTTCATAAAAATATCGTAACTTTGCCCGCAGAAATATAACTTCTTAATAGAAAGGAAAGATTATGCAGACAACACAGGTAAGCGTCTTGATGATAAATGATAAAGGCATTATGCTTTCTGTGCAAGGAAACGATTATTTCATATCTTATAATCGGATTCCTTGGATGAAGAATGCGCTTTCCGGCACGAGATTGGGCTTCTGAGCATTTCTTCTGCCGTTCTTTGCTGGGCACTAAAGCACATCAATCAGCCAGACCTGGCGAAAACAGCGCATGACGTTTGCCAGACATACATAAATAATTGCTTATCAGAATGGGAGAACACTATGAATTGTAACGCTAAAAAAGTCATACACGAAGTACTCTACTCCGCACAAGAAGCCGGGGACATTCGTCTTCTCCGCTATGGAGAGGTCGATTCTAGCTATGATCCTGACCGGGATATCGTACAAAAAGGAGGTGACTTTCTGTTGAAAGGTTCCTTACTAAAATATCTGATTTGCGAATATGCACAGGGCTATAGTGCATCTGCCATTATTTCGAATTTGCAAAATATTGATCACTCAACTTCGATCATTTCCGTATCGGCCTTCCGCAGGGACAGCTCGTAGCCGCGGACGGTGACTTCCATCGGGTCGCCCAGGGGCGC
>ERZ779869.923-NODE-923-length-29846-cov-28.094659_pt1 | contig 29846 bp, 18 predicted proteins | sample MGYA00511557_ERZ779869 | MGnify/ENA primary metagenome ERZ779869 (study PRJEB29588, sample SAMEA2154620) | human gut metagenome | biome: human gut; feature: human-associated habitat; material: faeces | place: Denmark | collected 2008/2010 ... | reverse complement strand
AGGTCGCCTGCCTCGAGCAGCCGCGCAAGATAGTGCAGCGCCGCGTCCGCGTCCGAGCCGCGCAGCGACTTCATCAGCGCCGACAGCGCGTCATAGTGCTCGTCGCCGTCGCGGTCATAGCGCATCGCGCTGCGCTGGGTGACGGTTTTCGCATCGTTGAGGCTTATGAGCACCTTGTCGCCGTCCGTTCGGGCTGCCGAAAACAGCAGCTCGACCGCGTTGAGCGCCTTGCGCACATCGCCGCCGCAGGACCGGCTTATCCGCTGCACGACGCCCGGCTCAAGCTCCGGCGTTTTACCCTCGCGCTCGGCGAGGATGGAAAACGCGCGCATAACGGCAGGCTCGGCCTCCTTCGGCGTAACGGGCTTGAACTCGAACACCGTCGAGCGGCTGAGGATAGCGCCGAACACGCAGAAATAGGGGTTTTCCGTCGTCGAGGCGATGAGCGTGATGCGCCCGTCCTCGATAAACTCCAGCAGCGATTGCTGCTGCTTTTTGTTGAAATACTGGATCTCGTCAAGATACAGCAGCACTCCGCCGGGAGTCAGCAGCGTGTCAAGCTCGGCGATGATCTCTTTTATGTCGGCAAGCCCGGCGGTCGTTGCGTTCAGCTTGCGCAGGGTGCGGTTGGTTTTTTCCGCGATGATGCGCGCAACGGTGGTCTTGCCCGTGCCCGAGGGGCCGTAGAAGATCATGTTCGGGATGCTGCCGCTTTCGACGATGCGGCGCAGCAGGCCGCGCTCGCCGAGGATGTGCTTTTGGCCGACAACATCGTCAAGGCTGTGGGGGCGTATTTCGTCTGCAAGGGGTTTGTACATGTGCTGTACCTCCGAAAAAACCGTCCGCACCGCAAATGCGATAGCGCCGCGGACCGGGATGTGGTAAAATAGGCGCGAGGTGATATGTATGCGCACAAAAGCTCAGGTTCTGGAGATAGTCCGCCGATTGGAGGAGGCCTATCCCTTGGCCGAATGTACGCTTGATTATAAAAAGGATTATGAGCTGCTGTTTTCCGTGCGGCTTGCCGCGCAGTGCACCGACGCGCGCGTAAACGAGATAACGCCTGCGCTGTTTGCGCGCTTTTCTACGCTGCAAAGCTTTGCCGAGGCTGACGTTGCGGAGGTCGAGGAGTATGTCCGATCCTGCGGCTTTTACCGCGCCAAGGCTCGCGACATCGTCGGCGCGGCGCAGATGATCCTGCGCGATTTCGGCGGCCGGGTGCCGGATAACATGGACGATCTGCTCAAGCTGCCCGGAGTCGGGCGCAAGACGGCAAATCTCATTCTCGGCGACGTTTATCACGTCCCCGGCTCGACCGTTGTGGACACGCACTGCATCCGCATTTCAAACCGCCTGGGTCTGGTCGATGACCTCAAGGATCCCGTGAAGATCGAGGCCGAGCTGCGCAGGTGCCTGCCGCCGGAGAAAAGCTCCGACTTCTGCCACCGCATCGTGCTGCACGGCCGCGCCGTCTGCACCGCGCGCAGGCCCGACTGCGCAGGCTGCACCCTGCGCTCGGTGTGCCAATTTGCCGAGCAGCAGGTGTAATACATAATTATACCCGATATCCCACCCCAACGCAAATTTTTTAGTGGCGATTTGGCGCACCTACGGATACGCATATCTCTGGTAGCCCGGTTCGGGACATTGGTGGAAACCGTGCGGTTTCACCGCAGCTGATAGCCGTGAGCTGATAGCAGAGAGCCGATGGTGTGCCTACGGCGCGGATTTATTTACACCTCATCTGCCGCAAGCGGTTTTTCAGTAGCGCTTTAACGCTGATACCGATACGTTTTTTGCGTCAGCCCGACCGGTGGGTGCCGACGAAACCGCTACACGCGGAACGGATGAATCCGTTCCCTACGAGCGACCGCTGGCCGCAGTGAAGAGCTAACAGCTGATAGTTAATAGCTGTCAACCCCTCAGTCAGCAAAGCTGCCTGCTCCCCTTGACAGGAGAGCCAATATGGTGCGGTGCAAAACGCAGCAACGCACCTGTGTTACGCGAAACGTTATGGTTTCTGCCAATGCCTCGAACCGGGCTGCCGCAAAACTCAGCAACGCACTGACGTATGGCGAGGCAACCATGGTTTCTGCCAATGTCTCGAACCGGGCTGCCGCAAAACGCAGCAGCGCACTAACGTATGGCGAGGCAACCATGGTTTCCACCATTGTCCCGAACCGGGCTACCAGAGATATACGTATCCGTAGCTGCGTCAATGCGCCTCTAAAAAAGTGACGGGAATGTAAGAAGTGGAGGGGGAAATGTAAGCAAAATCGATGGTTTCCGGGCAAAAAGCGCGGTAGAATAAGCGTGTAAATCCGATGGAGGTAAAAACGATGAGCATTTTAACTGTTGAAAATCTCAGAAAAGTATACAGCACGCGCTTTGGGGGAAACCAGGTCGAGGCGCTTAAAAACGTAAACTTCAGCGTCGATGAGGGCGAGTACGTCGCCATAATGGGCGAGTCCGGCTCGGGCAAAACGACGCTTTTGAATCTTCTTGCGGCGCTGGACAAGCCGACCGGCGGCACGATCGTGCTCGACGGCAAGGAGCTTGGCAGGATAAAGGAGAGCGACGTTGCGACCTTCCGGCGCGACAATCTCGGCTTCGTGTTCCAGGAGTTTAACCTGCTGGACACGTTCACGATCCAGGACAACATCCTGCTGCCGCTGGTGCTGGCCGGGAAGAGCTACGACGAGATGACCTCGCGCCTGCTGCCGATAGCGAAGGATCTGGGCCTGACTCCGCTGCTGAAGAAATATCCCTACGAGGTCTCCGGCGGCCAGAAGCAGCGCGCGGCGGTCGCGAGGGCGCTCATAACCAATCCGCGCATCATCCTCGCCGACGAGCCGACGGGCGCGCTCGACTCGAAGAGCACCGACGAGCTGCTCGGCCTGTTCGAGCAGATAAACAAAAAGGGTCAGACCATCCTCATGGTCACGCACTCCGTCAAGGCCGCGTCGCGCGCGCAGCGCATATTGTTCATAAAAGACGGCGAGGTGTTCCACCAGATCTATCGCGGCGAATGCTCCGATCAGCAGCTTTACCAGAAGATCTCGGACACGCTGACCATTCTTGCATCGGGCGGTGAAGTGAAATGAAGCTCGGTTTCTATCCCCGTCTCGCGTGGAGCGGCATCAGGAAAAACAAGCGCCTGTTCGTTCCGTATATCCTCGCCGCGGCCGGAACGGCGGCCGTGTTCTACATCATGTTCTATCTCGCGTCGGGCGACCTTTTGGACGGTATGCGCGGAGGTATGACGGCACAGTCGACGCTGTCGCTCGGCGTATTCGTCATCGTCGCGTTCGCGCTGCTGTTCCTGTTTTACTGCAACAGCTTCCTCGTGCGCCGCAGATACAAGGAATTCGGCCTTTACAGCATCCTCGGCATGAACAGGAAAAACATCTCACGCGTTCTTGCATGGGAGACCCTGCTGACTGCGCTGCTGTCGCTTATCGGCGGCATATTTATCGGAGCGCTGCTTTCAAAGCTCGCGGAAATGATATTTCTGCACATGCTCGGCGGCACGGCGGATTATTCGCTGCACATATCGCTTCCCGCCATCAAATACATGCTCCTGTACTTCGGCGGCATTTTCGCGCTGATCTACATCAGCAGCCTCATTAAGCTGCACCGCAGCACGGCGATCGAGCTTGTACACAGCGAAAGCTACGGTGAAAAGCCCGTGAAGGCAAATCCCGTGCTTGGCATAGCAGGCGTTATCCTGCTCTCCGCGGCCTACATTCTTGCCGTCAGCATAAAGGAGCCCCTGCAGGCGCTCACGATCTTCTTCATCGCCGTCATTATGGTCATCGTCGGCACTTATCTCGTTTTCATATCGGGCAGCGTCCTGCTGTGCAAAATTCTTCAGAAAAACAAGCGCTATTACTACACGCCCCGGCACTTCGTCTCCGTTTCCTCAATGACCTACCGCATGAAGCGCAACGGCGCGGGGCTTGCGTCGATCTGCATCCTCGCAACGATGGTGCTGGTCACGATATCCTCCACCTGCTGCCTGTACTTCGGCATGGTCGACTCCGTCAACGCACGCTATCCGCGTGATATCAACGTCACCTTCGGCTATGACGCAAGCACATCCCTGACAGAGGAAAAGGCTGATGCTCTGCGCGAAAAGCTCGTCGCCGCTCTCGGAGATACAGAGCGGAAAAACATCCTCGATTTCCGGCAGCTTAGCATGTCCGGAGTCTTTGAAAACGGCGTTTTCGACATTTCCGAGCGCTTTTCCGGCAGCAGCAACATAATCGATTACGGCAAGATCACAAACCTGCGCATAGTTTCGCTGTCAGACTACAACAGGATAAGCGGAAAAAGCGAAACGCTTGCCGAGAACGAGGTTCTCCTGCACGCACTGCGGACGGATTACGGTCTCAAAACCATATCCCTCGGGAGCGTCGAGACCTTCACCGTGAAAAAGACTCTTGACGCCATGCCCCTTGCCGACGGCAGCGGCGCTGAAATAAGCCCCACGATAACGCTTGTCGTTTCCGATTTTGACAAGACCGTCGAGCGGCTTGTTGACGGCGCGGGAGAATACGTTGTCCGCTTAAAATGGATCTGCGACTTTGACTGCTCGGATGAGCTTGAGGATCAGGACAAGGTCTGCAATATGATTGCCGCAGCCTCGGAAAACGGCGAATTTTCCGACAAGGACGGCAGCAGCGGCTGGCAGTACCTGTCCTACGAATCGCGGGCTGCCGAGTACGCCGACTTTGCCGCAGTCTATGGCGGCCTGTTCTTCCTCGGAGTTACACTCAGCCTCGTGTTCATCTGCGCGGCGGTGCTCATCATCTACTATAAGCAGCTTTCCGAGGGCTATGAGGATGCGCAGAGGTTCGAGATCATGCAGAAGGTCGGCATGACAAAGCCCGAGATCCGCCGCAGCATAAATTCGCAGCTTCTGACGGTGTTCTTCCTGCCGCTTATCTTCGCCGGACTGCACCTGGCGTTTGCCTTCCCGTTTATACGCAAGATACTGTACATGTTCTCGTTCTACAACACGAGCTTCCTCGTCTGGACGACGGTGATAAGCTTCTTCGTTTTCGCCGTGCTGTACGCGCTTGTGTATAAGAAAACCTCGAACACGTATTATAAGATAGTAAGCAAATAAACTAAAACGCCGGTGGGGAATATCCCACCGGCATTTTGCGTTTAAGCGCCAAATTCGCTTGCTTTTTGGGCGCCAATAGGCTATTATTTAAAATGTAATTCCAAATTCGAGGCGGAAATTTGGGGTTACGGCTCGAAAAATGCAGTAATTTGTCGAATTTTGAGGATAAGTTTTGCTTATGGAATACAAAACGCTTGAAAAAATATATTATTCTTCCCCAAATGACTATGAAAAGATATATCTTGAGCGCTATAACGGCGACTATACGCACAGGCTGCACTTTGACATAGGCGGCAACAAGGCTTTTTTCATAGTCACGCCGGATATCCAGAAGAAAATGCTCGGCATCCAGCGCATGGATAAGACAGTCTCGCGACTGTGCGCACAGCTTCCGGGAAAGGCCATCGAGCAGTTTACAAAGCGCTGCCTTATCGACGAGCTTGTTCTGACGAACAGCATCGAGGGAGTCAGTAGCACTCGGCGCGAGATGTATGACGTGCTCGAGGGCATGGGCAGGGGCGAGGCGAAAAAGCGCTTCACCGGCCTTACGCAGAAATACATCATGCTCCAGCGCGGCGAGGGCATACGGCTTGAGACCTGCGAGGATATCAGAAAGATATACGATGAGCTGGTTCTGCCGGAGGTCACGGAAGAGGATCCGAAAAACGCGCCCGACGGCGTGCTTTTCAGGAAAGACTCGGTCAGCGTATGCTCCGGCACGCAAAAGGAGATCCACCGCGGCCTGTACCCCGAGCGCAAGATCATCTCGGCGATGGAGTCTGCGCTGGAATACTTAAACGACGAGAGCGAGGAGCTTCTGCTGCGCACGGCAGTGTTTCACTATTTGCTCGGCTATATCCACCCGTTTTACGACGGAAACGGCAGGCTCAACCGCTTTATCAGCAGCTGCATGATGGCCAAGGAGCTTGAGCCGGTGTCGGGCTATCGCCTGTCGTACACGATAAAGGAAAATCTCGGCGACTACAACAATGCGTTTAAGGTCTGCAACCGGCCGCAGAACAAGGGCGATCTTACGCCGTTTGTCGAGATGTTCATATCGGTCATAGAAAAATCGATGTCCGCGCTGCGCGACGCGCTCGAAAAGCGCTCGGCGCTTTTGACGCATTATTCGCTGAATATCGGGTCGCTGCCCGATGCCGACAGCGAGATCATATACGAGCTTTACAGCGTGCTTATTCAGGCGCGGCTGTTTTCCGAAAACGGTGTTTCAATGGGCGAGCTGTGCGCACACTTGAACAGGAGCGGCGAGACCGTGCGCAAAAAGCTTGCCGTTGTGAAAAACTCCGGGCTATTGATAACCAAAACCGTCAAGCGCGAAAAATTCTACGGCATCGACCTTGAGCTTATAGATAATTTCATTGCGTACAACGCGCGGCAAGCGCATGAGTGAGGCAAAAGCAATGCCCCGGCTTCGGATGAAGCCGGGGCGTTTTGCGTATTCAGTTCAGTTTTGCGCGTCTTTTTCTCTTTTGGGCATAAGCCTGCCGAGCCAAAGCACGAGCGCGCCGATGACAACGGCGAGGATGCACTGGACAGGGCTGAACGCGGCCTTTATCGCCGCAATGCCGAGAAGCCAGAGTATTAAAAGCACCGCGCCTGCCGCAAGGCACACCGCGCCGATGATGAACACTATTTTGCCCTTGTTTTCTTTTATCTTTTCCGGCATGATGCTGCCTCCTTGTCGATTGTACAGCCGAGTATACCACATTTTTTGCGGCGCTTCAACATCCGCTTGCGCCGCTGCCTGTGCGCGGCTATAATATATCCGACATATCTGACAAAAGGAGACGTTTAAATGTATAATTTCGACGAGATAATAGACAGACGCGGCACGAACGCCCTGTTCGTCGGAAACGCCGAGGGCTTGATCGCATGCGCGACGCGATTTTCCAGTGGCGCATTACCGCAGTTACGGATACGCATAGTGCGGTATCCCGACCGGAAACAAACGACTAAACCATAGCGTTTCGCGTCCCGTTAGTGCGGCGCTGAATTTTCCGCCGCACCCTCTTGTCTTCCCTTTGCGTAGCCTGAGGTGTAAATATATCGCGCCATAGGCGCTACATTAGCTCTCGGCTGCGGCGAAGCCGCACGGTTTCGTCGGCAGTCCCGAACCGGGCTACCGGAAATAACCGTATTGGTAGGTGCAGTAAAGCGCCTCTAAAATAATTTGGAATAATTAACGCGCTGTTCATATATTGTTCACAATTTAACCGGTGAGTTGTGTATAATATGTAAACAGGAGAGTGTAACATATTCGGCGGTTTGGCCAAGTTTTTTAAATATCATTTGGCCAGACCGCTTTTTTTAGGCAAATTTACTAAGAAAAAAGTTAAATATTTTTCAAAAACTTTGTCATTTCTTCTTTACTATTTTGACATTGTGTGTTACACTGACAAAAGTCAAACAAAATTGGGAGATTTGTATTAGCTTTTAACTTTTTCAGCGTGTCAAAAAAGTCTGTGACTTTTTTGCACGCTTCAAAAAACGCCACATTTTTTGTGAAAACAAGTTTTCACGAAAAATCTCGCTGCGCTCGTCAAAAAGCCTGATAAATCAGGCGTTTTTGATGGCTATTAATCTAATTGCGAGTGGGGCCTTTGCCCCCTCGTGCTCCCCTGCTGCTCTATTACTTTTCATTTGCAGCATAGTTTTTCGACAGTCTGTAACTTTTTATTTAAGTCTTTAAGTAATATTTTATACATAATTAGGGAGGAATAAAATGAAACGAGTATTACTTATGGTCTTCAGCATCATCCTTATCCTCGCGTGCATATTCGGCCTGTTCGCCTGCGTCGCCGGCGTTCGTGACGTGCTGAATATCAACGACTATAAGAGTGCTGACGCCGCCTTCGCAAGAGAGAATCTTGAAACGGCGCGGGCAGGCATTGCCCAGCTCAAAGAGAACGAAGAGACCTACATGACCGGTGTCGGAACCTACACCGACGGTCTCAGCCAGTACACAAAGGGTCTGAGCGACTATGCCGCAGGCAAGGCTACTCTCGCAGCAGGCGAGAAAACTCTTGCAGAGGGCTATGCAGCCTATGAAGCAGGCAAGAAGAAGCTCGCAGAGGGCCAGGCTACTATCGACGCCAACACTCAAGCTTATAACGAAGGCAAGGAAAAGCTCGCGAAGATCGAGCCGCTGCTGCCTTATCTCAACCAGTACGTCCAGTTCCGCGACGGCACCATCGCAAAGCTGCCCGGCTTTGACAGCGCGCAGGCGTGGTTTGTTTCCGTTGTCCGTCCCATCGCGTCCAAGATGGGTCTGAACATTCCCGCAGATGTAACAGACTTTCCGGCATACGTCAACCAGATGGTAGCCGACGGCAAGGCTCAGCTCAAGCAGTATGAAGACGGTCTTGCAGAGCTCGAAGCCGGCAAGAAGCAGCTTGCAGAGGCCGAGAAGCAGCTCGCGGCAGGCGAGGCAAAGCTCGCGGCAGGCCGCCAGGACCTCGCAGCAGGCGCAAACAAGCTTGCTGTGGCGAAGGGTCAGCTTGCCGACGGCAAGGCTCAGCTTTCCGTTTTCGAGCAGGGTGAGCTCACCCTGGCAGACGGCGCAAGAGCACTTTTTGAAGGCATGCAGCCCTGCTTCAGCTTCTACGGCGGCGAGCAGACCGTTAAGTCCCTGCCTGAGTATCTGGCAATCGAGTTCGGCCTCGAGATCCCCGACAACCTCATCGTCAAGGAAGACGGCCGCGCACATGTAAACGAAGAAGCTTACGAGGAGTTCGGCGAGTACGTCATCTCCAACATGTATAAAGTTGACGAGAACGGCGCAGTCGTTGAGAAGAACGGCTACCCGATGCTCGACCTTAAAAAGTGCGAGATTCTCTGCGACAAGGCAGAGCAGTATCTGCAGGATCAGGAAGCCGACATCAAGAGCGAGGTTTATGTCCGTATCGGTATGTATGTTGCTCTGGCAGTTGCAGCCGTCCTCGGCATCATCGCCGGAATCTTCGGCATCGTTGCGGCAGTCAACGGCAGCAAGCGCACCGGCAAGACCCTGAGCCTGATCTCAGCCATCATGGCAATTGCAGTCCTCGTCACCGGCCTTGTCACCAAGTTCCACGATTATGTTTACACCATCCGTGTTGACTCGGCAGGCAACTATGTCAGCGAGACCGCGGCAAAGCTCGATTTCGTTCCCGTTCAGGAATACACCGGCTCGCTCCATCTGACCGCTATCTGCGTCCTGGCAGGAGCCGCGATCCTCGGCGTGATCTTCGCGTTCATCGCAAGCAAGGCAGCCAAGGATAAGGAAGCAGCTCTCGCAGCCGCAGCTGCAGAGGATAACGACGAAGACGTCGGCTACACTCCGGAAGCATACGCCGCAGCTTACGCAGCAGCAGAGGCGGCCATAGCCGCAGCCGCTGCCGAAAAAGCAGCCGCAGCCTCCGCTCAGGCAGCAGACGAAACCGTCATCGAGGCAGAGCAGCCTGCTCCCGAAGCATCCGACGAGGAAACCGTTAAGGAGTAATTTTTAGAGGCGAATTTTTAGAGGCGAATTTAGGCTGTACCGATACGGTTATGTTAGCGCCCGGTTCGGGACAATGGTGAAAACCATAGTGTTTCGCGTAACGCAGGTGCGGTAATAAATTCCGCGCGCCCTATTAAAAACCTCAGCAAAAAATATAACTGCATCGTACTTTGTTGTAGTACGATGCAGTTTTTTAATTACGAATTACCGCCCCTGAGGATACGGTTTTTGCGTGAACCCGGTATCGAGTGTGCCGGCAAAACCGTGATTGCCTCGCGTAACGCAAGTGCGGCGCTGAATTTAGAGGTGCACTACCGTAGCTCGGCTGTTTTACGGTTTTGTCTGTAGATTCCGGTCGTGCTGACGCAAGAAATGTATCGGTATCAGCGTAAAAACGCAATTAAAAAGTGCAGCCAAAGGCTGCACACTATAATTATTCAATATTAATTATTCATCATTCATTATTCATTGGGGCGGTCACAGACCGCCCTTTTTTGCCTTCCTCTGCACCCTTGTAGGGAACGGATTTATCCGTTCCGCGTGTTGCATCTACCGACGCAGTTAATACAACGGTACGCAGCCAAGGTTTTGCCCTTGCCTTCCCCTGCGTAGCTTGAGGGGAAGGTGTCGCTTGCGACGGATGAGGTGTTATTAAATCTGCGGCGTTAGCCGCTACATTTTTGAACCGGGCGAGCAATGCTCTCCCCTACGGCTATAGATTTCAGTTCCGACTAAACCGCAACAAACGGAACGGGCAAGCCCGTTCCCTACAAGGGTGCTGTGCAAACTTTATCAGCGCACTTGCGTTACGCGAGGCAGCTACGGTTTATTCCAATGTTCCGAACCGGGACACCGGAAAAAACCGTATCCGTAGGTGCTTCAATTCGCCTCCGGAGAATCCGCCTCCGCAGAATCTTCCTTATCGGTTGGTGCAATGGAGATCACCTTCGCGTCGCCGGTCAGGCGCATGACGCGCACGCCCTGGGTGCTGCGCGACAGCAGGCTTATGCTGCCGACGTCCATGCGGATTATCGTGCCGTCGTCGGAGATGACGAGCAGATCCTCGTCGCCGGTGACGATAACGACGTCTGCGACGGGGCCGGTCTTATCGGTGACGTTGTAGTTTTTAAGTCCCATGCCGCCGCGGTTCTGCACGCTGTATTCGCCGACGTCGGTGCGCTTGCCGTAGCCGTTTTCGGTTATGCTCAGTATCGCCGCGCCCTCGGCCGCGATACCCGCGCCGACGACATAGTCGCCCTCGCGCAGGCGGATGCCGCGCACGCCGACCGCATCGCGTCCCATTGCGCGCGCGTCGGTCTCGGCAAAGCAGATGGCCATGCCGTCATGCGTTGCAAGCAGGATCTTATCCTCGCCGGTGGTCTGCAAAACGCTTATCAGCTCGTCGCCCTCATCCAGCGACAAGGCGCGGATGCCGTTCGAGCGTATGTTCTTGAACGCCGACTGCGCGGTGCGCTTGACAGTGCCGTTGCGCGTGACGAACACGAGGTAGTTGTCCTCGGTCACGCCGCGGCCTGCGATCATGGCGCTGACCTTCTCGCCGGGGTCGGTGGGGATGATATTGACAATGTTCTGGCCGCGCGCCGAGCGTCCGGCCTCGGGGATGCGGTAGCCCTTGCGGACATACACCTTGCCGAGGTTCGTGAAGAACAGGATACTGTCGTGCGTGGAGGCGGTGAACACCGTTTCGACATAGTCCTCCTCGCGCGTGGCCATGGCCTTGACGCCCTTGCCGCCGCGGCCCTGTGCGCGGTACTCGGCGGTCGGCAGGCGCTTGATATAGCCGTTGTGCGTGAGGGTGTAGACGCAGTCCTCCTCCTCGATGAGGTCCTCGATGTCTATCTCGTCCTCGACGTCCTGGATCTCGGTCTTGCGCTCGTCGCCGTACTTTTCGCGGATCTCGATCAGCTCGTCTTTGAGCACGCCCTTGATCTTTTCGGGGTCGGCTAGCAGCTCCTTGAAGTAGGCAATGCGCTCCTCAAGCTCGCGGTACTCGTTCTCCAGCTTCTCGCGGTCGAGACCCTGGAGCGATTTCAGGCGCATGTCCAGTATCGCCTGCGCCTGCACGTCGGACAGGCCGAAGCGCTCCATAAGGTTCTGCTTTGCGTTGTCGTAGCTGTTGCGGATGATGTGGATGACCTCGTCGATGTTATCCTGCGCGATGAGCAGACCCTCCAGCAGGTGGGCGCGCTCCTCGGCCTTTTTGAGGTCGTATTTCGTTCTGCGCACGATCAGCTCTTCCTGGAAGGTGAGGTACTCGTCGATGATGTGGCGCAGGTTGAGTATCTTCGGCTGGGTCTGGTTGTTTACCAGCGCCAGCATGTTTATCGAAAAGCTCGTCTGCATCTGGGTCTGCGTCAGCAGGCGGTTGAGCACGACCTGCGGATTTGCGTCGCGCTTTAGCTCGATGACGATGCGCATGCCGTTGCGGTCGGTCTCGTCGCGCAGGTCGGATATGCCCTCGATGCGCTTGTCGCGCACGTTCTCCGCGATCGTCGCGATGAGCTGGCGCTTGTTGACCTGATACGGAAGCTCGGTGACGATGATCCTCGTTCTGTCCTTGCCGAACTCCTCAAACTCGGTGCGCGCGCGCATGATGACCTTGCCGCGGCCGGTCATGTACGCCTGGCGGATGCCCGAGCGGCCGAGAATGATGCCCTTTGTCGGGAAGTCGGGGCCGGTGACGTGCTGCAAAAGCTCGTTCATCGTCGCCTCGGGGTTATCCAGCACGCAGATGCACGCGTTGATCACCTCGGTGAGGTTGTGCGGCGGAATGTTCGTCGCCATGCCGACCGCGATACCCGACGAGCCGTTTACCAGCAGGTTCGGGAATCTTGACGGCAGCACGCGCGGCTCCTTGCGCGTTTCGTCGAAGTTCGGGTCCCAATCGACCGTGTCCTTCTCGATATCGCGCAGCATCTCGTCGGACATGCGCGCCATGCGCGCCTCGGTGTAACGATATGCGGCCGGGGGGTCGCCGTCGACCGAGCCGAAGTTGCCGTGGCCGTCGATAAGCGGATAGCGCATCGAGAAGTCCTGCGCCAGTCGCACCAGCGCGTCATACACCGATGCGTCGCCGTGCGGATGGTATCTGCCCAGCACGTCGCCGACCGCCGTCGCGCATTTGCGGAACGGCTTGTCGTGCGTCAGGTTATCCTCGTACATTGCATACAAAATTCTGCGGTGCACGGGCTTGAGGCCGTCGCGCACGTCGGGCAGCGCACGGCCGATGATGACGCTCATCGCGTATTCGATATAGCTCGTCGTCATTTCGCCGACCAGCTCCGACTGGACTATGTGCTGCTCGGGAAAAGCAATGTCTTCAGGTTTGTAATCCTTATTCTTACTTGCCATTTTTTAGTTACGCCTTTCTGCTGTACTTATACATTTATTGCAAAATCCCGACCGGAATGTTCCGGCGAAACCATAAAACTCTCGCTCTGTTTTACATTCTTCAACGCTTAACAGACACGGTATCGCGGCAATGATGGAAACCGTAAGGTTTCGCGCTGTTTTTGTGCGTACCGTATTTGTTTATTCTTCATTATTCATTATTCATTAGCAGACGCAAGTCTGCATACTGGCTTCCCCTTGAGGGGCTCGCTCGCCGCGAGGGGCATTGCGCCTTACACTATCCACCTGTTCAGAACCGGAATATGCGATATTACCCAATACACGGCGGTGCCGACGGCGACGATCGCAGCAGTCAGCAGCGGTATTGATACTGCCGGTGTTACGACCGTGAACGCACCGAGATTTTGAAGCGTGTACATCACGAACATATGGCAGAGATATATGCAGAACGATGCCCTGGACATATAAGCCACAAAACCTTTGCCCTTTTTCAGCCCTTCGCCGGCGTGCAGACACAGGATGAATATTCCCGCCGAAAGCAGGCACATTCCGAATGTCATGCCGTCGAGGCAGCCCTGAAACAGTACACCGTTTGCCCTTGTCACGAGCAGCGTCGGCAGAAGCACCGCGGCATAGCCTATAACAGCAAGCAGCATACCGGTTTTTACCGAGAATCGATTTCTGTTTATGTAATAACCGAGCACACCGTAGCCTATGGCGGAGTAGCTCATTACCATCGACCATTGCGACGGTATGTCACCCACCAGGTTAAACGGCCAGTACGGCTTCACGGTCGGGTACAGTATGCCGAACAAGAACCACACCAGCAGAAAATATCTCATTTCCTTTTCGGTCGCGTTTTTTACAAAGCTTCTCGTTACCGGAAGGAAGAAGTACACCAGCAGCATTATGTGGATATAATACAGGTGGAACTCCTGATTAAACAGAAGCACTTCCTTAAATGCATTGACAATATTCGCTGCATTGAGCGCGCCGCCGAAATACAGCCACCACAGCTTATATGCCATTGCCCAGACAAGCATTGCGATAACAAGGCGAAGAATATTGTGCGAATACAGCCTTTTTACCGTAAGCTCCTTTTCAGGGCGCAGCATAAGAGCGCCCGAACACATGAGAAACAGCGGCACACCCGCTCCGCAAAGGCATCTCCATACGACCGATGCGTCAAACTGCCATGTGCCGACCGCACCGTACACCACAAGGTACTGTGCCGAAACATGGATCATAACGATGCTGAATATTGCAATCGTTTTTATCAAGTCTATCCCCGTTGATCGCTTCATTTTCTGATTTTTTTCTCTTCTCTTGTTCATTAGCCGACACAATATCTCTTTCGCCGCTGCTCCTTTAAAAATCGAGATTAACCGCGTATTTGGCGTTTTCCTCGATGAACGCCTTGCGCGGCTCGACCTGCTCACCCATGAGGATGGTGAATATCTCGTCGGCCTTGACAGCATCCTCGAGACAGATGCGGCGCAGGGTGCGCGTTTCGGGGTTCATTGTCGTCTCCCACAGCTCGTGCGGATCCATCTCGCCGAGGCCCTTGAAGCGCGAGATATCGACCTTTGCGTTCGGGTTATCGCCGCGCAGCTCGGCGGAAACGCGGTCGCGCTCCTCGTCGGAGAAAGCCACGCGCGTGGTCTTGCCGCGCGAGAGCTTATACAGCGGCGGCACGGCGGAATACACATAGCCCTGCTCGATGAGCGGACGCATGAAGCGGAAGAAGAAGGTCAGCATAAGGGTGCGGATGTGCGCACCGTCAACGTCGGCATCGGCCATGATGACGATCTTGTGGTATCTGAGCTTATTGACGTCGAACTCATCGCCTATGCCTGCGCCCAGCGCGGTTATGACCGGCGCGAGCTTATCGTTGCCATAGACCTTGTCCGCGCGCGCCTTTTCGACGTTGAGCATCTTGCCCCAAAGCGGCAGGATCGCCTGATACCGCGAGTCGCGGCCCTGGGTGGCCGAGCCGCCTGCCGAGTCGCCCTCGACGATGTACAGCTCGGTCAGCGACGCGTCGCGCTCGTTGCAGTCGCGCAGCTTGTCCGGCATCTGGCCGGACTCAAGCCCCGTCTTTCTGCGCACCGATTCGCGCGCCTTGCGCGCAGCCTCGCGCGCACGGGATGCTGTCATCGCCTTGTCGAGTATTGCCTTGCCGACGGCGGGGTTTTCCTCCAAAAACTGCTCTAACTTATCGGATACCACACTGTCTACCAAGGTTCGCATCTCGCTGTTGCCGAGCTTTGCCTTGGTCTGGCCCTCAAACTGCGGCTCGGTGAGCTTGACGGAGATGATCGCGGTCATGCCCTCGCGGCAGTCCTCGCCGGAGAGCTTGTCGTCGTTTTTCAGAATGCCGACCTTGGTGCCGTAGGCGTTTAACACTCGCGTGAGCGCCGTGCGGAAGCCTGTTTCGTGCATGCCGCCCTCGGGCGTGTGGATGTTGTTTGCAAACGAGACTATGACCTCGTTATAGCTGTCGTTGTATTGCAGGGCGATCTCGGCCTCGGAGTCGGATCTTTCGCCCTTCATGTAGATTACCTCGTTGTGCAGCGGGGTTTTGTTCTGATTGATGAACGAAACGAACTCGCGTATGCCGCCGGCGTAGCACATCTCGTCCTTCTGCTCCTTGCCCTCGCGCTTGTCCTCGGTGGAGATGTAAAGGCCGCCGTTGAGGAAGGCCTGCTCGCGCATGCGCGTGTGCAGCGTGTCGTAGTCGTAGACCGTATCGTCGAACATCTCGGGGTCGGGCTTGAAGCGGACGGTCGTGCCGGTGCGGTCGGTGTCGCCGACGATGCGCATCTCCTGCGTGATGTTGCCGCGCGAGAACTTCATCTCGTAGATCTTGCCGTTTTTGTGGACGTGCACGACGAGCCACTCGCTCATTGCGTTTACGACCGATGCGCCGACGCCGTGCAGGCCGCCGGATACCTTGTAGCCTCCGCCGCCGAACTTGCCGCCGGCGTGCAGCACGGTGAAAACGACCTCGAGCGCGCTCTTGCCGGTCTGCTCCTGGATATCCACGGGGATGCCGCGGCCGTTATCGCGCACGCAGATAATATCGCCCGGCTCGATGATGACCTCGATGCGGTCGCAGTAGCCGGCCAGCGCCTCGTCGATGGAGTTATCGACGATCTCGTACACAAGGTGGTGCAGACCCGACGATGACGTCGAGCCGATGTACATGCCCGGGCGCTTTCTGACCGCTTCAAGCCCTTCGAGCACCTGGATCTTCGATGCGTCATATTCCTGCGTTATCTTCTCGTTAATATCCGACATTTTCTATCGCCTTTCATTGTAATTTGCTCTGCTTTTGAAAAAGCCTCTTCATATATACCCTTGTTTCCGGGCAAAACTTGTACGTTTCCGTACAAGTTTTTTTTAGAGGCGCATTAAAATTTTACGAATACGGTGATTGCGTGGACCCGGTTCGAGACTGCTGAGGAAACCATGTGTGCCTCGCATCCCGAGAGATTGTGCTATTTTAGTGCAAAATCTCGTCTGCACCCCATTGCCTTCCCCTGCACCCTTGTAGGGAACGGATTTATCCGTTCCGTTTGTTGCGGTTTGGTCGGCAGTTTCCGGTCGCACTGACGCAACAACTGTATCAGCAATTATTCACTATTAATTATTCATCATTCATTATTCATTGGGGCGGTCACAGACCGTCCCTTTTGCCTTCCCCTTGCGTAGCTTGAGGGGAAGACAATGGGGTGCGGCGCAAAAATCAGCATTGCACTAATGTAGCGCGGCAGTTTTACGGTTTCCTCTGCGCCCTCGAACCGTGACACCAGAGATAACCGTATCCGTAGCTGCCCCAATGCGCCTCTAAAACCCCACGGCAGCAAAGCTGCCTGCTCCCCTTGACAGGAGAGCCAATGGATGCGGTGCAAAACTTAAGCAGCGCACTACCGGGTTGCGTAGCATTTATGGTTTATTCCGTTGTTTCCGGTCGGGCCACCAGAGATCACCGTATCCGCAGCTGCCACGATGCGCCTCTAAAAAAGCGCGGCAGTTTTACGGTTTGGTCAGTAACTTCGACACCGGGCTACCAGAGATAAATGTATCAGTAGCTGCGTCAAATCGCCTCTAAAAATCGTTTAAATAGGGTTTGGGGTGACATTTGGCTCAGATACACGGTCATGCCGTCGGCGCTTTGGCAGACGACGAAGCTTTTGGGAATATCCTCGGCGACGTTCACGACGTGCCCGCTTTTTTCGGCTGCGGTGAGGTACTTTCTCGTAAGGTGCGACTGGCTGGTGTTATCGAGGTCGAACACGCCGACGATGCTGTCCTTGCGGACGACCGCGCCCGCGCCCAGATGCAGATACATCAGCCTATCCTCCCGTTTCCGACGTGCAGCACCTTGCCGCCGGTGCGGCGCGAGATGCCCTCATCCTCGCAGCAGGTTATAAGCGTTTGTCCGCCGCCGATGCGGTTGAGCACGAACTCCTGCCGCTTCGTGTCAAGCTCGGACAGCACATCGTCGAGCAGCAGTATCGGATACTCGCCGGTCTCGTCGAGATAGATCTCGCGCTCGGCAAGCTTTATGGAAAGCGCGGCGGTGCGCGTCTGGCCCTGGCTTGCGAAGCTGCGCGCGTTTTTGCCGTTTATGCTGATTATCAGGTCGTCCTTGTGCGCGCCGGAAAGGCACTGGCCGCTGTCAAGCTCGGCGCGGCGGTGCGCCTCCATGTGGTCGCACAGGTCATAGAAGATCTCCTTTGCCGAGGCGGTCGGGTCCTTGACCGCGGACACGGTGGAGTATTCAATGCCGAGCTTCTCGTCCGCGCCGGAAAACTCGCTGTGTATGGGCGCGGCCTCATCGGCAAGGCGCGCGGCGAACGAGGCGCGGTATCGGATAAGCTGCGCCGAGCTGCGGCACATGCCGTCGGAAAACTCGTCGAGCGTATCCAGAAGCGAGGGCTTCTCGCGCCAGTCCTTGAGTATGCGCGTTTTGCTCTCGTAGAATTTGTTAAATTGCGAAAGGTACTCGGCGTAGCGCGGCCGGATCTGGCTTATCGCGTTGTCCATAAGCCGCCTGCGCGCCGCCGCGCCCTCCTTTATCAGGTTCAGATCGTCCGGGCAGAACAGCACGACGTTCAGCGTTTCGCCCAGCTCCGACGCGGTTTTTTTCACAGAGTTTACGGTTATCTGCTTTCTCACGCCGCTGCGCAGCAGTATCCTTACGGTCTGCTCGCGCTCGTGGCTTACGACGTCGGCGAGTATTTCCGCGCTGTCGCAGCCGAAGCCGATAAGCTCCCTGTCAAACCGGGTGCGGAAGCTTCTGCCCATTGCGAGCATGTACACCGATTCCAGCAGATTGGTCTTGCCCTGCGCGTTTTCGCCGTAAATGACGTTCGTGCCGGGCGAGAAGTCCGCCGTTTCAAAGTCGTAATTGCGAAAGCCGTTGAGGGCGATGCGGTTTATTCTCATCTTATTATCTTAACTGTCTCGCCGGCAAAGGTTACCGTGTCGCCCGCGTGCAGCTTTTTGCCGCGCATGGTGCACACCTCTCCGTTTACCTCGACAAGACCCTCGGCGATGACGTATTTCGCCTCGCCGCCCGTGCCCACCAGCGCCGCAAACTTCAGCAGCGCATCAAGCTTTATAAACTCTGTACTTATCTCTACATCCATTTTTTCAGAGGCGAATTAACGCCGCTCCTTTACGTTTTTTCAGAGGCGAATTAAAATTTTGCTAATACGTCTATTGCGTGAACCCGGTATCGAAACATTGAATAAAACCATATTGTTTCGCATCCCGGGAAGTTGTGCTATATTAGTGTAAAATTTAGTCTGCACCCTTGTAGGGAACGGGCTTGCCCGTTCCGCGTGTCGCGTCCAAATGCGCAGTTAATACAACGGCACGCAGCAGAGGCTTTGCCATTGCCTTCCCCTGCGTAGCTTGAGGGGAAGGTGTCACCTTTGGTGACGGATGAGGTGTTATTATATCTGCGGCGTTAGCCGCCACATTAATTATTCATTATTCATCATTCACTATTCATTGAAGTTAAAAATTCATTGCATGAATTTTTAACTTCTCAGTCTTATCGGGAGGATCATGTATTTGAACTTATCGCTGCCGTCGCAGGGGACCATGATGCAGGGCGAGGTGTTGCTGTTCAGGCACAGATCCAGCTCGTCGGCCGGGGCAGCCTTCAAGGCGTCCATGAGATACTTGCCGTTGAAGCCGATCTCCAGACCCTCGCCGTTGCCCTCGGCAAAGCACACGTCCTCGGCCTTGCCGATGGGTGTGTTGCACAGGCAGTCGATGAAGTTATCGTTAAAGGTCATGCGCACTGGGTTTTTGGTCTTTTCGTCGATGATGAGCGCGACGCGGTCAACGACCTTCAAAAGCTCGCCTCTGCCGACCTTGATATGGATCTTAAAGGTGTCGGGCATCGCCTTGCGGTAGTTGAGGAAGTCGCCCTCGAGCCGGCGGCTTATGACTACGGTGCTGCCGACGGTGAACGAGACGTGGTTTGCGCCGACGAAGATATTCGTATCCTCCTCCGAGTCGCTTGCGCTGATGCGCTCGATATCCGAAAGCGCCGTGCCGGGCACGATAAACTCGTTGTGCTCCTCGGGGCCTTCGATGTGCTCGCGGCGTATCGCGAGGCGGTAGCCGTCGACCGAGACCATGGCCAGCGTTCCGGCCTCGACCTCGAACAGCGAGCCTGTGTACACCGGGCGGCTGTCGTTATCGCTGATGGCGAACATCGTCTGGTTTATCATGCTCTTGAGCACGCCCTGATTTATTTTGTAGCTTCTTATTCCGTCAACGCTGGGCAGCTCGGGGTACTCGCCGCTGTCCATGCCCATGAACGAGAACTCGGTCTTGCCGCACTTGACGGTGGTCTTGTTATCCTCGTCGGAGAATATCGTCACCATGCCGTCGGGCATGCGGCGCACCATCTCGCCGAATAGCTTCGCGTCGAGGACTATGCTGCCGGGCTCGGAAACGTCGGCCTCGACGGTCGTATATATGCCTTTTTTCAGGTCGTATCCAGTGACTCTCAGCCGCTCGCCGGCCTCGAGCAGAACGCCCTCGAGCGTCGGGATCGGGCTTTTCGCAGCTGCCGCTCTCGCACACACTGCAACGGCTGCCTGAAGAATGTGCTTTTCACATGAAAATTTCATAACGTTCCTCCCGTTAAAAACGAAAAAAATAGAATGATATATAAATAAATCTTTTTAAGTTCAGTAGTATTAGCAGTAGTTGAAATTATTGTGGAAAAGTCGAAAACTCGCTTGATACGCCTCGATTTTTCGTGTTGAAAAAAATGTTCGTAAATTTTAGACTTTCAACACACAAAATTTTGACCCCGAGTTTTCAACACAAAAAAACAAACAATCAACATTCCCTTGTTGTTTTTTTTAGTGGCGATTTGACGCACCTACGGATACATATATCTCTGGTGGCCCGGTGTCGAAGTTACCGACGAAACCGGGAAACTGCCGCCATACGTTAGTGCGCTGCTAAGTTTTGCGCCGCAGCCGCTCGTAGGGAACGGATTTATCCGTTCCGTTGTGATGGTTTTGCCGGCATCCACCGGTCGGGCTGACGCAATGAATGTATCGGCATCAGCGTCAATGCGCCTCTAAAATGCCTTCCTCTCGAGCTACGCAGGGGAAGGCAAAGGGCAAAACCTCTGCTGCGTATCGCTATACTAACTGCGCAGGTAGATGCAACACGCGGAACGGATAAATCCGTTCCCTACTAATTGCTAACAGCTAACAGCTATCAGCTCACTGGGAATTGATGTTCGAGGTTATATCGCGGACGGCGGCGGAATACATGGGGTCTTCCTTTATCATCTCCTCGACCTTGCGGATGGAGGAGAGCACCGTCGAGTGGTTTCTGTCGCCGTACTCGGCGCCGATCTCCTTAAGCGGAAGATTGGTGAGGGTGCGGATAAGATACATGGATATCTGACGCGCGGTGGCGGTAGCCTTGCTGCGGTTCTGGCCGCGCAGATCCTCCTCGGAGAGCTGGAAATAACGCGCGCTCTCGCGGATGATGAGCTGCGGCGAGGGGATGAACGTTCCGATGCGCACAACGTCCTTTATAGCGCGCTTGACGGCGGCGGTGTCGATCGTGCTGTCGAGAATTTCCCTGTACGCGGTAAGGCGCTTTATGACGCCCTCGATCTGGCGCACGTTCGAGGTTATCGTCTCGGCGATATACGCGACCGCATCGTCCTCCAGAACGAGGCCGAGCTGCGCTGCCTTGGCTCGGGTTATGACCATGCGCGTTTCAATGTCCGGCGGCTGGATATCCGCCATCAGTCCGCCCTGGAAGCGGCTCATAAGACGGTCGTCGAGCAGGCTCATCTCGATCGGCGGACGGTCGGAGGTGATGACTATCTGGTGTCCGGCCTCGTAAATGTTGTTGAAGGTGTGGAAAAATTCCTCCTGCGTGGCCTGCTTGCCGGCGATGAACTGGATATCGTCAACGAGGAAGAGGTCAACGTTGCGGTATTTCATGCGAAATTCCTCGCCCGTGCCCTCTTTGATGGATTTGAGCAGCTGATTTGTGAACTCATCGCCCTTTATGTAGGCGATCTTCGCGCCGGGATTGTTCTCGCGTATATACTGGCCGATCGCAAGCAGCAGATGCGTCTTGCCGAGGCCGGAGTTGCCGTAGATAAACAGCGGATTGTACGCGCTGCCGGGCTTGTGCGCGACGGCAACGGCGGCATTGTGCGCAAACTTGTTGGAGTTTCCGACGATGAAGCGATCAAAGGTGTAGCCCGCCATCTCGGGCAGGGGATCGTTGTCGGCCTTGCGCTCTTCATAGTCGCCAAGCTCGTCCTCGGTGAGCACCTTGACAGTGAACTCGGTCGAAAAAATGTCGCTCATCGCGTTTTTTATCGTCTCGGCAAAGCGCTTAACTATAATATCGCGCTTAAAATCCGAGCTTGTCTTTAAAACAAGCGTGCTGCCGTCGATCTCGACCGGCTCGCAATCCTCAAACCAGGTGGAAATGGCCGTGTCCGTCAGGTTCTGACCCAGCACGCCCAGCACAGCCTGCCATATATCGTTCAGTGAATTAACGCTCATATACAGATCCTCGTTTATTCGCAAATTACCCCATTTTTAAAACTAATATATTATATCAAAAACCGCCCCCCTTTGCAATATTTATAATTATAATAATGTAGTATATTATTATATTATATCTATAAGATATAGACTCGTAGGGAAAGGGCTTTTTTAGAGGCGCATTACTGCACCTACGGATACGCTTATTGCGGTGTCCCGGTATCGAGGCTGCGGAGAAAACCGTGGTTGCCTCGCGTAACGCAAGTGCAATGCTGAGTTTTTGCCGCCTCCCATTGGCTCACCTGTCAAGGGGAGCAGGCAGCTTGCTGCCGAGAGGTTGACAGCTATTAACTATCAGCTATCAGCTCTTCTCTGCGGCCAGCGGTCGCTCGTAGGGAACGGATTTATCCGTTCCGCTTGTAATGGTTTTGCCTGTATTCACCGGTCGGGCTGACGCAATAAACGTATCGGCAGCAGCGTAAAGGCGCCTCTAAAATGCCTTCACCTGCGTAGCTTGAGGGGAAGGTGTCACCTTGGTGACGGATGAGGTGTTATTAAATCTGCGGTGCTAACCGCCACATTATTGAACCGGGCGATCAATGATCGCCCCTACGATTCTATTTTAGTACTGGCAAAACCGTGACAAGCGGAACGGATAAATCCGTTCCCTACGACTATAGATTTTGGTACAGGCAAAACCGATACATATTGTAACAAAGTAGCGCCTACGGCGCGGATATATTTACACCTCATCTGCCGCAAGCGTTTTTTCAGAGGCGCGTCAGCACTGATACCGATACGGTTTTCGCGTCAGCCCGACCGGGAGCTGCCGACAAAACCATAACACGCGGAACGGATAAATCCGTTCCCTACAAGGTGCGGTGCAAAACTCAGCAACGCACTACCGGGTTGCGTAGCAGCTACGGTTTTTACCAATGTTTCGACACCGGGATACCAGAGATATGAGTATCCGTAGGTGCGCCAATGCGCCTCTGAAAAACTTGAATTCGAAATAAAAAAAAGGTATAATTATAAGACTATGAAAATACTCAATCAGCAGATATTTGAAAACAAGGAAGCGGCCGCCCTCCCGGGTCTGATGGAGAGCGGAGGGCTTCCTGCGCTCGTTTCGGGACTTTCGGGCATACACAGGGTAAACCTCGCAGCGGCGCTGTATGAAAGGCTGGAGCTGCCGATGTTCGTCGTGTGCCCGGACGACAGCGCGGCGGAGAGCTTCACGCGCGACCTCGAGTCTATGCTCGGCAGGCCGGTAAACACCCTGTACTCACGCGACTTTACCTTCTACCCCTCGCTGGCCGCGTCCAGAGAGGCCGAGCAGAAGCGCCTTTATGTTTTAAACGCCCTCAGATGCGGCGAAAGCCCGGTTACGGTGGCAACGGTATCCGCGCTCATGCAGCGCGCAATACCGCCTCAGACGCTCGGCAAGGCCACTTTCACGGTCAAGGACGGTGAGCCGTGCCCTCCCGAGGAGCTGGAGGCGGCGCTTCTGCGCTGCGGCTACACACGCTGCGAGCAGGTCGAGGGCGCAGGCCAGTTTGCCCGGCGCGGCGGAATAATCGACTTTTTCTCGCCGGCGTATCCCGAGCCTGTGCGCATAGAGTTCTGGGGCGACGATATCGACAGCATGGGCTTTTTCGACATAAAGACCCAGCGCAGAACGGAAAGCGTCGAATTTTGTCGAATACTCCCGGCGGCAGAGAGCCTTACGACGCTCGCTGCCGGCGGAACGGAGGCGCTTATCGACGCATTGGGAGCGGCCGCGGATAAGTGCGCAAAGCATAAAAGCTCGCAGCAGCTGCGGCAGCTTGAGCAGAACCTGCGCGCGGATATCGAGCGGCTCGAGCAGAACGTCAAGATAGAATACGCCGACAGATACATGCCGTTTCTGTACGAAAAGGCCTCGGGCGCGGACTATATACCCGAGGAGGCGATAATATTCCTTGACCAGCCGCCGAGATGCGCGGACAGGGCAAAGGGCTTTGCAAAGCAGCTCGGCGACGATCTGAGCGAGCTTGTAAAGGGCGGCATGGTCGCGACCGACGCGCCGTCGTTCCGCATAAGCTGGGATGAGCTGACGAACGTTTTGTCAGAGCACGCGCTGTACATGGCCGACGCATTCACCGTCGGGCGCTACCCCGTGGAGCCGAAAACGCTCGCGAGCATCCCGGCAAAGCAGCTGCCGTCCTACGCAGGCTCTGTCAAGACCGCGGCCGAGGACGTTTCGGCGTATCTCAAGCAGGGCTTCCGCGTCGTGGTTCTGGCAGGAGACATGCGCAGAGCCGAGCTTCTGCAAAGCTTTTTGAAGGATTCGGGCATCATCGCCTACGTTCAGGAAACGCTTGAAAAGCTGCCGGAGGAGGGATATTGCACGATATCCGTCGGCGGCATGTCGGCAGGCATGGAGTATCCCGGCATAAAGCTTGCCGTCATAAGCGATATGCAGCTTCTGCGCGTGCGCGAGCATAAGCATAAAAACAAAAAAGCCCCGTCGAACAGGCAGCGCATAAACTCCTACGCAGACCTTGCTCCGGGGGATCTTGTCGTCCACGAGGTTCACGGCATCGGCCGCTTTGCCGGCATAAAAAAGATGAAGGTGGACGGCTTTGAAAAGGACTATATCATGATCCGCTACGCCGGAACAGACACGCTTTATGTTCCGGCAACGGCGTTGGACATGGTGACGAAATATCTCGGCGCGGCCGAGGATCAGCACGTTAAGCTCTCAAAAATGGGCGGCGCTGAGTGGTCGCGTGCGCGCTCGCGCGCCAAGGCCGCGACGAAGAAATTAGCCGGCGAGCTTATAAAGCTATATGCCGAGCGTGCGCGCATACCGGGCCACGCCTTCGCACCCGATTCGCCGTGGCAGCGCGAGTTTGAGGATAACTTCGGCTACACCGAGACCGACGATCAGCTGCGCTGCATAAGCGAGATAAAGGCCGACATGGAGTCGGAAACGCCGATGGATAGGCTGCTGTGCGGCGACGTCGGCTACGGCAAAACGGAGGTCGCGCTGCGCGCGGCGATGAAGTGCATCCTCGATAACCGCCAGGCGGCGATACTCGTGCCGACAACGGTGCTCGCCCAGCAGCATTACCAGACCGCCGTGCAGCGATTTTTCGGATTTCCGATAACCGTTGAGGTGCTCAGCCGCTTCCGCACTCCGGCACAGATACAAAAAACGCTCGACGACCTGAAAACCGGCAAGTGCGACCTCGTCGTCGGCACCCACAGGCTGCTGCAAAAGGACGTCAAGTTTAAAAGCCTCGGGCTTCTTATCGTTGACGAGGAGCAGCGCTTCGGTGTCGGCCACAAGGAGCACATAAAGGAAATGAGCCGCGGCGTGGACGTTCTCACGCTGTCGGCAACGCCCATTCCGCGCACGCTTAATATGGCGCTTTCGGGCATACGCGACATGTCCTCGATCGACGAGCCGCCGCAGGACAGACTCCCGGTGCAGACCTTTGTCATGGAGCACGACTGGGGCATTATCTGCGACGCGATACGCCGCGAGATCCAGCGCGGCGGCCAGGTGTATTACCTGCACAACCGCATCGACAGCATCGAGCGCACCGCGATAAAGATACGCGAGATGCTCGATAACGAGGTCACGGTCGGCGTTGCGCACGGACAGATGGACAAAGAAATGCTCGCCTCGGTCATGGAGGACGTCACCGAGGGCAAAACGCAGGTGCTCGTCTGCACGACGATCATCGAAACCGGCATCGACATACCAAACGTCAATACGCTCATAATAGAGGACGCCGACAAAATGGGCCTTGCGCAGCTGCACCAGATCCGCGGCCGCGTCGGACGCAGCACGCGCCGCGCCTCGGCCTACCTCACCTTCCGCCAGAACAAGGTGCTCACCGAGGTCGCGGAAAAGCGCCTCGAGGCAATCCGCGAGTTTGCCGAGTTCGGCTCGGGCTTCAAGATCGCCATGCGCGACCTTGAAATTCGCGGCGCGGGCAGCCTTCTCGGCGCGGAGCAGTCGGGGCATATGACCGACGTGGGCTACGATATGTACATGAAGCTGCTGAGCGAGGCCGTGCTCGAGGAGCGCGGCGTCAAGGTCGAGCATCGCGCCGAGTGCTCGGCCGATCTCGCCGTTGCGGCCAACATCCCCGAGGCGTACATCCCGGCCGAGGGGCAGCGCATGGATATCTACCGGCGAATCGCGCTTTTGCGCACCGAGGACGAGGCCGACGACCTCATCGACGAGCTTATCGACCGCTTCGGCGACCTGCCCTCGGGCGTGAGCGCGCTTATCCACGTCGCGCTTTTGCGCGGCGAGGCCGGAAAGGCCGGCATAAGCGATATTTCGCAGAAGTCCGGCAAGCTCATATTTGCCCTGCGCGATTTCGACATGGAGCGCATCTCCGCGCTCTACGCGCGCCCCGAGTACAAGGGCGTGCTCAAGGTCGAGGCCGGCACCGCGCCGCGCGTCAGCCTGCGCCTGAGATCAAACGCCCGCATCGTCGATCAGGCCCGCAAATTCATCAAAGATTTTTCAGAGGCGCATTGACGCACCTACCGATACATATATCTCTGGTAGCCCGGTGTCGAAACAATGGAGGAAACCATATCGCTTCGCGTAACGCAAGTGCGTTGCTGAGTTTTGCTCCGCACCTTGTAGGGAACGGATTTATCCGTTCCGCGTGTTATAGTTTTGTCGGCACCCTCCGGTCGGGCTGACGCAAAAAACGTATCGGTATCAGCGTTAAAGCGCTACTGAAAAACCGCTTGCGGCAGATGAGGTGTTATTATATCCGCGCCGTAGGCGCTACATTGTTGACATATGTATCGGTTTTGCCGGAACTTAAATCTATAGTCGTAGGGAACGGATTTATCCGTTCCGCTTGTTATGGTTTCTGCGGCAGCTCCCGGTCGGGATACCGCAATATATGTATTTGTACAATGTGAATGCGCCTCTAAAAAAACGCCTCTGAAAAAATGTGGCGGTTAGCACCGCAGATTTAATAACACCTCATCCGTCACCAAAGGTGACACCTTCCCCTCAAGCTACGCAGGGGAAGGCAAAAAAGGGACGGTCTGTGACCGCCCCAATGAATAATGAATGATGAATAATTAATAGTGAATAATTGTGGTGTGCCTGCGCACTTTTTTAATTGCGCCTTTGCGCTGATACCGATACGTTTTTTGCGTCAGCCCGACCGGTGGGTGCAGGCAAAACCATGACAGGCGGAACGGATAAATCCGTTCCCTACGAGCGGCTGCGGCCGCAGCGGAAAGCTGATAGCTGATAGTGGATAGCTTTTTAATTCAACCCCTCGGCAGCAAAGCTGCCTGCTCCCCTTGACAGGTGAGCCAATGGAGTGCAGGCGCAAATTTTGCACTAATATAGCACAACCTTGCGTAGTGCGTGGCACACACGGTTTTGCACGCACCCTCGAACCGGGCTACCGCAAAAAACCAACACTGCACTAACATAGTGCGAGAGTTTCACGGTTTCCACCGCACCCTCGAACCGGGCTACCAGAGATGGATGTATCCGTAGGTGCGGCAAAGCGCCTCTAAAAAAAGGAGAAGGAATGAAGAGAAAATTACTAAGCGGAGCGCTTGCGCTTGTGATGCTTGCAGGCTGCACGGCGCCCGTGCCCGATACTCAGAAGCTGCCGGACGACGGCGGCGAGAAAACGCGCGTTGCGTATGTTCCGCTGGACGACCGGCCGGTGAATACGGACAGGGTCGAGTACCTGGCAGGCTCGCTCGGGTACGAGCTTGTCATGCCGGACGCGGAGGCCTACCGCACGCGGCTTGACGAGCAGCCGCTGGGCGAAAGCGGCCTTAAATACGGCGACCGCGCGGCGCTGTACGAGTGGGTGCTCGAGCAGGAGGAGTCGGGCTGCGACAGATACATTTTGTCGCTCGACCAGCTCCTGTCGGGCGGACTTGTCAACTCGCGCTGCTTCACCGGCGAGGCAGTGACACTCGGCGACGGCACTGCGCTGACGGAAACGGAGCTTATCGAAAGCCTGTTTGCCGCGCTGTCCGCGCCAGAGAACGAGATATGGGTCATCGACACGGTCATGCGCCTTGCGCCGACTGTCGGCTACGACGGCAACACGCTCGAGGACTACAGCACCCTGCGCGAGTACGCGATGCTCGCGCGGCCGGAGCTGAGCGGCGACGAGCTGACGATAGAGAACATTGTGAAGAACTATCCGCTTGACGAAAGCGGCAGCGTCATTGACTTTGACGAGGACGTTACCTCCGCATACTTCAAGGCGCGCGAGCGCAAGCTTGAGCTTATCGACTGCGCGCTCAAGGCGACCGAGGGCATGGACAATGTGCGCTTTCTCATCGGCGTTGACGACTCCGCGCCGTCTGCGAGCATCCAGACAAACGAGCTTGCGTGGCTGCGCCGTGCGATCGACGGCCGCGGTGCGGTGCTGTCTGGCGCGGACGAGGACGGCATGCTCGCCGTGTGCAAAATGTACGCCGAGCTTGACTGTTCCGGTGCGCTGCCCGAGCTGCGCGTCCGCTGCTTCGGCGGCAGCGAAAACAGCGCCATGAGCGCCTATGACCACCAGACCGCAGCCGAGGTCGTGGCCGCGCATCTTGACTATCTCGGCCTTGATTCGACAGATTCCGACACCGAAAACAGGCTGGAGCTTATCGTGCTGACCATGCCTGCCGACGAGAGCAAAAAGAGCCAATACATAAGCGACGCGATAGCCGCGCTGAACGAAAACCGGAAAAACGGCGTTGCGACCGTTTTGATGGATGCCTCGCGCAATAAGTACGGCGCAGATTTCCGGTCCCGGCTCGTCAAGAGCACCGAGCTTGGCTTCCTCATGGGTTACGCCGGGTACTACGACCTTGCAAACGCAAGCGGCATTGCTCTTGCAAACGGCGTCGCACGTTGGCTGTGCCTTGCGCAGGGCGGACCCGAGACCCAGGCTCAGCTCGACGATTTCCGCCGCACCCTCGCCGACTCGCTGATAAAGGACATCTGCTATAAAAACGACGTGAAGATCGAGCTTGACGCCTACATTCGCGGCGAGCTTGGCGGCGATCCGGATAATTTCTGCCGCAGCGGCACCGATCCCGACGTCGTTCTGACGAAAGCCCGGCAGCTGCTCGACGAAAGCGCAGCGCCCGTGCTCGATAACCTTGCGCACAGCTCGTACCTCACCGATCTTGACGGCGGCACCGCCGGCTTTGGCTCGCTTTCCGTCAAAGACCTGAGCTTCCCCTGGCTCCGCATCTTCGAACTCCACGTTTTTTTAGAGGCGCATTGACGCAGCTACGGATACGCATATTGCGGTTGCCCGGTTCGAGACTGCGGAGGAAACCGTATTTTTAGAGGCGCATTAAAATATTGCGGATACATTTATTGCGGTAGCCCGGTTCGAGGGTGCGGTGGAAACCGTGTGTGCCTCGCACTACATTGGATTGTGCTATATTAGTGCAAAATTTGCGCCGCACCACATTGGCTCACCTGTCAAGGGGAGCAGGCAGCTTTGCTGCCGAGGGGTTGAGAATAAGACCTATTAACTATCAGCTATTAGCTTTCCGCTGCGGCCAACGGTCGCTTGTAGGGAACGGATTCATCCGTTCCGCGTGTCATGGTTTGGTCGGCAATTCCCGGTCGGGCAACCGCAATAAATGTATCGTTATCAGTGTAAAGGCGCTACTAAAAAAGCGCCTCTGAAAAAATGTGTTTGCCTGACGGCAAATGATTTAATAACACCTCATCCGTCGCAAGCGACACCTTCCCCTCAAGCTACGCAGG
>ERZ779869.913-NODE-913-length-30028-cov-26.598605_pt1 | contig 30028 bp, 47 predicted proteins | sample MGYA00511557_ERZ779869 | MGnify/ENA primary metagenome ERZ779869 (study PRJEB29588, sample SAMEA2154620) | human gut metagenome | biome: human gut; feature: human-associated habitat; material: faeces | place: Denmark | collected 2008/2010 ... | reverse complement strand
GAATTGACACAATAAGTTTATCATAAATAAAAGCCACAAGTAAAATAGAGCAAAAAAAAAGAAAGGTAACCGACAATTATGTCGGAAACCTTCTTTTTATTTTATCATTTATTTTATAGTTAATACTTGTCCTGGTTTAATTAGATTAGGGTTGCTACCAATAACAGATCTATTATCATTGTAGATTTTTTGCCAAGTAGTACCATATTTAGAAGCAATACCGCTTAATGTATCTCCACTCTTAACAGTATATGTTTTACTGTTATTTGTAGTTGTATTAGTAGTTGTTCCATTACCAGGTATTTTAATTTGTTGACCTACGTATATAAGATTAGGGTTACTTATATTATTGTAAGCAGCTAAAGTTTGATATGTAGTGCCATATTTAGAAGCAATACCACTTAATGTATCTCCAGCTTTAACTACATAAATTGTATCATTACTAGGAGCTGGTGTTGGTTGTGGTGTTGGTGTTACTGGATCTTGAGGCTTAACATCTGCGTTAGCACTAAAGCCATTTAAACCTTTTTGTTTCATAATAGCTGGGTAATCATAAAAAGCGTAGTTTTGGTCTACTGTCATACCAGCTACTTTATTAGTTCTAATACGGTTAGTTTCTCCTCCAAATTGCCATAAACCACCAGCTGGGCTACTAGGCCTAGATGTTCCCCAGTTAGCTACCCATTTATCATATTTAGTTAATTGTGATAGGTCCATATAATTTTTAAACCAATTACTATTAGCATAAATACAAACATAATAACCTTTAGCTTCTAAGTATTCACAAAAACCTTTAATAGCATTTGTTACGGCTTGTTTTCCAGCTTTAGCTTGATAATAACTATCTTCTACATCAATAGCTATAGGGTACTCAAATTGTTTTCCCTTTAAGCAGTTATTATACATATATTCAGCTTCTGCTTTTCCGTTTTCGTATGTAGTTGCTCTTGAAAACCAATAAGCACCTACACCTAAGCCATTTGCTTTAGCATTTCTATAATGATTTTCAAATTGGTTATCAACAGACTTACTAACTCCGTTACCATAACCAGTAAACCCAGCTCTTAATAAAGCAAATTTAACTCCTTCTGCTTTAGCAGTAGCTAGATTTATTCCTCCTTGATATATACTAATATCAATACCAAAAACTTTGTCCATAATCAGACCTCCTTAATTATTAGTTATTTTTTTTAAGTTATTTCCTATGTCGTAAGCGCCACCAGCTATTAAACCACTCAATGCGATAGCAACGCTAAAATCTTTAGTTATTATGAACTCTATAATTGCTACAATAACGCCGATTAAGATATTTTGTATAGGTATTAAATGATTATTAAACCAGCTTACTTTTTTAGCAATTAAGCCACATAAAAAGGTTACTACCACAGTAACCAATACAACTATTGTTTCAAGTTCCATTTTTCACACCTCACTTTCTTATAATTTCTTCTAAGTTATCTATTCTATGATGTGCTGATTTAGTAGAAGACTCAACAGCCGAAAGTCTTTCTCCGATCTGTTGCATTGACTTTGTAAACTCTTTATTATCGAGTCTTATCTCGTCAATGTTCTTACTAATCATATCTAATTTTGTATCTAGTCTAGTAGATGTAGCCACTTCCTCTTTAGTCTCTTGTTTAGTGTTTTTCTTACTATTCATATAAAAAGTGGCGTAACCAATTAAGCCACCAATTATAGTAAATACTAAACCTATAGAAATCATAGTTGAGCTTTCCATTATTTAGATCCGTCATCTTCCACTGGAATAGTAGGAAATTCTACTTCAAAAGGAAAGTTCTTTTGTTTTGTGATGTCTCTTAATTCTTGACGATAAGTGGCCCATTGACCGTTTAAGACATCTCCTAAAGAAGAAAATAATTCTTTGATAACACTTAATAAAGATGTGGCCGTAATGTTATCTGGTATAGTTATACCTAATCTATCAATGAGTACGTGTTTATCACTTTCTGATAACAGTTTATCTCTGATAGCTCTAATTTCAGCAGCCTTAGAAGCGATAAAGTTTTGTTTAGCTAATTCCTTCCAAGTATCTAAGTTGTCGTTTATGTAATCTTCTAAATCGTCTCTACTGATTATTTTTATAGCATACTCATAATAAGTATATATTGTTTCTTCTGTACCGTCTGTAGTAGTTCTTTTAACTTCTTCTATGTCGTCAAAAAAAACAACCTCTGTTAGGTTGCCCTTAATGTCTCCAATTCTAAAGTTACTAGGTCTTATTGTGCTTTCTACTTTTTTTACTTTCATTTCTTATAACCTCCTTACACAATTTATAATTAACGTACGGTTTGATATACTTTTGTTGATAATTATACGAGTCGCAGTGTTTAAGCCACCCGCTATAACTAAGCATGGCTGCTGCGTCGTGATAGGTTATATGATCTTTCTTAGCCATTTTTTTAGCACGCCTCTTAATTCTTAAAAAGTTACTTCTTCTTAAAGTGGTATAACCTCTATAAAAACGATAACCTAAGAAATCAAGAGGTCTAGACTCAGTCTTGAAAAGCTGCCAGTTTTCTTTAATTGTTAGCTTTTCTTTACTCAAGAAATTGTCTATTTCTATTTTGATTTTTCTTAATTCTTTTTTGTTGTTTGAAAATAATACCATATCGTCCATATAACGTACATAGTATTTTACTTTTAATTGTTCTTTTATAAAATGATCCAAATCTTGTAAATAAAAATTCGCAAACCATTGACTAGTAAAATTACCAATAGGAATACCAGACTCGCTACTATCAATAATTAAGTCTATAAGATTTAGTGTGTCTTTATCTTTTAGAACTCTACGAAATTTATTTTTCAATATTTGTTTGTCAATACTCGGGTAAAACTTCTTAACATCAAGTTTTAAGCAATATTTAGTATGTTTTCTATCTTGTACTAATATTTTCTTAATATGTCTCATACCACGCATAATACCTCTACCTTTTATAGAAGCACAACAGAACTCATACATACCTTTCATAATAATTGGCTCTAATTGAAGCATTAAAGCCCAGTGTATTACCTGGTCTGGGTAAAAGCGAGGCTTATAAATAATTCTTTCTTTCTTATTAGCACCGTCTCTTATTTTCATTTCTACATATTTATTAGGTACATAAGTTTTATTTATTAAAGCTTGTTGTACTTGCATAGCATAATATGTAGGAGAGTCGAGTATTTTTTCAACACTTTTACGGTTGCCTTTACCTTTACTAGCTCTGTAAATAGCAGTTTCAATATTGTTTAAATCTGTGATTTTTTCATAAATGTTACCTTTTCTTTTCATAATTAAATCTAGTCCTTATAATTCTTATATTTGCCTACCGCTTTTTCGAGAAATTCTATATTTCAAGAGATAAACCTACTAGAGCAGCCTAGAACGACTAATTTTTAGCAAGCGCTAAGGAAAATGATGTGTAAGGATCTTTAATGTAAGTAGTCGAGCTCCGTTGTTGGTACTCGTAACAGCTGAGTCATTGCTACAGTTCCAATACCACAAACCACAACGAGAAAAGTCCCAAAACATACCGCCGACACGAGCCGAAAGTATGAACAACAGAACTACACACACCAAGTCCCACATAATATAAGTGGTCGAGCTCCGTTGTTGATGTTCGAATTAGCTGAGTCGTTGTTACAATTCCAACACCACAAACCACAACGAGAAATATCAGGCCAAGCACCGCCGACAAGACTCGAAAGGTAAACAACCGAAACACACACACCAAGTCCCAATTATACAAGTGGTCGAGCTCCGATGTTGTCGTTATAATCAGCCGAAGTGTTATTCAACGTCCAACACCACAAACCACAATAACTACCATTGAGCCAGCGACCGCCGACAAGAGAAGTAGTCAAGAGTAAGGAGCACACACACCAGATCCCTTTATTAAATTAAGTAGTCGAGCTCCGACTGTGGTAGCAGCCAAACTGGAGTCATTATTACAATTCCAATACCACAAACCACAATAAAGTGCGTCGTTCCATTTACCGCCGACAAGAGCGAACTAACAACGCAATAGCCGAAACACACACATCAAGTCCCACAACAATACAAGTGGTCGAGCTCCGATGTCGTCCCACACAATACTAGAGTCGTCGTTGCAATGCCAATACCACAAACCAGCACTAGCTGCATTGGCGTAACCACCGCCGACACGAGCGACTAAAAGGGAAACATCGAAACGTACACACCAAGTCCCACAATAATACAAGTGGTCGAGCTCCGACCGAAGAACTGTAAAACCCAAAGTCTCCAAGACAACGCCAGTCAGAGATACCACAAAAAGAGTGATCACTCCAACTACCGCCGACAAGAGCAAGCGAGAAAAGTAAAGGCCGAAACGCACACACCAGATCCCTTATCAAATTAAGTGGTCGGCTCCGATCTGGTCCCCAGCGTCAGAAGATAGACTCAAAAAAGCAAAGTCAAACCAACCACACTGAGAAGACTCATACCAGCGACCGCCGACACGAGCGACTAACAAGAGAAAATCGAAGCTTACACATCAAGTCCCATTTTTTAAATGGCGCGTCGCCGACTTTAAGTCGGTATATAATTTAATTTATTTTATGGGAGGCTGGCCGCCCCCAAACCCCCGCTAACTAGTTTTAAGAAGTCGAGCTCCGTTGATGGTACCCGCAACAGCTGAGTCATAGCTACAGTACCAAAACCACAAACCACAACGAGAAAAGTCCCAAAACATACCGCCGACACGAGCGATACGTTTCTCATTAGCACACCAGTAATAATCTGTAGTGTATGTGCTACTACTTCCTCCAACATCAGTAGCTAACGCTACAAGAGGGTGTTTTGGATCATAACCTAAGCCTGTAACATAACTACCACTTGTAGAGTTATTTACATAACCTAGTTTTTGATAATCTCCAGTAAATACATCAGAAGCATAAGTATTAGGGTTGTAATTTATATAAGCTTGATAATTATTTATATTGATACCGTCAACAAATTGCCATACGTTACCGAATATATCTTCAACACCACGATAAATTACAGAACTTGTATCGTTTCCAGCTGCGCTACCAGACTTCATACCTAGTTTATCGCAGCCACCACTTTTAATAGCTCCTGTGTTATTAGCATTAGTAAACCCAGCTCCTAATTTTGACTGTGCGTTATAGTCTGCATATTCTACTAAATATAACATTTGTAATATAAAGTAGTGCCAGTCTAATTGTTGCCAACCAGAGCCTAAGTTTTTAGCATATTGCCTAAAATTAGCTATCGTAGTATTTACAAGTGGAGAGTAACCACTTCTACTAAATACTCCAGAACTAGATCCAGACATTGTATAACGTCCTATCATAAATTTATCACTCTTAACAAAGCCGTCTAAATTGTCCTTTGATATTAAGACATATTCGTAGCCGTCAGAGACATATCTTTTATAATAAAATTCTGGAATAATAGTTAATACTTGTCCATTACTACCAGTAAAGGAGAAATTAGCGTCTCCATAGTAAGCAACTATCTTTTTTGAAGTATTATTATAATTACAAGTAATTATATCACTCCATGGGTAAATACTGTCGAAGTTATTAACGACCGCAGTAGTTCCCACTTGAGCATTAGCTACTAAACCTACAGAGTCCTTAATTCTTTCCCAAGCAGAAGAAGACGATTTTATATTTCTTCTTACACCATATACTTTACTAATATTTACTGATTTTTTATTACCGACATTTATCATACCTATCATATTAAGACGCCTCCTCTAAATCATAATTAGATAATTCATAAGTTATAGTTATAGAAATATCTTCAATAGGTTTAACACTTGTTATAATTTTATAACCACCATTATATGAACTAATATAAGCGTCATTTAGCTTTATTTGATTATCTAAGTCTAAATGTCCAGTAACTAAGGTATCGGTCGTGATACCAGCTTTAATTATATCATATTCATACCTATTTGTGGAACTATTTAACAACCAATTACCTGGTGTAAGTGTTTTAACCTCGCTTTTTAAGCTATTACCAACTATCTCCATTATCTGGTTAGTTAGATGTCCTGCAGCGTCAGAGTCTAGTTGATTTTTTATTTGATTAAACCAAGTTGTAAAAGAAGCTTCTGTTGCAGTTATATACTCATTATATTTAGTATATAATTGATCGTATATTTCCTCTGTGTTTAATGTTTCTACAGTAGAAGCAACCACGCCACATACAGACTCCTCAAATCTTGTGTCTGTAATATTAGACTGTGTTATAGATGTTACACTAGCACCTACATATATCTCAGCTAATTTAATATCATAAATAGTTGAGGATCTAACTAAAGCTGGAGCCGAAGGGTTATCAGAGAAAGCCCCTTTGATTATTTGAGCTGATATTAACCTATTAGTTAAATCTAATCGAACAACAACATTATCAATTCTTTTTAATGTTCCGTCGGCCGTTTCTATTGTTTTAATTAGATCCCCAGTATTAGTATAACGGTAGCCTTCAATATTGGCGTCTCCTTCTTGTATTGTGATAGTCATATCATTATTTGCTATGACTTTTAACTCATTGTTGAAAATACCATTTGTAAAGTATTTTTTTAAGTGGCGAGCGAAGTCTTCTGCGTAGTAGACTCTGTCGTCGTTTATGTCGTTAAAAAAACTAAACTTTTCCATAATGTCCTTCCTTTCTTTTAATCTTCATTTTCGAACGTTTCTGCAATAGGTGTACCATAAACTGGTGTTACGTTGTGTTTTCCTTTTTCGATAACTTCTTCAACTTCTGTAATTCTTTGTTTTTGTGCTATTTCCCAAGTTTCTTTTTTGATATTAACAATATCTCCTAAGTCCCAGTATTTTCTATAATGAGTAGCGTGTACAGTAGCCTCGAAGTTTTCGGTAGGATCTGTTATTTTTTCTTGCCCTAAATTATCTAATATAGCGTTATATTCAGTAGTAGATAAATCTTTATTACTTTGACTTTTTGCGTCTACAAAAGCCTCTCTAATATCAAAGTCGTGTGTATCTGTTGTAACCTTCGTTACAGTTCTCAATATTCTAGCTGAGTCTTCGCCAGTTCCACCAACTAAAACATCAGTAATCATATTTTTACGACTATATGTATATTCTGCTGCGTCTAAGTTTGATTTATCTTCGCTAAATTCATATCTAGTATTAACTTTCTGTTCTTCTGTACGGTCTTTACCGACATAATTAACATATTTATACTTTCTATTTTTTAAATCTAAGACAATTTTAGCTCCAATATTTGAAGCTCTTGATAGTTTTTCGTGATAATCATACACATTTTTATATGTACATTGAAAATCTACTTTATCGCTAGTAATATCACTGTCTGTAATTTCTAATAAAGAAAAAGCTCTCATTGTAGTTAAGAGCTTTCTAAAACCACCTATATAGTTACCACTATAATTTATACGTGTCTTTATTATTCTTCTTTTTAATAACGATAAACCAAAACTACCATATACAGTTATAGTAACTTTGTCTCCGTCGTCCTTAAACTTCCAAGACTCTATAATTCCGAACTCGTCATTTTCTGTTAAATCACTTCTAACTATGATATTATCATAATTTAAAAGTTTAAAATTGTTTTTAGTAAGATTTAAACTAAGTTCGAACTCGCCAGCTTCAAAATATTTACGACGCCAGCGTAGAGAACTATAACTGTCTATAACACCAAGCGGCTTTAAATCACGATCATATACATTTAATGATATAGCTTCCATAATTACACCGCCTCATATTCTGGTAAAAACTCTATGGTAGTCTCTAAATTGTCCTCTCCAGAGTCTGCACCACTTCTAAATGTATTAGTTCCGCTAGGTACTTGTAAATATTTACTACCATACATTATTAGATAGTTTATGTTTTCTTCCTCGCCAGTAACGGCATTTTTATAAATAACGTTCTTATTATCTATGTGAGTAGTGATTATTATTTGATCACCAGCAGACATAGTTTTTTCTATCTGTATAATATCACGTGTAGTAACATTAAATAGATATGGGTTTTTAACAGTATCATTAGCTTTAAATTTGATAGTCATACCGTAATCAATTTCGGTAGTATTTTCTGTTGTTCCCATAGATGTAGTATTTTTAGTACCAAACTTGATACCTTTATTTTTTGGTATAACAAGTTTAAATTTAAAAGCTGGTGTCCAGGTAGCCATAGATAAGATAGTTGCAGCCAAAGCGGAAAATCTAGGGTTAGGACATACTAAAGATATAGAAAAGTCTCTTGTAAAACCTTTCTTTTCTGGAATAGATACTTTTTCAACAAGACAAGTTATTTTTCTCTCAATATCTCCTTCATAATAGTAAAGAGTACCTTCACTATTAAGAGGAAACATATCATATAATAATAATCTATTTTCTTGTATATTATCTGTTATAGTACCTTTAATAGTTAAATCTCTTTGACCTATACTTGTACCGTTCCAAGTAGTACCAACGCCATACGCAGAACTTACACTATTAACAGTACCAACTGTTTCGTGAAAGCCGTCGCAGATACTAAGAAGAAAAGGCGGTTTATATGTAAAAGTAATCATATCTCCTTTATGGTTTTTATATATTAAAGTTCTTTCCATTTAATCACGCCCTTCCATGTCTTAGATTATATTCTTGTAAAGCTTTACGAGTTTGTCTAGCAGTTTCTGCTGGAGATAGTGGCTCTGTTGAGTTTATAGTTAAGTTAAAGTTATTAGTTTCATTATTATTAACGATAGAGTTCTTATTTTCTCTATAATCTTTAGCTTCGTCAGCAGTTAATACTTGTTCTCCTTTATGTAGTAGTGCTGGCATATCGTCATAAGGCACATATTCCATACCTACACGAAGCTTTTTAATTAAAGGTATATTAAGACCTTTACCACCAACACCAGGCACCCAGTCTGGAATTTTTAATTTATTAAGACCTTTAATAAATGCGTTCATACCGTCAATTATGAAGTTAATAGGTAATTTAAAGATATTACCAATACCACTAATTATATTACTAAATATATTTTTAACATTTTGCCAAGCAGCTTTCCAATTACCAGTAAATACATTTTTAATAAAGTCTATAATATTCATAAATATATTTTTAGCAACTTGTATTTGTGATGTTATATAACTAATAGCAGTACCAAAGACACTACCAATAATATTAGCTACATAAGTAAACTGTGCTGATAACATTGGAATAATACTTTGTATAATTACATTTAATATACTTACTAAAGGCGGAAGTATTAAGTTAAGTAATTCTGTTAAAGGTTGTAATATTAACATCAATAAATCAATAAAAGGTTGTAATAATTGAAGTATAGGAGATAGTAAAGGCAATAGTGGTTGAATTAAGTTAAGTAATAAAGGCAGGATCATTTGAACTATTTGTAATATAGGTGGTAATAACATATTTATAAGTTCTATAAAGACTGGAAGTAAAGCCTCCACTATTTGCATAATAGGAGGTAGTAAAGTGCTTAATAAACTAATAAATATAGGTAAAATTGTCTCTATCAGAGTGGCGAGCATTGGTAAAGCAGTCTCTATAATAGTCTGTACCGACGGAATAATTGCATTAAATAGTTGAGTAATGACTGGCGTTAACTGATTTATCAAGCCTTCTATTAAAGGCATATTATTCATAATTAAATTCATAATAGATACAATTAAAGGCATTAAAGCATTACCTAAAGGAAGTAGTAGCATTTGTACATTACGTTTTAACCCTTCAAACATACTTCCTATATCGTCGTATTTTACTTCTTTAATCTGGTTCATAGAGTCTACTGTACCGTCGTACATTTCTCTAATTGATCCTAATTGAGTTACAACTTCTGGTCCTAAATCTTCCCACATAGTACCAAATAAATCAACACCAACAATAGACTGTTGTACTGGATCGTCCATTGCTTTAATCGCGTCTATAGTTTGATAAAAAGCCTCTTTAGCAGTATCTCCGCCAGCAGCAAACTTTTTAGCCATTGTATCAGCATTTAAGCCAAGTTTCGTAAAACCTTCTACAGTTGTTTTAGAGCCGTCTATTGCTCTTATGGAGAACTCTTTAACGGCGTCGCCGATTTTGTCTAAGTTCCAAGCTCCAGCGTCTGCACCACTTTGAAATATATTAAACATATCTTCCGCAGATAAACCTAATTTACCAAACTGTACAGAATATTCGTTAATATTGTCGACTAACTCTCCAGAGAAATCAAGACCAGCTTGTGCACCCTGGGCCATTAAGTTATACGCTTCGTCTGCTGATATTCCAAATTGTGTCATTAAAGCTTTTGTAGCTCTTATAGACTCATTTACTTCAACACCAAAAGCGTCTCGTAACGCGAGAGCATTTTCTGTAACCGCTTTTATTTGCGAAGGATCAAACTCGTATAATTCTTGAGAAGCTAAAGCCATTGAGTTGGCTATGTCTTCGAAGCTCTCTCCATAATTGTTTTTGTATATATCTTCTAACGCTTTCTGCCACTCGCCAGACTCATTTTTTGCAATACCAGTTTGTACAATAAATGAGTTCATAGCTTGATCTACATCTTTTGATGTATTTATAGCTAAACCACCGATAGCAGTAGCAGCGGTAGTCAAAGTACCACCTAAAGCAAGAGCGCCTTTACCAACTTTAGAAAAAACTCCGCCTAATTTAGAGGCGAAGTTTTCTCCTTTTTTAGTAGTGCCGTCTATAGCTTTATTAGCTTTCTCATTATCTATAAAAATAGATCCATATAAACTAAATATATTAGCCAAGTTTAACACCTCCCAAACCGTAATCTTTCATAATGTCTTCTGCGCTTCGCATTTTCTTTTTTGGCTTTTGTTCTAGTTGTGGAACAAAAGATTTTTCGTGCGATAATTTCTTAACAATTTCGTTAATTAGTTTAGGTAATTCAGTTTCTTTTTTAATACCATTATCTAAACACTCGCCCAATAAAAAAGACGGCTTGTCCTCAAACCAGTCAATACCGCCATAATGCTTATATAATATTCGTAAGACCTCCGCAGTGCCGATACTTACGCTATAGATAAAAAACTCGCAACACCTGGTAATTTACTTATTTCCTTAAATAATGCGATTATATCTTCATTTTCTGCTTTTTCTAAAGCAAGTTTTAAATCTTCTTCATATTTTTTATTTTTTTCTGTTTTAATATCTTCTGTATCTTCATCAGTAAATACTGGTTTAGAAGGGTAATAACCTCTATAATTAGCTACAAAAGTATAAACTTCTTTTTCACATTTATAAATTCTAGTAATAATCAAAGTTATAAGAGCAGCTCCTAATTTTTCTCGATCTTCTTTTTCGTCTCCAGTATTAAAATCTAAATTTTGTAATTCTTCTTTAATGTCCATTTTGTCTATAATTTCACTTAATAATAATAAATATTTTGTTTTCATTTCTTTTTTTCCTTTCTTTTTTATTCTCCCTTTTGTTATCGCTCAAATAGAAAACAAAAAGGAGAATAATATTTTAATTTTATTCTCCAACTGTTATAGGGCAAGTTTCACTATCTTTAATTTGATATAGTCTTGAACTATCGTCTATAGTATAGTGAGGTATAATTTCAAGATTATGTTCATTTTCTGCTTTAGGAGCAGCCTTATAAGTAAATGCTCCTTCGTGTAAGCCATAATTAAATGTAAGGATCTTATAAGTCTTATCTAGCATTTGTGTAATTACATCAATAGTATCAATATATTTACTCTTTGCTATAGGGCCAAAATCTCCTTGTTTAATTACTTTGTTTGTATCAAGTGTTGCATTAGGTAAACCTTTTAATAATACATCTTGACTACAACATAATGACACAACCTTAATAGTAGCGTCTTCGCCGTCGATAACTTGCATACCAGCAGTTTTACCACGCTTACCGTCAAACTCTATGTCTCTTATTTCTGGTGTAATAGTCATTTCAACACCACCACGAGTAGGTCCAAGTATTAACTCGTTATCTTTTCCTAAGTTTAATACAACGATACCTTCGTCAATTTGAATTTTTTTAGTGTCATTTTCAGTAAATACTTTTAACATTAGTTTTCCCTCCTTTAAAATAATCTAATACTAAATGTTATCTGTTTTTTTATTAAGGCATATTCTGGATCAGATATTGGTCTTTGTTCTTCAAAGTATATAACGGCTCTTTCTTCTGAGAAGATTTTACCGTCAAGAAGTTTGATAAGTTCTTGTAACTTCTTTTCTAATTCAATACCAGTATTAGGCTCTGTAGTCCATATAAATATGTCGAAGTATACTAATTCGCCGTAACGTAAGCAAGTTTTAATAGGATCAGTAATTACACCATAAGGGAAGTCAGCTTTTTTCGAAGCTTCTTCATAATATAGTGGAATTATTTTTTGTTCATTAACAAACTTTTGTAATGCAATAAAGAAATTATACATCTTCGATCTCCTCACTTTCTTTAATCTTTCCTCCAGCTGCTTCAATAGTTTTATTAAGTGCTGCTAAGTATTCAGCTTGTGCCTCTCTAATAGCGTCTATATTATTAAAGACACTATTACGTAAGATACTTTGTCCTCTAAGCCCTGGGTGGCTAACTGATTTACCATAGTTAATATTACCGTCGCTTAGAGTATTAGCTTTTTTAATACTAATAGTATGTGATTTAACACCGAACTCAGCCCAAGCAGGGTTAGCGTGTGATACTTTTTTACCTTTCTTTTTTGCTTGCGCTTTAGAATAGTAACCAATTTGTAACTCTGGTTGTCCAGTATCACGATTTATTTTAGCCCAATAACCAACTTGTTTAGATAATCGGCCTGTACGTTTTTGAGTTTCAGCTTTAATAGCTTTACCAGCTACTTTAGCAGAAGCACGAAGGGCGGACTTTGAAAGCTTAACCATAGTGTTTTTAACTTCTTTTGATGTGTCTATAAATTCTATTTTATTGTTGCTCACGATTATTATTAAGCCCCGTTAATACAATTTCTGTTATCTCACTATTTACCTCGTAAGAACGTAGTATTTTGTATGTAACATCTTTGTACTTAACTTTTGTGTGCTTATCTTCGTCAAATTCTATGGTCCTTATTTCAAAACTTTTTTCTGGTTTAAAGCCAGCAGCTTGCGCCTGGTAAAATTCACTTCTTTTAACTGATATTTTATTAGCATATACTTTAGTTTCTTTATAAGAGTAGTGAGGACGATTTAACTCGTCCAAACTCTCAATTTCTTCTAAAAGATATAAGACATCACTCCACATTTTTTACCACCTCGTTTACATAGTCGCTCGTTAGTGATAATTCTGTTCGTAGAGTCTCATAAGAATTACGATATTTTTCATAATTTTTATTATCTAACCCAAATTCAGCTTTTAAGTAAAGAAGTATAGCCGTTTCTATTAGACTATCTTCTTCACTTTCAGCTTTTGTAGAAGTGATACCGTTTCTTATTAAATCTTGTCTACAAGCTTTAATAAGAGTAGTAATTTCAGTATTTATAACTTCGTCGTTTTCAATAGTTATTCTAAGAAAACCACGTGCTTTTTTCATTAGCTCGTTGCTAATAGATTTATTATTTGCCATAATATCACTCCTTATTTTTTATTTATTTATTTTTTTTTGATGTATCTTCTGTTTTGCCAGAAGTATCATCTTTGTTATTTTCTAATTGTAATTTTAACTTGTCATATTCTTCAGTTAAATTTTCAAGATCTTTCTTTAAAGTATCATTTTCTGTTTTTAGTGCGTCTTTTTCAGAAATAATACTAGCTATATCTGTATCGTCTTCGTGTGATACATATTTAACTAAATGATTAGGAGAAGAAAAAAGCTCTAAAGCTCTTTCTTCGCTTACATTTAATTCTTGTCCAGCTTTATATTTTTCGTCAGTATGAACATCAGTAAAATTAATAGCTGCAACTAATTTGTAAGTTCTCATTAACCTTTTACCTCAGTATTACTAGACGCACTATCAGCAGTTATTTCAAGAATAGCAAAAGCTTTACTGTCCATAACATGACCGTCTCCAAATGCTAAAGCTCTATGAACGATCATACCTTCACTAAATTTTTCATGTTCAGAACTTGCAACTTGTGGAGCCATATTATAGTTATACCAATATCTTTTACCATAACCGAATAATATTTTATTCTTAGGTGCTTCGTCAGATATAATAACTGGTTTCTTTAATAACATTTCTGTACTTTCATTATAAATAGGGTGTCCGTCTGTTCCAACCATACCTTCTATTAAATCGTGGAAAGTTTCAGTATTAACAACATAACTAGCACGCTTACCATAAGCTCTACGAATTTTACCTTTAATACTTGATAAAGCTTTATGTCCGAATTCAGAAAGTTTAACTGACACTTTTTGTGCTGCTGGTAACTCTGCAACGAATAAACCTTCTGCTTCATTTGTTCCTGTTCCAGTCATAACTTCTGACTCTAATTCTATAGCTAAAGCAAGTGCTAATTCAGAAACAACAATTTCTTTAAATGCGTCTAAACTTTCAGTATCTAAACCAACACCTAATTCAATTTTTGCACTAGTTCTATAAGAACCAAATGTTACATCTCCAGTAACTCCTCCGTTGGCAGTAATTGCGTCGCCGTCTTTATCTTTATTAGCTCCAATAGCTGATAAATTACCAACACGTAAAGTTCCTCTAACATTTTTTAAATTAATGAAATTAATTACATCTGATACTTCACGCATTTCTGTAATAATTTCGTCGTCTAATTCTTCTGGTACTACCGCTTGACCATTTGTTAGAGTAACACCTCTTGTTTCTCTACCTCCAGTAATCATGTACTTTAAGAATGATCTAACTTCTTTAGACATTTTTGTTTTTCTTTCTTCTGTATTCATTTCTTTTCCTCCTTCTTCCTCGTCGTCATCAAGACCAGGGGCTTTTTCTGCATTATCTGGTTCTAATTCGCCAGTTTCTAATTTTTGAGCAATTTCAGCTCTTTTTTCTAGTGTTCTTTGTTCTTTATCTAAGTTGTCTAATTCACTGTTAATTTCTTCTAAATTAACGTCCTTTGATGTATCTTCTAAAAGTGTTCTAATTTCTGCTTTTCTAGCTTTAATTTCGTTTAATCTTTTTTCGTTCATTTTCTTTTCCTCCTTATCGAACTAATTTAGATTTTTGTTTTTGCTATACATATTTCTCTAAGTCTGGCTTGCTCCAAAGCTCTTTTTTCTTTTTCGTACTCCACCTCAAAGAAAGACCTAGCCGAAATACTTGTTTGATCGTAGGCTGGAATATCAACCACCGATACATCGTATAGCTTTTTAATTCGAGTTATTGTTCTTGTATGTGTAGCTGGATCGTATTCATCGTCTGCTACAACAAAAGCAAAACTCATTTTATCTATGTAGCCACCTCTAATTTCCTCTAAGAGATTTCTACCATATTCAGTACCCCCAAGAAATGCGTCCATTTCCATACAGACATCATTTAATGATAATTTTAATGTGTTATTTCTAATTCTTGCTGCAACACGTCCACCATGATTATAATTAAAAATAACATCAGACATATCACAATTATCAAACGCATGGCGGTCTATTTGTTCATAGAACTTTACTCCCTCAAATTCATAAAGACAAGTGGGGGTGTTAAAAACTACTGGGACACCATGCACATAATCTTGTCTTTCGCTTCCGTCTTCGCTTCTTTGTTCTTTTAATTTAAAATCAGAGAAGACTCTAATTTCACGTCCAGTTTTATTTACTAGACTTTGATTGTTCTTTTTTGTCATTTAAAATTGCCTCCTTTCCATTAGGTAAAATAAATTTAGTATCTGGTTCTTTTTCCTTCATTTTTCTTAGTAATTCAAAACTAATAAAATTATTTAACTTTGTAATTTTAATTTTTTTACTTTCTGTATTATTTATCTCCACTTTCAACACCTCCTTCTTGTTCTAACTCCTCATTGTTCTTTGCTGGTTCTTCTTTTGGCGGTGGAGCAGTGTCTTTGTCTTTTGACTGATAAGAGTCTGCTATATTAGAATTTATATAATTTAATGACTGTAATACTTTTTGACCTTCGCCATTAGGTAAAGGCGCTAAATTAAACATCTCTCTAACGTCGTCTATCATTAAGACCGCGATAGGAGCTAATTCTTTTACAACATTAACTTTAGTAGCGTTAGACGCATATTGTAATCTGTTTGCTTCAAAAGTAATTTCGTTGCCAAAGTTACGTTCATTATCTGTAAATAAAGCATTAGTAAAACATTGCGACATTTGTATAGCTACTGGTTCAATAGCACCTTCGTAAAAAGCGTTCCACTGTTCCTCAGTAAATTTATTTTGCACAATATTCTCATTTACACCGAAATAATCATATATAGCATTTTTTGTATAACTTAGTTGTTCGGAAGAAATTGGTGTTGATTTTTCATTTATAGGTGTATAGTCCATTTTTGTATCTGTAACAATAACACCACTTCCGTTAGATGACATTTTGAAGTTATTTTCTACAAATTTATCTCTTGCTTTTGCTAAATCTTCGTCTTTAGACGATACTTTAGCTGATAATATACCTCTAATACTATTAATCAATTTAGCCGAATTAGAAACACCTTGATTTATTGCTATTGCAGTATCAAGAGCAGGACGTAACGCATGATTTTTACTTCCGAATATATCATTGTCAAAAAACTGTCCTCTCATGTGAATAATATTGTCATACGCAACAACTTTTATCTTTCCAGTTTTAAAAACAAATTTTAAATATAATTGTCCATTTTTCTCTAATAATTCTATTTGATTAGACATTAAAGGAAAGAACGAAACTATCTCGCCAGAAGTAGAGAATTCAGGGTAAATAAAAGCATTATTAGTTAATTTTAAATTAGCAGCTATTTTATAATAAAAACTGTAAGCTTCCATTAAAGAATTAGGTTGATAATTTAATAATCTTTCTATTTTAGATTTACCAGCTTTACCAATACGAGTATGTTTTGCTTTTAATTTAGCAAAGTTTCTACAATATGCGTCAACGGCACTACGTACAATGTCCATGTCCCAAGCGTTACCCGTATTAACTTGATAAGTTGAATTAAAGGTATTTAATAGACTATACATATTAAAACTTGTTGCTGCACTATTGTTATTATTCGGTTGTTCTTTATTTCCACCGAATATAGTTTTAAATAAGCCTCTATGTTTCATTTAATCACCCCACACTATACATAAAATCTTCATAATACTTAACGTATAAAACCCAAGCATTAAGTAAAGATACGGCTCCGTCAATTCTTCGACGTTCGTTTATTTTTACTGGTTGTATATTATTTAAACCACTTTTTTTAACCGCAGTATTAGTTAAACACCACTTTAAAATAGGGTTGTTATTATAATTAACTTTTTTATCTGCAAAAGCAGCGCCCATTTCACGCATTGGTTGACTCCAAGTATAAGGTCCTTGTGCTACGGCTTCCATTTGAAAACCATTTGATGTCATTTCGTCCACCCAATAACCAGCTAAAGCTCTATCATAACCAACGTATATAGGATCAATTTTAAATTCTTGTTGCATTTGTACAAACCAGTCCGTTACTTGCGAATAGTCAACACGATTTCCTTCACATACAGTAAGTAAACCTTTATCACGCCATATTTTGTATGGCGCTTCTTGTGTATTCTTTTCGTCTAATCTATCAAGCTTTACTTGCGGTAGAAAGTAGTGTTGTATAACATATACTTTCTCGTCGTTAGGCTTTCTGATAAGTAATGTAGAACAAGTTAAGTCAGTAGTAGCTGATAAATCACAACCACCGATAGCGTAAGTATTCTCAATATCTTCCATATTAAAAGTTTCTGTGTTGTTAATTTCCTCAAAGCTTAACCAAGCGTTGCTATCGTTTTCACGAATATTAAAATCTTTGCACAATAAACCTGGTAATTTTTTAGGATCATTTTTAGCACGTTCAACTTCAATAGATAGATTATGATAACTTTTAATTGTTCCTAGTCCTGGGTTAGCTTTTAACCAACACGTTGGATCTGTCCACTCGTTACGATTATCTAGTTCATAAAGAATAGGTAAAAAGTGATCGTCTTTTATTTCTTCGTCTGCTACTTTACAAGCATAATCGTAAGTATCGTCATAGATACACTCTCTAACTGTTCCAGCAGTAGTTATCATAACTAATAACGGCTGGCGTCGAGCAGTCATAGACTGTTTCATAACTTCGTATAAATTTCTATCTTTGATAGCGTGTAATTCGTCTATAATAACGCCGTGGCTATTTAAACCGTCAAGCGTATTAGAGTCTGACGCTAAAGCTTCAAAGATAGAAGATGTAGCATTGAAGTAAAGATCATTTCTTCTTTTTTTCAAAACGGATCGTAATTCTGGACTTTGTTTAACCATATTACAAGCTTCGGTTAAAACCTTTTTTGCTTGTTCTTTCTTTGTTGCTACTGAGTATACTTCGGCTGCACCTTCATAGTCAGCCATTAACATATACAACGCGATAGGAGATAAAAGAGTTGTTTTACCATTTTTACGTCCTACCAAAAACATTGTTTCGTTAAATCTTCTGTACCCAGTTTCTTTATCTAAAAAACCAAATAGAGCTTGTACATAAGCTTTCTGGAACAATTCCAGTTTTAGGTCTGCGCCTAATTCTCCCTGGGACTGTTTGCAAAAAGTTTCTGTAAACTCTATAGGTCTATTAGCTATTTTTTCGTCAAAATAAAAAGGACAATTAGGATCGTCCATTTCTTTAACTAATCGAGCATAAACCTTTTTGACTCTGCGGCTAGTTATTATTTCGCCAGACTGTATTTTTTCGTTATACTCTCTGATGTAATTCATTATTTACCCTTAGGCTTAGTAACGAAATTCATTAAAGCGTTACCTTCCTTTGTTGCTGGTAAACCTTCTGGCAATAACTCACATAATTGTTTTATGATCGACGTATAATTTTTAATCATAGTGTTGTACACACTGGCTTCTGTACTGGTTTTTGTTCCGTACTGGTTTTCTCCGTTTTGGTATGTTTCTGATACACCATTTACACTGATGTAATTTTCTAATTTAGTTAACTCAACGGACATAAAAGCAGCACTTTCGATAAGCTTCTGTACCAAATTCTTTTTATCTTTTGGTATGTTTTTGAATATTTTTTTAAGTTTTTTAAGCTCTGTCGAAAAGTCTGGAACTTCTTTTAATTCTTTAGAATTAAGATTTTCATTTTCCATTTTTCCACCACCTTTGACTACACCCCCCTCACACGACCGAAGCAGTCCGAAAAAGGACTCAAGCGCGGTTCACTGTGAAGCATATCTTTTTTAAGAAAGGGGGGAGTCTTTTATTTCTATCAGTGCAGCGTTAATCGGATTAACAAAGACTGACGCTCCTTCCTTTGTACTCAGAAAGACTGGTCCTTCGTCTAGTGCTTTAGCGAGCTCCTCTTTGGTACCACTAAAGACTATGTCATAAGTCATAATGAGATAGTTAGTATAGACGGTTAATATCATAATCAACGCTCCTTTCTATTAGATTACCTTCGTCGTCGAACATAAGACTCTTATCTGTTGGCAGCTCTGACTCATGCTCTATAGCATGGCATACTCTACACAATAGCTCTAGGTTGTCCTCTCCCAGTGTAATAGCTGGGTTATGAATATTATAGGGAGTTAGATATATTTTATGGTGTACTATTTCGCCAGGTCCATACTCGCCGTGGCAACGTTCACATATTCCGTGTTGCTTATTGTATATATAAGCTCTAGTCTTGCGCCATGCAGTAGAACGATAGAACTCTTTAGCAAAGTCTTTAGCCATAATACCACCTCAAATAAGCACTAAAAAACACGCCTATAAAACAGACGTGTTTCTCAATTCCTAATAATTTCATTGTACCAATTATATTATATAAAAATTGCTATGTCAATTGCGGGGTTATTGCGTGGGTTATTGCATTTTGTCAATAGTTAAGTTCTTTAATAACATCATTAGGGAATAGATAAACCTTTATTTCATTGATTAAACGCTTGTTATTTCTCCATATTGTAGTAGTATCTTTTTCGAAATAATCAGCTATATCTTGCTGCGTTTTATTTTCAAAGTATTTTAATTTAATTATGTCGATATATTTATCGGACTTAAATTTCTTTAATATTCTGTCTATGCGGTTAATAATTAACTGTGTCTTTTTGATGTCAGATATTAAGCCATTTATTATATCTTCTTCGATAGTATCATAATCGCTATGACTTCCTTCTGGTATTTTAAATATGCTCTTTGATTTCCCACGTAGTCCAGTTGTTTTAATTTCCTCGATTTCTTCTTCACGGTCTTCAACTGATTTTTTCAAGTCGTTATATTTGTATAAAAGAGACTCCGTATTTTGATAAGTAGTAGCTCCTTTACGTAGTAGATTTCTCTTTGATAATTCTTCGACGATAAAACTTGTTATTTCTTTGAAGTCTATTTGTGATTTTTCTCCGTTGGCTGTTTCTGTAATTCCAGCCATAAATTAGATCCTTCCTTTCTTACTTTTTATTTTTTTCTATTGCGTCGGCAATTCTATATAAACCAGCACATACAATTAGTGCTCCTATGAGTATACTAAGCCACATTGATTATACCTCCTTCTTGTTACTTTCAATGATAAAATCTAAAAATGTATATTTTCCTTTTTCTTCGTGATAACGCCAAGCAATTTTATTGGCTTCGTTTCTTTGATAACCAATACAAAGTTTAACAAAACGCTTTCGTGAAATTTTCATTTTTTCAAAGCCGGGCATTTTTTCCTTAATACTTTCCCAAATATCAATAAATGTATGACAAAGTGTAGCTGATATATTTTTTATAGCTTCTGCAACTGGCATAAATGCTTTTGTAAAAGCGTCTGATAATTCTTTTATTGCTTGTTCTGCTTTTTCTGTATCAATTTCCACGAGACATTACCTCCAAATCAAATATACTTAACTGTTTTTCGTTTTTTCGAGGGAGTGGAGAACAATTTTCTTGTGGTCCTTTTTCGATACATTTAGGACACAGGCATTTACCATTATAGCCTTTTAAAATATCAAATTTACCACATAAATCGCATTTATCTTTAAATTTCTTCTCCGTCATTTTCTTCGTTAACTTCTAACTGTTCTAATTCCATATATTTACAAAAGCACTCCTCAGAACAAAAGCAATTTTCTTCTTCCGTATCAAAGAAATTAACTTGTAAACAATTATCTAAACATTTGTAATATGTATCTTCAATAACAGCTCCACAATTAGAGCAATTCATTTTTTTATTTTCCATAAATATTGATGTTCCTTTCTTCAAAATATTGTTTTATTAAATCTTCGTGAGTAGTATATAAAACTTCGTTTTCGTTTTGATATTCAACTATAACACTACCACCGTAGGCGTTATATACTTCGAAAGTTCTTATTCCCTTAGTAATTAAATTAGGTCCTTTTGATTTTGCTTTAGATCTTGTTACTAAAGTTGTACCGTCCCAGAATAATTTACTTCTAATAAAAGCTCCGAAGTCTTGTCTCCATTGTTTTTGATTAAAATTAACTGTAAGTGGTGTAACTTTCCACTTGCTATTATAAGCTTTACCCATTTTGTACCTCCTTTACTTTAATACATTTAGATAATATTTCTTTAAATTTTATACGATCATATCTATAGACTTTATGGCCACAATGTGAACAAATCTGCACATCTGGACTATAAGCTGGAAAATATAAAGTATGACTACAATTACATTTAACTCTAATTTCAGATAACGCATTAGCATATTTCTGCATTTCTTTTAAGTTCACAACTAGCACCACCTTTTTAATTAACTATTTTTAATTATTTCTTTTAAAGACTTATTTTGTTGTCTTAATCTTTTATTGTCTTTTTTTAGACGTTTCATTTCTGCTGGTTCTCCCAGCTTTTCGATAAATAGATTATATAATTCGTCTTTTATTACCCCTTCAAGAGTAGAGACTTTATTTTCTAGTGTATTTATTTTTCTTTGTTTAGGAGAAATATAACCAACTATTTTATCTCTTAGTTTAGTCATTTTAAAAACCTTTATAGTATGGTTGATTAAAATTATCGTCATACCAATATTGCTTTATATGTCTTTTAACTTGATTTTCAAAAGCTCCTAAACTTCTATGTTTCCACTCAGTTAAAAATACATAACCGAAAAATTCTTCTCTTATTCCATATACACTAGTACAACTTGTACATATTTTGGTGTTATCACAAACTAGATACTCACGTTTAGAGTCTATTACATAATCTATTTTTATATTTAAAACCTTTGCTATAGGTCCTAATTCTTTGATAACTTCTTCCTTTTTGTTCACTTTCAACACCTCAATTCCTATATATTTGAATTTTACAAAATGACATAATTCTGTTAAATTCACTAGCCACCCTACAAAAGAGTAGTTTTACCTAGATTTTATAAGCATTTTCCCGACATCAGGAAAGTGCTATTTTTTATATCAATTTACATATTTTCATTATGTAAAATTGATATTAGTTTTTTAAAATTTCTTAATTCTATGTTTTTTTATCATAACTTCCCATAGATTATTATTTTCTATATAGTTATATATTTCCGAAAAGCAGTAAAACCAACATCTGCCGTCGTATGTATCAACAGTACAATGATAATTAACGTCTTGTTTATCTGCTTTATCACTTCTGTCGCCGTCATATTTAGAACATCTCTTACATCTTATTTGACTATTCATTATATGATCTACAATATTCTCTTTTTGAATATTAGTTAATTTATTCATTGTTTTCATACTTTCTTATTGTTACTGTCTTACTATCACTGTCAAAATTAGCAACATAATTTTTATATTTAAACTTTTCTAGTTCTTTAAATGTAATTACTAAATTATCAACATCTAATTTATTTAATATAGCCGTTATTAGTAACATATTGTTTGTAAATAAATACTTTTCTTCAAAAGCTTTTATCTGCTTTTTGATTTTTGTCAATTCGTTCATAATATTTTCGTCCATAATTAACCTCCTAAATAAAAGTTTTTTCGCTTGATGTTTTTGTCGTCTTCTTCCCAGCATATATACCTTAATGTTACTGTTTCGCTAGAGTGATTTAACATTTCTTTTAAACCGATTAAATCTCCAGTCTGTTCGTAATACTCTCTAGCAAAATACTTACGTAAGGAGTGGCAGCCTACAACATAAGACACTTTAACTTCGTCTGATAATTCTTTAATAATCTGCCAAGCTCTTTGACGTGTAATAGGTATATTAGTACCTTTACGACTTTTAAATAAATATTCTCCTTCAACAAGCTTATTTCTATTTATATAATCTTCTAAATCTTTTCTTAATGAAGGGTGGAGTTCAAAAGCTTGTTCTTTACCAGTTTTGAACTCTCTTGTATAAATACCTCCATTTTTAAAATTATCAGTTTTCAACTGTAATAGATCTTCTATACGAAAAGCTAGATTTCTACCTAGGTGTAGTATCATATAGTTACGATCCCATAAATAAACTTGTTCTTTGTTTTCTTCTTCTTCGGCTGCGTTTTTATTTTTCTTACAAATTACGATCATACTATTTAGATCTTGTTGTTTGAAAGGTCTAACAGTTTTACGACCGAACTTGTTTCTAAACACTCTAGGCATAACATCACTCCTTATTTTTTATTTATTAAGCTTTCGGAGTTCTTTTCTAATTGAATAATAGTTTTTTCTATATCTTTTAAAGCCATATATCTACCAGCTTGTAAGCTAGTTTCGTCTGTAATTTCTTTTACCTTAATAGGTACAGTTTTAAGAATATCTTGTTGTTGTTTTACATAGTCTTTAGTAGACTGATTTATATATATAAGTTTTAATTCTCTTTGATTATGTATTTCTATACCTTTTTTATAATCTTCTATAATATCGTCTTTAGAAGTTAATACTTGATTAAAGGCAAGATAACATAAACCAGAGCCTAATATTAAACCTAATAATAAACAAATAATACTACTCATAATATTCCCCCTCAATTTCTCCAGTTGTTGGATCTACATTGTCATAATAAAATTGTTCATACCAAGATGTAGACTCTTGACAAGTAGTAAATAGTTCGTAAGTTTCCTCGTAAGCCATTTTCATACGAGCGTACTCTTGAGATAACTTGTCATATTCTGCTTGAAGTTTTATATTTTCTTCTTTTTGCTCCGTAGCAACTTCTGTAATGTCATTAGTCATTACTGTACATATAGCACCCCAGAATAGGGAAACACATAAGAACATAAATAACATAATCATTACTAAAGCTTTAAATTCATTTGTTAGCGTATAATCAATGATGTCTTTTATTGTGTTTTTGATTTTAGTTTTCATTTCTTTTTTTCCTTTCTTTTTTTATGTTCCCATTTAAACGGCTCTAATACTTCGTCAAAATAATCGTCTTCCCACATAAGATTAAACATAGGGCTTTCCACCTTATTATTGCAGTAGTCGGAAACGGTCTGATAAGAAATGTATAATTCTTTAGCGGCTTTTCTACTTGAAGGCCAGTCTCTTATAATCTCGCCGTTTTTAACTTCTACAACTCGTTTAGATTTTGATATATAGCCAGTTCGTTTACCAAGCTCTTTTAAAGATACAACTTCTAAATTTTTATAGTAATTATCAAATTCTATTTTATTTTTATGATAGACTCTATCATTAGAAGCTAATTGCTTAATAAAAGCATTAGCAACTAATCGAGCACAGTTAAAATCTTTATCTTTAATCTTTACTAAAAATAGATTATGTTTTCTAAAAGGTTTTAAATATCTATAACCATTTTTAGGGTTTTTCTTTCTAAATCGTCCATAGCTTGATACTTGATAACGAGTATCGTATTCTATTGGCTTCCATAATTCATTAGCACTTATCATATTCTGCTAAAATAATATCTTCAAATTTTTTGCGGCACTCAACATTAAGAGGGTGCGCTATATCTGCGTAAGATCCGTCGGGCATTTTTTGACTAGGCATAGCTAGGAATAGACGGTCGTCTCCTTTAATAATTTTTATATCTTTGATAATAAATTCTTTATCAACAACTACAGAAGCAGCTCCAACTAAACGAGAGTTTTCTTCATTTATTTTTTTTACTTTAACGCTAGTTATTTCCATTTTCTGCTACCTCCTTAGTTTGACATTGAAGCTTATAGCCTTCAAGCTCCCAAATTTTATTAACTAGCTTGTCCATACATATTTCTTCTCCAATTTTCATATCGAAGTTTGCAGGATCTACGCAGCTAGAACTTTCAACAATTACAAAGTCATTAGGCAACGTAGCTTTTAAAACTGTTGTTTTATCTCCGTATTGTTCAACTTTAATTAGTGTATCTTTTAAAATGTTATCTATATCTTGTTTTGTTATAGTATTTTTCATAATAATTATTCCTCCATTTTCTAATCTATATCATTATCTTCATTTAACCAGTCATAGTCGATAAGCTCTATATCTGGATCCTTCCCCCTGGACTTTAAGTCCTCAATAAGTTGTTCCCGATAATCTTCGTGTCTTTTATTCCACTCTTCAAAAGTTTCGTTTCGGTGGTTTAATCTAAATTCCGTGGACTCTTTATTAGGACATATTTGTTTTTTCATGCAGTAGAAACATGACTCCGATTTATAATCACTTCCTAAATGACAATTAAAATTTTTCGTGCGTGCGCTTTTATCACACACACTTAAATTATCATTGTCATTATCATTATCATTATCATTGTCATTATCATTGTCATTATCATTGTCATTATCATTGTCATTATCGGTATTTTTGGTATTGTTTTGTATACCAGTTTTACCAGTGGTATTTTTGGTACCCCATCTTTTTTGTATATTTTTGCGATTTCTTTCACAAATTGTATTAAATTTCTTTTTATCAATATCTAATTGCGTTTTTATAAAACTAAACGCCATTTTTAAGATACCTTCAAACTGAGGTAAAGTTCCGTCTCTATCATAAAGAAGCATAGCTCTAATAAGACGTCCAAGTTCTTCGTCTGTTAGTAACTCAAAATGTTCGGCGTATTGATAATATACAATAAAGCTATTCTTCATTTCTTTACCTCCAATCGTCCATTTTGACTTTACCCCCAAATTATGGTACAATTAGAGAGTAAATTATAAGAAAGTTTACAACTTGATTTATGAGTTCTGATCCAATTCATAAATCTTTTTTTATTTTCTTTAACATACATATTTACTTACCAAGAGAGAATTGTCTAATATCATAATGTGTACAAGTATAACCTCTATCTTGATCACATTTTTCGGCTAATTCCCCATAGTCGGCAACTCCTTTCACTAGTATTAAAATAAATATTGCAAGTACACTAATTCCACATATAGCTTTTAATGTAACCTTTACCCATTTTTTTAATCTGTATTTCTTTTTCATAATTGTTTCTCCTTTGATTTTTTTAATTGATTTACTAGATAAATTCATTTATTGGATCTTGTTTTAAGAGTTTTAATTGTTTATCGCTATAAAACCACTTTGAAGTATCAACGCCGCGTTTTTCAGCTTTTCTAGCTATATCGTTTACAACGTCATATATCTTTATTAAATGATTTCTTTTTTCTTCTATTGTTGGAATACACTCTATACATATCTCAATTTCTGTTTGACCTAGTGTTAAGTTTTTTATTGTGTGATAGCTTTCGTTTTTTTCCATTTCAACACCTCATTAAATTTTATGTTAGTTAGTGTCTGATATTTCGTTTGGTGTTGTTTCAAATTCTTGAAATAAATATTCCAAATCATAATCTGGAAAATGTTTTTGTTTTATTAAGAACATCTCTTTTCGCGTAAATTCTGTTCTTCCAGTAAGTTTGTTGTTTAATGTTTTCTCTGATTTAAAATCTAACGTCTTCATTAAATCGTCATTACTAACATTAAATCTAGCCATTTCAGCAAGTAAATTCCTAAACATTTATTCTCCTCCTATCTTCATTATTAGTTACCTTACTAGGTAACTTTAATACGAGTATATACCTTAAAAGGTAATAAGTCAATATGTTTTTGTATTTTTTTACCTTTTTAGGTAATTTTTTACTTTACTTAGTAAATAATAAAGTATATAATTATATTGAAAGGAAGTGGTAAATATGGACTTTTTAGATAAATTAGAATTTTTAATGAAAGAGAAAAACATAACTAATTTAAACGAGTTATCAACACAGAGCAATATTCCATATACAACACTAAAGGGGTTTTATACTAGGGGAACTGACAAGATCCAAAAATCTACTTTAAAAAAATTAGCTGATTTTTTTAATTGTACTTTAGATTATTTAGTATGTGATGATGTCGTTGAGCCTTCTAAACATTTTGCTCCTGGACAAGAATATAAAGAAGTATATAAAATAAAAAGAGCTTTAAAAGAAGCTGGCTTTTTAGATAAAAACGAAGAATTAAGCGACGAAAATTTATCAAAAATAACAGATTTTATTGTTGCTAATAAAAAGTTTATAATGGGAAAAAAAGAAGATAAATAAAAAAAGCTTATTCTTATTTAAGAATAAACTTTAATGTCTTATTAACATCTAAATTATATTTTTTAATAATTAAATATAATCTAATTATGTTTATGTCCATTGTAACCCCCTCCTTAGGGGTATATTATAAATTTTAATACACCATTTTACCATTTTTTGCCGTTAAATGCGTTAAACATTGCTCGAAATGTACGTTTTCTTGCTCGAATGGTAAAAAAGCATAAAAAAAGACGCCTCGCGCGCGAACACGAAGCGTTGAAATGAAAAACCACAAAAGCTATCACACTTAAAACAAAAATAGAAGAAACAACCAACTATAATTGTATAGGTTTTTCTATACGATTATAGCATAAAATTATAAAGAAAGAAAGTGCTATAATGAATTTAGATACATTTTTACAAATAATGAACGTATCTAGGGACCTTACTGTCGACGAGATACTAGATATGTTTATAATATATTTAAGAAAATCACGTAAAGATATGGACTATTATAAAGACGAGTCTATAGAAAAAACTTTACAAAGACACGAAAAAGAATTACAAGACTTTATTATAAGTATTTTCGGTAAACCAATACCAGAGCATAATATTTATAGAGAGGTAGCGTCTGGAGATACTATCGAAGATCGTCCAGTAATTCAAGAAGTATTATCTTTAATAGAAGAAGATCGTGTAAAAGGAGTTGTATGTATTGAAATAGAACGTCTAGCTCGTGGTAATACTATGGACCAGGGAATAATAGCCCAAGCTTTTCAATATTCCAATACAAAGATAATAACTCCTATGAAAATATATAATTTAGATAACGAGGACGATTTATCTTATTTTGAAGACGGTTTATATCAAGCTAGAAAATATTTAAAATATACTAAACGTATATTAGCTCGTGGTAGATTAAGAAGTGTTAAAGACGGTAAATACGTCGGTTCTGTATTGCCATACGGTTATAATAAACAGAAAATACCTAACGAGAAAGGTTATGTTTTAGTAGAAAATGAGTCAGAGTCTAAAGTAGTAAAATTATTAGCTGATTTATTCTTAAATGGACTAAATACTACATACACTGTTAAAGAAAACGAGATTATATCAGATATAGCTAAATTGTTTGGAGCACATAAGAAAGATATAATCACTTGTAATTTAGATTTAAAAGTAGATCAAGAAATAAGATTAACTGTTAATAGTAAATCATTACCATATAAAATAAAAGAAAATGATACATTAGAAAGTATAGCAGCTAACTATAATATAGATATAAACAATATACATATACCTCATAACTTTTTTAAACCAGGAGAAAATATTAAGATTATATTAAATGATATGAGAGCTACTAATATAGCACACTATCTTAATTATCTTAAAATAAAACCTAGAAAGTCTAAAGAGTGGACCGCTAATATGGTTAGAAATATATTACAGGGTTACACTATATACGGCTATTTGACGTGGGACAGACGTAAAACTACTAAGACATTAGTAAATGGACATATTGTTAAGAAAAACCCTAATAATGATGATTTTACGCTTGTTAGAGGTAAACACGAAGCAATACTCGGCGAAGATATAAAACAGCAGATAGAAGCTAAATTTTTATCTAACAGACTTAAAACTGTGCCAGATAATAAAGAAATGAAAAACCCTTTATTAGGTTTAGTTGTATGTGGCTATTGTGGTAATAATATGACTAGACGTCCGTATTATTTAAGAAAAGACGCTAAACCTACCGCTAAACGTATTTATGATATAGATAAGCCTAAATTACGATTATTATTAAGGGAACATAAAGGAAATTATAGTCTTAATGACATAGCTAGAGCTCTACACGTTTCTAAAAACTCTGTGGATCATTGGTTTAGTTCTAACGACGAGAAATTTTGTATACCACACGCTGATAAATGGGAGGATCTAAAAAAACTATTGAATATAGAAACAAACGAGTTTGATAAAGCTATAACTACAATAGAAGAAAGCATAACTCCACCACATACAGATACTTTAATGTGTAGTAGACCTAGATGTAAGTGTGTATCAAGTGAATTAGAACTTGTAGAAGATAAAATATTAAAATCTCTTAAAATAATAATGAGTGAATATAAAAACTATGTTAATAATTATGAAGAAGCAGTAAAAAAAGAAATATGTACTAATAAGGAAATGATAGAAGCAATAGATCACGAAATAGATAAAATAAAAAGCCAAATAGAAAAGGCTTGCGAATTAGTAGAGACTGGAGCATATACTCAAGATTTATTTATTAAAAGAACTAATACTTTAAATGAACAATTAGAAACATTATTAAATCAAAAAACAGAACTATCTAAGTCAAAAGATAGAACTAAAGATTTATATAGTAAAAAGAAAGCTATACCAATTTTAGAAGATGTTATAAGTAAATATTCAAAAGATATGACCGCAGAAGAAAAAAACGCTTTATTATCAACTATAATAAAACAAGTAATTTATAAGAAAGAAAAAGGCGGTCGATACTTAAAAGAGAATTTTTCTCTCAAGATTATATTGTTGTCTTTTTAACTGATAACATACTTGTAAAAATGA
>ERZ779869.911-NODE-911-length-30143-cov-158.806833_pt1 | contig 30143 bp, 35 predicted proteins | sample MGYA00511557_ERZ779869 | MGnify/ENA primary metagenome ERZ779869 (study PRJEB29588, sample SAMEA2154620) | human gut metagenome | biome: human gut; feature: human-associated habitat; material: faeces | place: Denmark | collected 2008/2010 ... | reverse complement strand
CTCCCTATTTTATTAGGTACCCCCTATTTTCCTATACCCCCCTATTTTTCTATTTTCCTATACTCCCCATACCCCCTATTTTATTAGGCATACTCCCTATTTTTTCTATTTTATTAGACCCCCTCGACCCTCGATTTCCTATTTTAACATTCCTTATTTTCCTATACCCCCATTTTAACCCTCGACCCTCGACTCGACAAATCCCCCTATTTTCCCTCATTACCCCCTATCATCCAATATTATATATTTTCATATACATCTAACTCTACTAAGGTGGTACTATTATTATTTAATTTTCCAATAGCCAATGGAATTACTACAGATTTAATAAAAATAGTATTTTTTTCATTACAATCACCTGCTAACAAAACTTCTCCAGTATCTTCGCGCTTAAGCTACTATCTTTCAAGTGCAACTATCTTAAACATATTACCTCCATATATTTCTAATCTCTTGATTCAACAACTCACTCTTTCTTTCTATGCCATATATTATTTCCACTCTATCCCTACTATATTACAATTCCTATCAGCCTCTAACCTACTACTAATGTCCCCTGTAGTAGTATCAATTGTTATAATTATCTTAAACCTATTTTTCATTTTCTCCAACTCTTTATACAATATATACCTTATCCATTTAATAATTAGAGTCTCTTCCCTCCCCCTTGATTCAAATACCTTCTCTCCAATAGTAGCAGCAGAATCATAACTTGTCGTATAATCAATATTACTTATATTAAACATAATTCCTCCAATAGCAATAGTAATTAATTGTGTCTCTTATACTTGCGCTTAGCTTCCATATGGGCTTTTTAAAACTATATACCCCGTTCTAATTCACCCTTAATATGCTGCAATCCCACCCCCAATAGCAAAGCACAAGTAAAGTACAAGGCAAGTCAAATCAAGAGCGCGAATACCCCATGTGAGAAGCGCCCGGCTTATAAAAATATTTTGGAGCAACGAAGTTGCGTAAAAATATTTTTATAAGCCTAAGGCGAGCGGGAGCGAAGCACTCAACTATATATTTAATAGATATCTAAAATTTGACCATTTTTGCCGATTTTATATAGATCATCTATGCAAAATCAATAGAAAATTTTGACCATTTTAATCTGGTAATTTATTAGCTACCCAATTAAATTTCATATAACTCTTTAACTATTTATCATCATATTCTATGTTCATTTCTAATAACCTTAATCTTTGTAAAATTTCGATTGTATCACTAACAATTGCGTTATTAGAAGTAGTACTAGTCGCAATGCCAATATAATCTTTAATCTACTTCATTGTAGCAACAAATGGTTCACATCCATTTGCATAAAAACGATTAAATAAATAAATATAAATATTAATACTATTTTTCTATAATACATTCATTAGTTTAGTTAATGTATTATATTCAATCAAATGCGCATCATGTACTTCTAATAAAGTTAAATAATAATAATTATCATATAAAGTAACTAGCCCTAGCTATACTAAAGTCTCAAAATACTTGGCAATAGTTTTTCGATTCATAATTTTTTCTTTACGTCCATCCGGCATAGTGTGTGTAAAATCTTTTTCTATAATTGTCCATTTTACCTTATTTTTAGCAATACGTCGATCATACCCATCGACATAAACTTTTTCTGAATTACACTATAGCCATGCATAAAGCAAATCACAATAATTTTTTTCTTTAACAATATCACGATTAGAAGGCATCTACCGTGAATTTAGTTCAACTTTCATTTTTCTTCCCTTTCATTTTATAGAAAAATTTGACCATTTTTATAGAAAAATTTGACCATTTTTATAGAAAAATTTGACCATTTTTATCTACAAAAACATATTTTTTAATAGAAATTTTTGACCATTTTTTATTAATGCGCCCATCTTAATCAATTATCCTTTTTAAAATAATCCCAGAATGTTTTTTTCTGCGGTTCTAAATTTGTTGTCATGCGCTTACTACCTCTTCGTATCAATAGCCATGCGTTACATCCTATTAAATTACCAACTAAAGTGCTTAAAGCTAATTCCCATCCGCTTCCGACTCTCTAGCCCCAACCTGGATTAAGCCACAGTAAAAATATTATATTGAGCGAAAAAGGCCAATGACACAAAATGCACATCATTATTGGAATCATTGTCATTATATAATTTTGCGTTTTAGTATATGCCACTATACCTCCGTACATTGTTAAACCGCAAAAGATCCCTAACGGAACCATGCCGAAAGATCCGATACTATTGTAATATTCCCAAATTTTTCGTGCGCTTTCGACAACGCCGTCCCGATAATTAGGAGTTAATAAAACCAAAACGGCAATTATTGACACGCCCACAATATTCCACATAAAAATTAAACCAAGCTCTATTATATCAGTCTATTTAGAATTAAGAATTCCAGTATGTCCCACAAATAAATCAAGATCATAATAAATAACACTCATAACTACAATTGCATAGAAAATTGCCCCCATTATATCCCCTATGTATAAATCCGCAACGCAGCCCAATCCGATAACGATGCCCGCGCAAATTGCTTCCACCATTTTATTATCTCCTTTAAATAAACATTCATCTATTATAATTATACAAAAAATTCTTTTAGAGTTCCATTTTTGATTTTCATAAAAATTTTTGATAAAATATATATGTAAGAAAAATGAATACAGAAAAATTAAATCCTAAAATATTATATAAAGGAGAATAAATAACTATGTTTAACAATCATGAAGATGCGACGGCGGTAGAAACTCGTGCCAAAAAGCTTCGTAAACACCTCTGTATATGGATTCCATTGGGTTTGATTTTGCTTATCGGCATTATCTTCTTCGCAAATAGTTGCGCTTCAATTCCTGCTGGACACACAGGTATCTTGACTACTTTTGGCAAGGTTGAGGATAAAATCCTTACTGAAGGTTTTAATTGGAAATCACCGTTCCAGAAGGTAATAAAGATGGATAATCGTACGCAGAAAACCACCGAAACATTCCAAGCATTTTCGTCAGACATTCAAGAAGTTGATATTCTTCTTGCCGTCAACTACTCCATAAATCAAGAAACAGCGCAAAAACTATACCGCACTGTTGGTACTGAATATTATCAAAACATTGTATATCCTCGTCTTCTGGAAGGCACGAAAGCTATTTTTGCAGAATATACTGCGGAACAGCTAATTAGTAATCGTGAAACGCTTTCAGAACAGATAGCTAATATTGTTGTACCCAGTGTCAGTCAGTATGGAATAGTTGTTAGTTCAATTATGGTTCAGAATATTGATTTTACCGACGCATTTACGAATGCCGTCGAGGCAAAGCAGGTCGCTCAGCAAAATAAGCTAACTGCACAAACCCAGCAAGATCAGCTCACCATGGAAGCAGAACAGGAAGCTAATCGGCAGGTAATAAAAGCACAAGCAGACGCGGAGCAGGCTAGGATAGCCGCGCAGGCTGACCTTGAAGTTACTAAAATTCAGGCAGACGCGGCCGAATATGCGGGTCAAAAAGAAGCTATGCGTATTAAGGCAATTTCACAGGCTCTAACGCCAGATGTACTTAAATATTATCATATTTTACAGTGGGATGGTAAGTTGCCGGATACAATGTTAAGTGATAATATTAGCTATCTTTTTGGCCAATGAAGATTAAACAACTTATAAGATTTTTTAATAATAGTGTAAGTAATTACACTATTATTTTTTTAAGGAGAAATAAATTATGAATAAATTAATTGATTTAATGGGACAAAAATTCGGTCGATTAACCGTTATTGAACGAGCTGAGAACACTAAAGATGGACGTGCGCAATGGAAATGTAAATGCGACTGTGGTAACGAATTAATCGTTCGTGGGAAAAATTTACGTAATGGTAGTACTAAATCTTGTGGATGTTTACAAAAAGAACGCACTTCTGAAGCCAGCTTAATTGATTTAACTGGATAGCGTTTTGGCAAATTATTAGTATTATCACGTGTGCCAGGACGAACTGCCTCAAATGGAAAAGTAATGTGGCATTGTCTATGTGATTGTGGTACAGAATTAGATGTATTAGGCGATAGTTTACGCCGTCATCATACTTTATCTTGTGGATGTATTACTTCACAAGGAGAATTAATTATCTCTACAATTTTAACTCAATCTAATATTAATTTTAAAAAAGCAATTAATTTTCCAGATGGCAAATATGCTGACACTAATTCACGTTTTTTTTATGATTTTGGCATTTATGATGATAATGATAAACTTTTATACTTAATTGAATATGATGGTTGTTAGCATTTTAGTCGTATTGGCGGCTGGAATACTGTTGAACGTAATGATTTAACGCATAAACGGGATTTAATTAAAGATCATTATTGTTTTTTAAATCAAATTCCATTAATTCGCATTCCATATACACAAAAAGATAAATTAACTTTTAATGATATAGATTTAAAAACTTCTTCTTATATTTTAACACCAGATAATGAAGAAACATATTTTCAAAAATATTCAGTTTAACTAAAGAATTAAAAGCGCCGCATTTATGTGGCACTTTTTGATTTTTATAAAAAAATTTGATAAAATATATATAGAAAATAAAGGAAAGGACATGAAACCCATGGTCGCTAAGTCTTATCAGAACCTTCAACAGATAGGTACCCCATATTCGGTTAATGGCCGCATGTATGTTAAAGTCGCTGCGCCTACTGGCCCCAAACAGGTGCGTTGGTATACAGAAAATGAATATCGTTCTATGTACGGTGCTGATGCTGCTGCCACCCAGGAAGTCTATAAAACTCAGAAAGAAGTCCTTGGCTTTGCTGAAGGCTATATCACTATTTTTCGTGGTGAAACTTTCGACCATAAAGAAGAATTAAAGGCTGCTGGTGCTCGCTATAGTCGCTGGTGGGGTTGGGGCATCGCAGGTGGCTCTGAAATCCCTAAGATTGAAGGTCTTGAACCTGTGCGTCTTAACTGGGAAATCGTTGGCGGTGAAGATGGCAAATGCTACACCGAAGAGGTGATAACAAAGGCTCTTGAGTCTATCCTATATGAGGCAGGAAAATCAACTTATCAGGGACAAATAGGTGAACGTCTGCGTAACATTCCCGTTACTGTTATATCTTGCAATACTTTTTCTTCAAATTATGGTGACAAACAAGTTATTACTTTTGAAGATGATTATGAAAATATATATGTATGGTTTACGACTACTAAACAAGTTGAGGCGGGTTCCACGTGGCTTCTAACAGGCACTGTGAAAGACCACAATTCTTATAAAGGCGTTGCGCAAACAATTTTGACTCGTTGCGCGCTTGCTGAAAATAATTAAAAGGAGTATGCTATGATTAATCCACCGTGGTATAATGATTCCATTGAGGCCTTAGCATTTAATGCTTATGCCATGAACGTTTCAGAATTGGATGAATTAATAATGTATTTTAGAAATCATCCCTCTCTTGAACTAAATGAACATAATATTTATAATGCTTGTTTAGAGCTTCAACTTTCTTTTTGCTCTCTCTCTAACGACGAATATGAATATGTAATGAAAGGACTTAATTGTTAATGGCTAATGCGTCTCAGACAAAGTAATAGTAGCTTAATATTTGGCTTAAAGGCGACCTTTTGGTCGCCTTTGATTTTTATAAAAATTTTTGATAAAATATATATAGAGAAATGATGAAGGGAGAAAAAGTATGGTTGAATGTTATACTTATAAAGTAAGATGGCATGATGATTTTGATGGGGAAACTTATGTTAATTGGGGTATCACTTGTGCGCCTAGTTGCGCCGATGCTATGATACAGCTTGAACGTCGCTATGGCGAGAAGGCCATCATTGAAGTAACTTTATATAAATTTGAGACATCTGATTGTTCTGATTGTCTTGAACTTAGTCCTGCAGCAATTGCTCATTTGCGGTAATAAACAAGGGAAAACAGCATAAATTTTAATGCGGTAATGAAGGAGATAAACAATGAGTGATATAATGACTTTTCCCAAAACGGTTGAAGAATTTATGGATCAATATAAAATTGTTGACACTGAGAAAATCTACTCCAATGGCATAGAACTTGTACCCATTTTTCGAATGAAACAATGGTTTGAACATTGTTCAACTTCTCCGCAGGAGATGAGCGCCGTAGAATATCTTTGGCAGAATGAGCGTCAACTGGTTGAAGAATATGGATTTAAAAGGTTTCTTGAAAGCAGAGAAGATGCAAGAGAAATGGTCGCAATTGTTGAAAATTGGGTAAAGGAACACCCTGACCCTGATCCTAAAAGAGGTGGAGATGAAGCGCGATGAGTAAGTACAGAAAAAAGCCAGTGGTTATTGACGCGTTCCAGTTAAACGAGAGAGGGCTTGTTGGAGAAGATTGGTTTTGGGACGCGGTTTCGGAAAAAACAATCATTACTCATGACTTTGGGAAGTTCCACCCGGGCCCAGCATGGTGCGAAATAAAAACACTCAAGGGAACAATGGTTGCCAAAGCTGGAGATTATATTATACGCGGCGTAAACGGGGAAATCTATCCGTGCAAGTGCGACATCTTTGAGAAGACTTATGAGGCTGTTCCGTGATTTCTAACAAGTAGAATTTATGGAAATATATTAAAGGACGAACGAAAGGGGAATGACAATGGATGTTAGAGAGAAACTGGTGGAGCTACCTATTGAGGATGCACTTCTTATCTTGCGAGAAGAACATCGACAGCGAACAGATAGTTATACCACATATTTGGCGCACGGTGGAAAGTGTGATCCTGCCGAAGAAGTAGGTCTTGATGCTTTGGCAATGGCAATTTCTGCGCTTGAAAAAACAAAGTGGATTTCGGTTGAGGATAGATTGCCGGAGTATAGTAATGATGGATTTGCAGATGCAGTGCTTGTGACGGATGGATTTGTACAGCATATGGCATATTTCGTTGGAGGGGAATGGCGTTTCGCAGAAAGCGGAGAAATTAAAGAACCTATGTGGTACAGCATTACCCACTGGATGCCGCTTCCACATCCTCCGAAAGGAGAATGATTATGGCGCAGCTTTATAAAATGACTTTGTATGTTTGCGATTTGGAAGATAGTTTATCACTGGATGAAATTAAAACTTTAATCGAGCAAGATGCGCTCAATGGTATATCTGTGAATTGTGTTTGTCATTTTGCAGACGGTCAAATCGGGCAAAATGTTAAATGGGACAATGATATTGATCTGAATCGTTGCAACTGTCCTACTTCTACTTGGAACAAATATTTTGCGCCGCTTACCAAAGAAAAGACCAACGCCGATAGCATTCGATCAATGACTGATAACGAGTTGAATGAGCTGTTTCACGACATTTATAATGCAGGCGCAGAAGATGCCGTTGCATATGAATGGGGACAACGGACCAACAGTTTTGAATGGACGATGGAATGGCTCAAGCAGTCAGTGGAAGGAGAATGATTATGAGACTGATTAATGCAGATATATTTTACAACAAGTTATTTTACTATATTATTCGGGGGTAATAAATGAATTATCTGAGTCGAATAATTCATATTTGGTATTGGGATCGAGCGTGGGCAGAAAAAGTCTTTGAGGATATTATAGATGTATCGCCGCCAGAATGCATACTTGCAGTTAGAAAAGGTAAATTCGAAATGTCAGCATATTTCCTTGATGGATCTGTTCTGCGAATGATACCAGAAGAGGAGTCTATGAGAGCTCGCCGTTCAGCTGAAACTTTCATTCAATACGGCACAAAGTTAGAGTTCTTTGAAAGAGTTATTTTTCCGACATGTCGTATTCACCGTCCGCGAGTAATAGCGTCTGCGTTGGATATTATGAATGGCGGCACACTTGCTTCAGCTTATTACGATGAAACATTAAATATTGCAAATGAGTGAGAATAAAGGAATATTCAGAAGAAAACGCAAATAAAGCACTAGCGCCCTAAATGAGTATGCTAGAATAATTTACCTTCTTTGATTTTTATAAAAAAATATGATAAAATAATTATAGAAAATGAAAAAGGGAGAAAAACCAATGAGCGATATTCGTAATCTGTTGACAGCTAAGGATTATTCATTAATCGATAAGTATCGTGAAATTTATGCTTCTGATGAACAGTGTTATCATATTGGCGACAATATGATTCCCAGTTTCAATCTACTCTCTCCTTGGTCTGAAGCAAAGAGTAAATTTTTGACCACTCTTTTCGACAATCAGCTGATTCTCTCGCGTGAAGTCTCTCTGCACAAGTCATACGATGAATTGTGTGATGATGAAATTACTTATGAGCACATTTATCGTCTCGATCAATTTATTTATCAGATTGATAAAAGTTTCCGTGCGCTTTACGCTAACAACACTGTTACTACTGATGAATTTCACATATTACGTCATCTTGTAACTCCTGACGCTCTTCTTGCCAATGAATATAGTGGAGTCAATGTAAAAATTGGTGGTTATCGTCTTAATCACGGCTGTAAATTAATGAAAGCTCTTAAGCAGTTAAACAGCATTCTTCACTTTATGGATGATGATGAATTTGAAGAGTTTCGTATTTGTCAATCAATGTGTACAAACACTACTGCTCTCGAAGGTAAACTTTGTTTGTCTATTCATCCTTTGGACTATATGACCATGAGCGATAATGCTTGTGATTGGAGTTCGTGCATGTCTTGGCAAGAAGATGGCTGCTACCGTATGGGTACTGTAGAAATGATGAATAGCCCTTGTGTTATTGTAGCTTATCTTGAGTCTTCTCATCCTATGTATATTAGTCGTGAGGCCACTTGGAATAGCAAAAAATGGCGCTCCCTCTATATTGTTACTCCAGATATTATTGCTAATGTTAAATCTTATCCGTATTACGATAGTTCTATTGATAAGATTGTTACGAATTGGCTTTATGAATTAATGGTAACGGCTTGCCCGAATAATATCTATGAAAAGCCTTATACTTTTGAATATCCTATGATAGGTTCAACTCGTGTACGTTTTGAAACTGATTTAATGTATAATGATTGTTGTCCAAATACTAAACATTGGGGTTTTCGTCGTAAAGGCATCGGCGACTCTCTTCTTGTCAATTATTCTGGTGACGCTCAGTGTATGATTTGCGGCAATACCGATAGGGATAGTCTTAAGGGAGATAGCCTGGCATGTGAAGTATGCGAACCGGATGCCGATATTTGGTATTGCGACAAGTGCGGATGCCGTTTAACTGAAGATGAGATTTTCTTTATTAACGATGGCGATATTCCTCTTTGCAGTGATTGCTATCAGGAATATAGCGCACATGATTGTGTAACTCACGAAGATGGTTGGCGTAACGAAATGATCCCTATTATTTATATGCCCGCCAGTCTAATGAATCATTCATACAAAGATGCGATAGCTTATCTTGATGACTATATTCGTTTGCGCAAATCATATGACGTCCAGTCACTATATCTTACATCCCCCGTAAATGGTATAGATATAAATTGGGATGTTCATTATGGACATGAGCGCCAAGAGATATATGATTTTATGATGACTCATTCTTATTATTCATTTGAAGAACTTTGTAAACTTTGGAAGAAAGAAAGATGCGGCAGTCAGTATGCAATGAATTATTTTCTTCTGTGTTGGGCTGCGATTAAAAAGAGATATACTAACAATCATGGCGCAGACCTGGGCCTCACCAGTATAGAAGGAATAACCATAAAAAGTGTTTTCCTTTATAAAGGTTATTTAGTCATTAATACAGCGGCTATGGATTCTCATCTTAAAGAGGCTTGTCAGGATGCATTTTTCTACACTGATCGCTATGTATATGCGAACAAGAGAAATTTTAACAATGCATCTGTATATGATTGGTTTAACTATAGTGGTCTCTTAGATGCGGCCGACCCTCATGACCTTGATTTTTAATAAAAATTTTGATAAAATATAACTGTAAGAAAAAGTTCTTATAAAATAAAAAAATGAGTTCTTAAAGGAGAAAACCACCATGTCTAAACTTACGAAAAAAAATATCTATGATGCTCTTATCAACTTCGCTAATTCTGGGGCTATGGAATGCACTATTGGTGAAGAAAAGCACACTATCACTTCTGAAGAACTTTTTAATTTCGCTACGAATGAAAAAGCTCAGCTCGAGAAAAAGAATGTTGCCGCTAGAAAACGTGCAGCTGATAAAGCTGCCGCTGATGAGCTGCTCAATGCGGTTGCGTCTGTTCTGACGGATGAGTTTCAGACCATCGCTGAAGTTACTGACTGTATTGAGGGCGCAGATGTAACCACCGCAAAAATTCAGTATCGTCTTAATTCTCTTGTTAAAGCTGGAGAAGCTGAAAAGCAGGAGATGAAGGTTGCTGGTGCCGATGGTAAGAAGCGCATTGTGATGGGCTATCGTCTCTCAGACAAGCCCGCCAATGAAGTAATCGATAAATAACATATAATTTGATGTCTTGCCTTTGATAAAATAAAAGTGACCTATAGCGGTCACTTTTATTTTATTTTTAAAATCGTGCGGAATGCAGCGCGAGCGGCAGACAGCTTCGTCATCCGGAATGACGAAAGCCTCTGGGAAATTTTAGTTGCAATTTATAAAAATTTTCGATACAATAAAATAAGAAGGAGAGTGATAATTATATGATAAAATTTGCATTACATGCTTGGTGTGATAGAGAATATTTAGCGCAAGCAGATGAAATTATAGTTAAATATAGTGAAAAAGAACGTATATTAGAATATCCTGAACTATATCCAAATGCGGCGGTTACTATTCAATGCTATGAAGAAACTGCTGCTGATATTGATTGGAAATGGCTAAAAAATATGGCTCCATTATTCCCTAAAGGCTTTACAATTGGTGTGGTTAATTTTAATATGATACCAATAGCAAAAAGTTATGGGCTTAAAGCTTATTTTCTTTCGTATCTAAATACATATGCTGAATTAAATCGTGCTTGCCGTGAAGGACTTGCATATGTTTATCTTAATCAGCCATTATTCAGTTCACACGATAAAATAAAACGTTTTGATATTCCAGTGCGCTGGACTCCTACTGTGGTTGATGCGTCTATGCATAATATTTTATCTAAATTAGAGCACGGCACATGGATACGCCCAGAAGATTTACAATTATATGATATAATTGAGGGATGTATAGTTGAATTTCCCGATGTAAATGGTTCGCGCGCCGAGCAAGCATTATTTAAAATTTATAAGTCAGGCGTTTGGGAGCAAGATTTAGGTCTTTTGTTATTAGAGTTCAAAGGTATGAATGTTGCAAATTATTTGATTCCTCCTGGATTTGGTAAAGCTCGTTGCAATTGTTCTCAAAAATGTGAGACATTTCCAAATGGAGATGGTTGCCATATTTGTGAGCACGCATTATAGATAGCTAATCGTGATAGTATAAGTGAATATTTTGATTCAGAACTATAATCGGTTTAATGGTTTTTTATTAAAAATTATGATAAAATATATATAGAGAAAATAAAAGGAGTATCTATAATGTTTGAATTTACAGAACAAGATTATAAAGCATTTAAAGTAGTTGCTCAGCAGACGCAAGAACAGCTGAGTCGTACTTCTCGGCTAATCTTGGAAAAGTATTATGAGAAAGATAAAATTGAAATTTGTCAAGGTAATATTATAGCGCATGGCACAATTCCTATCGCATTAGTAGCTCATATGGATACAGTATTTCATGCTCCTCCTACAGAAATTTTTTATGATAGAGAAGAGCAAGTAATTTGGAGTCCACATGGTCTTGGCGCAGATGACAGAGCGGGGATATATGGCATTTATTATCTTCTGAAACAGGGATATCGTCCAACAATTTTATTTATGCGCGATGAAGAAGATTGTTGCGCAGGCGCTTATGAATTAACAGGAATAATGACAAAGCTCGAAAATATTAATTATATGATTGAACTTGATAGAGCGCATCATAATGATTGCGTTTTTTATGATATAGCTAATGAACAGTTTCAAGCATATATCGAAAGTTTTGGCTTTCATACGGCTATTGGCTCGTATACTGACATTCGCATACTTTCTCATTATTGGAAAATTTGTTCTGTTAATTTATCTATTGGATATGAATATGAGCATACCTCCTATGAGTATTTAAAAGTAAATAGTTTTATGAATACATTAAGCGCCGTAGCACAAATGTTATCAGAACCAATAGTACCAGAATTTGAGTACATAGAACAACATTATCCGCAGGACTTTACAACAACTACAGATTTTTGTTGTTTTTGTGGAACAAAATTACCAGCTCGTGCTCTTGACAAAATCGTAACTGAAACAGGTACTTGGAACATTTGCGATACTTGCATAGCAAATTATGGAATGAATGTTGATATTTGTGAACATTGTTTCAATTATTTTATTCCAGCAGAGAAAGAGACTATATGTTTAAATTGCAAAAATAAAGAAAGAGAGGATTTTGCTCATGCCGTTCACACAAGAGTCCATAGAGATCATGAACACTTCTGTTTCTGAAATACAAGACCAATTTAATCATATTTTAGAATATACGCAAGGATATTCAATTGTAAGTGATGAACTATTTAAGCAATGGTGGAAAAATAAAGAGCGTTTTCGAATTCGTTTTGGTTCTAATTTAATTAAAAACTTAGGTCATGTTGCCTTTCATCTTTCAGATAAAGAAAAAGAGCTATTAATTAATGAATTTCTTTATATAGCTAAATGTAAATTAGCAGATGCGCAATGGATGAATTTTCAACAATTTATTCGAAGCAATGAACACAGTTTTTTTGATAATATTGTTTCTTGTGTCACTTTGCCTAACTGCGCCGATTTTAAACTTGGAATGAAATTAGTAAAAGCATTTAAATTTTTTATTAGTGACAGCACGGTTTTGCGCCACTTGCAAGAGTGTGCAAGTTCAATTATTCAAAAAGACAAAATGTCTGGTGATTTTTGCATATCAATTCATCCTTTAGATTTTTTAACATCAAGTGTAAATACTTACAATTGGCGTTCATGTCATGCGCTTGATGGTGAATATCGTGCGGGTAATTTAAGTTATATGGCTGATAATGTAACGTTTATGTGTTATATTAAAGGCGAAGCTAAATTACAATATCCTTTCTTACCTCATGGTATAAGTTGGAATTCGAAGAAATGGCGCATGCTTGTACACATGGATCCTACTGATCAAATATGTTTTTTAGGTCGTCAGTATCCATATGAACTTAATCATATAGATGAATTAATTTATGATAAATTACTAACTAGTTTATCTTACACATGGACACGTTTTACGGATTCATATGTGTCTTCATTTCATACAAAAAATGATATATTGCCTTTAAATGAAAAATATTATTGTATTAAAAGGTATAGGGGAAGTGAATTAGTTCCATTACGTACTTTGGTGCGTGATGCTAATCCATGCAATTCTTTACACTTTAATGATTTACTTTTTTCTCATCGCTATGAGCCAATGTATAGCTCACGATATGTATATCATAATGATGACAATATACCTCTATTGGAGATTGGAGCAGATGTAAAATGTATGCATTGTGGGCAAGATTATATCTATGGAGAAAGTGACAGTATGTTATGTAAAAACTGTGCAATTGACATGGAGCTAATTGACCCTGACCCTGACCCTCCTGATGAATTTGAAGACGATTATTATGAATCTGAATAAACTAATTTAATTTTTAAGGAGTAAATATATGGCAACACGAGCAGCTGAAATAGCAGCTAAAGAAGAAGCATTTCAACGTATTGCAAAAGAATTTGGTACAGATACCGTCGGAATTTATGACAAAAAGCTATATATAAATATAACAAAGGACGGTTCACCTGTTCAAATTGCGATTTCATTAACTTGCCCCAAAATTCCCATGGGCGCAGTAGGAAAATCAGATAATATCAATTTTGAAGATACTACGCTACAAGAAGTAGCCCCTACTAAATTTACACCTGCTGAATACACTTCCGAAGAGCGACAAACAGTAGAAAATTTAATGAAGGCTCTTGGTTTATAACTTTATTCAAATGATACTGGCGATATTATTAAATTGCAATTAAAATTGTCAAAAGTTAAAATAGGTTTTCTTTTGATGATTTATTTGTTTTTTATTGTTCGCAAAATTTGTAAAAAGAGTTCCCACTTTGTTTTACTTATTAGATTTTTATTAAAAATTTTGTTATAATATATATGTAAGAAAAAGGAAAGACACTAACAGCAAATAAGATTAAATTGTTTCTCATTGTTGCAGGTTTGAATCCTGTCCAGTTCATTTGGACTGGTAGCTCAGTTGGCAGAGTAATAATAACAAAAAAGTGTCTTGTAAATTTAATCAAAGGAGTATATTAATGGTACATATAGGCGATAAAATTAAAATTCTACGTCTGTGCGGCGAGCCTATCAATAGTCCTTATCATGGTAAAGAAGGCATAATTAAATACATTGATGATATTGGACAACTTCATGGTACATGGGGTGGTTTAGCAGTTGATCCAGATGTAGACGAATTCCTTGTTATTAAAGATAAAATAGAGCAGTAAGCTGGTGTAGCCCAACGGCAGAGGCGCATGCCTTAGGAGCATGAAAGTAAGAGTTCAAATCTCTTCACCAGCACCAGACTCTATTCAAGAACGGGTATTTGAAAAATTAAAAAAATTTTGTTATAATATATATGTAAGAAAAAAGAAAAGAAATGAAAATTATAGACCGATACAGCAAATGTTTAATCATTAAATTCGTGATTTAGAAATGATAAAAACGGTCTAGTAAAATGACGCCATCTGCTAATGGCTAGGCAACCAGTTTCTCAATCTGGTAATCGTGGGTTCGAATCCTCGTGGCGCCAGGAAGAAAAATGAATTAGAACCTTCACGTGGTTTCTTCTGTTATAACTAATACTAATTCAAAAAAAATAAAAAGGAGCTGTTTAATTATGGCATACATTTATAAAATTGTTAATGATATAAATTAGAAAATTTATATTGGCAAAACAGAATTTTCTATTGAAAAAAGATTTAAAGAACATTGTCAAGATGCTTTTCGAGATAGAAATGAAAAAAGACCGCTATATGCGGCGATGCGCAAATATGGAATTGAACATTTTCATATCGAGCAAATAGAAGAAACAAATAATCCAGAAGAAAGAGAAAAGTACTGGATTGAACATTATCGTTCTTTTAAAAATGGATATAATGCCACTTTAGGGGGCGATGGAAAACGCTATTTAGATTATGATGTTTTAATTTTTGCTTATAAAGAAAATCCTAACTTAGAAGAAATAAGTCAAATATATCATTGTGATAGAAACTATTTAAGTCAAATTTTGAAAAAATATAATATTGAGATAAAATCTCAAGAAAAAATTAATCAAGAAAAATTTGGATATATCATTAATCAATATGATAAAAATGGTAAATATTTAAGAACTTTTCCTTCTTTATCTGAAGCCTATAAAACAGTTCGCCCAGAATCAACATCTAGAAGCGGAATTAGTCATATTTCAGATGTTTGTAAAGGAAAACGAAAAACTGCTTATGGATATATTTGGAAATTTTCTAAATAATTTTAATATGGCTCCCTCGTCTAATTGAACTAGGACGCTAGCTTCTCAAGCTGGTAATGTCGGATCGTGCCCGGCGGGCGCCCCAACGGTGCGAAAACCGTTATGTATCTTTCCTTTCTTGTGAGACCTAGGCACGTCTCTCTAAACTGCCTTTACGTCGCGGGGTATAGCAATAGGTAGCTTGTCAGTCTCATAATCTGAAGGTTGTGGGTTCGAGTCCCACCCCCGCCAGGAGCATAAAATGTTACCGTACACCTTCACGATGGTATGCTCTGTTTAAACTAACGACGGAACTAAAAATTTTGGTTGCGACCAATGACCACCCTTAGAGATGTCAATAAACTCATGCTAAGCTGGTTTCTAAAGGTTTGCCAGTAATTACATATAACCTTATTCTCAAAAATGAAGCTGCTCGTATAGCGGGTTCGACCCCCGGCAGGCTGCTGGCATAAAATGCTGGCAGGCGTTCCAAGGTGAACAAATACGAAGCGGTGAAAAACTTGCTCTAAGATGACTGGATAGTGCGCCAATACTTGATTGTCTAAATGATGAGCACTGAGAATAGAAGAGTTTGGCGGCTCTTTGAAAAACTTTATCCTTTGCTGAGTTTGCCGTAAAAGGTTTTAGAGGCGAAGGTCATGATGCTCAATAGCTTAATAGCAAAGCAGCGATTCTATATATCGTTAGATATAGGTTCAAATCCTATTTGAGCAGCTAAGCGCTACGCGGATTCCCACTAAACTACCACTGGCGTCTCAGACCCAATAGGAGGGCGGCGATATGTGGCTTGCGGAAGCGCTATATAAGAAGTAAGTGGTGGGCGGTTTACCGCCTAATATGCAAGATTGAGGTAATGGTAGCCTAAATGCCTCCCAAGCATTTTGTGTCAGTTCGAATCTGATATCTTGCTCCAATTGATTTTGAGTAGACAGGATCGCTTCTTGTGAAAGAAATCTGCGCTATGACTACGGAAGATAGAGAGTCAGGATTTGTAGATTTACCATATGAATCTACCGTGAGTCAGTTCAGCTATTGCTTCTCATCCTGCGACTGCGTTAAGGTCGGTTAAAATGTCGGAGCAAGGTTGTTACTGCTTCCAAAAGAAGTAAGCAGGGGATGGACACAAAGTCTACGGTAGGTCTAAATTCGTGCTAGTAAAATAGACCAATATTATAGTTCTATACCATAAAACAAACTATTCTTTTCGTCGCAGGTTTGCTGCCATTTAGCAGCAACGTTAAATAAATGATATAAGACCAGCGACATTTGACTTACTTGTTGTCGTTAAAGAAAAGAAGCTATATAATAGCGCGAGGGTTTGAATTCCACCCTTCATTAAATAAATCCAAGGGAGAGATATCTATGAAATTTTATGTTGTATGTCGCAAACACTATCCTATCGATACCGTTTATGTAGAAAAGACATTTAAAAACATGTATGAGGATATTCCTCCTGTTCAAGGGAAATTCCTGGGGCCTGTAAAAGACCTCGATGCAGCAGAAAATTTGCGGCAGGCATTTGTTAATAAATATACTGATACTGCGGTATATCTGCTTAAAAATGATTCTTGGTGGCGAATGGAAATGCAGCCTAATGGCGCATGGAAAGTTCTTCTCCCGATGAATCAATAACTTGGCGCCATCCTCTAATTGGTTAGGAGACTGGGCTTTCAATCCAGCAACTGGGGTTCGAATCCCCCATGGCGCTACCAACGCTCTGAGCGATATATAAAGTTTGCCGCTGAAGGCAGGAAAGCTACTACCCTAAGGCAGCCGTTGTAAGTTTGGTGTTTAAAACTTTCCCTAGTTGGTTCCATAGTTCAGTTGGCCTAGAATGTCGGCCCGTCACGCCGAAGACAGGGGTTCAAATCCCCTTGGTTCCGCCAATATGCTCCTGTAGCTCAGCTGGCAGAGCAGGTGGCTGTTTACCTGACCTTATCTATTCTTTATGAAAAGATAAATGAATAGTAAACAAAAAGGAAATATTACAGAACTTGAAACAATGTTAGCATTTCTAAAACTTGGTTATAATGTTTTAACTCCATATGGAGATTGTGAGCGTTATGACTTTGTAGTAGATGTTAATGGAAAGTTTATTCGAGTTCAAGCTAAAACATCAAATACCGAAGATGATGGTGCATCATTCAAATTTTCTTGTAGAAGTTGTAATAGAAAAGATGGTAAGATTGTGCATCATACATACTCAAACGAGGAAATTGATTACTTCGTAACTACTTTTAATGGAAAATGTTATTTAGTTCCAGTTGAGGAGTGCGGAGCAGATAAAAGACTTCGTATTCTTCCTACAAAAAATGGTCAAGTAAGAGGTATTACTTGGGCGAAAGATTATGAATTGGAGGAAGTAGTAAAGAATTGGTAAGCTGATGTGTAAGCAACCACCGCGTCGTAGGTTCAAGTCCTACCAGGAGCGCCAAGCAATTGATATTGATTGCTCCGAGGCTTATCATGGCGTTCGCAGATTGAACTACTGTATTAGATGACAGCTTAGTGGCAAAGGCTCGGTTATCAAATAAAGAAGCAAAGGTAATCTGTAATATTTTAAGGTAGCAAAAGAGTAATTAACTTTTGAGATAATGATGCTCCTAACATCAAGCTTAAAATATTTATTATTTAGGAGGTAATAAAAATGGGTTAAATTAAAGACATGACTGGTTAGGTCGTTAAAAATTGGGAAGTTATATGTTTAGCTTCGGCTCCGAAGAAACAAAAAAGTAATTTAAAATGGTGGCATTGTCGCTGTATAAAATGTGGGAAAGAAAAAGATTTTTGTGGAGGAGAAATAAGATAGGGTAGAATTGGTGAATGTAAATGTGATAAATAGAAAAATCTATCTAAAACAAATAAAATATCTTCACATTATTTCAAAAATGAAATAACTAAAAGTAATAAAATTAAAAATGAATTAAACCATTAGTATGGGAAATTAACTGTTATTGATTTTGCTTATACTAAAAATACTAAAGCATATTGGTATTGTCGTTGTGAGTGCGGGAATGAATGTATTGTTTCTGGAAATGCTTTAAGGAATGGCGATATAAAATCTTGTGGTTGTTTAGTATCTTATCAAGAATCTATTATAGAAAAGATTTTACTAGAAAATCATATTTCTTTTTAGAAAGAATATAGTTTTCAAGATTTATATGATAAAAAATTATTAAGATTTGATTTTGCTATAATAAAAAATAATTAGTTATTAGGGTTAATTGAATATCAAGGGTAGTAGCATTACGAAAATCCTAATCGTTTTAATCAGAATGGATTATTACAGATACATGATAAAATGAAAATTGATTATTGTATTAAAAATAACATTCCTTTACTAATTTTAGATAAAAATAATTTTACAAAAGATTATCTTTTAGAATGGATAAAATTATTAAATAAATAAAATAATTGTAACGCCGCTAATGCCATAGATGCCGCCGGCAGTGGAAACGCGATATCCTTTGCGGTCACGGTTAAACCGCTTTTTATGCCTCGATAGTTCAGCGGTAGAACGACGGACTCATATTCCGGAAGTCGAAGGTTCGAATCCTTCTCGAGGTACCAATACAATCATACTCAAATAATTTAAGAGACAAAGCTATATATCGTTATTTCATTGATTTTTTAAAAAATTTATGATATAATTATATTGTAAAAAAATGAGTGAATAGCTTATAATTAATAAAAATAAAATTATTGACCTTAAGATAATTTTCCCTGACAAGCTTTTATAAAGGCCTGCGACGGAAATCCCAAAGTTAATTATTTTGGATCCTTCTTATATTTTGTTTATTGAGTGCTTAATAAACATACTATTGAACTTTGGGCTGTAGGTTAAAATCCTGAATATATTGCTTGCCGCAGAAAGAAAAGACTATCCTCATAGAGAGAGTCTTTTAGCTCTGGAAATGTGATTCCTCCATTTTTGTCACATTTTTCTTCTTTCTTCTCTCTATCCTCCTTTCTTTATGGGCCTGTAGCTCAGTTGGTAGAGCGCCTGCCTTGCACGCAGGAGGTCACGGGTTCGAAGCCTGCCAGGTCCACCAATTTTTTTATGGGAGAACAAAAATGATAGTTGTACATGAATAGATTACATCCAAAGGTGAATATTTTCCAACTTATTATCGTAAACGTTTAATTTTGCTCTTTGGTATTTTTTCTATCTTCTATCAAAAACACAACTTAGTAAATAATTTGGGTCTTTAGTTCAGTTGGTTAGAGCACTGGTCTCATAAATCAGTAGTCCAAGGTTCAAATCCTTGAAGACCCACCATTTCGGGGTGTAGGACAGTTTGGTAGTCCGTCTGCTTTGGGAGCAGAAAGTCGGGGGTTCGAATCCCTCCACCCCGACCATTTTCATCAAAACACTTGGGATTATAAAATTGAGGTGTAGCCAAGAGGTTAAGGCACGGGACTTTGACTCCTGTATCGCAGGTTCAAATCCTGCCACCTCAGCCAGATTTGACTCGTTAGCTCAGTCGGTAGAGCACACCCTTGGTACGGGTGAGGTCATGCGTTCAAGCCGCATTACAAGCTCCATTTTATAGAGGGGTCGCATAGTGGCTGAGTGCGGCGGATTGCTAATCCGTTGTTCCTTATTGGAACCGAGGGTTCAAATCCCTCCCCTTCTGCCATTTATAGGGGTGTGGTGTAATGGTAGCATAACGCTCTCCAAAGGCGCAGATTGGGGTCCAAGTCCCTGCACCCCTGCCAGCACCAATAGCTTTATGGCAAAATCCATATGTAAGTCTATTGTTGAGTAGGATGTAGGATTAAAAGTGTCCATCATTTAAAAAGTGAACTATGTCCGCGGCGTGGTTCTTTGGTCGTAAAGACATACTACTCAAGTTGGGCCGATAACTATAAATCGGTCGTCCTATAAGAGAAGAGATTGTAGGTTTTATTTATTTATTAATTGTTATTAGTTGTGTTTTACTTGCGAACTAGACGCTCCAACTCTTCTGGATGGCAGTAGAGGCAAGGAAAAATATTTTGACATAGGAATACAGTAAGTCGATGGATTGTATGCGTTTTGTATGGGTGGGTGGCACAAGACAACAGTAGTTAGTGTTTGTGAAGTAGATGCGCTCAAGTCCTATGTCAGATATTTTTTATTTGAAAAATATAAAAATTTTTGATATAATATATATGTAAGAAAAAGAAAGACGATTTCTGCAATTTTATATATGGTTTAAAAACAGGCTGTATCCTTGTTTGAGTAGGTTCGATTCCTATAAATTTCAATCGTCTTGAATTTGCCCGTGTAGCTTAATGGTAGAGCGTTTCTCTTGTAAAGAAAGGGCTGGCGGTTCGACTCCGTCCATGGGCTCGGTTACTTTGGATAAACCTTCTCGTGGTGTAACTGTTTTCACTAATTATCCAGAAATAAAATAAAAGGAGGAAGTACAATGCCTATTAATGTCGGTTATTTGTAGGCTAAAACTGACAAAGCAAGTGATGAAGTATTTACACCTGAATATGCAGTAATTCCTCTTATTAAATACTTACAAGGGAATGAAACTATTTGGTGTCCTTTTGATTTGGAAACATCTAAGTATGTTTAGGTATTTGTAAAGAATGGTTTTAAAGTAATACATTCTCACATAGACGAAGGGAAAAATTTCTTCTTTTGGGAACCAAAAGAGCATTATGATATAATTATTTCTAATCCTCCTTTTTCTCAAAAGGATAACGTCTTAAAAAGACTTGATGAATTAGGGAAACCTTATGCAATGTTATTGCCTGTTCCTACTTTGCAGGGACAAGCTCGATTCCCTTATTTGAAAGATATACAATACCTTGGTTTTGATAAGAGAATTAATTATTATAAAGATCCTTCAATGTTAAAAACGCAAGATGGTGTGTCTTTTGGCTCTTGTTATTTGTGTAAAAATTTTTTGCCAAAAGATTTAATTATTGAAGAATTGAAAAAATAAAAAAATTTATGATATAATATAAATAAAGAAAGACCTTTGCCGCAATTATTACAAGTGATATTCTGATAAAATATTATACTAGAGGTCTTGATAACTTAATGAATAATTTTTAACAAATGTTTTATCTTTTTCCTTAAATAATACGCTGGGGTGTGGTGTAATGGCAACACACGGCACTCTAAATGCCGGGCTTCTGAGGCGAAAGATGGGGGTTCGAATCCCTCCACCCCAGCCATATTAATCGGAAAAGGGAAAATAAAAACCAGATAAGACGCTTACAGCAATTATGTTAATATTTTTAATTTTTTCTAATTGGTGGTTAGAATCCTTTGTGAATTATTGCAGCGTCTAGTTTGATTTTATCTTTTTGATTTTTATAAAAAAATTTGATAAAATATATATGTAAGAAAAAGAAATAAAAAATAAAAACTTGCTGTGCGGATGTGGTGGAACGGCATACACAACGGACTTAAAATCCGTCGGGAGAAATCCTTGAGGGTTCAAATCCCTCCATCCGCACCATATAAAGACGTATGCAACAATAAATGAATTATCTTGAATGAGTGAAGAAAAATACGTCTTATTTTATATTGCGGGGTTAGGCTAAAGGTATACCGTTAGCTTTAAAAAGCTAAAAAAGCGGTTCAAATCCGCAGCCCCGCACCATATGCACGATTAGTGTAAGGGTAACATTCCTGCCTTCCAAGCAGGCGTTGTGAGTTCAAATCTCATATCGTGTTCCAATTAAGACTCAAACAGCAATTTTATAGAAATATGGATATTATTTTTAATGAGTCTTGTAATTTTTAAGGTGAAATAGTTTATTGACACGGTTTTCACTTCCACTTTTCCTGTGCCTGCTATTTCACCTTATTTTTTACTCCGGTAGCTCAATTGGAAAGAGCTCTTGACTACGGATCAAGGTGTTGGGGGTTCAAATCCTCTCCGGAGTGCCACTTGCTGGTGTAGCTCAGTCGGTTAGAGCGCGCGCCTGACGAATAATAGTTTAACAGAAAACAGAAGTCAAAGTTTGATAAGGGATGACTTGCTAAGTAAAGTTTTCTATTATTAAAATTATTTCTAACGAAGATTGGCTTCAAATTTAAGTTCAAGTCTTAATTATTCGACCATAAGCGCGAGGTCGGTGGTTCGAGTCCACCCACCAGCACCATTATATAAGGAGAATTATATGCCGGAACTTCTTAATAAAATCTTGACCTGCACATATGGTGACTTATTTTCGCATGATAAAAATGAGATTGAAGCACAATATCGCGCTTATGCGAAAAAAAGTCCATCCTGATATCAACAAAGATGCTAATGCCGAAGCAGCCTTTCGTCGTTTAACTGAGTTAAAAGATGAAGCTTTAGCTGCTTTAGTAAATGGCTCTTGGCATGAGAAAGGAATAATGTCATTTAAGTTAGACAATGGCTCTACCTTAAGAATCAGATATAAATATCATCGTATTCTTGACATATGCGAATATTATGTAAGTAAAACAAGACTTATTTACATATTCGATGCAGCTCACAAAAGATTTTATGAGAATTTCCGGCATATTTTTGCTTCTTGGAATTGTTCCGACGCGAAAATGAAAAAAGAAATTTTTGATGTAATAATTCCACAAGATATTCATTACTATACGTCTGGTGATAAATATATTATTTCAATCCAGAAAAATGAAGATATGTACCCTTTACGTGCATTTATTGATAACTATTGGCATGGTAAAGTACCTGGGCGCCATCTTGCTTGGATAACAAGTAGATTAATGCAGAATATTACTTTCATCAATCACGAAGGATATACGGTAAATGGCATTGATATTGATAACTGTTTCGTAAGTTGCAAATATCATGCAATTAGTATATATGGAGGCTGGTGGTTTGCTACGAAAGAAGGCGAATCTATGATTGGTACGACTTCTGATATATATGCGGTCATGCCTCCAAAAGTAAAAGCTGATAAAGTTTCAAACTATTTAACCGATATAGAAAGTGTCAAATTAATGCTTCGCAGTTTAGATACTGACTGCCCGAAGGCTATGACTGATTTCTATATGAGTGGCTCCAGTGAAGACCCAATCGAAGAGTGGAGTAAATGGGATGAAGCTTTAAAGACAGCATATGGTGAACGCAAATTTATAAAACTTGAACCCAAAGAAAATGAAATCTATCCAAAGGAAGAATGATGTATGGGTTATGGTAGTTGGACGTCCTCAAGTTGGACAAATTACACGACATCTAAGGGCTATACGGCTTCTAGTTCTGCAAGTGAGATGTATACTGCGCGTAGAATGAAGGATGCGTTTGATCCCACACAGTTTAAGTTCAGAGAGAGTTGTGATAGTGCAGAACACCACAACTCTACTCCTATCGTACTCGCTCTTGACGTAACTGGCTCTATGAGTTCTGTACTTGAGACGGTCAGTAAGCGTCTTGGCGATACTATGAGCGAAATCTATAAACGCAATCCTGTATCCGATCCGCAGGTGTGCTTCATGGCTTTCGGTGATGGCGAATGCGACTCTTCTCCTATCTAGGTGACGCAGTTTGAGTCTGATATCCGTATCGCTGAGCAGCTCAATGATATTTACTTTGAGCGTGGCGGCGGTGGTAATGGCGGCGAAAGCTATGCGTTCCCTTGGTATGTAGCCTCTCGTAGGTGTAAGACTGATGCATGGGATAAGCATCACAAGAAAGGTTTCCTGTTTACTGTTGGTGATGAGTGCTGCTTGCCTAAATTGACTAAAGCACAGATTAAAGAGTTTCTCGGTGACGATGTTGAGCGTGACTTGAGTGCTACTGAACTTCTTACTGAAGTATCTCGTAAATATGAGGTTTATCACCTCATTGTTAATCCTGTAATCTATCAGCCTGTATATAATGAATGGAAACAGCTTCTTGGCAATAATGCGATAGTGGTTGAAGCTATCGACAAAATTCCTGAGATTATTGTCTCAATTTTGGAGTTGCATAGCGGTAAGAGTGCAGTTGATGTAATTAATAGTTGGGATGGTACTGTACAGCTGGTAGTAAAAGATGCTCTGAAAGATTTAGCCAAGAATGGCGGATATGAGCATTCGAATTCTACTGGATTGATTGAATTTTAATTGACAGAAAGGTGAAAGGTATGTTTGAAGTCTATAAATTTAAGGTATCCGCAGTTATTGGAGCAAACTTTGGTGATGAAGGTAAAGGACTGGTCACCGATTGGTTAGCTTCCAAAAGTGACAATGCTATAGTTGTATTGCACAATGGTGGCCCTCAGCGTGCACATACTGTGACTACTCCAGAAGGCAGAGAACATATCTTTCGCCATATTGGTGCGGGCACTTTTGTGGGCGCAGCTACTTATATTGCCAAATCTTTCATTTGTAACCCAATAATATTCAAAGAAGAGTATGAAAAGTTAATGCCTAAACTATTCAATCGCCCGAAAATTTATATTGATAAAAGATGTAAATTTACTACCTTTTATGATATGATTATTAATCAGGCTCGAGAAATTGAACGCGGTGTAGCAAAGCATGGCTCATGCGGCTTGGGCATTTATGAAACCATATGCCGCTATAGAGATAAAGAATTCGTTTTTCAACAGGAAGTTATTAGTCCCTATGGGATTTCTATCGGTGAATTTGCGGCTTTGTCTTATCTGGGTAAATATGATTATCTTAAATCGCTAAAGAAGTATTATACTGAAAAGCGTATTGACCAGACAAAAATTCATAAAATGCCGATAGAATTAGAGAAAGCGCTAGAATCTGAAATTGCAATTCAGAATTACATTTCAGATTTTGAATTCATGATGAAAAAGTGCGCTTTGGTAGATAGTCCAGACTTTTTACACTCATATGATGATGTCATTTTTGAGAATGGTCAGGGCTTGCTGTTAGACCAGGATAATATGGAATATTATCCGCATCTTACACCTAGTCATACTGGTTTATATAACATCAATGAAATTCTCAAAGAATGTTATTTTACCGGCTATATTAATACTTACTACGTTTCAAGAACATATATGACTCGTCATGGTGCCGGTCGTTTTGATACAGAATGCGAGAAAAAAGATATTAACTTCTTCATGTGGGATAGAACAAATGTTCCGAATATGTTTCAGGATACGCTGCGTTATGGTATTTTAGACTATAAAGAACTTGCGACTAGAATAGCCTCTGAGAGCAAAAAGTCTGACTATCCAGTTACTACGAGCCTAGTTTTAACGCATCTCAATGAATATGAACACATAGATGAATATAAAGAAGTAGCGGCTGAGAGAGTTTATGTATCTGATGGCCATACTCGAAATTCAATAAAGTTGCATAAATTACTTTTTTGAAAAAGTAAAAAAATTATGATATAATATATATGTAAATTAAAAAGTTCAAAAATAAAAATTCTCTTGTCCAAGAGAACATCAAAAAAATAAAGGAGAATTAAAAATGGCTAATACTTTTATGAACGCAATGAATAACGCGAACAATTATGCTATTACCGAGAATGGTGCTCTGACTCACAAGTCTACTATGAGCGGTCTGCTTGATATGTTTGCACTCGGTGGCGCGTACCGCACCCGCTCCGACGCAGATTGCATTCTGCTCTTCAAGAAGGCTTATGAAGAGGATGCACTTCGTGCGCTTAAGTGTCTTTTCTATTTGCGCAACGTGCGCGGAGGCCAAGGAGAAAGACGCTTCTTCCGCGTTGTTCTTAAGTGGCTTGCAAAAAATCATCCTGAAGATGTAATTCGTAATCTTGAGAACATTCCTTTTTATGGTCGCTGGGACGATCTTTATGCTCTTGTAGGAACTCCTGTTGAGGATAAGATGTTCTACCTGATGAAGCAACAGCTTGTTCTTGACCTTAAGAGCAAGACTCCCTCTTTGCTTGCTAAATGGCTTAAGTCTGAAAATACTTCTAGTCATGAGAGCCGTCAGCTTGCAACCCTTACTCGCAAAAAGTTTAATCTTACTTCTCGCGAGTATCGTAAGGCACTGTCTGCTCTTCGTGAGCGTATTCGCGTTCTTGAAAGACTGATGTCTGCAAAACGTTGGAATGAAATTGAATTTGACAAAATTCCTTCCCGCGCCGGTATGATTTATCGCAATGCTTTTGCTCGTCACGATATTGAACGTCAGAAAATCGGTAAAACCACTTATGAAGACTTCATGAAGGATACTAAAACTAAGGTTAATGCTAAGGCGCTTTATCCTTATGAATGTGTTGCAGCCGCCACAAATGTTATGCGGAAAAGTTTGAGTTGGTGTAGTGACTTTGGCAGTGACTTTGAGCCTGCTCTTGATGATGTAAATCGTCTGGCAGTTAATAAGTATTGGGAGAATTTGACTGACTACTTTAAAGGAGCAACCTTTAATGGTATTGCAGTTGTTGATACTTCTGGTTCTATGAGGGGCAGTGAGGCATCTGCACCTATTAACGTCGCTATTTCTCTTGGTCTTTATTGCGCCGAACATAACAAAGGTTCTTTTGCAGGACATTACATTAGCTTTTCTAGTCGTCCTCAGTGGATTGCTACTGAAGGTGTTGACTTCTGTGATAAGGTAGCACGTATTTACCGCACTAATCTTTGTGAAAACACTGATATTGAAGCTACTTTTGATCTTCTTCTTAAAATGGCGCTTCGTCCTGATGTAAAGAAGGAAGATATTCCTCAGAATATAATTATTATTTCTGATATGGAATTTGATGCTGCGCGTCAATGGAAGGGTAATAGTGGTACTCTCATGGAACATATTGCTGATAAATGGCGTGCATGGGGTCTGAAGATGCCTAATCTCATCTTTTGGAATGTGCAGGCTCGTCAGAATAATATTCCTATGACTGTAAAGGATGGTATCACCTTCGTTAGTGGCTTCAGTCCTGTACTATTTGAGCAGATTATGAAGGGTAAAACTGCGTTTGAGCTTATGCTTGATGTTCTCGACGGAGAAATGTACGCACGAATTAAATAAAACCAAAAAAATATAAAAAAAAATAAGGGGAACCAAATATTTGGTTCCCCTTATTTTTTTTATTAATTTTATGTAGTAGATATGCCTAAATCGGAAGGTCTAACAGTAACTGTATTACCGATTTTATTAGAAATTGCTTCAATAGCTTGCCAAATATTAACATCACCACTAGTTGTAATACCTAAATTAGCTTTTAATGTATTTAAGGCAACAGTACTATTTGGTGCGTTACCTATTTTTGTAGATAATTCAGCATCATTAACATCAATATATTCTTTAATAGTAGTTACACTAGTTTTATTTAATGCTGTACCGTCAGGAGCTATAAGATTAGTATTATTACCTTTAGCAAAACCTAATACATTTGCTAAATCGCTATTAGCCTTAACAGTAGATAGCTCTTTTTTAGCATTACTAATAGCTGTTGTAACATCACTTGTAGTTACCATATTTGTTGTTGCTGAAATTATAGCTGCGCCAATAGCGCCAGTATTTAACTATGCAGCAATGGCTACATCGGCTTGATTAAGAATTGCAGTTTGCAATTTTGCACTTGCACTATTGGTTACTGGACGAACTGTATTAAGCGCGGTTGTTATATCATCTAAAGTAACTTTATTGGCTAAAGCCGTTTCATTATTAGTAACACGTGCTTCTAAAGCACTTAAACCAGTACCAGTAACAATGTCGCTAGTAAAAGTAACTCTACCATCATTACCTATCTATAAAACTTTACCAATATTACCATTATTTTTTCCTACACCAGGATGTACTACACTATAAATTTCACTAAATAAAGTGCTAAAATTTGTAGTAGTTAAAATAATTGGACTTGAAGACATATTATTCTTCCTTTCCTTTCTTATTTTTATTATTAAATTTATTTCTCTAAAATAACAGAGAACTTATATTTGCCATCTGGAGAAAAAAATGTAGTAATACGATTTACTTTTTCTGGTTCAGGAATTGTAATATGTGCATTAATCAATTTCTCAAATGCTTGCTAAGATTTAGTACCCCATTTTCCATCTTCTACTAATGCTTTACCAGTAGCGTCTGTATAACCAGCTGCGTTTAAGGCTTTTTGCATGGCTAAATAAGGTGCTCCAATTTTCATTGGATTTGTTTTTTCAAATTTAATTGTAGACATAGGTTTAGGTTCCTCCTGATGTTTAGTATAATCAAATTTTGCAGTCATTAAACCGCGATGAGTCCAATTGCGTTTTGATAATTCAGTTACAACTACGCCATACGCAATGCCTCGTGCCTCAACAACAAGAGGTTCACCATTTGCGCGAAATCCACAAATCCATCCGATATGTGTCATTTTTTTAGATCTAGCTGAATACATGAAAACAGCTTCTCCAATGACATATGGACGATTTATGCTTGCAATTGATCCCTTATCTGTGCACCAGTTTGCATAATTCATCTGGACATTGATATCCGTCTTGTTGTTCATCTCATGAGTCATCCAGGCATCTAAGAGACCTTGACAATCAGTCGCGTAACCTGTACGACTCCAAGCATCAGTAATTGCATTATATTCAATACGTGTCATTTTATTTTTATAATGATTGTTAAAGTAATAATCAATAGTCGCTTGAGTTGTCATTACACGAACACTGCCAAATAAATAATTCCAAGGTTCAGTACCGCATTTTGCAATAGGCAATGGTAATTTTGCATCTGAAGGAATAGTGGAGCGTTTAACATGTGTTAAAGCCCATTTAATAAAATTTTCAGTATAATATTTTGCCATAATTAATCACCTCATTTTTAAGATAAGTAATCGATTGAAGAGAGAAGATTAAATCCTCTCTCTTCATTAAAAAATTTCTTATGAACCAGTAGCTATACTATGATTATGAGCAGGTACGATTGTAGTATGAATATAAGTAGGCGTAATAACACTATGGGTATAACTTGCAACTTCGGCACTTCATTATCAGTAGCAGTTTGACTACCATTATTAGTGATATTAGTAATTACAAAGCTGTATTATCAATTAAAGTAACTGATGGCCTTGTCGAAATTGTAAAATTAGTTTTTGTACTGTTAATTTATTTCTAAGTATATATAGGAAGCTTTCGCTCAGATGTGGGAGCTGTAGTAATTCTCCCATCTCTCCTTAATGCGTGACGAAGTAATTTTGCCCACACGGTGCCATATAGATAGTGCCACGGCTCCGCTCCGACGTTGGTTGCAGTGCCGCCTGCAAGCACCATTCCGTTCGGTACTGTGTCGAGGTTGACGTGTGTCAATGCCAAGCGAATGAAATTAAGTACGTTTGTCATTTTCAAACCTCCTCAACGTACAGCCCCACCAGCTCTGATAGGGCGTTATAGACCGGGTTCACTGTGTCACGGATATCGTGGTATCTTGCTATGCTGCTATAAATTAGTTTCCACTTGAATCCAACCTTGGGTTGTCTTGCTCCATCATTTGATTCTCTCGTTGATGGTAGCGATGACCGCCGATGCGTTTGTGCAAATCAGCGATATGCGGAAATAATGGTCGGCGCTACATGTTATGACAACGTTGTCACCAGAATTCTTAAACGTCAAGTTATTCCAAGTAAGCCCGTTGTGCAGATAAGTAGAGGTGATGAACGTTCCACTTGCATTGTAAAACACGATTGCACTGTAATTATCGTTTGACGCGGGCAAACTTACGCCTTTGATGCGAAG